>Ga0206679_10001210_pt1 | contig 21391 bp, 20 predicted proteins | sample M110012015metaG_FD_155464 | JGI IMG/M metagenome (GOLD analysis project Ga0206679, IMG submission 155464) | Ammonia-oxidizing marine archaeal communities from Monterey Bay, California, United States - M1 100m 12015 | ecosystem: Environmental > Aquatic > Marine > Intertidal zone | place: USA... | reverse complement strand
ATGGATGCGGAAGTTTTCCGTGAAGGTTGTTGTGGTGCGTTGGATTATCACTTGTCTGCACATGAAGCCGGTATGCAGAGAATGAAAGTCGTTATCGATCAACTTTATCCCCGTATTGATCAAATTGACTATATTGTTTCCTCAGCGACGGGTTGCGGTATAACGATCAGGGATTACCCGGAAATTCTGCAATATGACGCTGAATATCGTGACAAAGCGAACGCGATTGTAGACAAGTTAGTTGATCCCATTGAAATAGTTAGCGGTGAGGCAATAGAAGTAACAACGACACGAGTAGCAGTACATACGCCCTGTTCGATGCAACACGGGCTTGGTCTGACCGGGGCTGTTGAAAAACTACTCGGTGATATTGGGTTTGACATTACTCCTCACAGAGAGGGGCATCTTTGCTGCGGTTCTGCGGGAACTTACTCGATTCTGCAGCCTGAACTTTCTCAGCAACTCAAAGCGCGAAAGTTGAATGTCCTGGACGAAGGGAAACCGGACGTTATCGTGACGGCTAATGTAGGCTGTCAGTTACAGTTAAAAGAGGGTGCGAACGTCCCTGTGGTGCATTGGCTCGAGTTGCTCGCAGAGCAGGTCTAGAAGCCTTTCAGTAATACGATGTTGCCATCGCTTGAATCGAACCGGTGTTGGGCGAGTGTCTGGTACGCCTCTGATTGATACCAGGCCATGGCGCTTTCCTCTGATGGAAACTCGATCAACACGGTTCTGGATACTGGCCATTTGCCCTCAATGAGTTTCGGGTCTTCGTCAACAGAGAGTATTTTACCGTCGTATTGGCTGAAAATTTCCATGAATCCAGTCTCGTACTTTGAATACTCCTCTCGATCATCGATATCAATTCGTGCGATTAAATAATGGGTCATGTTGAAATTATCCCCGCCTGATCATAAAGCCACCACAGTAGTCCCTTTTGGGCATGCAGGCGATTTTCGGCTTGTTCGAAAATGATGGACCGCGAGTCCCGGACCATCTCCGGTGTTATTTCGTAGCCATCATGTATTGGCATGTCGTGCATAATTTTGCAGTCGATATCTTTTACCAGGGCCTCGTTGATCTGATAGGGCGCCATTAGCTTTACGCGAGCTTCTTTTTCATCCTTGAAGTCCGGGTTGTTGAAATACTGCATATCGATCCAGGTGTCCGTGTAGACAAAGTCAGCAGAATCGATCACTTCTTTCGGGTCGATGACGCGCTGAATTCGATCTGATGAACTGATGATCGACTGAATATCTGCATCCGGGCTTTCACTATTGTCATCGTTTTCAGGGGTCGCGATCGACAGCTGAATTCCGAGTTTGCTGCAGATAACAGCAAGAGAGTTGGATACGTTGTTCTGGACCCCGACATAGACCAGGTGCGCTGAGGACAGCTCGCCATCGTAGTGCTCGGAAACCGTCAGAATGTCTGTCAGCGCCTGGCACGGATGGAATTTTTCACAGCATCCATTGATCACCGGTACCTGACTGACAGCGATAATTTTTTCCAGGTCCGAATGGTGCATTAGCCGCGCCATGATGCAGCTGACATTGCGCGAAAGATATTCGATTTCGTATTCAATTCCGGATAAAACAAAGTTCGAAGTCATCCAGTCGACAAAGATGGCGTGGCCACCGAGTTCCGTCATGGCGACTTCAAAAGACACCCGGGTTCTGGTGCTGGTTTTCTGGAACAGCATGGCGAGGGATTCGCCCGCGAGCAACTGGCTGTACGCTTTTGGATTAGCCTTGATGGTCGTAGCGCGTTCCAGAATATCCTGAATCTCTTCCGTGCTGAGGTCTTTAAGGTTAGGTAGGTGTCTCATTTCCAAAATCCAAAAAAAAAAGCCGGCTAGGCGGGCTTTGTTTAGTCTTGATCAAGAATCGCAAGCTACCGGATAGCGGTCGATTTGTACAGCGATGTGTGAATCACGCGTTACATCTATGTTAGCGTGGTCGTATGTGCGGGCGATTTAACATCATTGACGATCCACTGACCCAGCTAATTATGGAGGTTGTTGGGGGCGATGTCCCGTGGAACGTGAAAACGGAGTACAACATTGCGCCGACTCAGACGGTGCCTGTGCTTCGGCATTCAGACGAGGAAGGTTGGGAGATGCCGTCCATGAGGTGGTGGCTGGTGCCTTTCTGGTCGCCGGAACCCGGCACCAAATACAGCATGTTTAATGCGAAGTCCGAGACTCTGACAACAAGCAGGGCCTATAAAGAACCCTTCAAGAGGCGCAGGTGCGTCATTCCTGCGTCGGGTTACTACGAATGGAAAAAAGAGGGTTCCATCAAGGTCCCTTACTACATTGAACCGGCGAGCGAACCGGGTTTTGCTTTCGCCGGGCTATGGGATAGGTGGCATCGTGGTGATCAGATCATTGAGAGTTGCACAATAGTGACCGCTGCATCACCAGAACCCATGAAAAACATACACCACAGAATCCCCGTCCATCTGACCGTAGATCAGGCAAGAACCTGGGTCAATCAGCAGACCGAATCCTCCCGGCTTCAGGAACTGCTCATGCCGGAAATCCGAATGGAGATCCAGGTGACGCCTGTGTCGACAATCGTGAATAATGCCAGAAACAAAGATGACCGATGTGTGGAGCCGGCAGGCGAAACTCTTAGGATTCACTAGGCAAAATGAATTGGGACACCTCACCGAAGCTAACATTGAGCGGTGGGGACAATTTGGTGCTACTTAATTGCTTGCGTGCGAGGCAGGATGGAAGGCACGCGACCTCTCGCCGCTGGGAAAAGTTGTGGAGGGGCAATGGTCAGCAATAACCTGGCTTCACAGCCAGGCTTTTGCTGTCTGCCTCTAGCCCATCTTGTAGAAGCAGGCCTTGTTGCCGTCTGGATCACGAAAGTAGCCACCGTAGAAGGTAGGCATTCGCTCACCGGGTTCGCCCTCGTCGGTCGCGCCCAGTTCAATCGCTTTAGCGTAAAGTGCATCGACTTCCTCTCGGGTCTCGGCGGGCAGTGCGAGCATGTTACCGTTGCCGGGGTTGGGATCGCTTTCATCGTAAGGAATACATACGGCGAGCATTGGCTGATCCATTCCTGACCCGATGAACGCGATTCTTCCTATATCCATCAATACACTGGCACCCTTTGAAGCCAGTACGCCTGACCAGAAGGCCTTTGCTTTTTCCATATCTTTAGTGCCAATCGTGGCGTATCCAATCATTGCGCTCTCCCGCAGTCCGGTTTAAATGAAGTGGGATCATACTTGCGGAGTGTCTGGGTTGCCACAAGAGGTTGTGCCTTTTAGTTGCGACTCACGTGAAAGGTGCCGTCGTCATCCAGATTGTCCAGCGCGTATCCGACTTCGTCCCGGATATCCTGTTCAGACCGTCCAAGGCTGCGATAGTACTGCAAAAGATTCCACATCAGCGCCTGACCATAAGCCGTGCCGTCAATGCCTTCGTCTTCTCCAGATTTCAATCCGTCCAGCAGATGATCTTTGGTAAACTCAAAAGGGTTCATTTGTCCTCCATTAGTTGTTGGTTCCTGAATAGTGAGGGTCGCTTGAAATGCAACGATGAGCCATGGCCTGTATCAATCGCCGCTGCACTCACACCTATGCCCTCACTCATATGCTCTCACACCTATGCCCTCACTCATATGTACTTAAGCAGGTACTCTCAAAGATAGCTCGACGATTCCTGCCCGAATTCGATGTGGGCTGTGAGTGCTCGATGTACTTCATTCGGTGCATCTGACAACCATAGTGTTCGATGAGATGCCCACATACCTGCGAGGTATATTGGCCGAAACTCCTGTACTGCCGTATCTGTATGGCGTGATCGATGACATTCCGTGCTGTATTTGGAAAATTGCGCTGAATAAGCTCAGGTTCATAATATTTTCTCGACTGCGGCGTTAAGGGGCGCAACAAGTGTCTTTGGGGTGGCTCGCTGAAAAGAGAACGAATAGCATTCGTGATCTTTGGCGAACTTCGCAATGCCTCTGGAAAGTGCTTGTATGAGGTGGTCTTCAACCTTTACATGAGGCTCAAGCACCAGATTGTTTACCTGCAACTGATGGTGTTTCCGGTGTGCTTTCGCGTCTAACCGCCCGATAAGGGAATCGCCGTACAGGAGGGGTAGTGAAAAATAACCATACTTGCGTTTTGCGGCGGGTACATAACATTCGAGCAGGTATTCGAAGTCAAACAGTTCGCGAGTGCGCCTTCTGTTAATCACCAAGTTATCGAAAGGGGATAATAGTCTGACGGATTGGCGAGTTGATCTAATGGGGAGCAGACCCAGTAGTTGTTCTGTTGTGTAGCAGGCGCGACCCTGGACATTCACTTCGAGTAGTTGGCCTTCTGCCACCAACGCTGAGAGGGTAGCCCTTAGCGGATCTTTTAAGGTGATTTTGGATAACCTGCGGATGATGGGTTTGGCATAGCCAACGTCGTATTCGGTGGCTATGCCCAAAGCGTGGACCATGCCCAGCACTATAAATCTTGTCCATTCCTTCAGAGAGGGTTCTGAAGTATTGATGGCCGAGGGAAGAACATTTTCCGTCAGGTCGAATACTTTTTGGAAGCCTTCACGGCGGGTCACCATCAGTTCGCCAGAGAAAAACAGGTGTTCCAGAACCCGTTTCGCGGGTTTCCATTCCCACCATCCGCCACGTTTCCTGCCGCTGGTATCTTCGAAGTCGCGGGACTGCAATGGACCCTCGGCGCGGATTCGAGCCAGCACCTCGGCTTTGAGCTTGTCGTCACACTGTCTCGTGTTGCGGAATCCCTTCATCACCGGTAGCGAGTATCGGAAATCCTTGAAAGGAAGGAATGCTGCTGCGTGACTCCAGTATTCAAAGACTTCCCGTTCCTGGACGAGTTTCTCCAGATGCGTGGGATTGTAGTTACCCACACGGTTATAAAGGACATGCTCGTGGGCACGGTTGATGACAGAGATAGTGTCGATCTGGACGTAAGACAGGCGCTGGATTGCCTTGTTAGTTGCATTTTTCCCACGCCCGAACTCATTGTCCCGGAGCAAACCTTGTTGCTTGAGGAAGAGCTTTCGGGCATCGCTCTGGGTGAGTTCCATGCGGCCAGTTTAGCCGACTGGAGGCGTTGAGTCGCGGCCATCAAAGGATTGAACATGCTAAGCTTGGGTTAGCTGATTAACGAGTAATTGTATGAACCAAAGCATCTTGATTCTCCTTGGATCCCTGTTGATTTTTCCGAGCAGCGAGGCTGGCGCGGCAAGTCGGGAAGCGGTGTATGGCGAAGGTGCGATGGTGTCTTCTCGCTCAACCCTGGCGTCAACGGTGGGTGTGAAGATCATGAAGCAGGGCGGCAATGCCATCGATGGTGCGGTCGCTACCGCCTTTGCCTTAGCGGTTACCTATCCCTCCGCGGGAAACATCGGTGGTGGTGGATTCGCTGTCATCCATTTTGAGGACGGTAAGGTCATCACCCAGGATCACCGGGAAATGGCGCCTGGTGCGGCGCATCGTGATATGTATCTGGACGACAATGGCGATGAAATCAAAGGGCTCTCTCGAAACTCCCTGCTGGCAACCGGCGTTCCCGGAAGTGTTGAGGGATTACTGGGTCTTCTTGGGAAATACGGCACTAACACCAGGCAGGAAGTCATGGCACCTGCGATCAAGCTGGCGGAAGAGGGTTTTGTACTTGATACCTACCTCGCGAAACACATCAATACTGCCGGTCAGGCGTTGCTTAACAATCCGGCAGCGGCCAAGAAGTTCACGATTGATGGCCGCGCCCTGCAGGCCGGAGATACCTGGAAACAACCTGATCTGGCAAAAACCCTGAAACTTATTTCAGACGAGGGAAGGGATGGATTCTATGCAGGAGAGACAGCAGACCTGATCGTCCGGGAGATGCAAAAAGGTGGGGGAATTATTTCTCACGAGGATCTGGCTAATTACCGCGCAGTCTACAGGGAACCTGTTCACACTAACTATAGGGGGTATGACGTCTGGACCATGGGACCACCTTCTTCAGCCGTGTTGGTGCTGCAAATGCTCAACATGCTCGAACCTTTTGATCTCAAGGCCATGGGCTGGGGTAGTTCAAAGGCGATACACCTGATGATAGAGGCTGAGCGTCGCGCTTACGCTGATCGTGCAGAGCACTTGGGAGATTCTGATTTTTATGATGTGCCGCTGGGGATGTTGGTAGACAAGGAATATGCACAAAACCGGTTCAGTGATTTTGATATAAACAAGGCCTCAAGCAGTGAGGCGATTTTTGCGGGTGCTGCACCGGCGCAGGAAAGTATGGAAACCACGCACTTCTCTGTGATTGATAAGTCTGGCACTGCGGTTTCATTTACAACGACCCTGAATAGCTCCTATGGAAACAAGATGGTGGTTCCTGGAACGGGGATTCTGCTCAACAACGAGATGGATGACTTCTCTATTAAACCTAACACGGCAAATCAGTTTGACCTTATCGGGCGTGAAGCAAATGCCATCGCGCCTAGAAAACGTATGCTGAGTTCCATGTCACCAACCATTGTGTCGAGAGATGGCGTGCCCGTTCTGGTAACGGGATCCCCCGGTGGGTCTACTATTATTACGACGACGCTGCAGATTATTTTGAACGTTGTTGGTCATGAAATGCCACTGGAGGATGCCGTTAGCCTGCCACGTTTTCACCATCAGTGGAAACCTGATCGAATCATTTATGAAAAATATGCCTTCTCTCCCGACACACTGAGGGCGCTTGAGCAAATGGGGCACGTTGGGTTTTCCCCGTGGCCATATGGTCGTGGAATTGGCGATGCCAACTCGGTGCTAATGAAAGATGGAAAGCTGTACGGGGTCAAAGACCCGCGTGCAGACGGCGTGGCGGTCGGGTTCTAATGTCTATTCGTTTCCTTGTTATTGATGGTTTTAACCTGATTCGCCGAATCTATGAGGCGAGAATACACAAGGAAAAGCCTCAGGGTGAATCGAGCAATGTTTCCGGGGAGGACATGAAGCAGGTGATAGAGGCTACAAAGTCCTCGCTGGCCCGCGCACTCAAGGCGCACCAACCTACTCATGCAGCCGTGGTTATGGAGCACCATGACAAGACATGGCGACACCTTCTTTATCCGGAATACAAAGCGAATCGGTCAGAAACACCACCTACGCTACTGAGCAAGCTTGCAGAGTATGCTGATGCTTTTGCGGAGCTTGGCGTCCACAGTTTTGGCATCGACAGTTATGAAGCAGACGATGTGGTCGCGACATTGGCTACAGTGGTTGCCGCTAATAATGGCGAGGTTGTTATTCTCTCAACAGACAAAATTTATCTGCAACTAGTGAATGATAAGGTGATTGTTTATGATCATTTTGCCAACAAGCGGTGTGACCGGATTTATATAAAAGAGAAATATGGCATCGTCCAAGAGCAATATATCGACTATTTGGCATTAGTAGGGGCCAACAGCAATAACATTAAGGGGGTGCAGGGGATTGGCCCGAAGTCGGCGGTAATCATGTTGTCTGAACATGCTTCACTGGATCGCATTCTGTCCGCACAGCCTGCGAGCACGATGTTGAAAAAAGTGAGTGCAGGTAGTTCAAATGCGCTTAGATCCAGACAGTTAGTGACCTTGAAAACCGATGTAGAATTGGGCCAAAACCTCAAATCATTCCGCCTGTAGAAATCACTAAAGACTAAAATGCCAAAGAAGGAATTTGTGTGTCGCTTAATGTAGCTGGTTTTAAAGCGTACGACGTTCGCGGACGAGTACCAGATGAACTAAATGAAGAGATTGCGTCTGCGATCGGTCGAGCATACGCCCAAAGGATAAAGCCAAAGCATGTCGTCGTAGGGCACGACATTCGTTTGTCCAGCCCTTCGATCACGGAAGCGTTAATCCAGGGTTTACGGGCGAATGGTGTCGACGTGTCTTTTATCGGTACTTGTGGAACAGAGGAGATCTACTTCGCTACCGATCACTATGGTTTTGATGGTGGTATCGTCGTTACAGCAAGCCATAACCCAAAAGACTACAACGGGATGAAAATGGTGCATGCGGGCTCGAGACCTGTGAGTAGTGATTCGGGCTTGACGGACATTCGTGACCTTGTGGAGGCTAACCAGTTTGGAGAGCCCGTCGCCTCTGGCAAGCTTAAGACGCTTGATCATCGGGCGGACTACATTGAAAAACTGCTTTCCTATGTTGATGCCTCTAGTCTTTTGCCCCTGAAGGTTGTGGCGAACCCTGGGAACGGGGGCGCTGGGTTGGTGATGAATGAGCTCTCGGCAAGATTACCCATTACGCTGTTGCCAATTCAATTTGACCCGGACGGTAACTTCCCTAATGGGGTTCCAAACCCTCTTTTACCCCAAAATCGTACACCTACCATTGATGCTATCAAGGTAAATGAAGCGGACATAGGTATCGCTTGGGATGGAGATTTCGATCGTTGTTTCCTGTTTGATGAAAATGGTCGCTTCATTGAAGGCTATTACATTGTTGGCCTGCTGGCTCAGGCATTTCTCGAAAGATCACCCGGTGAAGGAATAGTCCATGACCCCCGGTTAACCTGGAACACGACCGATGTGGTTAGCACCGTTGGCGGCAGGGCGATAATGAGCAAAGCGGGCCACGCTTTTATCAAGGAGAAGATGCGAGAGGAAGACGCAATCTATGGTGGCGAAATGAGTGCACATCATTATTTTCGGGACTTTGCTTATTGTGACAGCGGCATGATTCCGTGGCTGCTCGTGATTGATCTGATGTCAAGAAAACAGAAAAAACTAAGTGAACTGGTCGATGAACGTATGTTGATGTATCCGGTTTCAGGGGAGATCAATCGCAAAATTGAAGATACCACCGCGCTAATGAAGCTGGTCGAGAAAGTCTATGGTGCAGGCGCGCTGGCCGTTGACAAAACCGATGGTCTCAGTGTTGAATTTAGTACATGGCGATTCAATATCCGCTCGTCCAATACAGAACCCGTTGTCCGACTTAATGTTGAATCCAGGGGGAGCGAAGCGCTGATGCAGGAAAAGACCAGTGAATTGCTGGACCTGATGGGGGGCGAACCGGCATGACCAGCCTGATCGCTAATGGCATCCAGCTTGAATTCGAAGAAAGGGGCAGTACTAACGATCCAGCTATCGTTCTGGTTCGAGGTCTGGGTACTCAGCTCATCGACTGGCCAGAGGCATTCCTGTCAGGATTGGTGTCTGCAGGTTTTCGGGTCATCGTGTTTGATAACCGGGATGTTGGCTTGAGTCAAAAATTCATGGGTTTACCTAACATTGGCAATGTCGCAAACAAGACAGAACTAGCACCGTACACGATCCATGATATGGCAAATGACATTGTAGGACTGATGGATAGTCTTGGCATTGATTGCGCCCACCTGTTTGCGATTTCCATGGGTGGAATGATCGGTCAGGTGCTTGCCGCGACCCAGGGTCACCGTCTTCGTAGTTTCTTCTCTGTGATGTCGAGCTCTTCCCGAAAGGGGCTACCCGCAGCAACGCCAGAAGCTGCCGCGACCCTGGTGGCAGAAACCGACCCTGAAGCTGGAGATGAAGGTATTATCGCTGCAACTGCAGAAGGGTTAAGAGTTTGCGGTTCGCCGGGATATCCCTTAACGGAAACGGAAAGAGACCGGATCGCGAGGAACCGTCACAAAAGAGACTACACACCGAATGGTGTGGTGCGCCAGATGGCCGCGATTGTTGCGGGTGGCAACAGGATAGAACTGCTGGAGTCCATTAAAGTACCGACGATGGTGATTCATGGTGCAGACGACCCCTTAACTCCACTGGCTGCAGGAAAAGACACGGCTGAGACGATTCCCGGTGCGCGTTTTGAAGTTATACAGGGCATGGGGCATGATTTACCCGAAGGCCTGATTCCTGTCCTGATTGAGCTCGTCACGCAGTTCACGGGATCATTGGAGCAACCCTTATGAGTTGGATGGGGAAAATACTCGGCGGTGGTATCGGGTTTGTGATGGGCGGTCCGATAGGTGCCGTTCTGGGTGCTGTCCTTGGTCACCACACGATGGATAGCGGCAAGTTCCTCGACCAGGACGAGGAGCGTCACGGGATCTTTTTTGTGACGACTTTTTCGATGCTTGGCAAGCTAAGCAAGGCAGATGGACAGGTTTCCCCCGAGGAGATCGAAGTGGTTGAGCAAATGATGACAGATAGCCTGCGCTTACCGCTCCAGGCTCGCCAGTTCGCTATAAAAATATTCAATGCTGGAAAAGATTCACGTGAGACTTTCGAGGATTACGCTCGGCAGTTTTACGGAGCCTTCCACAACCATCCAGAAGTGCTCGTTTCGTTGGTTGATCTTCTGCTTCGGGTTTCACACGCCGACGGGGTATTACATCCTGCTGAAGACCGCTTAATAGAGCAGGCGGTGGATATTTTCGGCATCAGGCAGGAATATCAACAAATCAAGGCGCGCTATTCGAGTACCAATGACCTGGATAAATGCTATGCAACGCTGGGTGCGAATCATGGAGAAACCTTAAGGGATATTAAAAAGAAATATCGCCGCTTAGCAATGGAGTTCCATCCCGACAGGGTCCAGTTGAATGGAGTCACGCCAGAGCTGGCATTGTTGGCCGAGGAACGTTTTAAAGAAATCCAGCATGCCTTCGATGTAGTGGAAAAACACCTCGCCTAACGACCCAGACTCAATGTCGCTTGCGTTTAATCAAGTTGGTCCTATTCGAAGTTTTCGGGTCGCCCAAAAACATGATCCCTCATGTGCCGGGTGGTTTTGGGTTGAAGGCGAGATTTAAGAACGACTAGCAAATGGCCGATGTTTCGCTGACTGGATCCCGTGTTCAGTAGTGTGGCCTGCCGGTTAAGTGTCGCGGGACTGCTTAAGGCCCGTGCCTTGGTGAGTTTCCTCACACCTGAGTGTCCTTGGGGCGCCTGCAGATCGTGCACTACCGCTTTGGGCGTGCGAATTGATGAAGGATTGCAGAGACTATCTTATGCAGTGGAACACTGCGTTGACTACAGCTCAAGTACCGCCTTAGCGATGACATTGCGCTGAATCTCGTTCGAACCACCATAAATTGTCGAGGCTCGTCCGAAGTTGTGATCGCTAACGGCGGTCACCGAATAATCAGGCCCGATGCAGGAACCATCGCTTTCGCCGCGAATCTGGCCAACATCGAAAGGCATCGCGTAATAAGCGACGGCTTTGACTCGAAGCGCTTCAAGGTTTTGCTGAAGCTCGGAGCCAAGAATCTTTAGTGCCGACGCCTCGGCACCGACCGTTTTACCGCCCGACATGGCCATTAAGATCTTTGATTCGATGCCAGCAAGCGCCTCGAGTTTGATCTCAGCCTGGTTAATTTGACGCATAAAATCATCATCCTGTGCCAGTGTTTGGCCAGTGCTATTCGGCTCCTGATGGGCAATTTCCCGCAGTGCTTCAATGTTTCTTCTCGAGCTGGCCACGCCTGCGATGCCAGCGCGCTCATGACCTAAAAGGTACTTGGCGTAGGTCCAGCCCCTGTTTTCCTCGCCGATGCGATTGCCAACAGGCACCTGAACATTGCTGAAGTACACCTCGTTTAAATGGTGCAATCCGTCGATCGAGACAATGGGTTTGACGTCGATTCCGGGAGATTTCATGTCGATGAGTAAAAACGAGATGCCTTGTTGCGGTTTGCATTCCTTATCGGTTCGAACCAACGCAAAAATCCAGTCAGCTTTATGGGCATTGGTGGTCCAAATTTTTTGGCCATTCACGATGTAGTTGTCGCCATCTCGCACGGCGCTGGTGTTGAGTGACGCCAGATCGGAACCACTGCTCGGCTCGGAATATCCCTGACACCACCATAAACTGCCGTCCATAATGCCAGGTAGGTGCTGTTTCTTTTGCTCATCCGTGCCAAACGTATAAATAACAGGCCCCACCATGCCGATACTGAAAGGCATGATCATTGGCGCGCCGGCCAGCGCATTTTCTTCGTTAAAAATATGTTGTTGCATCAGGCTCCAACCGGTGCCGCCGTACTCTTTTGGCCAACTTGGGGCAATCCAGTTCTGATCGAAAAGGGCTTTGTGCCACTGTTGCCCTATCACTTTAGGTATTCCGAAGCCTAATGCCGCGGCCTCACGCATTTCCGAGGTTAGATTATTGACGAGAAAGTCGCGCACTTCCCTTCGAAAAGCCTTCAAGTCAGCAGAGGGCATGTCGTTATTCCTTGGTGGACAGATAAGTATTTTAAACCGCGTTTTTCCCAGATTGCCAAAGTATTTTGATCAGGTTTTTTTATATCTGAAAGTCAAGATGGCAGATTTCTGCGGTCGAGAGACATTAACCTGCTGATACCGTCATGCATGGTGATTGCTGATGATCATTCAAATTTAAGACACTGTGATGTGGTCATTCTTTTTGATGGTCAATGTTACTTATCGAAGGGCAACGCTGCGCCCTCTGGTAATGCAACGTCGAAGCCATTCAACGTCATGGAAACCATGGTATAGAAACCGGATAAAGCAATGAGCTCGGTCACGCCGGTTTCACCGAATTTCGAAATCGCCGCTGCATAAGTCTCTTCACTGAGTTCGTGGCTCTGGTGAAGTTCATTTGCGATGCACCAGGAAAGCCTGTCGCCTTCATCAGAGAAGTCAGGGACTTCACCAGCCTGTATCGCCTGAATGATGTCATCGGGAACCCCGGCTTTTCGAGCCATGGGTTCATGGGCGAACCATTCGAACTGCGCCTTCCAGAATGCCCCTGTGACGAGGATCGTGAGTTCTATGTAACGCCGATCGACAGACGACTTAAACCGAAAATATCCGCCCAAGTTCACCAGTAAACGACCCATTTCGGGTGTTCTCATCCACATATCAAAAGGGCCACCAATGTGTCCGTTCTGGGGTCTGACGGGACGGTTGGCAACGATTTCATCAAAGACATCACGCTGCTCCGGGGTCAATTCTTCCACTGTTTTTCTGGTAAGTCTGGTCATGGTTAGGATCTCTGAATACCGTAGATCAGTATTGTAAACCGCATTTTTCCCAGATTGCCAAAGTATCTTGATCAGATTTTTTTACATCAGAAAGTCAGGGTGGCAGCTTTTAGGCAGAGAATGGTTAATGGCTGACTGGCCACTGACCTATTAGCCTTTGGTAGGGGTAATCACTGACCAGGTTTTCTGGTCGGGCGGGGGAGACTTTTACCCGGCCGATGTTTCGCTGGCTGGATCCCGAGTTCAGTAGTGTGGTCTGCCGGTTAAGTGTCGCGGGACTGCTTAAGTCCTGCGGCAGTTCTCTCTTCCAGACTGATTAGATCAAGCAGGATGTGACCACTTTCCACCAGGTAAGGATCCGGGGTTGTGGCTTTCTCTTCAGACTCTTCGCGAGCATCATCCGCTTTCGACACGGGGATTGCTGAGCTGGAACCCGCTATTTCGCGATAGGAGGCTGGCTCTGCCGTTTCACTCTCGCCGGTTGTAGGAACGATGGCAGGGCTCGCTGCTGATGTGTCATTGCTGGCAATGGTTGGTTCTTCGTCGTCCAGTTCATCCAGGGTTGCAATAGGTTCCTCGCCAAGCGCCACGCGTTTCTTATTTTCCAATGCTAGCCAAAAATCTTCACGGTCAGACTTTTCCTGTATCCTTTGTTCCTCGTTGAGGCTGATGGTGTCTTCTTCGTTGCGCGTTTTTCTATAAGCGAACGCTTCCGTCAGGTAGTTGAACTCGGCGTTATCTGAAACACGTTCATTGTGTAAAGACTTCAATTCGGGTACCAGGTGATTGATCGAATGTTTTCGACGATAGTTCGTTGCCGTAATTTTGTCCCAGGGAAGGGGGCTATCCAGAGTACTTTCGCCAATGGATTCGGGGTCGTAGCTTGAAGGGTATTTAATGTCAGGAATGATGCCTTTTTCCTGGGTGCTTTCGCCGGAAATTCGATAAAATTTTGCCTGAGTGAGTTTTAACTGCCCCCGGTTCAATGGTAGCAGCGACTGCACTGTGCCTTTGCCAAAGGTCTGGCTGCCGATAATAATGCCACGTTCATAGTCCTGTATAGCGCCTGCAAAAATTTCTGAAGCAGAGGCACTGAGCCTGTTAACAAGGACGGCGAGCGGACCGTCGTAAACAATACTGGGATTCCGGTCGTCAAGGATGTCCACGCGATTGCTTTTACTTCTTATCTGTACGGTAGGCCCACGGTCAATGAAAAGACCGGTCAGCAATTTAGCTTCCTGCAGGGAGCCACCACCATTATTTCTAAGATCAATCACAATGCCGTCTACGTCCTGGATCAGCAGGTCACGAATCAGTTTTTCGACATCCCGCGTGGTGCTTTTGTATTTACGATCACCCTTCTGAAGCGCCTGGAAATCAATGTAAAACGTAGGAATCGATACGACACCTATTTTATGCGGGGCACCAAACTGTTCTAGTTCGATGATTTCCGATTGGGCGCTTTGCTCTTCCAGTTCAACCTTGTTTCTAACAATGCTGATGATCTTTGGATCCGCATTACCTTCGCTGGCGGGGATGATATCCAGGCGGACGACAGTATCCGCTCGGCCACGGATGAGTTGGACGACTTCGTCCAGCCGCCAACCGATGACGTCAACCATTTCACCTGTCTTGCCCTGACCAACTCCGACAATCTTGTCGTTGGGTTTGAGGACGCCTGCTTTATCAGCCGGACCGGCCGTTACTAAAGAGACGACCTTGGTGTATTCGTCTTCCAGTTGCAGTACTGCGCCGATACCTTCAAGGGACAGGCTCATGTTGATGTTGAAATTTTCTGAGGTTCTCGGTGAGAAATACTGTGTGTGAGGGTCGTAGGTTTTGGTGAACGAATTCATATAGAGCTGGTATACATCTTCGCTATTCGTTTGCCTGGAGCGTGTCAGACGATTTGAAAATCTTTTGTACAATAGCTCCTGGATCTTTTCGGGTTCTTTGTCGGTCAACTTAAGATTAAGGATGGCGTCCTTAATTCGTTTTCGCCAGAGGTCATCCAGTTGCTTCTCTGACTGGGCCCAGGGGGTTTTCTCTCTATCAATTAAAAGATCTTCCGGTATCGTAAAATCGAAACGCTCGAGACCTTTGTCAAGTATGGCAATAACCTTTTCGAACCGGGTAGTGACTCTCTCGTGGTATCGATTGAAGATATCAAATGCCGGGGACAGGTTGCCGCGTTTGAGGGCATTATCCATTTTATAACGATACTGCTCGAATTCATCGATATCGCTTTGCAGTAAATAGCTTCTACTTGGATCCAGGTCTCCTAGGTAGGTATCGAATATTCTTGATGACAGTTCGTCATTCAGTGCGGCCGGCACGTAATGGCGAGATGACAGTGCATCGACGATGTTCTGGGTAGTGGTCGCATGGATGGGTAGGGGGGCTAACGCCTCTGTACCGGTTTCTTTGACGGTGGCCAGTGACGGCATGGCCATGACAGCGCAGGTAATGGCTCCAGCCAGTAACAACTTTGATAGATTTTTCATTAATAACGGCTCTAATAAAATTCACAACACCGAAAACGGATAAGACTTAGTGTCCCGACAGTAGCTTTAGTTCACACAGTTCACCGGAGCAGGCAGCCGTTTGGCCAACTTCTCGATGGTAGTTTAGGGTCCTAGTACCCATGGGATCAAGCAGTTAGCAGTAGCAGTGCGGTGTTTCCTGGATAAAATAACCGATACGGGCTTGAATAGCAGGAATTGTGTCATAATTCCTGCTTCTTTCACGCTTGTCGAGTCAGCTTTCTGATGATTAAGTCTTTTTGTTTCAATACTTTACTGATCCTTCTCGTTGCTTTTCCTTGCCTGGCGCTTGAAGCAGAGGAAGCTGTGCCTGCTGACAGCACCCTGGAACGCGATATGAGCTATTTTTATGGTTTTTCTTTCGGAAACATGCTGAAAGACGGTGGCAGCCCAAATGTAGACGTTGAGAGCTTATTAAAAGGGCTAAGTGATTCCCTGGCCGACAATCCCCCGGCGCTAGCCGATGATCGCAGAGAAAAGGTTTACCAGGAAGTCCGGGCTAGACAACGACGGACCCAGGAAGCCAAAAAAGCAGTGCAGGACGCGCAAGAAAAGGTTGCGCTGGCACAAATCGAGATTAATCTCGCCAATGCTGAAGCTTTTCTGGCGGAGAATGCGACTCGTGAGGATGTGCAGACGACGCCTACAGGTCTGCAATACGAGGTGCTGGTCAATGCAGGAGGTAAACGGCCCTTAGCCAGTAGTCGTGTTACCGTCAGTTATATTGGCAGCTTCATCGACGGTAGCGTATTTGATCAGTCAGGAGACAAGCCGGTTGAATTCGGGCTGGGGCAGGTCATTGCGGGCTGGACAGAGGGGCTTCAGCTCATGGGCGTAGGTGATAAATTCAGGTTCTACCTTCATCCTGACCTGGCCTACGGTGCAGGCTCAGTTGGCTCTATTCCGCCTAATAGCCTGCTGGTGTTTGATGTTGAGCTGCTGGAAATTAGGTGACTTCTACACCGATTTCCTCAAGAAGTGCTGCGGCCTGTTCGAGGTTGATTTTGACGCCGGTCATATCAATGCTTCTGACATCCAAGCCTGACAACATCGCACCTCGCAGATCTGCGTAGGTAAGCGTCACGCGATCAGCTTCTATATTGTGAAGCTCACAGTCCACAAGAATGGCACCGGTCAGGTTGGCGCCATCCAGCGTTGCATGACTCATGCGGCAGCTGGAGAAATCAACCTCCATCATATTAGAACCGGCAAGGTTGGCGTATGCGAGGTTACAGTCAGTGATTGTAGCTTCGCTTAATTCGACATTGTTGCCAATGATTTTTGTCGCGCCTGCTCCCTGAAAGTTTGCACCTGTAAGCTGGCACTCATGAAGTGTAGAGAGGTAGATCTGTGAACGCGAAAAATCACAGAGCGTCAGGTCACAGTGATCGAATTCACAATCCTGAAGACCGGCAAACGTAAAGTTGCAGCCCTGTTCCGTCGATTTGTCGTAAAACTCGCATTTCCGGAACTTAACCTGGCGGAACTGCACACTCGCGAAGTTACAGTGTTTAAACACACACTGTTCGAACTCGCTATCCTGCAGTGCACGCCCGGTAAATGACACATGTTTGAACAGGCATTGTTTGAATACCAGGTCGCTTAATTCCTCTGGCAAGCCATCACCGGTAATAATTTGTGTGGTGAGTGACTCCCCTGCGCTGATTGTGTCTGGTTTGCGCGGTTGGTGCTTTTCAAATTCCATCTGTATTCTTCCCGCCTTAAACCGTTTCGACCCGAGTTGAGCCTGGTAACCCTTAGGGCTCTTTTCTTCGTTCAGCGCCAGCGCCTCCATCTAGATCTGCAGTTCCAGTGACCCACGGAGAGAAGTCGCAGTACTTAAACTGTACAGTAATCGAGTGTAAGCTAGAGATACTTCAAAGCCAATTCGAGCTTACATGCTTAGAGATCCACTCGTTCGTCGTTTTATCTCTTCATCTGTGTTTGCAGGTGCGTTTGTCTGGGTGGCGGTGCGCTACTTCGAGGTCGACACTGAGGTTGTCTGGGTTCTGTTTGGTCTTTCCTTTGTTTTTGTCGGAATACTCATCGTCGTGGGGTTTGTCCTTGCGCCGGCTGTACGACTTTTTCGGCGGAAACCGTCGTTGTTGTCAAAACTGGATGATTTGCCCGATGAGTTATCGGAACTACCTGCCCAGGATGAGCCCTAGTCTATTCAGATCCTTCAAGACACGGAAGCCTGCAAAGGGAAATTAGCGCAATCTCGTTTTTGCCATTAGGTCAGTCGTAGTCAAGCGGTCGGATAAACCTGTCGATTCTGGGAAGATAATGGTCTTCGTAGTCCATAGAGAACGCCACGGTATGGGCACGGCCTGTTATTCGATCACGAGATATTAATCCGATAGCTCTTGAATCGTGGCTGTTGTCCCTGTTGTCACCAAGCATCAGGTAGTGCCCGGGGGGCACTTTGATGGGACCGAAGCTGTTGTAATGGTTAGGCTGGGCAGGTCGCATCATGACAGCATGTCGTTCATCACCGATCTCTTCTACGAAGAATGCGTGTCGATGCTGTAGGTACAGGTCGAGCTGAAGAACTATTTCGTTATCCAGTTTGCCGTAAGAAGCAGGTTCCTCATTGATGAACAGTTGGTTATTGCGCATTGCGATGATATCGCCGGGCGTGCCAATTACTCTCTTGATAAGTAGCTTTTCATCTTTAGGGGAATAGAAAGTAACGATCTCGCCAGGACTCGGGTCTGACCAGGTTTGGACATTCCAATTGGTGAAAGGTATTTTTAGATCATAGGCCAGTTTGTTGACCACCACTCGGTCGCCTTCCAGGATTGTCGGTTTCATCGAACCGGTCGGTACCTGGTTCCAGTCGGCGATGGCAGATCGGAATAAAACCATGATCAGCAGGAAGAAAAACAGGTTTCGATATTCTTTCCAGAATTTGGCAACTTTGGACTTCAGGACAATAAAGGTTTCGGGCATAGGTCCAACACAGTATTACTAGACTGAGAGTCTACCTAGAAGATTAGGTGAATTCCAAGCTGGTGATGTTAATGATCGTAGATAATCGCTGTTCGTCATTGTTCTTGGAACTTGGTTCTGATGCCTGGTCGCTGATTCAGGTCTTGAGAAAGGACAGCTAATCCCTACCATGGAGCGCCTTGAGCTTGGCCGGGCGCTGGATTGTGATATTTCTATTCTCGAGCCGAGCTTATCTCGCAAGCATACGGAGCTTCACCTTGTTGGCGACGTGCTTCAGATTGATAGGGTCAAGGTTGTCGTTTCGTCGCCCACCTAAGAAACGCTCAAAACCACAAAATATAGCTGTGCTCCGTTATGCCCAGTTCAACCTGAGCGAGGGGGTCGAACATCTCCTATTTTACAAACTGTTCCTTCTGGTACATTTTTATCGCCTGAAGTAAAAAGAGCAGTGTCATCGATAACGTTGAGCCGACACTGAGCAGGACGTGTGTGTACGAAATAGCCTCACCCTTAATAATCTGGCTTGTGAGTATGGCTTGACCCAGGCTCGGCAGGATCATTGCCCCAAGGCTGGGCTCTATGCCTACTATCTGGGTAATGATGAGCGGGAGTGTCGGGATGATTATCACAAAACTTAGATAGGTTTGCGCTTCTTTGTAGCTCTTGGCGAAAGCAGAGACGACGGTTAAGAGGCTGGCTGCAAACAGTGTTAATGGAGAAGTGACTGCGATGATCATTAATAGCTGCAATAAATTCAATTCCAAAGACATACCAATGCGCTCAAATGGCACCAGCTGAAGCGCGAAATATAGACTGATAACAAAGATGGTTAAATTTAGGAGGCTGAACGATGATGCTGCAACGACCTTTCCAAGTACCAATTGAAATCTGCTGATGGGTTGCGTCAGTAACGGTTCGAGCGAACCTCGCTCCTTTTCTCCTGCTGTTGCATCAATAGCCAGATAAAAGCACCCCATAAAGATGACCAGCATCAGCAAATAGGGGATTGAAGAGAAAATCATTAACGCTCTGTCCGCGGGTGAAGAGACATCTATTTTTCTTGTTTTGATGGGACCGATTAGTCCTGGTTGAATACCACTATAGCGAAGCCGTAGCATTCCAATTGTGTTGCTATAGCGTTCGATGAGCTGATCCAGAGTGGTTAAGTTGCGTCGGCCGGCCGAATAGCTGCTGCTATCGAAGAAGAGCACCAGTTGATTTTGCTGGCCCTGCGCGTAGCGTTCGCCATAGTCCGGTTGTATCACCAGGATGATTTCGGCTTCGCCTGACTTGATCAGGTTCGACGGATCCTCGACAGGTTCCCGCAGATTAATTCGGGTGTTGTTGGCGCGGAGGTAAGCGACCAGGTTCGGTGCGTGATCAGCACCCATCAGCGTGAATGCGATAGGTTCCTCAAAATCACGCAACGTTTTGTCCAGAACAAAGATCAATAGACTAATAACGAGCAAGGGGCCCAGTAATGCGACCGAGAGAGAGGATAAAAGAGATCGATAGTCCCGAATGTTGTCCGTGCACTCTTTGGCGAGAACCGTTAGAAAAGGATTCATCGGGACGAGCCTCCTTCGCTGGATATCATGACGAAAGCATCCTCAAGGTTTGCGGTACCTGATTTTTCCTGAAGCTCCTTTATCGTCCCGCTAAACTTGTGTTTACCGTGTCCCAGAATTACCAGATGATCGCACAAGCTCTCAACTTCCTGCATGACATGGCTGGAGAACAGAATGCATTTTCCAGCATCCTTGATGTCATGGATAACCTTTCGTAGCGCCCTGGTCGCCATCACGTCAAGGCCATTTGTAGGCTCATCGAGGAGTATGTATTGAGGGTCATGTATCAGCGCTCTAGCCAGTGCAACTTTCATTTTTTGGCCCTGTGAAAAGCCTGAAACCCGTCGGTTACAGAATTCATTCATATCCAGAAGATGAATCAACTTATCAATTCGGTCGTTAAGTTCCGTTCGTTTAACTTGATGGAGGTTTCCGAAATAGCGGATGTTTTCGATGGCAGTTAATCGATCATAAATGCCGGTATTGTGAGGCAGCACGCCTATTTTCCGACGAACATCCATTGTGTCTGTCGTGACATCAAGCCCGTCGATGGTAGCTGACCCGGTATCCGGAGAAATAATGGTTGAGAGTATTCGCAGAATTGTGGATTTACCCGCACCGTTGGGGCCGAGAAGTGCTGTTACCTTACCGGATGCAGCCTCGAAGGATACATCGCTCACAGCCGATACCGTACCGTAGGACTTTGTTAGCGAAGTGGCCTTAATCATGGGGCGGGCCCGAGTGAATCAATAAAAAATGGCAAGCGCGGTAGGTGCTTAATGCAGTTTGACTCCAGGTTTGAAACGTTGGCGGTAGAAAGAAAATCGCTGAAAATTTTTGTGAAACAACCTCTGTACATAATTCCGTGTCCCTGGTGCGGGCCAACAAGATGGACCGAGTTAGAAAGCCCATCCAACAGCAGGTCACCGTACGCGGGTGGAGTGATTGGGTCATTTTCGCCGGAAAGAATGAGTGTAGGAACATTGCTGAGGACCGGGCGTTTGAAGTCATTATCTATTCTCCCGGCTGGCCAGACCGAGCAAATAGACTGCATCGAGGACAAAAAATCGTCGCCCAGGTAGGTTTCTTTTCCCTGACCGTTGCTCGTATCTTCTGGCGGATGAAAAGGGAGGTCTTCCGTACACATGACGGCATTGTGCATGCCGTAGCTCATAGCATCCTGCAGCGCTTCTTCGAATGCCTGCGCACTGACAGCGATTGAAGTGTAGTCGTTTTCATTGAAAGCTGAGTGTATCGTCAGCGGAAGAAGTGAGCTCATTTCTGGTGAGTATAGTGAAAGCCTTATGATCAACGCTAAATCAGGGTAGCTGACAGATTTTGTTGTTAACTCGTTTGTAATGGG
>Ga0206679_10001206_pt1 | contig 21459 bp, 18 predicted proteins | sample M110012015metaG_FD_155464 | JGI IMG/M metagenome (GOLD analysis project Ga0206679, IMG submission 155464) | Ammonia-oxidizing marine archaeal communities from Monterey Bay, California, United States - M1 100m 12015 | ecosystem: Environmental > Aquatic > Marine > Intertidal zone | place: USA... | reverse complement strand
CATATCAAGCTGAGACGAAACTAATTGATGTAAAAATTTCTTAGGATGATTATTATTAAAAATTTGAATAGCAAGACTAAGTTTTCCATCAAATTCTTCATTCAATTTATTCATAAACAAATTAGATAGGTCTTCATGAGATATATTACTAACTATACTATGCTCTAAAGCATGAGAAAATGGCCCATGACCAATGTCATGTAGAAGAATGGCTATTTTTAATGCTTCTGCTTCCTCATTTGTTATTTCATGTCCTTTGTTTCGTATATGTTGTATAGATTTTTTCATTAAGTACATACATCCTAAGGCGTGATGAAATCTGGTGTGATAGGCTCCAGGATATACTAAATAAGATAGGCCTAATTGCGTAATTCTTCTTAGCCTTTGAAAGTATGGGTGTTCTATAAGGTCGAAAATTATTCCTCTTTCTAAGGTAATAAAACCATAGATAGGGTCGTTAATAATTTTATTCTTTTTTGTTTTATTCATTATAGGGCAAATAACGGATTATTTTTTGATTTTTGTAAAACTAAATAAATAAAAGATGATATCAATACTTTGGGTAGATGATGAGATAGAATTATTAAAGCCCCATATAATATATTTAGAAGGAAAGGGATACTCTATTACTCCTGTAAATAGTGGTAATGAGGCAATGGAAATATTAGAGGAAAAATCATTTGATTTGGTGTTTTTAGATGAAAATATGCCAGGTCTTTCTGGCTTAGAAACGCTTGGTCTAATAAAGCAAAAGAGACCAAATATTTCTGTAATTATGATTACTAAGAATGAAGAGGAAAGTATTATGGAAGAAGCTATTGGTTCTAAAATTTCGGACTATTTGATTAAACCTGTCAATCCTAATCAAATTCTACTTTCTATAAAGAAAAATATAGACACCAATCGTTTAGTTGAAGAGAAAACAACACGAAACTATCAGATGGATTTTAGAAATATAAGTATGTCCTTAGCTTCTTCATTAGATAAAGAAGAGTGGAAAGATATTTACAAAAAGTTAATTTACTGGGAGTTGGAGTTAGAAAAATCTGGAGATGAAAGTGTAGAAGATATTTTGTCTATGCAAAAAACAGAAGCTAATACACAATTTTTTAAATTTATAAAGAATAATTATAAAAATTGGATCAATGCAAATGACGCTCCTTTATTTTCTCATAATATAGTAAGGAGAAAGGTAGTTCCCTTAATGGAAAAAAAGAAACCTACATACCTAATTGTAATTGATAATTTACGATATGACCAGTGGAAGATAATTGAACCAACGATAGTAAAAGATTTTGAGCTTGTAGAAGATGAAATGTATTATAGTATTTTACCTACAGCAACTCAATATTCAAGAAATGCAATATTTGCAGGTTTGTTACCTTCCGAAATTCAAAAAAGATTTCCTAATAAATGGAAAAATGATGAGGATGAAGGAGGAAAAAACATGTTTGAGGAAGATTTTTTTGTAGACCAGTTGCAAAGATTAGGGAAAAGAGAGTCGAAACATTCTTATACTAAAATTACAAATATAGATTTTGGAAGAAAAGTAGTAAATAGAATTCCGAATATGAAAGCGAATGATATAAATGTAATTGTATATAATTTTGTAGACATGTTGTCTCATGCCAGAACAGATATGAAAGTGATAAAAGAACTTGCAGATGATGATGCTGCTTATAGATCTTTAACCGCTTCTTGGTTCGATCACTCTCCATTAAGAGATATAATGAAACAAATAGCAAAACAAGATGCAAATATTGTTATTACTACCGACCATGGAACTATTAATGTAAACAAACCATCTAAGATAATTGGAGATAGAGGAGTGAATTCAAATTTAAGGTACAAACAAGGTAAAAACTTGGATTATAAAAAAAGTGATGTACTTGCTATGGATAGACCAGAAGAATATTTTTTACCAAAACAAAATGTAAGTTCAAAATATATTTTCGCAAAAGAGGACATGTATTTTGTGTATCAAAATAATTACAATCAGTTTGTAAACATATATAAAAACACCTATCAACACGGTGGGGTTTCGTTAGAGGAGATGTTAATTCCAGTAGTTACGCTTAAAACTAAAAGAAATTAATGAAAATTGTTGTAAATTGCATCTCGGAATTGAAGGATGTTGCTATTTCTTTATTAAGCCTTAAAAAGGATAGAAATATTATTTGTTTTTACGGAGAAATGGGAGTAGGTAAAACAACTCTTATTAAAGAAATATGTAAGGCATTAGGAGTTGCAGATATCGTAAGTAGTCCTACCTTTTCTGTTGTAAATGAATATAAGTCTGTGAATAAGGAGATGATTTATCATTTCGATTTTTATAGGTTAGAGAAAGAAGAAGAGGCTTATGATATGGGCTATGAAGAATATTTTTATCACGGGAATTTATGTTTGATAGAATGGCCAGAAAAGATTGAGTCTCTTGTACCGAAAGATGTAATAGAGGTAAGGTTAACCCAAAATGGAGAACAAAGAATAGTTGAAATTAATTAAGTATGAAAAAAGAAAATGTTTATAGTAGCTTTGGTATCTTGCCAAAAGAAGAGATGTTAGAGGTTAAACAGGATTTTAATAAATTAAAAATTGGTATTCCAAAAGAAACTTCTTTTCAAGAAAACAGAATTTCATTAACTCCTGATGCAGTTTCTTTATTAGTACATAACGGACATACTATTGTTATAGAAAGTAATGCTGGAATTGGAGCTAATTTTTCAGATAAAGAATATTCTGATTCGGGAGCAGAAATAGTTTTCAGTAAAGAAGAAGTGTATGAAACAGATGTAGTAATTAAGATAGAGCCTCCAACAAAATCAGAATTAAAATTACTTAAAAAAGGACAAAAGCTAATTTCGGCTATTCAACTAAAAACAAGAGAGAAGAGTTATTTTGAAGAGTTACTTAAGAAAGATGTTACTTCAATTGCAATTGAGCATTTAAGAGACAGAGAGGGAAAACTTCCTTTACTTAGGAGTATGAGTGAAATTGCTGGTACTACTTCTTTGTTAATAGCTTCAGAGTATTTAAGTAATGTAAATTCGGGTAAAGGTTTAATGTTGGGAGGTATTACAGGTATTTCTCCTACAGATATCGTTATAATTGGCGCGGGTACAGTAGGTGAGTATGCTTGTAAAACAGCTTTAGGTTTAGGAGCAAATGTTAGGGTTTTTGATACGTCACTTTCTCGATTAAGAAGACTACAGGAAATATCAAAAAGAAGTATAAGTACTTCTATCATTTTACCAAAGAGTTTAAAGAAGGCACTAAAAAGAGCGGATGTAGTTATTGGAGCTTTAAGATCAGGAGATGGAAGAACTCCTTGTGTGGTGAGTGAAGAAATGGTAGAAGGTATGAAAGATGGTTCTGTAATTATTGATGTAAGTATAGACCATGGTGGATGTTTTGAAACTTCTGAAGTAACTTCCCATAAATCGCCTACATTTATAAAACATGATGTTATTCATTATTGTGTTCCGAATATTCCTTCAAGAGTAGCTCGTACTTCTTCCTTTGCTATTTGTAATGTTATCTCTCCTATATTATTAAAGATGGGAGAAGAAGGAGGAATAAAAAACCTAATAAAAAAAGATGAGGGAATTAGAAGTGGGGTATATACTTTTAAAAGTATGATGACAAATAAGACCTTGAGTAAGATGTTTGATTTTCCGTATAAAGATTTAGATTTAATAATTACAGCACTATAAATATATGTTAAGAAGATTAAAGTTTTTTGGAGCGGGAGCTCTTATCAGTATTATTTTTCTTTCTATGGGACCAGAAAATAGAATGAAAAATGTTTTTTACGATTATATAGATTATTTTAATCCTGATAAAAGAGTGGTTGACCAATTATTGATTTCCGATTCTATTATTTCTAAGTATGAAGATATATCTGAAATAAAATCCGCTTTAGAAGGAGCTTGGGTAAACCATGAGTTAACTAATAAGGATTCTTATCCTCAGTTTTTTGTACTTGAAAACATTGTAGAAAATGAAAATATTAGAGTAAGTATTAATTTTTACGATAGGGAAGAAAGGAGAGATTCTGTAGGAGAGTTGAAGAGATTTACTAAATCTGAAATAGTTTTAATGGAAGAAGGAATTGAAATATCTTCTCGTTCCTATAAAAGTTATTTTTCACTGATTGGAATATTTCTTTTAATAATGATACCGGTTAGTTTGCTAGTTAGAAAATTGGTGAGAAAAAGAAGATTAAAAGATGAACAGTCATAATTACTTTATATAGATTATTACAAATAGAACAAAGTCTGTTTTATATACTGGTGTTACCAATGATTTGAAAATCAGATTGTTTCAACATAGAGAAGATGCCTTGGGAAAGCAAAAGCATTTTGCGGGGGGTATTCTTGTTATTATTTGTTGTATTACGAAAGATATGAGAATATAAATCAGGCTATTGATAGAGAGAAACAAATAAAAGGATGGAAAAGAGAAAAGAAAGTAGAATGTAATCCCTGCCTTTTGGTGGGGATTTTTTGGTACAACAAATTAGGAGTATTCTCTTTCTACTATAAATCAAAAAACTATATTTGCCACACATTAAAAGAAACAAATATTTATGTTCGAAAGTTTATCAGAAAAGTTAGAGAAAGCATTTAAAACCCTAAAAGGGAAAGGAAGTATTTCCGAAATAAATGTAGCTCAAACCATGAAAGAAATCCGTAAGGCCTTAATAAAGGCAGATGTGGATTTTAAAACAGCTAAGTCCTTTACCGAAAATGTAAGACAAAAAGCATTAGGACAACAGGTATTGACTACCGTAGAACCAGGTCAACTTCTTACTAAAATAATGAAGGATGAGCTTACCGAATTAATGGGAAGTACACATTCGGAAATAGATGTAAAGGGAAATCCTGCTGTTGTTTTGGTTGCAGGTTTGCAAGGTTCTGGTAAAACTACTTTTACTGGTAAACTGGCTTTACTCCTTAAAAGTAAACAAAATAAAAAACCATTATTGGTGGCTTGTGATGTTTATCGTCCGGCAGCTATAAATCAGATTGGCGTACTTGCCGAGCAAGTTGGGGTGGAACTTTATAAGGAAGAGGAAAATAAAAATCCTGTTGAGATTGCGAAAAACGCTATAAAACACGCAAAGGCAAACGGACATAATGTTGTTATTGTGGATACCGCTGGTAGATTGGCAGTTGACGAGCAAATGATGACCGAAATTGCGGAGGTTAAAAATGCAATAAATCCAACGGAGATATTATTTGTTGTAGATTCTATGACCGGGCAAGATGCGGTAAATACCGCAAAAGCGTTTAACGATATCCTTAATTTTGATGGAGTTGTACTTACCAAATTAGATGGTGATACTAGAGGTGGTGCAGCTCTTACTATTCGTTCGGTGGTGGACAAGCCAATTAAATTTATTGGTACTTCCGAAAAGATGGATGGTTTAGATGTTTTTCATCCAGACAGGATGGCTTCTAGGATTTTGGGAATGGGAGATGTTATTTCCTTAGTGGAGAGAGCACAACAGCAATTTGATGAGGAGGAATCCAGAAAGATGCAAAAGAAAATTGCAAAGAATACTTTTGGTTTTGATGATTTCCTTACACAAATTCAGCAGATAAAGAAAATGGGTAACATGAAGGATTTGATGGGGATGATTCCAGGAATGGGAAAAGCTATGAAAGATGTAGATATTGATGATGATGCTTTTAAAGGGATTGAATCCATTATTCATTCTATGACTCCACACGAAAGACAAAATCCTTCAGTGCTTAATGGAAGTAGAAAAAAGAGAATAGCTACAGGGAGTGGTACAACTGTTCCGGAAATAAATCAATTGATAAAACAATTCTCTCAGATGGGAAAAATGATGAAGATGATGCAAGGTGGAGGTGGAAAACAAATGATGCAAATGATGAAGGGTAAAGGTGGTATGCCTGGAATGAGATAAAAGAAATATGATAATTTTAGACGGAAAAAAAACATCAAATGATATAAAAGAAGAAATTGCGATTGAGGTAAAGTCAATTGTTTCTTCTGGAGGAAAAATTCCACATTTATCTGCAATTTTAGTAGGGACTGATGGTGCGAGCGAAACCTATGTTAACGCTAAGGTAAAGGCTTGCGAAAAGGTTGGTTTTAAGTCCACTCTTGTTCGTTTATCGGAAGATGTTTCACAGGAAGAATTGCTTGCAGAGGTAGATAAAATTAATAATAATCCGGATATTGATGGATTAATTGTACAGCTTCCTTTACCTAGTCATATTGATGAAATGAAGGTGACAGAAGCAATTGATACTGAAAAAGATGTAGATGGTTTTCATCCTTCTAATATTGGTAGAATGGTTTTAAATTTACCAACTTATCTTCCTGCTACTCCTGCAGGTATTTTAGAGTTACTTAAAAGATATAATGTAGAAACTTCTGGTAAACATTGTGTAGTTATTGGTAGAAGTAATATTGTGGGTTCTCCTATGAGTATATTAATGGCAAGAAATACTAATCCTGGAAACTGTACGGTTACTCTTACCCATAGCAGAACTAAAAATCTGAAGGAAATAACAAAAACAGCTGATATATTAATTGTTGCACTTGGAAAAGCAGAATTTGTAACTTCCGATATGATAAAAGACGGAGTTTGCATTATTGATGTAGGTATAACAAGGATAAAATCGGACAAAACAAAAAGTGGTTGGAAGCTTTTAGGAGATGTAAATTTTGAGGATGTAAAAGAGAAATGTTCTTTTATAACCCCTGTACCCGGTGGGGTTGGTCCTATGACGATTGCTATGCTCTTGAAGAACACTTTATTATCTTCAAAAAAAGAAATGTTCGCTTAAAACATTGATTTAATAAATTTTATGTATATTTGCAAACGAAAATTGGGGTTGTTCCCAATACATTAACAAATATAAATTTAAAAACAAACAATTATGGAAGGTACAGTAAAATGGTTCAATTCAACAAAAGGTTACGGATTCATCACAGGTGAGGACGGAACAGATTATTTCGCTCATTTTGGAGAAATCGAAATGGATGGATTCAAAAAATTAGAGGAAAATCAAGCAGTTACTTTTGAAGTAGGTGATGGTGAAAAAGGACCAGTTGCTAAAAATATTAAAGCTGCTTAATTCAGATACGATATAATTTAACAATGAACAAAATGAAAACGGACTCTCGAGTCCGTTTTTTTTATGCTATTATTTTTCCGTTTAGTATTACTTTATCAATTACATTTTCTCCGAAACTATAGGGTAAATAGGAATAAGAAGGAATTTCCTTTGTAATAAATAAATTAGCCTTTTTACCAATACAAATACTTCCTATCTCTTTTTCTAATCCCATTGCGTAAGCAGTGTTTATAGTGGTAGCATTTATTACTTGTTCGGGTGTCATCTTCATTTGTATGCATCCTAATGAGGTTACAAAATTCATATTCCCACTAGGTGTAGATCCAGGATTGTAGTCTGTTGCAAGTGCAACTGGTAGTCCTTTTTCTATCATTTTTTTTACCGGCCCGTAGGGTATTCCCAAAAAGAAAGAACAAGAAGGTAAAATAGTTGGCATACATTCTGAATTTTTTAGTGCTTCAAAATCTTCTTCTTTCATTTCCTCCAAATGATCTACTGATAAAGCTCCTAAATCTACAGATGCTTTTACTCCACCAATAGAATTAAATTGGTTTACATGTGTTTTGGCTTGTATTCCTAATTTATTTGCTGCTTCTAATAATCTAGTAGTATCTTCTACTGTAAAATATCCTTTTTCACAAAAAATATCTACATAGTCAGCTAAATTTTCTTCAGCCACTTTTGGTAACATTTCATTAATTACCAAATCCATATACCCATCTTTGTTGTCTTTGTATTCTTTTGGTAATGCATGTGCTCCTAAAAAAGTAGCTTTTATAGTTACTTCTGTATTTTCTTTTAACCTTTTTATAACACGGAGCATTTTTATCTCTGCATCAAGGTTGAGTCCGTATCCACTTTTTATTTCAATGGCTCCGGTTCCCATTTGTATCAGATTGTTTAATCTTTTTAAGGAGCTTTCGTAAAGTTCATCTTCAGTTGCATTTTGTAATTTTTCTGCAGAGTTTAATATTCCTCCGCCTCTTTTTGCTATTTCTTCATAAGATAGTCCGTTTATTCTATCTACAAATTCTCCTTCACGGCTGGCTGCAAACACTAAATGTGTATGGCTGTCGCAATAGGATGGAAATACCATTCCTCCTTCTGCATCAATAATCTCGGTATTGTTCCAGTCACTTATTCCGTTCCAATCCTCCATGCTACCAAAAGAGCTAATTAGTCCATCTTCAATTTCTATAAAAGCATCCTTTATGGTATTAAGTTGTTTCATCTCTTCCCCCGCAACCCATTTTCTAGGAGTGCTTTCTGTCTGAATTAATTCAGAAATATTTTTAATTACTGTTTTCATATTGGGCAAAATTACAAAAATTAGGTCAATCTTTATTTATATATTTGCCTTATGGGAAATACTTTCGGTAAAATTTTCAGATTAACTACTTTTGGAGAGTCGCATGGAACTGTAATTGGAGGTATTATTGATGGTTGTCCTGCAGGGTTAGTGCTAGATTTTGATTTAATACAACATCAATTAGATAGAAGAAGACCAGGACAAAGTAAAATTACTACACAAAGAAAAGAAAGTGATAAAGTGGAGTTTCTTTCTGGGATTTTTGAAGGGAAAACTACTGGAACTCCTATAGGATTTATTATAAAAAATGAAGATGCAAAAAGTAAGGATTATTCTCATGTAAAAGATACTTTTCGCCCTTCTCATGCCGATTTTACTTATCAGAAAAAATACGGGATAAGAGATTATAGAGGAGGAGGAAGGTCTTCCGCTAGGGAAACTGTTAATTGGGTTGTTGCGGGAGGGGTAGCTCATCAGATTTTATCCTTACAAGGAGTAGAGATAAAATCCTTTGTTAGTGCGGTAGGAACTGTGAAACTTAATAAGTGCTATAAAGATTTGGATTTAACTAAAATTGATAATAATTTGGTGAGATGTCCGGAAGAAGAAGTGGCTGATAAAATGATTTCTGAAATTGAAAGTACAAGAAAAAATGGAGATACTATTGGAGGGGAAATTACGGTAATAGCTAAGGGAGTTCCTGTTGGATGGGGAGAAGCTGTTTTTGACAAACTACATGCCGATATAGGGAAATCAATGCTCTCTATTAATGCAGTACACGGATTTAAATATGGCTTTGGTGGAGTAGATATTTCCGAGAGTAAAGGGAGTGAGGTAAATGATATTATTGTAGATGAAAAAGGGATAACTAAAACAAACTTTTCTGGGGGAATACAAGGTGGAATAAGTAACGGAAACGATATTTATGCGGAAGTATTTTTTAAACCAGTGGCTACTATTATGCAAAAACAAAACTCAATAGACAATGAAGGGAACACGATAGAAATACAAGGTAAAGGAAGACATGATGCTTGTGTGGTACCAAGGGCAGTTCCTGTTGTAGAAAGTATGATGGCTCTTGCTTTAGTAGACCATTATTTAAGAAGTAAAACTAATAAAATTTAAGATTATGAAAAAACAAGGATATATAATAGCGTTAATTTTATGGATTGTTATTGTTCGTACCCTCTCCCTTTATCTGCTAGGTATTTATGCTTTGACTAGTTGGATAATAATTATAGGAGGAATCCTGGCAGTAAGAATATTTTTTAAAAAAGAAAGGTTAGGATTACATTGGAAAATCATAATTGGAATGTATTTGGGAGTTGTGTATGGACTGTGGGCTGCTGGATATTGGTCAAATACACCAGGAGTTGTATGGATAAATTTTACCAATGATTGGGTAAAACCATGGGGTACAATTTTTGTTAATCTTTTAAAACTTATTGCAGTTCCATTGGTGTTTGCATCTCTTATAAAAGGAGTTGCATCCCTTTCGGATATTTCAAAATTGAGTAGGATTGGTGGTAAGACCATTGCTATTTATTTAACTTCTACCGTAATAGCGGTTAGCATTGGTTTACTACTTGTAAATACTGTAAAACCTGGAGCTAATTTTGATAAGGATTCTATTTCTCAAACAGAAAATATACAAGACGGAGCAAATAAAAAAATAGAAGCAGCCGAGAATGTAAAAGGAGAGGGTCCACTTCAGTTTTTAATAGATATAGTTCCTACAAATATTTTTGATGCGGCATCTAATAACCGAAATATGTTGCAGGTTATCTTTTTTGCTATCTTTTTTGGTATTGCAATGGTAATGTTGCCAGATGAAAAGACTACTTATGTAAAAGGTTTCTTTGATGGGATAAACGACATTATTCTGCAAATTGTGGATATAATAATGATGGCAGCTCCTTTTGGTGTGTTTGCTCTATTGGGTGGTTTGGTTGTTGATTTTGGTGCGTCTGCAGATTTGTTTATTGCACTTGCAAAATATTCTGCAACAGTTATTTTTGGTTTACTTCTTATGATTTTTGTGGTTTATCCGATAATTTTAAGATTATTTACTAAAGTAAAATATTTAGATTTTTTTAAGGGGATTTCTCCAGCACAGATGTTAGCTTTTTCTACTTCCTCTTCTGCTGCAACATTACCTGTAACTATGGAAAGGTGTGAGGACCATTTAGGAGTTTCGGAGGAAGTATCCTCTTTTGTATTGCCATTAGGTGCTACGATAAATATGGATGGAACCTCTTTGTATCAGGCAGTAGCGGCTGTGTTTATTGCTCAGGCTTATGGTATGGATTTGGATATGAGTCAGCAACTTACTATTGTGCTTACGGCTACTTTGGCTTCTATTGGTGCTGCTGCAGTTCCTGGTGCAGGGATGGTGATGTTAGTAATTGTATTGGGTGCTATTGGCGTTCCTACAGAAGGATTGGCTCTTATTTTTGGGGTAGATAGAATATTAGATATGATGAGAACAGTAGTGAATGTAACGGGAGATGCAACAGTTGCAACAGTAGTTGCTTCTACTGAAGGTCAATTAAGAGAAGTTTCAGAGGAAGAATTAATGAGTTGATGAAAAAAATCCTTTTCATATTTCTGAGTTTTATTGTTTTAAATGCAACATCTCAGGATTGCTTTGTTCAGAAAAAGAAATCTGTAAAGATGATGGCAAAGTTAAATCAAAATTTACCTCATTACTCGTTTAGAGATGTGAAAGATGTTCTTTCTGGAATTCAAGAGAAAGAAGGGGTTTCAGCACAGGTAAACGATATGTATGCTCTTATTTACTGGTTAAAAGAGGATGTGGTACAGTCTAGAAAATTTGCAGATAAGACTTTACAAACTTGTCCGGATAACTTTTCCACTTCTAATTATATTTTAGGGATGATTCATTTTGGTTGGAGAGATTATCAGGTATCTATTGAATATCTGGAAAAATCGATATCAATAGGACTTAAAAATAGATTTAAGGAAGATGCTGCTTTTACTTTAAAAAACGCAAAGGTTTTAGCTAAAATAATGAGAGATACTGTTCCTTATAACCCAGAAATTGTAAAAGGAGTTTCTACAGAGGCGGATGAGTACTTACCTTTAATATCTCCCGATCAGGAATTGGCATTATATACCAGAAGAGGTTTGAGAGATGAGTTTGGGGTGGTAGATAAGAAGTCAGAAGATTTTGTTTTTAGTGAGGGAAGTTTAGAAGATTTTAATCAGGGAGAGGAAATGTCTTATCCTTTTAACCAGAATAACAATGAGGGTGGAGCTACAATAACAATTGATAATAAAATTCTATATTTTACTATTTGTAGTCAGTTTTATACTTCTTATAATAATTGTGATATTTATTATGTTGAAAAAGATAAATCAGGAGAATGGTCTGATTTAAAACCTCTAAAATCAGTTAATAACCCTAAAAGTTGGGAGTCTCAGCCTTCTGTTTCTTCAGATGGAAACTCCCTTGTTTTTGCCTCTGATAGAAGAGGTGGTTTTGGTGGAATAGATTTATATGTTGTAAAAAAAGATGAATTTGGCTATTGGGGTGTCCCTCAGAATATGGGTGATCTTATAAATTCTAAACTAAACGAAAAATCTCCTTTCTTTCATGTAGATGGAGAAACTATGTATTTTGCTTCTCAACAATTTCCATCTTTAGGTGGTTATGATATTTTCATTTCTAAATTAGGAGAGGATGAAAAATGGAAAAGTCCACAGAATTTAGGGTTTCCAATAAACACGGAAAATGACGAGTTAGGTATGTTTGTGACGACAGATGGTGAAACAGCTTATTTTTGTTCTAATAAATTAGATGGTGTTGGAGGTTGGGATTTATATTCTTTCGATTTATATGAAGAGGTAAAACCAAAAAGAGTTTTATTTTTAAAGGGAGATATTACCGATAGTAAGGGGTCTTTAGTGGATAGTGTTTCTTTAGAATTGAGAAATGTTACTACTAATGAGGTGACTAAGATGTCGGTAAATGGAGGTAAATATGTTAGTGCTCTTACTCTAGAGGATTCTGATGATGTGTTAATTACTTTTAACAAGGATGGTTATGCTTTTAATTCTCATTATATTTCCTCTACAGATGAAGATTTTTCTGGACCTTCTAAAATGGATGTAGAAATTGATAAGCTTAAAAGTGGTCAAACCTTTGAGTTAAATAATATTTATTTTGAGACTGATTCTTTTCATATAAATAATGTTACTAAAGAAATATTGACTGAATTTTCTAATTATTTGAAAAAGAATGATAATATTGAGCTTTTGATTTCAGGACATACAGATGATGTTGGAAATAGGGAGGATAATTTAATTCTATCCACTAATAGAGCTCGTTCTGTTTATGATTTTCTGGTAGCAAGCGGTATTAATGATATGAGGCTTACTTATAGAGGTTTAGGGGAGGAGGATCCTGTTTATGATAATTCTACTAGATTTGGAAGATCTAAAAACAGAAGAACTGAATGTACTATTATAAACTAAAAAAAATCCCAACCTTTCGGATGGGATTTTTAAATATCTAAAATAAAAGAGATTATCTTTTTTCTTTAATTCTTGCAGATTTACCAGTTAAGTTTCTTAAGTAGAATATTCTGGATCTTCTAACTTTCCCTTTCTTATTAACTTCAATTTTATCAATTAAAGGTGAGTTTACTGGGAAAATTCTTTCTACTCCAATACCAGAAGACATTTTTCTGATAGTAAAAGTTTCAGTAGCTCCAGATCCTCTTCTTTGTATTACTACTCCTTTAAAAAACTGAATTCTTTCCTTGTTTCCTTCAATAATTTTATAGTATACTGTTAATGTGTCTCCTGATCCAAACTGAGGAAGATCATTTACTGTGTTTAATTCCTTAGAAATTTGTTCTGTTAAGTTCATTTGCTTCTTTGATTTTTGTTTTTCAAAATGGTTTGCAATATTACTAATTATTTTTTATAATATTATAGAAAAATAAATATTTTATTTCAGTAAATCAGGACGAATGTTTTTGGTTCGTTCCAGTGCTTTTTCTTCTCTCCATTTATCTATTAATTTTGGATTGCCAGACAGTAGTACTTCAGGGATTATCCATCCTTTATATTCAGCAGGCCTAGTGTAAATTGGGTGAGAGAGTAGATTGTCCTGAAAGGAGTCAGATAGAGCGGAGGTTTCATCTGAAATGACACCTGGTATTAGTCTTACAATAGAATCTGTAAGTACAGCCGCCGCTAATTCTCCTCCTGTTAAAACGTAATCTCCAATAGAAATTTCCATTGTAATAAATTGATCTCGTACTCTTTGATCGATTCCTTTATAGTGTCCGCAAAGTAATAGTATATTTTTTGCAGAAGACAAGCTGTTACAAGTTTCCTGTTTTAGTGTAGGAGAGTCGGGTGTTAAGTAGATTACTTCATCATAATTTCTTTCCGACTTTAATTTTGTGATGCAATCGTCAATTGGTTGTATATTCATTACCATTCCTGATCCTCCTCCAAATTGATAATCGTCCACACTTTTTTGTTTGTTGGTGGAGTAGGATCGAAGGTCGTGAATATGTATTTCTATTAAATTATTTTCTTGAGCTCTTTTTAAAATAGAGTGTGAAAATGGTCCTGAAAAATAGTTTGGAAATATTGTAATGATATCAATTCTCATACAGCAAAAATACAAAACAAATTTTAATAGATTTTAACTTATTTTAACTCAAAAAAGAATACTGACAAAATGACAAAATAATATATTAACATACATATACTCAAGTAATTAATCACTGTTTAGTAAACATTTGATTTAGTATCATTATTTTACCTTTTGAAAATGTGAAAAATAAATTTTTCATTAGAAAATGAGATAAAAAAAGAGCGATTCTATTTAAAGAATCACTCTTTTTTGAATACTGAATACTTGAAAATTAATTTAGTTTTATTTTGTTATTGTAGACTTTTCCATCAGAGCCAATAGAGTTAATTATATAAATTCCAGATGGAAAATTAGATCTATTAATTGTGTATGGAAGTTGTGTTTTTTGGGCATTAAAAACTCTTTTCCCTAAAATGTTATACATTGAAATAGAAGATAAATTTTGATTTCCTTCCATTATAATGTTATTCTCATTTGAGTAAATATTGACAGTTTTACTTATTTCTGATACAGAGATAATAACTATTTCATTAACAGAGTACAGATCAGTATAGACATTGTCTCCCGAATTATTGCTATTTCCATTTGCTGTAATTCCAGCAGCATAAAAATCAACAGTTATGTTTCCTGCGGCAGGAGCAGTCCAGTTTACAGTCCATGTTTTAGTTGCAGAACCTAAAGTTCCACTACTTTTGTGTGTTACAGAATTGTTGTTATTAACTAGTTTGGTTTGAGAAGAGTTTGTTATTGTAAACCCTCCAACTTTTGTTCCAAATGATTCTGCAGTAAGTTCAAACCCATATTTAGTATAAGATGGGTGAGCTCCCTCTATGGTAATAGTGTATGTTTCTCCAGGTACATAACCTGTAGCTGGTATGTTGGAAGATATTGTAATTGATCCCTGTCCTGAATTTAAACTACCCGAATGGCACATTGTACAGTTGCTTCCGTCTAATGGAGAGTTTGTTTTTCCTCCTGGAGATCCCCCCACATAAGCAGTTGTTAGTTTTGGATAGGACATAATAAGTATACCACAAATTAATCCTGTAAATAGTAGAATTTTTTTCATAATTTTAGTTTTTTAAATTGTTTGATTAGCAAATTTAAGTAATATATATCAGAAAGATATTAGTATTAGTTTAATATCTCATTCATTCAAAAAAAGAGGTCAAACAAATGTTTGACCTCTTTTTAAGTATTTTAAATATTTTTTAGCTTTTTAATCTTGGATCTAATGCGTCTCTAGATGCTTCAGCAATCATGTTGTAAATTGTAATGGTAATAAATATAGCAATTCCAGGGAACATGATAAGCCACCAGGCTTCTAGGTTTTGTCTCCCTAAATTCAGTAAAGACCCCCAAGTTACAACATCATCAGGAACTCCAATCCCTAGGAAAGAAAGTCCACTTTCAATTAATATTGCAGAGGCGATACCAAATGCAATACTTACAAAAACAGGAGCTAAAGCATTGGGTAATGCGTGTTTAAATATTGTTCTGACAGAAGAGAATCCTAATGATTTGGAGGCTTGTACAAATTCTAAAGATTTTATTCTTAAGAATTCAGCTCTTGTAAATCTAGCAATTCTAGTCCACCCTGTTACACCAATAATTATCATTATTATACCAAGACTCCTCTCGACAACAGCAGTAACCGTTATAATTAATAAAAGTCTAGGAATAGAGTTCAATAATTCAATTCCTCTAGAAATAATTGAATCGACAGGAACTGATACCTCAGTAGAGAGCCATTTATTTGTTATTAATTTACTTAGTTGACGGAAAATAAAAATAGTACCAAATAGAACTAATAAACTTATTCCAAATTGGATTACTCCATTTTCTGACCCTTGTGAGAATGCTTCTGAAAGGGCATATTTTCTTTGCCCAAAACCATAGAATAACCCGAAAAATAATCCTGTTAAGGTCATGTAGTATTTTATTCTTCTCATTTTTAAATCTCTATCTCCAAAGAACCCTGCAAAAGCTCCTAGAATGATACCAATAAAAGAGGCGATACCCATTGAGATAAGTCCTACTTTTAAAGAGATTTGAGTTCCGTGTATTAATCCAGAAGCTAAATCAGCTCCTTTTCCATCAGTACCTAAATGATGTCGAAATTTTGAAGGAGCTTCTACCACCTTTCCATCTTTATTCTTAAATCTTTGTTCTCCGTTAGGAGAAGCGAAATCTCTATTGTATCTATCTAAAAAAGAAGGAGAATAAGGAATAGGGGCATAGACTACGCTTTCTAAGTCTAATTGTCTCCAGTCTGTAATGTCAAATTGTAATCTTTCAACTAATCCTGTTTCAGGATCTGTAATTTCAACTGTTGTGTTTTCTTCTGAAAAAGCAGGGTACATTACTTCTCCTTTGTAAACTACATATAAGGGCTGGTTATTTGCTATTAATGGAGCAAACCTAGCAATTAAGATAAGAACAACTAAAAGGTATAAGCTAACTAATGCAATTTTATTTTTCTTAAACTGATTCCAAGCGTATTTCTGAAAAGAGAAATTATTTCTATCTACCTTCTTTTTACTTGCTAGATAAAAACCTGCAATAGGACCTAGTAAAAGTCCAAAATCAGGCCATAAAATCCATCCTAACATAAAACCAGAAACTAATTTTTTAATCAGACTTGAAGTAAAATAGTCTTCTTTTTTGCTTTCTATATCTTTTGCAATTAATCCTGTTAATGCAATAGTAAGTACAGCATATATTATAGTCATAATAACAGATGATCCTCCTAAAAGTAAAAAGCTAAATATTAGGGAGTATATCAACCCTAAAGAGGAAGAAATTATTATATCAAATTTATTTTCTTTATTTATCATATTTTTATTTATAAGAAATTCTTGGATCAACTAAAGCGTAAAGTATATCGGTAACCAAATATCCAACCATGGTAAGGAAACCAATAAGGGTGAAGAAGGCGATAATCATTGGGTAGTCGTAATTCATAAGAGCATTTAACATTTCTGTTCCCATTCCTGGGATAGAAAATATTTGTTCGATAATAATAGATCCTCCAACCGACATTGGGAAAATAGAAGCAAAAACTGTGATAATTGGTAATAATGAGTTTCTAAGTGCATGTTTTAAAATCACTTTCTTTTCCGACAATCCTTTTGCTCTTGCGGTACGGATGTAATCTTGTGAAACTACATCAATCATACCAACTCTCATTATCCTACTTAAAAAAGCAAATGAACCATATGTGTAAGTAAATAATGGTAAAACTAAATATGGCATTTGGTGTTGTATTCTTTCCCAGTTAAATAAGCCCCAATCTGTATTCCAAGTAGATGGGTCTTTAATTCCTGATTCTGGGAACCACATATTTATGTCTGGATTTGCAAATAATAATAGCAATACTGTTCCTACAAAAAAGGATGGCATAGAGTATAAAATAAATAACACAAGAGAGATCCCTTTATCAGCTTTCGAATCTTTTTTGTAAGCAGAATAAATACCAATTGGAATACTGATAAGATAAGCCAAAAGAATAGACATTAATGATAATGCAAATGAAATTCCAACTTTTTCCCATATCTTTTTTGAGATGGGTTGGGAGTCGTTATATGAAATCCCGAAATCTCCTCTTATGATTCCTTTTCGTTCTGTTTTTTTGGAATGAAACAGATCTCCAAATAACCACCAATGATATTGAGAGTTTATCCCGTACCAGTTAATAGAGGGGATATAGGTTTTCCATTTTGTTTGTGTTTTGTAAAGGTTACTTCTGCTAGATTTAAAACTTTTAAAAGAAGGACTTAGGGAGGAGAAATAATTGCTTTCTGTAAGTAGATTTTCTATGTTTTCAATTTTAGAGTTTACCAGAATCTCTTTATTCTCCTCTAACAAACTGACAATGTTAAATCCTATTTGGTTTAAAGATTCGTTTATTTCATTCTTATCAATAGTAGTATCGTTATTACAAATAGTATTGATATCAATTTGTTGATGAGAAGTTTGTAAGTTTAATAAAGAGTTGTAGTAATTATCTACTGCAGGCCAATTTCCAAATTGGTGTATAAGAGATTCTAGATTTTCTCTTTGATCTCTATCTTGTATTTTGTATAGCGTATCGGATGATGCGATATCTCCAATACTAAAATAGAAAATTGGTAAATCAAGACCTAGTTTTTTTCTAAGTTTCTGTTTGTCTTTTTTTGCAGTTCCCGATTGTTTTTCCGCTCCTCCTTCGTTGCCTGCTGATTTTGAAAGTCTATCTACAGGGTCTCCTGGTGCGTTTATACTTATTACAAATGCAATTAATGAAATCGCAATAATCATAGGTATGAAAACGACTAATCTTTTTAGGGTGTATTTTAACATATTTTTATTTTATTCTCCTGTAGTAGGAGCTAAGTTTTTATGATTTAGTTTTAAGTTGTTTAAGATGATGCCAGGTCGTTCTGTGTACATGTTCCGATTGTCAAATCTTTTATGAATTGCTATTTTATTTTTAGATGCATACATAAATACATAAGGCTGTTCATCATAAATTTTAGCTTGTAATTTCCAAAGTGCATCTTTATGTTTTTCATAGTCTAAAGAAGTGTTTGCTTCTTCAATTAGGGCGTCCGATTCGGCATTTCCAAACCCACAAAAATTAGATCCTTTGGTTAGCCAGGAAGAGGTATGCCATAATTGCATTGGGTTAGAGTAAGAAGCGGAACCTCCCCATCCACCCATCATGGCGTCAAATTTATGTTCTTGTGCATTGTTGTAAAATAAGGTGAAATCCATAGGAGTTGGAATAGCGTTTATTCCCGCTTTGTACATACTTTCTTTAACCATTAAGATAATTTCCTTATAAATAGGGTTACTCATATAGCTCAGTTTAAAAGAGAATTGTAGTTTCTCTCCATCTACTATTTTATCTCTAATATTATCTCCATCTGTATCAATCCACCCAGCTTTATCTAATATTTGTTTTGCTTTTTCAATATCCAGAGGGATTAATTTAAGTGTGTCGTTATATGTTTTCTTTAGAGGGGATATCTGTGCTGCTGTTCTGGTGGCTTTTCCTTGTACCATTACTTCAATTATCTCTTCTACTGGAATGGTGTATGCTATGGCTCTTCTTACATTTTTGTCTGTAAAAAACTTTTTATATTCTATTCCGTCTGGTTTGCAATTCATACCAATATAGTTGTATGAATATCTATCCACAAAATCAGAAGTATAGTTTTCGTTAAAGTAATCTCTTTCTTGTAGTTTTATTAAATCAATTGTACCGATTCCGTTAGATACATCTATCTTTTCACTTTTAAGAGATAAGTATGTTGAAGCGTTATCTTTTATTATTTTAAAAATAATTTTATCAGGATAAGTTTGGTTATATATTGAAGAGTCTCCTTCTCCCCACCAATTTTCTTTTTTTTCTAATGTAATATACTGACTCGCTTCCCACTCTGTTACTTGATAAGCTCCTAGTCCTTGTAGTTTCTCGGGTTTGTATGCGTTATCATCTCCATTGTATAGTGTAAAGTATTCGGAAAGTTCTTTTGTCTCATGTTTTTTATCAAAATTCTCATCTAATAAATTTTCAAAACTCAAATTGTCTAAAATTCTATTTGGATCCCATAAATCTTTTTGTTGAATGTATAGTTCAGAAAATATAAACTTGTTTTCTACATGTAATTTCTGTGCATGCATAGTAAACTTAAGAGGGTCTTCAGAGTAAACTTCAATAGATTTAATAACGGTAGAGTAATTAGATCTGAAGTGAGTGTTGTTTGTTAATGGACATAACATTGTTTTTACAGAAAATTCAACATCTTTTGCAGTAAACGGAGTCCCATCATCCCATTTTATACCATCTTTAATTTTATAAGTGTATTCTAAACCATTTTCTGAAATATTAGCCATGCTTTCAACAATATTAGGAATGTATTCTAAAGATTCTAAGTCTAATTTTATTAATGTTTTTTGGGTGTACTGAAAAACAAAAGTTCTCATGGAAGAATTACTATTGAAAGGGTGAAGCCCATCTGGTTGAGCGGTTATGTGTTGTATTACAGTGTTGACCGAAAGATCTCTTTCTTTTACGCAGGATTGTAATGTTAAAAGTCCTAAAGTTAGGGTGAATATTTTTTTAATCATTTTAATTTTCTTTTCTACGCAAATATAATATTCGAGATGAATTTTTACTTATAAAAATTGAAAAAAATAAAATCGATAAAATATTTGTGAGTATGTTAGATTGTAATACATTTGCAATCCGAAAAAAATAGTTCTTTTTTTTACTATAGAAAATATTGGAGAGGTGCCAGAGTGGTCGATCGGGGCTCCCTGCTAAGGAGTTGTGCCTTTACGGGTACCGGGGGTTCGAATCCCTTCCTCTCCGCAAAATAAAAAGTTTATCTTTTTGTTTGCAATTGTTAAAGTTTATTACTTTTGCAATCCTAATTTTCGGGGTATAGCGTAGCCCGGTTATCGCGCCTGCTTTGGGAGCAGGAGGTCGCAGGTTCGAATCCTGCTACCCCGACTAAAAAAGAGGAATTACATTTGTAGTTCCTCTTTTTTGTTTTTAAAATCTATTGTATTAAATGAACAATACCAGTAAAAGTATGTGTATCCCCATTTATATCCAGTACTTGTACTAAATAGGTGTATTTGTCTTGAGGAGCTGTTCTACCTTTATGTTTGCCATCCCAATGTTTGTTTATGTCTGAACTTTTAAAAACCATTTTACCCCATTGATTAAATATTTTAAGATTAAAATATATAATGTATCTTCCTTAATCAAGTCCGGAATTCCATCCAAAGTACCATATATTACCTTCATTTTGAGAATATAAAAGTATAGGGAAACATAGAACAAGGAAAAATAATTTTTTCATAGGTATATTTAATATGAGCTTTTCGTTTCACAATATAACTATTAAGGTTCTCGCTAAATTACAAAATTATATAATATTTTTTTTTTCAGATAGTTAAATTATCCTTTTGATTACCTAGCATTCTTACTCAATTTAGAATTATTATAAATAATCTATATCTATTTAGATTGATTATAAATAATATTGTATTTTTGCATCATCTTTAAAATAAATATTAAAAAAAGAAAATGAAAAAAACAATTTTAATGGGATTATTGATCTCAGCTTTTACAACAGTCAGCGCACAAAACAGTTCAGAAAAAATTATTGATTCTAATAAAGGTCTTCATATTGGAGGATACGGTCAAGTAGATTACAATAGAGTAATTAATGGTGCTACTAACTACAACGCTATTTTAGATGTTCATAGACTAGTTACTTTTATTGGTTATAATTTTAATGATAAAACATCATTTGTATCTGAAATTGAAATGGAACATGTAACTGAAACTTATGTAGAACAAGCGTTTTTAAGTCATAGAATTAAAAACAATCTTTCAGTAACTG
>Ga0206679_10001201_pt1 | contig 21476 bp, 17 predicted proteins | sample M110012015metaG_FD_155464 | JGI IMG/M metagenome (GOLD analysis project Ga0206679, IMG submission 155464) | Ammonia-oxidizing marine archaeal communities from Monterey Bay, California, United States - M1 100m 12015 | ecosystem: Environmental > Aquatic > Marine > Intertidal zone | place: USA... | reverse complement strand
CACAAAATCATTCTCTATTGCTTTTACGCAAGCTATCGCCTCTACAGCTCCTGCTGCACCTAGTAGGTGACCTGTCATTGACTTTGTTGCAGAAATAGAAACCTTTGATTCTTTACCAAAAACCCGCTGAGCTGCAATTAATTCGGATTTGTCACCTAATGGTGTTGAAGTGGCATGCATATTTATATAATCAATGTCACTTGATTTTATGCCCGCTTCTCGCATGGCTTCTTCCATTCCAAGAACTGCTCCATCACCTTCCGGATGTGTACCTGTAAGGTGGTAAGCATCTGCTGCCATACCTCCCCCTACGATTTCAGCATAAATTTTTGCGCCTCGACGTTTGGCATGCTCATATTCTTCAATGATAAGGGCTCCTGCACCTTCACCCATAACAAAACCATCCCTATCCACATCAAATGGCTTTGATGCAGTGGTCGGCTCATCATTCTTAGTGGATAAAGCTCTCGCTGATGAAAATCCTCCAATAGCAGATTCATTAATTGCTGCTTCTGAACCACCACTAATGATTAGGTCCGCTTTGTCCCATTTGATATAATTAAAAGCCTCTATTAACGCTGTATTTGAAGTTGCACATGCTGAAACAGGGCAAAAATTAACACCTTGTAAGCCATATTTAATTGAAATAATCCCAGAAGCTATGTCTACCAATATCCTTGGAATAAAAAATGGTGTAAATCGAGGAGTTCCATCTCCTGAACAGAATTCCATCATCTGATCTTGAAAAGTCTGAATACCTCCATTACCTGAACCCCATATGACTCCTGCCCGAGTTTTATCAATATAATCGAAATCAATCAAAGCATCTTTAACAGCTTGCTCAACCGAAACGAGCGCATATTGACTAAACAAATCATATTTTCTGACCTCTTTTCTGTCAAAAAAATCAGATGAATCATATGATTTCAACTCACAAGCAAATTTGGCTTTAAATTTCTCCGTATCAAACTTCGTAATTGGCGCGGCTCCACTTACACCACCCTTTAAATTTTTCCAAAATGAATCTACATCCTCACCGATTGGAGTTAAAGCTCCTAAACCAGTAATTACAACGCGTCTTTCCATTAGTTATCTAGATCAATTTTATCGTATTCATTATTTTGCAATATGTCTATAGCCCTTAGTAAAATTTCGTTAGAAGAATTATAAACCTGATAAAATTCATTTGTATCCCATAAGTTTCGTGCCAAAAAGGACTTTAAACGTAGCTTTACAAAAGCCTCACTTAATTCATATTCCTCTTCATTCTTTTTAAGTGTGGAATCCTCTTTTGCTACATAACTAAAAAACAAATCCATGAAAGGTTCATCACAATTAAAGTTTTTATTAAAATCTGAAAAGGATGGATAGCTCTTTAGTAATTCCTTTCTTTTATTATTGGTGTATTCATAAGAAAAGCTATTCAAAAAACCACCTCTGATGAGCTCTGAGAAATAATCTGATGCCCCTGCTGTATCAAGTGGCACAAAAAAATCAGGCATAATACCACCTCCACCAAAAACTGTTCTGCCTTTGATTAAGGTTTTAAACTTCAATGAATCCGGCATTTTTATGGAGTCTGCATTCACAAATTCACCATTTAAATACCGTTCAGAAATGTCTTTTCTGTAGGATTCTACATCGTCATATGGTTTTTGAATAAAACGCCCTGTAGGTGTGTAATATCGAGCTATAGTCAATCTGATTTCAGAACCATCACTGAGACCCATTGGACGCTGAACCAGGCCTTTACCAAAAGTCCTTCTTCCTACAACTAATCCTCTATCCCAATCCTGAACAGCACCAGAAAGAATTTCACTCGCACTTGCTGAGTACTCATCTGTAAGAATAATGAGCTTTCCTTTTTCAAAATTACCTTTAATTCCTGCTCTGAGGTTATTTCGTGGCTGCGCTTTACCTGCCGAATAAACAATCAGCTTTTCATTTGACAGAAATTCATCAGCAAGTTTATGAGCTGCATCGAGGAGTCCTCCTCCATTTCCTTGGAGGTCAAAGATCAAGTTCTCCATACCTTGATTTTTAAGCTCTCGAATAGCTGACCTAACCTCATATACAGTAGTTCTAGAAAAACTATTTAATTTTATGTATCCAATTTTATCATCAATCATGTAACGAGAATCCACAGAATATACGGGAATCTTATCTCTAGTAATATTGAAAATCAAATTCTTTTTGGCTCGCTTCCTTTCTACTTCTACCTTTACCTTTGAACCTAGCTCTCCCATAAGCTTTTCTCTCACATCACTATTTTTTAATCCTATACCCGCGATGCTTTCTCCATCGACACCAACGATTTTATCACCAGGTAAAATACCCAATTTCTCAGCAGGTCCACCAGAAATGGTAGCCACAACATTTAAAGTGTCTTTCATTATTTGAAAACGAATTCCTACACCTACAAAGCTCCCATTAATCGTTGTTTGAGCTGCCTTAAGCTCATCAGTTGGGATATATGTCGAATGAGGATCCAACTCTTCCAATAAAGCTACAATTGCCGTTTCTGTTAGGGCCTCTGGATCTGTTTCGTCAACATAATAGCGAGAAACTTTATCAATTACCTCTTTGAATTTTAAAGAGGTACCTACATCACTTGGATGAAATTGAGCAGTTGCTATGGAAGTAAATAAAATATTTAGAGTTAAAAGGAATAATAAACGTGTCATATAATTTTTATAAGAAAAACGATTCATACAAAAATAGTAACACTTGTGAGGTACAATAGTTTTTTTTCAGTTTTTAACAAGGATTAAGTGATAAATTAAGGTCAACTTGTTAGTATGTTTTTTTACTTCTTAGAAATCTTTTAAAGAATGAACTTATTTTTGGAATATGGTAGACCAAAACGTCTCTTTAAAACATATGAATACATTTGGCATTGATGCTACTGCCAAGCTATTTACAGTCATTCGTAATCAAAAAGATTTAGAGAAGGTTTTAGAGCAGGAAACGGAAGAGCCTATTTTCATCTTAGGTGGAGGAAGCAATATTTTATTTACTGAAAATTACAAAGGATTAATTCTAAAAAATGAAATTAAGGGCTTTGAGGTCATAGATGAGACTGATGATTTTGCCATAGTTGAATCCGGAGCTGGTGAAAATTGGCATCAATTTGTATTAAAATGTATTGACAATAATTTAGGCGGAATTGAAAATTTAAGCCTTATTCCTGGCAATGTTGGCGCAAGTCCTATGCAAAATATTGGCGCTTACGGAGTTGAAATAAAGGATGTATTTGAATACCTAGATGCCTATCACTTAAAGAAGAAAGAGATGCACCGTTTCCATGCGGATGAATGTAGATTTGGTTATCGAGAAAGTATTTTTAAAAATTTACTTAAAGGGCAATATGTGATTTGCAAAGTAGCTTTTCGTCTCACTAAAAAGCACACAATTAATACAAGCTATGGTGCCATTGAAAAGGAACTTGAAACAATGCAGATAACTATTCCTTCTATAAGGGACGTAAGTAATGCTGTGATTAAAATACGACAGTCAAAGCTACCCGACCCTAACGAAATAGGCAATGCAGGTAGCTTCTTCAAAAACCCAATAGTCTCTTTGAGCCTGCTTTCTGAAATTCAAAATAAATATGCGGACATTCCGAATTACCCTGCACCTAACAACAAGGTAAAGCTTGCCGCAGGGTGGCTTATTGAAAAAGCGGGTTGGAAAGGACGCACCTTTGACAATAGGTATGGGGTGCACAAACTTCAAGCCTTAGTACTCGTGAATTATAAGGACTCACGTGGCGAAGAAATATTAAAGCTATCTGCTGAAATCATTGATGATGTGAAACAAAAATTCAATGTTTCTTTGGAACGAGAGGTAAATATTCTATAACCATAAGGCATTACATTGCTTCATTATTAATAAATTCGCAATGAAATTAAATTTGAATGAAGATATCTTACAACTGGCTTAAAAACTATTTAGATTTTGACTTATCTGTAAATGAGCTTGCGGAAATTTTAACAGATACCGGATTAGAGGTTGAAGGTATCAAAAGAATTGATCAGGTTCAAGGTGGTTTAGAAGGTTTAATTATAGGAAAGGTAACAGATTGTGTAAAACATGAAGATGCTGATAGACTAAAGGTTACCCAGGTGGATATTGGAACCGAAACCCTGCAAATTGTTTGTGGTGCTGAAAATATAAATCTGAATCAAAAAGTTGTTGTAGCAACTGTTGGAAGTACACTTTATCCAAAACCTGACGAACCATTTAAAATTAAAAAAGCAAAGATTAGGGGAAAGGCTTCATTTGGAATGATCTGTGCTGAAGACGAAATTGGTATGGGTACCTCACATGACGGAATTATGGTGTTGAATGAGGATGCTATCGTCGGAGAAAAAGCTTCAAGCTATTTCAATTTATCTTGTGATTATCAGCTGGAAATAGGTCTTACGCCAAATCGCTGTGATGCCATGGGGCATATTGGTGTAGCGAGAGATTTAAAAGCCTATCTCAATTTCCATCAGAAAGAAAATAAAAAGGTTAAGCTTCCTAAAATAAGCATTCCTGGTGTGAAAAACAGTTTGGCTGATTTTTCCATAGAAGTTTCAGATGTTGAATTATGCCCTACTTATATGGGAGCAGTGATAGAAAATATTACCATAAAAGCTTCACCTGAATGGCTTCAAAAATCACTTTTAGCAATTGATATTGAGCCCATAAATAATATAGTAGACATTACGAATTTTGTAATGTTTGAATACGGCACTCCCCTACATGCCTTTGATTATAGCAAAATTGGAAACAAAATCGTTGTAAAGAAAGGATCTAAGAATGATTTATTTACTACTCTCGACGGCATAGAGCGAAAGCTGAATGGAGACGAGCTCATGATTACCAATGGAAAAGAAAACCTTTGTATTGCAGGCGTATATGGTGGTCTATCCTCAGGAATATCAAATGAAACCAAGTCTGTATTTATAGAATCAGCTATTTTTGATTCTACTTCGGTAAGAAAAACATCAAAATCACATGGCTTACAGACCGATGCGAGCTTTAGGTTTGAAAGAGGTGTAGATCCCACATTTACAGAAGCAGCAATAAATAGGGCTATATCATTAATAATTGAGCTCTCTGGCGGTCAGCTTAAGCTTAAACCGATTATTGTAGGTGCATCAAATACTGAAGAAATAGAAATTGAATTGAGCACCAAATTATTAAACAATAGATTGGGAATCAATATAGATACAGAAGAGGTAATACTTATTTTGGAAAATTTAGACTTTACTTGTCAAATAAAGAACTCAGACACAATCATCGCAACTGTCCCTTCCTATCGGAGAGATGTATACAGAAGTGAAGACATTATGGAGGAAGTCCTTAGGATTTATGGCTTTAATCAGGTGCCGATACCGAAAAAATGGCATATTTCATTTCAAAATAAGGAATTTGACAATTCAAATGAAATCCAAAGATCATTATCAAATTGGTTTGTAGCCCATGGATTTAATGAGGTTATAAATAACTCATTGAGCAAAGAAATTTTTGAGGAGAAGCTCAACAAATGCTCAGAACGCACAAAAGTGTCTATCCTTAACCCCTTGAGCTCTGAGCTCGCTTCTATGCGCCGCTCTCTTCTTACAGGCTTACTTGAGAATATAAAATACAATCAAAACCGTCAACAAAGCAATCTAAAATTGTTTGAATTCGGCAAAATATATGAAGCTTCAGAAGATGGATTTCATGAGACACGTCAACTGGCTTTTGTGATTACTGGCAATCTAAAACAAGATTCATGGAGAAATGAAGGAAAAGCTGTTGATTTTTTTGAACTCAAATCCATTTGTAAAACCTTAGGTGATAAGCTCGGTTTAAAACTAAAAGAAAATACAGGAGATTCATCTTTATTTTTCGATACCGTTCAGTACTTAACTTCTAGAAAAGATTTGCTATTTGAATATGGAGAAATCTCCAATGAGCTGAAGAATAAAGTTGGATTCAAAGGACGTGTTTTTGCGGGCATATTGAATATTGACCTCGCCTTAAGCAAAAACAAAAAAAGTACTACTTCCTTTAAAGAGCTTCCTAAAACCTTCTTTGTAAAACGGGACTTTTCTCTAATTCTTGACAAAACCATCAGCTACTCATCTATTCAAAAAATTGCGAGAGACTCTGAAAAAAAGCTATTAAAAGAAATCAATTTATTTGATGTATACGAAGGGAAAAATCTACCTCAAGATAAAAAGTCTTACGCGGTATCATTCGTTTTTCAGGATGCTAAAGAAACTCTTCAGGATTCACAGATTGACGGTATCATGGAGAAAATAAGAGTAAAATTGAAAGAAGAGCTCGGCGCAGAGCTTAGAGCTTAACCACGGTTAGTTTATCAAGAAAACGATCTAAATTTTTATTTTTTACGATTTCATCTTTTCCTACAATAAGTAGATTCTTTGACTTGTTAGACTCAAGCCAAAGCTCAAGGTTTGCAATTGCTACATTAAGTGTTCCATTAATGTCAATGCGATAACACGGCTTTTGATTTTTATCGAAAAGTGATTTTAGATTCCAATTTTCTTTAGAGATGGACTGATTTTCACTTACAATCAAAAGACTGTCAAAAAGCTCAATGTGAATGTCATAGCGCTCTTTCACCTCATTTACCTTATTCGCATTCTCTTCAGACCAACTATTGATTGATTTGGAGAATGGAGTGCCAGCCTTAAGATATATATTGTCTAACTTCATAAGAGGTATAATCAAAGATAATTTAAATAATGAGTGAAAGGTTAAAAAAAAAACAATTGGCTCATTTTTTTAATAACAATAGACCAATTTTATATTAAAATCATAATTTCAAGCTTTTAGGAATCGATAAAATCGTTAACCAATTCCGGGGGCCTAGCCACTATAGCTTTTTCCTTGTGAATCACAATTGGCCTTTCAATGAGTTTGGGATACTTAAGCATCAAGTCAATAATTTGATCATCACTTAAATCTTTCCCTTTGACATGTAATTTATAATCGGCCTCTCCTTTGCGAAGCAATTCTTTTGCAGTCATTCCAAGCGAAGAAAGAACCTGAACAAGGTCATTCTTTCCTACAGGGTTATTCATATAATCAACGATCTCCACATCGTCGGCCAAGTCATGAACTAATGCAAGTGCTTGCCTACTTTTTGAGCACCTATTATTGTGAAATACTTTTATTTTTTTCATTGATACAAAAGTAATGGTTCTGATTCATTTGAGTTCATTATAATTGTTTAAAAATTCTTTTAAATACCATATTTTCAGCTTTTAATTAATTTAACGAATGACTAGTTTTGTTTAATGCATTTTTTGGATGAATTAAATGATAGTCAAAGGAAAGCTGCCGAACATTTATACGGCGCGTCCATGGTTATTGCGGGTGCCGGATCTGGAAAAACCAGGGTCCTTACGTTTCGTATAGCTCATATGATTGAGAAAGAAATTGATCCCTTCAATATTTTGGCGCTGACATTCACGAACAAAGCGGCCAGAGAAATGACCGAACGGATTGGATCGATTGTAGGAGCTCATGAAGCCAAAAACATCACTATGGGAACCTTTCACTCCGTTTTTTCGAAGATTCTCCGCTTCAATGCAGACAGAATAGGGTTTCCTAACAATTTTACGATCTACGATACTCAAGATTCCAAAAGCGTCATAAAAGATATCATAAAGGGTTTTAAACTGGACGATAAAGCCTACAAACCAAGTCATGTATTTGGTAGAATATCTACTGCAAAAAACAATCTTATTTCACCTGAGGCTTATTGCCAAAACGAGGAGATAAAGCTTGAAGACAAACAGGCACGACGTCCTGAAATGGGGAGAATTTACACCAGCTACATGAATAGGTGTCAAAAATCTGGCGCAATGGATTTTGATGATTTATTGTACTATACAAATGTATTACTTCGAGATTTTCCGGAGGTGCTTCATTATTATCAGCACAAATTCAAATACATTCTAGTTGATGAGTATCAAGATACGAATTATGCTCAGTACTTAATTATCAAAAAATTGGCTGCAGCATACGAAAACATTTGTGTTGTTGGGGATGATGCTCAAAGTATTTATTCATTTCGAGGAGCGAATATCGAAAACATATTAAATTTTCGAAAAGATTACCCTGACTTCACTTTATACAAGCTTGAACAAAACTATCGCAGTACTAAAACCATTGTAGAGGCGGCGAATAGCATTATAAAAAACAATAAAGACCAAATTCACAAAAGTGTTTGGACAGACAATCAAAACGGAAATAAAATTAAGGTGATTCGAACACCGACTGATAATGAAGAAGGTAGGTCTATTTCTTCCCTCATTAAAGAAACTCAAAGTAAACACAATTCTTCGTACAATGATTTTGCCGTATTGTATCGCACAAATCGACAATCAAGGTCTTTTGAAGAAGCATTAAGAAAGCTGAATATCCCATACAAGGTATATGGAGGGCTTTCATTTTACCAAAGGAAAGAGATTAAAGATTTACTAGCCTATTTCCGACTTTCAGCCAATCCAAATGATGAAGAAGCACTTAAGCGAGTCATTAATTACCCTAAAAGAGCCATTGGAAAAACTAGTATTGAAAAGCTAATTGTCGCTGCAAATAACTACTCCACGAGTATGTGGGAGATTATTTGTGATTTTCACAAGTATCCCGTTGATATCAATAATGGTACTAAATCTCGAATTTCAGATTTCGCAACTATGATCAAAAGCTTTCAATCTGAAATTAATAGCAAGGACGCTTTTTCTTTAGCGGAACGCATTGCCAGATCTTCCGGAATAATGAAAGAGCTTATAGACGCAAAAGATAAAGGTCCTGAAGAGGTGGAACGATTTCAAAATGTGGAAGAGTTGCTGTCTGGAATTCAAGAATTTTCAAATTCCGGAGATGATGAAAACCCTCATACTTTAGCAGACTTTATGCTTGAGGTTGCACTACTTACTGATGCAGATCAAGATAAATCAGAAGAAAAAAACCATGTATCCTTAATGACCATTCATTCAAGTAAAGGTCTTGAATTTCCAAATGTTTATTTGGTTGGAATGGAGGAAAACCTATTCCCTTCTCAAATGTCCCTACACTCTAGGTCAGATCTTGAAGAGGAAAGGCGATTGTTTTATGTGGCCGTAACCAGAGCTATGGATTCCTGTACATTATCATATGCCGTATCTAGATTTTTATGGGGTCAATCCATCAGCTGTGAACCAAGTAGATTCATAGACGAAATTGATTCGAATTATATTGAATTTTCTTCAAAATCTAAATCGTTAAATCGAGGACTTTCAATGAAAGGATTTGAGGGTGCTAGAACAGGAGGACTCAATAAAATGAGCAACCCCAATTTGCGTTCACTCAAAGAGGTTTCTAAGAAAAAAAGCACAGACACCAATAACAAGAACATAAAGGTTGGCTACAACGTTGAGCATCAAACCTTTGGGAAAGGTAAAGTTACGCAAATGGAGGGGTCAGGAGCAGATCAAAAAGCTACTATTTTCTTTCCACATCACGGAAGCAAAACAATCCTATTAAGATTTGCCAACCTTGAGATTCTCGATGAAGAATAGCTATGATTTGAAATTAGATTCATTTAAAACATTTACGAAATGAAAGCCTTTAATCTGGAAGCCTTCCTTGAAGAAAAATTTATGGGACTGGTGGTTAAATGTGAATGAGTCCAAACCCAATGACGCACAATTTTCCTCCAAAGCCAATTGCTTTAAAAAATCAACTAAAAGCCTACCCACCCCCTCAGATCGTATACCCGAGCGAACAACAATGTGATCAATCTCAAGATATTTTCCACACCATAGCTTATTTCCTATCCACACTCCACTTATTCCAATACATTCATCTCCGTCAAATGCACCAACCTGAAAATAATTATGCGGAAGCATCTCATCTAACTGTCTCATGTATTCCTCCTCATTTAATGAGGGGTATAATTCTCTAATCACCTCTATATAAGACAGCATTTCTATTTTATCAACTAGTTTTCGAACAACTATTCCCATATCTATTTTAAATGCGTTTCAAAAAGTTCCAAAATTCTTCTGTATTCATCGGTCCATGAGCTAGCTTCTTTAAAGCCATGAGCTTCAACAGGAAATACAGCCAGCTCCCAATCCTTTTTTCCCAGCTCAATAAATCGTTGGCTTAATCGTACAACATCCTGAAACTGAACATTGTTGTCTTCCATTCCATGTAGCATGAGTAAGGGCCGTTTCAAATTTTCGGCAAAATATATAGGAGAGCTTCTTCTATAAGCCAAAGAGTCCGTTTCTGGATAATTCAATATATTACTGGTGTACTCGTGATTGTAATGTGCCCAATCAGTTACAGACCTTAGTGCTGCACCACAAGTGAATTCTTCAGGAGCTGTAAGCAAAGCCATAAGTGTAATAAAGCCACCATAAGAGCCACCATAAATTCCAATCCGGTTTGAATCAATATTGTAGTTTTCGATCATAAAATCTTTTGCATCAATATAATCCATAAGGTCTCTTCCACCCATGTAACGGTATATCGCCGTTCGGTAATCTCTTCCATAACCATCACTGGCTCGGTAATCAAGATCAAGAACTGTATACCCCTTTTCAACAAGAAGATTATGAAACATATACTCACGAAAATATCCACTCCAGAAATGATGTGCATTTTGAAGATATCCTGCACCATGAACAAAAAAGACTGCAGCACCATTCTTTTGATCTGCAGCAGGTTCATAAACCCTTGCATGTATAGAAACTCCATCATTTGCCTTAAACGCTACGAATTCAGGCTTTAACCAATTATAGCTTTCAAACTCCTTTGTGGTTGACTTTGTTACCCTTAAAGGAGTAGCTCCTGGCTTATTCTTATTTAAATACAAATCCCAAGGTTGATTACTCGATGAATAACGGTATGCCAAATAGGATTCATCTGGTGAAACGTAAACTTCAAATGCGCCCTCACTATCTAAAAAAGCTTCAAATGATTTGTTTTCCAAATTCAGCAGATACAAATTTCGATCTCCTGGATGGGTTTTGTTGCAGGTTACATACAAGAGATTCTTCTTATTCGAATGGATAAGTGACCTAATCTCGAAATCTCCTTCAGTGAGGGCTTCTGTTTCATTTGAAGGCAGGTCATAAGCATAGAGGTGTGAATACCCTGTTCGTTCAGATTGAAATAAAAAAGATTGATCTTCTTTCCACCATGAAAAATATCCTGAAACCATGTTCCAAGAAGAAATTCCTGGTCCACCAATCCATGCCTCATCATGCTCATGAATGAGCTCCGTTACTTTGGAGCTTTTTAGCTCTAACAATACAATCCATCTGTCCTTATTGTCAGCTGACCTTACATCCAAAATGGCAGCATCTCTATTCTTAAAGAATAAGGTGCTATTCATAAATAAATTCCGATCTTCAGAAGTCTCTATGGAATCAGTATCTCCAGTAAAAGGAGCTACCATTTGAATATCTGAAAGTGCAGAAAAATCGACCCAAATTAATGTGTCTTTAGATCTTGAGAATACGCCTAAAGATTGATTAGGCTCATTTTTTGACACCTTCGGTCGCGCCATTCTAGAAACGGTATAACCATCTACATTTACATAGGACATGAAATTGGTCTCTTTTTGGTTTGCACTTTGATGTTTCTTTATCAGCACATATTCTCCTTTAGGATGAATATTTAATGAAACAACATTACCTATTCCTGTATAAATTCTTTTCAGTTTTTTATTCTCCTTTTTTATTGGATCGACCTCCTTGACCTCAGAGAAATAATTAAAAAGTTCTCTTTGCTGTTCATAAAGGTATCCCCCCTCTTCTTCTTGTCTATCAATAGGTTTATCGATAAAATTGGTGATTTGTTTAAGTCGCGTGGTTTCACCAATGCACCATTCAAACAAATCATTACCCATTTGAAAATAGACATGATTTTCATTATTGACTCTTTGCAAATTGCCAATACGCTTCTCAGAAGAAAAAAGCAAACTACTACTCTTCTTTTTTTTGTCCCAATAGCTTAGCTCATTATCTTTAATTTGATATTGACGCTCATACGCCACCTGGTCCCTGTCAAAGAAGATAATATCAGCATCAGCTGTATCCAATAATTTTGTTTTGTAATCATAACAAAACGTATTCGTTTCATCACCATTCCTTAGGTCATAACAAATTTTTTCTCCAGAAACCTCCCAACGAATGTTTTGAGGAAGATGACCAATAAATTCATTTCCTTTCATTATTTCCGAAAGCTCTAATTGAGCAAAAAATGAGAAAGGGATGAAATACATTAAAGCAAGATATTTTTTCATTCGTTAAAAATAGCAAATTGAATACAAGAAAGAAAAAAGCAGATTTAGGGAATCTACAGATTAGTTAAACTCAAAAATTTAATACTTTCGTAAGCCATGAAGCTTATTAAGAAAATTTTGTTTAAGGTGTTGCCAGAAAACACTTACCTAAAACTTCTTCATCGTTCCTTCTATATTCTATATGATTTAAGATTTTTAAAGAACAATAAAAGCTTCAAATACCATTATATGGTTAAGAAACTCATTAATAATAACGACGTCATTATTGACATTGGAGCTAATTTGGGATATTTCAGCAAAACCTTTTCACGTCTTAGTCCTAATGGAAAAGTAATCTGTGTTGAGCCCTTACCGCAATACTACTCTATCCTGTCCTACTTTTTGAAAAATCGAAAAAATGTTGAAATACATAATGTAGCACTCGGCAAGGAAGCCGGAGAGGTGACAATGATTCTTCCAAAATCCAACGGAATGATTCGAACTGGTCTACCGTATATTTCAAAAGGAAATGAAAAAACAAAGCATCCTACTCAGCAGGTTAAAATTATCAATCCAAATTCATTACTTCAAGACCTCAACAAAATTGACTATATTAAATGTGATGTTGAAGGATTTGAATGGGTAATATTTCAGGAGCTCAAAGGATTAATTTCAAAGCATAAACCTCTTATTCAAATTGAAATTTCTATTGAAAATAGGTCAAACATGTTACAATTTTTCACTGAACTGAATTATGTACAATATGGAATTCACAATTTTCAAATTGTAAAAGAAGCGGGAGAACAAAAAGAAGCTGGAGATTATTTATTCATCCCAAAAGGCAAAGAGGATCTATTTTTAGACAAAGGATGAAACACTTTATATTTTTAATCGCCATATCTCTCACATTACTATCATGTAAAAAAGGTGCGGGTACTTTTACATTAAAAGGACAAATTAATGACCTAACATTTAATTCCCCTTTAAGCGACACTTGGATCAAGCTTTACAAGGTCCCTATAGGAACGTCCAACCTTATTATTCAAGACTCACTATTATTAAATCAAGATGGTCAATATCAATTTTCATTTCCAAGAGAGCAAATTGAAAAATATGTTATTAAGATTAGTAAACCAGGGTATTTTGAGATTAATGAGGATATCTATTTTTCATCATTAACACTAGAAAACGATAACCTGAGAAATTTTGAAACCAAAGCGAAGGCTTGGGTTGGTATTACATTATTGAATGAAAATCCTGAACCTAACGATATACTGACCTATATCAAACAGGAAGGGCTTCAAGACTGCACCGAATGCTGCCCCTCTAATGAACAAGTCTTTTATGGAGAATTAGATACAACCATATTCTGTATTAACAATGGAAATGAAAACTATTCAATTTTTTACAATGTACAAGGCACAACAATTGTAGATATTATTTCACAATCAACTCCTCCATTCGACACCGCCTACATTAATATCACATACTGATACTTATCACTTCATTATAAATATTAGCAAAAAAAAGACTACTTTTGCAATCAAATTTTAACTCATGACAGAAAACTTTTCTTTCGACGATATTAAGGAGAGATATAAAAACAGTAAAGTTTTTAAAATCATCTCCATATCTGTATCTGTTCTTCTTATAGCAGTACTCGTATTTTTAGGATACAGACAATTTATGTGGAAGCCTGATAATGAAAAATCAAAAGAAGCTTACGTACCTGCTTTGAATGTAATTGTTCAGGAGCAAAACAAGAATCCAAATGACACTAAGGAACCCTCAATAGATCCTATCAAAAAGCTTCAAGGAGCAGTCAAAAAATATGATGGTAAAATTGGTGGTGAAATCAGTAAATATTTACTTGCCACTCAGTACATGAGAAATGAAAAGTATAAGGAAGCATTGGTTTTATTAGAGGATATTTCTGTCGAAGACACATATGTCAGCGCCATGGTAATAGGACTTCAAGGTGATTGTAAGTCAGAATTAAAAAAATATGCGGAAGCTGTCAAGCTATACGAAGAGGCATCAGAAATAAATGAAAACAACGTTACAAGTCCTATGTATTTGTTTAAAGCTGGACTCAATTCAGAAAAGTTGAACAAAAATGCAGAAGCGAATGCATATTATGAAGAAATTGCATTTCATTACCCAAATTCTTTCGTAGCAAAACAGAAGAATATGGAAAAATACAAATCGAGAAGCGCGAACAAAAAAATCAATTAATGGCCACATCCATTAAAAACTTATCGGATTACGATAAAAAAAATATCTCTAATGGTGCCGATTATAAAATCGGCATTGTTGTTTCTGAGTGGAACGAAACCATAACGGGAAAGCTTATGGAGGGCGCACTTGAAACCTTTAAAGAGAATGGTGTTAGTGAAGAAAACATCTTGATTAAAACTGTGCCTGGTGCATTTGAGCTTCCATTAGGGGCACAAGCTCTATTAGAATTTAATAAACTTGATGGCGTGATTGCTATTGGTACTGTCATTCAAGGGGAAACCAAACATTTTGATTATGTCTGCAGTGGAGCAACCCAAGGCATCATGACTGTTATGCTAAATTACAATACCCCGATTTCTTTTTGTGTACTTACTGACAACAACATGCAACAATCAATTGATCGTGCTGGTGGAAAACATGGAAATAAAGGAATAGAATGTGCTGTTAGTTTGCTAAAAATGATTCAACTTCAAAGATCTTTAAAATGACACTCATTAAATCCATTTCAGGAATTAGAGGAACCATTGGTGGTGCTATCAATGAAGGCCTTACTCCTATTGACACTGTGAAATTTGCTGCAGCTTACGGCACTTGGCTCAAATCACAACATCCAAATCAACGACTCAAAGTTGTTATTGGCCGTGATGCAAGACCTTCAGGACAAATGGTCTCCGATTTGGTTTGCTCAACTTTAATCGGACTTGGTATTGATATCGTTAATTTGAACCTTTCAACAACACCCACTGTGGAAGTTGCCGTTCCAATGGAAAAGGCACATGGAGGAATTATTTTAACAGCAAGTCACAATCCAAAACAATGGAATGCCCTCAAACTGTTGAATCAAAAGGGAGAATTTATTTCGGCTCAAGAAGGCTCTGACTTATTGGAAATTGCTGAAAGTGGAAGCTTTCAATTTGCAGAAGTTGATAAGCTAGGTAGCATTATAGAAGATGATAGCTACCTTGAAAAACATATTCAAGCCGTGTTAAACCTTCCTTTAGTTGATACTGATGCGATAAGAAAAGCCAATTTTCATGTCGTTATTGATGCTGTTAATTCTACAGGAGGAATTTTTGTTCCTGCATTACTCGAAGCACTTGGAGTTCAAAACATCACCAAATTGTATTGTGACCCTACGGGGCAGTTCCCACACAATCCAGAACCTTTACCCGAACATTTGATCGACTTGTCTAATAAAATTAAAGAAGTGAAGGCTGATATCGGCTTTACTGTTGATCCGGATGTAGATCGTTTGGCAATGGTTTGTGAAGATGGTTCTATGTTTGGTGAAGAATACACCCTTGTAGCAGTTTCTGACTATGTATTAACGCACACCCCTGGTGCTACAGTTTCAAACTTATCCTCTACGCGAGCATTAAGAGATATTACTGAAGCAAAAGGACAGATTTATTCGGCTTCAGCAGTTGGAGAAGTGAATGTCGTAAATTTGATGAAAGAAACAAATGCAGTTATAGGCGGAGAAGGAAATGGAGGAGTTATCTATCCTGAGCTGCATTACGGTAGAGATGCCTTAGTTGGTATTGCCTTATTTCTGAGTCATATGGCTCATCAAAAAACAAGTGCTTCGGCTCTACGAAATTCATATCCAGTTTATAAAATCTCTAAAAACAAAATTCAGCTTACACCTGAAATCAATGTAGATCAAATTCTTGAAAAGGTTGCTGATAAATACAAAAATGAAGAGGTAGACACCACTGATGGTGTCAAAATATATATAGGTAAGGAATGGGTACATATGCGTAAAAGCAACACTGAACCCATCATCCGAATTTACTCTGAGAGCAACTCTTTAGAATCTGCTGATCTTCTTGCAGAACGTATAAGACAGGATATTAAAGAATTTATTTAAAGTGCTACTTTAAGTAGGTTATCAACATTGCCCTCTTTATAACTCAAATAGCTATCGGTTTATCATAGACCACTCGATTGTACATTAGATAGAATTATAAATTTATATCTTATGAAAAAGTTAGCTATTATTTTAGGTGCTGTCCTTATTTCAGGAACATTATCAGCACAAAAGGCAACAACAGACAACCCTTATTCTTTAGAGGGGATTATTAATTATGATGCGACCAATGGTTTTAGCTGGAACGCTCCCACATTGAGAGTACGTTACTTTGTAAATGACAATATTGCGGCTAGAGTACAAGTTGGTGTAGCTATGGGTTCTACATCTGATAACTTCTATGAAAATGCGGATGGAACTGGAGCAGTTGGTACTATGGACCAAAGTATGACAGGATGGTCCATGCAGCTAGGAGCTGAATACCACCTTTCTGGAACAGATAAAATGTCTCCATATTTTATGGTAGGAATTGATTTGGGTGGTTCAAGTATGAGTTCTACTGGTACCAATTCTGATGGCATGATGTATATGGCAGACTATAGCTCTTCTTCCGAATCTTCTGCTTCTAGTTTTGGTATTGGTCTAGGTGCCGGTATGGATTACTATGTTGCCGAAAACATCTACGTTGGACTTGAATTAGGTTTTGGATGGGCATCTGAATCTGATAAAGGTGGTTCTTCTTCAGTAACTATGGGTACAACTACTACAGACACTACTACTCCAGAAGCTGGTTCTACCAGTGGATTGGGAATTGGTGCAGCGAATGCAGCATTCAGAATTGGATGGAGATTCTAAAATACTTTGAGTTAAAGTAGTTTTAAAAGGAGGGCTTCGGCCCTCTTTTTTTGTGGCTTATTTTAAATAAATTAAGTAGCCTGGACTTGAATATTCATTTATAGTATCAAAAGTTCAATCATATGCTTATTTTTATCCATCGTAATTATGGAAGAAACAAGAAAGAGAATTGAAGTATGCTATACCCCTGGGGAATATCATTATTTCAAAGATGAATTTGAAATTGTAGTGGTGATTGATGTATTAAGAGCCACAACAGCTATATGTGTAGCATTTGAATATGGGATCAAATCCATCATTCCGGTTCCAACCCTTGAAGACGCTTTAGAGTATAAGAAGCAGGGCTATCTTGTCGGTGCTGAGCGCAAAGGCCAAATTGTAGAAGGTTTTGATTTTGGAAACTCACCCTATTCCTATATGAAAGAAGAATTTAGAGGAAAGGATGTGGTGCTCACCACTACCAATGGAACGAAATCAATAGAAATTGCTAAAGATGCGGAAACTGTAGTTATAGGGGCTCTGGTTAATCTAGATGTCTTGACTGAGTGGCTGATTAAACAAAATAAAAACACCCTTTGTTTATGCTCAGGATGGCAGGACAAATTTAATCTGGAAGACACCATCTGTGCCGGAGCCATTTCAAGCGCCTTAATCAATACAGGGGGTTTTACTTCTGTTGAGGACTCTTCGATTGCCGCAAAGTATTTATATCTTTCTGCAAAAGACAATTATATGGGCTATTTAAAGGCCAGCTCGCATAGACGAAGATTAAAGAATTTGAATTTGAATGAAGACATTAAATACTGTTTAACGCCAAATAAGACAAGTGTTATTCCTATATTGAAGGACGGAAAGTTAATTAAATTATAAAATGAAAATCATTTTACTTTTATCAGCAATACTTTTAAGCTCTAGTCTTAATCAAGTTCCTGAAAAGGTAAGCTGGGGTTTTTTCGGACATAAAAAAATCAATAGACTTTCTATTTTCACTTTACCTAGTGAAATGTTTGGGTTTTACAAGGAGCACGTAGAGTATATTACGGAGCATGCTGTTGACCCAGATAAAAGAAGATATGCAATGGATGGCGAAGCGCCATGTCACTATATCGATATCGATCATTTTTATAAGGAAGGAGAGGATCCTTTTGAGGTAATGCCAAAAAAATGGAAGGATGCAGTCGATAAATTCACTGAAGACACCTTGATGGCATATGGAATTGTTCCATGGCATATACAACGTGTCAAATATAAATTGCAGAGGGCTTTTGAAAGTAAAAATCTCGATCTTATTCTAAAATACTCCGCAGATATTGGCCATTACATTGGGGATGCACATGTTCCCCTTCATACCACAGAAAATTACAATGGTCAGATGACCAATCAAAAAGGAATACACGGACTTTGGGAAAGCCGCCTTGTAGAGATCAATGCAGAAACATATGATTATTTTGTAGGTAAAGCTATTTACGTGAAAGATGTACTTGGCTTTGCCTGGGAATCAGTTCGTGAATCTCATATGGCTCTTGACTCCGTTCTTTCCATGGAAATAGAAACCACTAAGGAAATACCCACTGATAGAAAATACAGCTACGAGCGTCGTGGGAATGTTACAGTAAAGGCATATTCCAAAGAATTTTGTGAGCTTTATCACCAAAAGATGAATGGTATGGTAGAACGAAGAATGAAAAAAGCGATTATAGCCATAGGCTCTATATGGTATACAGCATGGGTAGATGCCGGACAGCCCGATCTCCGTTCACTACAAAGTTCACAACCGAGCGCAGAACTTGTTCAAGAGCTAGAAGCTTTGGATGCTCACTTTAAAAACGGTGAACACAAAGGAAGAATTTGTGATTAAACAATCTTTCTGTATTTGATTCTTTTAGGACCTGAATCCCCTAAGCGCTTCTTTCTATTTTCTTCATAATCAGAATAAGTTCCTTCAAACCAGTACACTTCGGAATCACCCTCAAAAGCAAGAATATGAGTGCATATACGATCCAAAAACCATCTGTCGTGAGATATCACAACAGCACACCCAGCGAAGTTTTGTATCCCTTCCTCTAATGCTCTCAAGGTATTTACATCAATATCATTGGTTGGCTCATCAAGAAGAAGCACATTAGCCTCGATCTTAAGAGTCATTGCGAGATGTAAACGATTTCGTTCTCCTCCTGATAACACCCCTACTTTCTTGTTTTGATCAGAGCCATTAAAATTAAACTTAGAAAGATAAGCCCTTGAATTGATTTTCTGGTTCCCCACCTCTACATATTCTAATCCATTGGATACCACATCAAAAACAGATTTTTCTGCCTGAATATCTTTATGTGTTTGATCCACATATCCAAGCTTTACCGTTTCACCAACCTGAAACTCTCCTGCATCAGGACTCAATTCATCCATTATCATTTTAAAAATAGTGGTTTTACCAGCACCATTTGGTCCAATAATACCAACAATTCCTGCTGGAGGAAGCTTGAAATTCAGATTGTCATAAAGTAATTTCTCCCCAAAAGACTTCGCAACTGCTTGTGCGTCTATAACATTTGTCCCTAAACGCGGTCCATTTGGTATAGGGATTTCCAATGTTGCTTCCTTTTGCTTCGTGTCTTCAGAAAGCATCTTTTCATAATTTTGAATTCGGGCCTTATTCTTGGCCTGTCTTGCTTTAGGATTCATTCTAACCCATTCCAGCTCTCTGGCCAGCACCTTCTGACGTTTGGACTCTGTTTTTTCTTCTTCCTTCAGTCTTTTTCCTTTTTGCTCTAACCAAGAAGTGTAATTCCCTTTCCATGGAATGCCCTCTCCTCTATCCAGCTCTAAAATCCAACCAGCAACATTGTCTAGAAAATATCTATCGTGAGTAACTGCGATAACCGTTCCTTTATATTGTTGTAAGTGCTGCTCTAACCAGTCGATTGATTCTGCATCAAGGTGGTTGGTTGGCTCATCTAAAAGCAATACATCTGGATTTTTTAATAACAAACGACAAAGTGCCACCCTTCTTTTCTCTCCTCCTGATAAAGTTTCAATTTTTTGATCATTTGGAGGACATCTTAAAGCATCCATTGCTCGATCAAGCTTATTATCAAGCTCCCATGCGTCTAGGGCATCTATTTTATCAGAAACCTCACCTTGTCGGGCGATAAGTTTTTCCATTTTATCAGGATTATTTAATATCTCTTCATCCATGAAAGAATTATTGATCTCTTCATACTCTTTTAGTACATCTACTGTTTCCTGACAGCCCTCCATGACAATTTCCTTGACTGTTTTATTTAAATCCAACTCAGGCTCTTGAGGTAGATATCCGACAGAGTATCCAGGGGAAAACACCACGTCACCCTGATACGCCTGATCTAAACCTGCAATGATTTTCATTACAGTTGACTTTCCTGAACCGTTTAAACCAATAATCCCAATTTTGGCACCATAGAAAAATGACAAGTGAATGTTCTTAATGATTTGCTTTCCTTGAGGTGTTAATTTGGTCACTCCGACCATTGAAAATATTATCTTTTTATCTTCTGACATAGCTATTTAAAAATTTTAGAGGTATAAATGCGCCATTTGGCCAAACGGTATTTTACCGCAGTTTTCATGACACCTAAACCGTATATAATTGAACGTTTAAAATTAATTGATGACGATCTTTCATCATATTTAGTTGGGCAGCTTACCTCACCTATTGAATATCCTTTAAAGCACAGCTGGGCAAGCATCTGATTGTCAAAAACAAAGTCGTCTGAGTTGTTTTCGATGTTAATCTCCTGAAACACCTCTTTTGAGAAAGCTCTGTAACCCGTGTGATACTCTGAAAGCTTTTGGGCCATTAAAACATTTTGAAAAGAAGTCAAAAACCGATTGGCTATATACTTATATATAGGCATCCCTCCTTTAAGAGCACCTTTTCCTAGGATTCGAGAACCAATCACTACAGGGTATACATCATAAGCAATCATACTTGACATGGCATGAATCAGCTTTGGTGTATATTGATAATCTGCATGAAGCATAATGATAATATCTACCTCCAACTCCAATGCTTTTGCATAGCAGGATTTTTGATTGGCTCCATATCCTCTATTTTCTTCATGACGAATAAGATTACTGATACCAAGCTCTTCAGCCCTTTGAGTGGTCTGATCCTTACTGGCATCGTCCACCAAAACAACTGTGTCCACAATATCCATCGGAATTTCATGGTAGGTTTTTTCGAGGGTTTTAGCTGCATTATAAGCAGGAAGTACGATTGCAATACTCTTACCGTTTAACATAGAG
>Ga0206679_10001200_pt1 | contig 21478 bp, 23 predicted proteins | sample M110012015metaG_FD_155464 | JGI IMG/M metagenome (GOLD analysis project Ga0206679, IMG submission 155464) | Ammonia-oxidizing marine archaeal communities from Monterey Bay, California, United States - M1 100m 12015 | ecosystem: Environmental > Aquatic > Marine > Intertidal zone | place: USA... | reverse complement strand
TACTATAGTTTGCTCGTCAATGAATAAGTGCCCGTTGTAACAATCGATTGTCTGGTGAGTAAAAACATCATTCTTTATATAAGTCTTACCACACATCCATTCTGCGTCTTTTTCACCCTTTAGTGTTATAGTCACATTCGTTGATTGAGCGAGTGTTAGACTGCTAAATAATATAGCTGCTATTAAAATTAAATTTCTCATGGCATTAATCTCTTGGGATTACCTTATGGTTAATCCAATGGGATTCGCCACTTGGATTTATAGACAATTGAGTCTTGTTACCCTTTACTTTATCTGGAGTAAACTCTATTAGACATCCGTCTCCTGTTTTTACAGCTGTAATAACATACTCATCTACTACTTCATCATTTTGAAATGCTTTGATAATGTACTGCGTATCCCCCGAATCCATGTTAAGAGGGTGGAATGTAGGTCTAGTGTCCCATGGTGCTACTGCTTGGTGTGGGCATCCGTCAACAACCATATCCATTCCGAATTGAAAAACATCTTCCTCCCAGTTTAGTGGTGTCACCAAAAAGTCAACAGAACAAGATGTTACTTGAGCGTTTAGTGTGAGTGCGGTTAGTAAAATACTTACGGTTAAAATGAAGTTTCTCATAACGAATAAATTGACGGTTTACCTTTTCCAACCTTAGGGATGGATTAAAAGACTAATCGTAAGGTCGCTGTGCTATTACTTACTCTTTTTTTCTCCTTCTAGCTTCACTAATCTCGATTTCCATAGCGCCGAAACCGTAGGGAGTGTAATAGACATCGTCTTTGCTTTCAAAAGTATCGTGGCGGTGATCGCCATCATCCCACGTAGTTGTTATGTCTCTGAACCTTTTTTTCTTATCACGCAGGTGTAGGCAAAGGACTTCATCTTCTTCAACTCTAATTGAAATTTGATCTTCAAGGGGTTCACGGTCTAGTATCTTACTTGTTTGATAATCGAACGTTATTAATTCATCTGGTGTAATCATAACACAAGTTGTGTCTTGTGCATTTACATTTAAGGCAATTATGCCAAACAATAGTGCAATGAGCTTATTCATAATATCTTGAGGTTTTAGGTTTCTTATTAATAAGACGTATAAAACAGCTCTTATATTGTGATTACTTAAAATTCTTTAGATATCCTAAACAATAGATAAACTGTGTAGTGAAATAAAGAAAGTAAGTATATTTGGCATGATTAATAATCTTAATTAACCATGAAAAACATTTCACTTCTATTTATTATCTCTTTTTTTACTATTAATGCTTATTCTCAATATACTGGAGCTACTCCCTGGTCGAATTGTTTTGGTCCTAATGCCAAATGTTCTTATGTAGGATGCTCTGATATTAAAGTAATTACATCAAAAGCTGATCCTGTAGTTGCTATTGTAAAACAGTATGGGAAAGTCAAAAAGCATGCTTACATCTCTGCCAATTCTAGTTACACATTCGAACTGTCAGATGGCACATACCAAGTTTATTTTTATTACGGAGATAATTGGAATAGAAACAAAGTAATGTCATCTAGCGAGTGTTATAATATTACAGGTGGATTTAGCTCTAATGAGTTCGTTTCTAAGGATGATCCGATTACTCTACATGGTCAAATAATGGAGTATACGCTTAGCAGAGTGACACACGGAAATTTCTCGCCAAAATCTAGTAATTTAAACGAAGCACTTTGATAATTTCCTAACTCCAACTCTTATGAATATAGGATCTAGATATTTCGATAAGAGTAATTATTATTTTATATGAAAAATATATTGCTATTAGTTTTTGCAATTTCCCCGGGGATGCTAATGTCTCAAAATGATTATTGCGAGCAATGTGACAATTGTGATAATCCTGGAGTGTGGCATAATTCTGATGGTAGCTATTATGGTTGCTTCGATGACAATGGTCATCCGCATGGTTGCGGCAGAGATACTATAAGTGATTTATCGTTTTACCAAGTAAGAATTGGATGTTTTGATCATGGGGTCTTTACAAATGGTGTTTTGCTACAAAAAAATCAAAATGGAGATACACTTTCGATGGTAGGAATATTTGATGAATACTCTAGATTAGTTGAAGGTGTGGAGTGGCAAAGAGGGGCTGATAACATTGAATATACTATTGACTATAAAGATTATAGAGCAGTTAAAGAGTCAAGTAATTTAACTAATCAATATGTTGAAAGTGACATCCTGATAAATAATGAAAATCTATACTCAGATGTTGATTTAGTTTTAAGAAACAATACTAACTATTTAACATTAAAAATCGGTTCTACATACGGTGATTGGGTATTTGATACAGGCGCTTCTCAATTCATGATATCAAAAAAGTTTTGGGATAGATTAATCAATGATGGATACACAGATTTCGAGAACTTAAATATAGAAATTGAGTTTGAAGGGGTGGGAGAGGGAGCATCTTCAATTTGTAATGTTTACAAACTAAATAATTTACAGATTGGAGATATAACAATTAATAATGTAGTCGCTTTTATATACCAAAAAGATCTAGGTATAAATTCTCCGTCATTACTTGGGATTGGTTTTTGCAACAAATTTTCCAATGTTAATTGGGATCTTACATCTAACATCCTAAGATTTTACAAAATAGAGAGACTTAAAACCCTGCCCTTTCTATTGTATATGTATTTTGTTACCTAACGGCTAGCACTGTGGGGCGATCACCCGCTATATATTCTATATCCACTCTAACATATGTGTCTTCGATAAGCACACCAGGGAGCTCAGAAACTACATAGTCAACATACTTTTCGGTTATTACAAAGTATGTATTTTCCCCAAAGATCTCCCCATCCTTCATACAAAAAATGACGTACACACCCTGTTCAGTCCATGTATGCCAAAAGCTATCGGAGTAGCCTGCTACAAAAGTGTACTCCATTTTAGTAGTGTCACCTCCGAAATCGTCCCACGCCTTCATGTTGGGTTCAATATTCGTGATTTCCATAACGTAAACTCTATCGGGTATACCAAGTTCACCATGGTATGTTTCCCGGATGTTTACTGAAAGGTCTTGCGCCGACACTGCTGTAGCAGCGAATACGGCTATTGTGAAAATGAAATTTCTCATAGAGTTAATAATTGGAGTTTTTATTTTCCCAAGGCATTGGTGACCTTAGGTGTTTTATCGCAATAAACTTTTCTGTTAATTGAGCATTATTATACCTAATTATTAACCTATTGTTTACACTAGCTTGATCTGGCCCCACAGTGTAAAACAGTGTAACTGAAGAAATAATAGTTACGACAAAAGCTTTTAAATACTTACTTAAACTCCAAGAAGGGGAGGGCTTTGATACATACTCTAAGTACTCTTCAAACTGAGCCTTAGACTTAACTTTAGATTTAGGCTTTCTGTATAATGGTTTTGTATGTATCGGAGCAATCATCTATTAATAAGACGATTAAATCAGATCTAATATTGTCTTGAGCAAAAAGTCTCAATAATTTCTAAGACTATTAAAATTGAATTTATGCGTCGTTTTACCTGAGGTGCAACGCTTTATTCAGAGTGCCAATTGTCGAATTATTTCGAACTAATAATTAGGGAAATCAAGTAGGAATACAACAATGCCCACAAAAAGAACGTAGCAGGATATAAGTATTATTGACTGAAGGATATTTAATGAGCGAGAAAAGTACATTACCAGTAGTGATATGAAGGTCATACCCATTAAGACGAGCCAAATAGTACTTAGGGAATCTACCATCGATTCCCCAAGAAAAATGTCACCTTTGAGTAATCCATAGATAAATAATGGTAGGCCTATGGCTATGCATAGATCAAAAATATTACTTCCAAAAGCATTAGATATGGCGTCATCAGTCTTGCCTTTTTTCGCATCTCGAACACTTAGAAAAGTGTCGGGCACACTTGTAGCTGCTGCCGCGATTACAAGAGCTATAATAGGCACTCCTAGATTAAATTCACTTCCCAACTTAACGCAAATCTCAACTAGATAGAAGCATCCCACTCCGACTCCAATAACACCAAATATGAATTTAGTGTTTAGGGATCGTCTAGTTTCAGGTGTGAAGTAACAATCTTCATCTTCAGACTCCTTGTTGTTTTTAAACAGCATAACAATGTAGAGTGCGTAGATAAACATTAGCAACGCTCCATGCCAAAAAGAAAACGATCCAGATTTTATGATGAAGTAGATTAAGGTTTGGACAAATAAGAGCCAAAGGCCATCACGCAGGACGAGACTTCGATCATGATCCTTTAATGACTTTCTGTTCCTAATAAATACAGTTAAGATCATTAGTCCAGGAATCACGAATGCGTTGAAGACTGATGAGCCAGCAACAGTAGATATGCCGGAAACAAATCCCTCAGAATCTCCCAAAATAACAAGAAAGACAACAGTTGTAAAGAGTTCGGGAAGAGAGCTTGCTATTGCGTTAATTGTTGCACCTCTAACACCAGGACTCCAGCCACAGCCCCACATTTCAGAGGCTCCTGAAATCCCCTTACTTGAAAGCCAAATAATGTAACTTATTACGGCTACCCCTAAAAATAATAATAAGATTGTCATATGTAACAATGTAACTTTCTCTACAAAGTTATAATATCCTAAAGTAGAGACCTAGGGGTTATAAATAGAAGCAGGAAAAGATTATATAGAGTTTGATGCATTAATTTGCAATAGGGTTAATCCTATTGGAATATTTTTCTATGAATCGATTTCCTTATCATCATCTTACAAAGGTAGTGACTACTTGAATTATTGTTTCGATTTATTTCTAGCAATTACATTACAAATGTTTATTCCTAGAAGTGTGCTCCACACATAAGTACACCGCCCAAAATTAGAGCTACCCAAGCTGATATTAAAGTCCCAGACTCAGAGATTTTATTTTCTCTCATTTTGTTAATTGAAGGGAGATTTAATATTCTCATAAATCCTTTGATTACTGATAACCATCCAAACAGCGTGACTGCAATCTCCCAAGGTCCTGTCCAAATATTATGTAGGATAATGATAGGTATACCTAAAAATAGATTTATAAATCCTAGAAGTACTGCATGATTCTTATTAAGATTGATGATTTCATTTCTAGATGATTTGCTGAGCACCATAGCAATTCCCATAATGAACATTATGTATCCAAAGAACTTGTGTTCATTTTGTCCGCTAGCGGACGGTTTCAAGTAGACAAAAGTTTCCGATATTTGAGGGTATGCGGAATATTATTATTGTATACTTCATTAAGAATTATGGTAATATTAATTTTAATAGTTCTTTCAATTGGGCCTCCATTAGCGATAGCTTATTACGTTTATAGAAAGGACATTCATGAGAAAGAGCCTGTCGGTTTAGTGGTAAAGAGTTTTGTTTTCGGAGCTCTAAGTGTTATTCCTGTTTCGTTGGTAGAGGGGATAGTTAGCATTCGGTTTGAGAACAATATTTTTGTTTATTCTGTTATTGGTATAGCCCTTGTAGAAGAAGGCGTCAAATTTTTATTTCTAAAAAGATATTTTTTCTCAAATAGGGAGTTCAATGAACCTTTTGATGGGATTGTTTATGCAGTAATGGTGAGTTTGGGATTTGCCACAATTGAAAACATATTCTATGTATTCGGGTCATACGAGGAAGGCGTTTCTGTTGGAATCATTAGGATGTTTACAGCGGTGCCACTACATGCTGTGTGTGGTGTGATCATGGGGTATTTTGTAGGTCTAGCCAAGTTTAAATTCGCTGATCAACAAAGGGGGTTATTATTAGGTGGTTTGTCATTGGCAGTTATTGTACATGGAATTTATGACTACTTTATTTTTGCTGGAAACTACCTGACATTTTCCATTCTTACTCTCATAATCGCCATAATATTTTCTACTAAGGCTATTAAATCACATCAAAAGAATTCACCATTTAGGAAGAATTAATACAAACTTATTTTCGTGTTCTGAACTAAACTGAGACCAAATATTACACCAAATTAGACTCTATGACCAACTTTGTAGTAGTAGGTATACCTATTAGAATCAATTGATATTTATAATAAAATATTAATTTCTTGATTTTATTGTTTGTTTAAGTGAATACTATTTAGATTTATCTATTTTGCAATTAACTTAAGTCAAATGGAATATCAACCTGTATCTGAACCTGTATTTGAGTCTGACCTTAGAAATAAAGGTTTGTGGTTCTTTTTTGTGGTTAATATCTTATTAATATTAAGCATTAATCTCATAATTACTCCTGTTCATGTCTAATCAGTCCCTTTTATCTAAGAATCCATTTAGAATACTTGGCATCCAGTCTACATCTGGACAGAGAGAGATAAAGAAGAACCTCTCCAAACTTAACGCATATGCTAAGTTGGGTAGAAAAATGGATATGGATTACGATCTTAATGTTTTTAATCTATCAGAATTAGAAAGGACAACTGACATCCTACAGAAAGCAGAAAACAAGTTGAATCTAGATCAAAACAAAATCAAAAACAGTCTGTTCTGGTTTGCTGATATAAGTCCAATTGATTCGGTAGCATTAGCTAATCTAATTAAAGGCGATGTGGATAAGTCTATTGGGATTTGGGAAAAGGCTACAACGTCTAAAGATGTTAGCTTGAAAAACTTTTCGTCATTTAATAATCTGTCTACTCTTTTATTATTAAACTCATTAGATGACACAAAGACTGATACTTTTATTAAAGATGATGCATCAATTCAAGCAATTCAGAAAGCTATAAAATTAAAGAATGATTTTTTCTCATCTGTATATTTCAAGAACTATTGTGACACGATATGTACTTCTGTAGACATTACTTCAGATGATGCACTTGAGTTTTTCACCGCTTCCACACTAGAGTTATTGAACAAGAATTTTTCAGCTAAAGACTTGTCAAATCTTTTTAATGATTTAGATGAAAACATAAAGGAGTCAATAAATGTGTCATTGACAGAAGTGCCGGTTTCAAATATTGAGCACTATATAGAATCGGCTTCTCATCAAATTGAAAAGAATGAGAAGTCAGGAGTAAAAGTTGGCAAGCAATTAATCAAAGACACATTAAAAGATATAAAGTATTTGAAAGAGATCTCTAGCCCAGATGATTTTCAATTCCAAACGCTCTCTGACAACTTGTCAAATCAGATATTGCAATGTGGTATAATTTGCTTTAATGCCACAGGTGATGATCAGGACTATTTAAGTTCATATAAGTATGCATTAAGTATTGCTATTAGTGACAAAACAAAAAATCGTGCTAAAGACTGTATTAAGCACTGTGAAGAGGAAAAGAAAGCAAATATCTGTCCTTTTTGTGATTCTAATAATGTTGATAGAACATCACCTCATATTGTAGAAATATATAAAGAAACATCAAGAGATTATTCTGGAGTTAGATATCGACATGGTCCATTGGAACTATATTACTGTAAAGAATGTTTAGATTCAATTCAAAAAGCGCAAACCAAAAAGAAAAGAAATGGATGGATTGCCGCGACCCTTTGTGTATTTGTTCCAGTAGTAATGCAAGATGAAGATTTGTTTCTACCAGCATTTATTTGTGCAGGGATTGCGTATTTTGCTGTGTCAGCTTTAACATCAGCATTTAGTTCTAATATTCCTGACTTCAATAGCCATCCTGTTTTAAGAAAGCATATTTCAGAGGGATGGACAACAACTCAACCAACGGCTTAATCTGAAAAAAATGAAAAAAATATTATTACTCACTTTAATTATAAACTTTGGAACGAGTTTAGCTCAAGGTGATATACAACCCGAAATAACTACAAATACCAATCAAAGTACATTAATTATTAGTGGTCAATTAGATTCAGCTAATATTAAAATTGATGGATTAGTTAGTAGAGTTGATGCGTTAAACTCTAAAGTTGATGAATTAGGCAATGGAATTAATGACTTATCTCAAGCTCATACAACTGATAATGACAGTTTAAGCAGGAGAATTGATGATAATGGAACTGCTATATCTGATATTGAAAAAAAGAATTGGAATATCTCTCAGGAGCTTAAGGATTTACAAGAAAAGTTTGATACGAATTCTATAAATATTAGAAATAATATTAGAAATCTAGAAATAACTATTGCCTCTCTGACTAAGGATTTAGAGGAGGCAAATATTAGTGTAACGGAAGTTACAAAGTCGTCATTTAGAAACAGTTCAGAAATATCTGATGTTACTCAATCAGTTTATACAAAACAGATATATGGAATTGTGATATTTATTTTGGCATTATTTCTCATCCTTGTAGTTTATATTGTTTTATCGAATAAATGGAATGCTGACACAAAGAAAATTAATACAAAACAAAATGAAATTTTTGAAAAACAAATTCAAGATAGTATTAAGCTTTCAGATTGGTTAGCAAATAAGAGTGAGAAAGAGTTAGATCAATCAAAAAACACAGAACCTGACCATTCTTTTGCCAAGAGAGTTGCTGATGAAATTGTGAGAATGAGAACGAACCTTTCGAGGATGGATGAGTCAATAAAAGGCTTTAAACAACTATCTGCTTCTGTAAGAAAATTAGAGCAGTCGCTAAATTCAAATCAATATGAATTAGAGGATTTATTGAATAAACCTTATAACGAGGGAATGAATCTGCAAGTAACTATTGTCGAGGATGACAACTTGAAAGCGGGAGAAAGTATTATTACTAGAATCATTAAACCACAAATAAATTATAAGGGTAAGTTAATTCAAGCAGCTCAAGTGGAAGTGAGTCAGGGATATTAAAAAAGAATAATTATGAGTAGAATCAAATATGGTGTTGATTTAGGAACAACCAATTCCGCTATTGCAGTTATTGAAAAGGGTGAGAGTGTTATAATTAAAAACGCTTTGCAAAAGGACACATTGCCATCTTGTGTTGGTTATAAAAAGCAACGTGTTTCTGTTGGAGACAGAGCCTACAGTCAGTTAGGAAGAGACAAGCTATTAGCAATAAAGAAGGGGAAGGATTTAGAAACGAATATATTTATTGAATTTAAGAGGACTATGGGGACGGATAAGTTTTATCATTCCTCAGATATGAACAAGGACTTTTCTTCAGAAGAACTTTCTTCAGAAGTCCTAAAAGCCTTAAAGTCCTTTACTCAAGACAACGAGTTTAAATCCGTCGTTATTACAATCCCTGCGATGTTTAACGACAATCAAAAAGCTGCTACTCAAAAAGCTGCTGAACTTGCAGGGTTTTCTCAGGTTGAATTGTTACAAGAACCCATCGCAGCAGCTATGGCTTTTGGTATGGATGAACAAACAAAAGATGGCCAAATAATCATCTTTGATTTCGGTGGAGGAACTTTCGATGTATGCTTAGTCAATATTGAAGAAGGAATTATGCAGGTAAAGGATACCGGTGGCGATAATTGGCTTGGAGGAAAAAACCTTGATCAGGCTATAGTTGATAAAATCTTAATGCCATATATCCAAGAAAATTTCTCTGTTGAGAGTTTCATACAAGATGAAAAAAAGAATCTGTTATTGAAAAATGCTTTAAAAGTAGAAGCCGAAAAAACAAAAATTAGTTTATCATTCTCCGACACATATGATATTATATCTGATATTGGAGATTATCCGGAGGATGATAATGGCGAAGAAATAGAACTAGATTTCTCAGTCACAAGTGAGCAGATGAAAACGGTATTAGGGCCTATTTTCCAGAAAGCAATTGATATTACTTTAGAACTTCTTAAAAGAAACAATTTAGACGGCAAATCAATTGCTGATTTAATCTTAGTTGGAGGGCCTACTTTCTCTCCCGTTTTAAGAGATCTTTTAAAAGAACAAATCCGTAGTCCCAATGTCAAGGTTGACCCTATGACCGTTGTTGCTAGAGGGGCTGCGATATATGCTATGCAATTCGAGGTTGATGAGATTTTACAAGAGGAAGTGAAGGATAAAACTAAAATTCAACTCGAACTTTCTTATGAGTCCCAATCTGTAGAAACAGAAGAGATGCTTGTTATCAAATTTGACAAAAAGAAAACAGAGGGGGATGTTCCCGAGAAGATGTTTTCGATTGTTAAACGTAAAGATGGAGGGTGGGAAAGTGATAAGGCTGAGTTGAATGAAGCTGGTGATATTATTGACTTGCAATTACGCCCAGGGAAGCCAAATATTTTTGAAATAAAAGTCGTCGATGATGCAAGCAATTTTATAGAATGCGAACCTAGTGAACTCACAATTCTTCAAGGTGTTAAAACGGGTAGTGCAACCCTAGCGTTTGATTATGGTGTTGAATTACTTGGAGAAAATGGGAAAGCAAATTTTTACCCTATACCTGGCCTTGAGAAAAATCAAACAATGCCAGCAAGCGGTGAGAAATCTGGATTAAGAACTAGAAGAGATGTAAGGCCTGGCACAAATGATGAGATTAGTATTTCTATCTATCAAGGCACACAGGACGCCAAAGGAACGAGAGCTTCAAATCATTTATGGGTCAATACAGTTAAGCTGACAGGTAATGATGTTGGAAAGTTGCTCCCAAAAAACACAGAGGTAAGTCTTTTCCTTGAAATAGTTAGAGATGGTAAATACAAACTATCTGTTGACATTCCGTTTTTAAATGATACGGTAGAGTTTGAATTTGATAGTTCTCAAAGGCAGAAAGGTGAAGATGCTGAATGGTTTGATGATCAATTTGAATCTATTGAATCCGAAATCAATGAATTTGAGGCATCAAATGATAATCATGATAGCGCTAGTATAGAAAAGATAAAGTCTAATGTTGCTGAAATTAAAAAAGAATATGAGGCTAGGAAATCAGATGATGATACAAAAATGCAGACACGCGATAATTTAAGAAAGCAATTTGCGGCATTGGATAAATTAGATAATGATAGTGCATGGCCCGCAGCTGAAAGCTCTCTGAAGGAAGCTTATTATAGATTAGAAGAAAAAACAAAGGGTTCAAGTAATAGTAAATTAATTAGCGCATCTGAACGCTTTAAGACACAATTGGAAAGGGTGATTTCTAAAAAAGATGTGAAAGCAGCAAAACAATTAGAAATAGAAATATCTTCTATGATGTTTGCGATTTTAGATGAAGAGCATGGAATTGAATTATATATTTCAATATTATATAATTTTAATGAGGACTTTGACTCTCAAGCATGGACAGATAAGTCAAAAGCAAGGTCAATACTCAATAGTGCTATGAGTGAGGCTGTTTCTAACCCTAATAAAGAAAGAATTAAAAATTATGTTTCTCAATTATATCATTTACTCCCTAGAGGAGGTGATAAGGGGCCAGATGATATATTGACAGCTTGACAGTAAAAGTGACCTTAATGCTAAACATCAATGAGTAATTTAAAAAACATAACAATAAATGATAAGTATAGAGTAAAACACTTTATAGAGTCAACTTCATTTTGTGATATATATACAGCTCAAGAACAGGAAGCATCAAGATTAATTACACTTAGTGTTTACAATGCTTCAAGAATATCAAGAGATGATTTAGATCAGAATGGTGATTTGCGAGAAATTGGTTTTCTGAAACTGGGGATAGAAGGTTTTCCAAAGTTAATTGGTTTTGGAAATTTCGCCCACAATATGGAGAAATATAGATATATAGCAACTGAATTTAAAACCGGAGAAAGTGTCTTGGATCGTATGAAGAGAAATGGGCCTCTTAATGAATTCGATGCAACAATTGTTGTTGAACGAATTTCGGAAATCGCAAACCGCCTACATAATCGTGAAAAACCTATATTATTGAATGGTTTATCCCTAGACAACATTATGTTCGACATGTCAGATGACACAGAGAAGATTTTACTAAGGAATCTGATTAATGTGAGATATTTTGAGGATGATTTCAAGTATACTTATACCGATGGTGTTCTGCCAAATAATTTATCTCAAGAGTGTTATAATGATGTTTTTACGGCAAGTACAGATCAATATAATATCTGTGCATTATTTTATCAAATGATGCATGGAGTTGCTCCGTGGCATGATGATGTGAGTGTTGATTTGAATAATAGAGAATCAATAGACACACATCTAGAGCAAAGAAATTATCAATTAAAATTTTCTGAGAGCATTGATGATCATCTTAGAGTTGTAATCTTAAGAGCTTTAAATACGAACTCAGATGAAAGATTCAGAAACATTACGGAATTTATCAAATATTTAAAAAGAGAGAAAATTGTAACTTCACCAGGGAAACCTGCACCTAAAAAACCAAAGATCAAAGTCGGTAATGGTTTTAAGGATATTGCGGGAATGGATGATTTAAAGAATCAACTACAAACTCAAGTTTTAGATGTTTTGCGTAAACCAGAACATTTTAAAAAATATGGTGTTTCTATTCCAAATGGAATGTTATTATATGGTCCTCCTGGATGTGGGAAAACATTTATCTCGGAAAAGTTTTGTGAAGAAGCTGCCTTTAGTTTTTTCTTAATAAAACCATCCGATTTAAGCTCTATATATGTAAGTGGTGGTGAAGAAAAAATAGGTCAACTATTTTCAGAAGCGGAAAACAATTCTCCTAGTGTAATTTGCTTCGATGAAGTTGATGCAATAATGCCAAAAAGAGATGGAGATTCTAATCCAGCAATTAAAGCTCGGGTGAATGAATTTTTGGCACAAATTAATAAATGTTCAGAAAGAGGGATTTTCATTATTGCAACTACAAACAAGCCTAATATAATTGACTCAGCAATGTTGAGAACGGGTAGGTTAGAAATTCAGCTATACGTTCCTCCACCGGACATTATTGCACGAGAAAAATTATTTGAACTGTATTTGAAGAATAGATATTGCGAGGTTGAGATTAATTGTAAGGAACTGGCAAAGTTAACAGAGGGCATTGTTGCGAGTGATGTTGAGTTTATTGTAAACAAGTCATCACATAAAGCGGCGATGCTAGATGTGAGAATATCAATGGATATTATCAAGGAGATTTTATCTTCATTTACGCCTTCAGTTAGTAAAGATGACATTGATATATATACGCAAGAACATTTGAATTTCATAAATACTGAAGATTCTACAGGTAGAAGATCAATAGGGTATTAATAGGGGTAATTATATAATCATGGGGAAAGTAAACTATAAAGAAATTTTGTTAAGAACAGCAGTCTGTGCAATCGCCTGTGATGGCGATATAGATGAAAGAGAGAAAGAAGCATTATATCGTATTGAAAAGAACTCGCCCTATTTCTGTGCAGAAGATTTATCCAATAATCTAGATATAATGCTTGAGGAATGCATGGGTAATTTTCAATTATTTCTAGATGAATTGTTGGAGTCGATTGATAAAGTCACACTTAACATAGTTCAGGAATTAACCTTATTGGAGATTTCTTTGAGAATTATTGCTGCTGATGACATAGAATTAGATTCCGAAAAGGAGTTCATTATAAACTTACGAGGTCACTTAAAATTAGATAATGATGTTTTAACAGAAAGATTTGGGATAATCGATTACCTAAACAAGGAAGAGTCTGAGTTTAAACAATTTGATAAGAAGCCTAATATTGAAACGCATGAAATTAAAAAGAAGAAGTGATTTCTGTAAAAAAATCTGATATATGAAACGCTATTACCAAATTTTAGGCTTAGAAGAAGGTGCTTCAAAAGAAGACATTGAAAAGAAATATCAGGAACTTTCAAAAGAGTATGACCCTAAGAATAATGACAATCAAGATTTTTTTAAGGAAGAATATGATAAGATACAAGAAGCTTATAGAGAGCTTACCCAGAACTCAATTTTAAGTGTTTCAGGAAAATCTGTAGCAAATAATAATGTAGAGAGTGAAGCCTCTGAAAGCTCAAATGAAACTTCCGATTCAATTACAATTACTATTTCGACTGATAAAATTGATGAATTAAAGAGAGAAAAACAAGAGAGCAGAGCAAATAGTATTAATGAAAGACCCAGTATGTTCAGGGCCCCATTTTCATTTAACGGAAGAATTAGAAGATTAGAATTTGGATTGAGCTTCTTAATTTATTATTTATATGTTTTTTTTCTTGAAATAATGTTGGAGGAAACAGGGGACGTAGGTTTGTATTTTCTTCTGGTTATACCCGGATTATGGTTCTTGTGGGCACAAGGAGCCAAACGTTGTCATGATAGGGATAATAGTGGTTGGTATCAAATTATTCCCTTTTACGGCTTGTGGATGCTCTTTGCAGACGGAGATATTGGCGATAATTATTATGGTTCTAATCCCAAAGGCAAGCATTAATAACACCGTGTGTTTAATAATAATCCATTTAAACTTTTTTAGGTGTAGTAGCCAATGCAAGTGAAAAATAGATGCAAGGGAGTCTGTCAAGATTGAAGGCTATGCAGTTAGATAATTTTATTCATAAAATTAATTTTAAGTAATATGGGGATATTAGATTTTTTCTTTAAAAAGAAAGAGCCAAGGAGTGCAATGCACGATATGATTGGGGTTTCAAATCCAGATGCGTGTAAAGAAGATGAGATACCGAAAGGAATAGGAAAGTTTGGATTAGTAAAAACCAACCCGATTCCCGTTTATGGTATAGATAATGTTCCAAATTACATGGAGCAGTTGAGATATAAGTACACATCTCAAAAAGGAATAGTATTGTATTATCCAATACAATATAAAAGAACTATTGATTCAGATAATAGTGAGGAAGGTACTTCTATATCGGATTCTTCTGATACTGTAGCTTCTACTTCTGCTGACAATATTGGCGATTATATAGATGTATATAATATTTATTCTTTTGACGGGAAACGGAAGTTGGCAAAAGTCTATTTACATTCTTATCACTGGAAAACCTCTGTTAAAGTACCTGAGGGTTTTGTGAATGTGTCTACAGTACCTGCAAAACAAGATGGAAATAAAATCCTTGAATTAATAAAAAAATCTGATCTATGAAGAAGTACTATAAAATTTTGGGTCTAGAAGAAGGGGCCACAAAAGCGGAAATTGAAAAGAAATACAAAGAACTTTCAAAAGAGTATGACCCTAAGAATAATGATAATCAAGAATTCTTTAAGGAGGAATACAAAAAGGTACAAGAAGCTTATGAAGCTCTAATAACCTCAAGTATTTTGAATAATCCGGGTAAAGGGTCCAAAATAAAACCATCCAATAGTCAAACGAGTGTTAGTGATGATGAAACGACAGAACCGGATGATAACCCGGTTCCGCTTACTAATAAACCTGTAAAACGCGAGAATAATATTTTTAGAAACGCACTATTGTTTTTTATAGCGACAGGTGTTTGGGCAATATTTTTGCAAAATATCGGGTTTTTTGTCCAAAGAGAGGATTACATCCAAAAAGTAAGAGTTGTAAATACTGTTGACACTAAAGTGAAAAATACGGTTAGTGCTTATGTTGACAATACAGTTGATATAAATATTGACGAAATAAATGGATATAGTAATGTCTTTTATAGACAAGACGGAAAATATTTCCTTCTACCTACTTATAGCCCTAATTGATACTGATTTGAAACACAAAGAAAATATTGAAGAATATAGTTATTACTATAAAAGTGGTAATCTAAAATTAAAGATCTTCATTGAGAACTGCATTAATGAATACAGTGATGGTAAAATAAACTTTCCTGGTCTTCTTTTAACCAGTCTGCAAAAGCATGAATCAGGAGAATATATTTTGCCTTTTGGGATATGGAATGGGTATAGAGAAGATGGGGGGCTTGAGTTTCAAGTGGATTTTAATATTGTAAAGCCTAATAGTTTTTTTAGTGAAGAAAGAGCTAAAACTATTGACTTTGATTATTGTGCTTGTGAGGTTAGAAAGTACGATGATAGGAGCAAAATACTTTCAAGAGAATATAAGAGCTTATATAAACTCAATTCAAGTTACATCTCACATGATAATTTAATTGAGGTAGAGAATTACACCCCGACTGAGTTATTGGAAGAGATCATAAAATATGGTGATATGATTTTACCAATCATTCAGAAATTCATCAGTGATGATTTACTTTCTATTTATGAAGAAATCGCTGAGCCAAAGAACTGGATTCAAGGATTTGGTCGCTTGTATAACAGGCCTGTAGAAGGTGAATTGCATCAATATATTCCATTCTATTTTGAAGATGGAGAAGAGTCCTATGACCATCCACTTTCAAATATTCCAGTTTCCTTTATGAAGAGCCATGTTGAAATTGCGACATATTGTGAACAAGATGCTTTAAAACTGATTAATGAGATTATGATTTTTAATGGTGGCGTCACATCGTTTAAAGAGTATAGTACGAACACACCTTTTTTAGATATTGAGTTCAGAAATGAACTAATAAGAATAAACAAAAGCAATCCTAAAGCGATTGAGTTTCCAGTTTCGGGTGCTACAATCGAAGCAGAAATGGTTTACATAGGTATTGATTTACTTCCACCAAAAAATATAACAGGTCCATATGTAGATACTAACGAAATGAGAGGTATTCATCCTGTTTCTGAACATGTAAACAATCTTCTATTAGGCTTAGATACTCCTATATTCTGTTTTTTAGATGGTGGTATAGCTGATGGAAGACTTTATGTAATAAGAAATGATACAACAAGAATTCTATTATCTATTGACAGTGATTTCGATTCTACAAACTTTAGGAATATAATAAAAGGCTTTTCGGATTCAAATCCAATCTTAGATATGGATGACGAAAGAATGAGAAAACTATTAGACCTTTCAGATTTACTCAGCGAAGAAAATCAAACTGGAACATATAACCCGAATATTAATTTCAAAAAAGAAGACAGCGTATTTAGCTTTATCATTGGAGATAAACTATTAATATCATTTATAAAACAATTAGGGTTTTATCAAATGAGAATAGACAAGACTGCTGATGAAGAGTGGGGAGACCTCATAATAAATAAAGATGAGAAGTTAGAGTTTTATATTACTACAACTGACGATTCATCCATTGATTCAAATTTTGATACAGAAGTTCAAAAATTATTTACTGAATTTCAAAAAAGAATTTCTGATTTTGAGGAGGATGATTTAGATTATTGGTATGGAATAATAAAAGGAAGAGCAAATTCAAACATTTCGCAATTACAGCGAGATATACCATTAGAACAACAAATTGCCGAATTGATTTGGAGTCATGCTGCAGAATATGAAATGAGATTAGAATCTGAAGGAGGAGATGTCCATAATATGGGGGCTGTATATGATGATGAAGAAAAGATTGGTTTTATAAAAATGAGAATTATTGCTTTTGGTGCAGTGTTCAAATATTTATTAAATCTAGAATCGGAAATAAGTCTTCTTATCAATAAGTATAATGTAAGTGTAAACCCTACTAAAGAAAAGCTGGATTTAGAATTAGCACATGCAAAGGCATCATTATATGGAGCTATTAAATATGCCAAGAGTATAGCAATACCAAATTCTGAAATTGCTGATTGGTATAGTGGTTTTCAAGAAAATGAAGAGTTAATTCAAGGGCAAGACCCTATGGCAAATCTTCTTAACAAATATAATTTAGACAATACAGAGGTAGAAGATGTTTCTCAAGATGCTAAAGATGAATCTCATGCTTCTTCTGATGAAAATGATTCTTTAAAAGACAAATTAAAAAAAGTCCTTGATGATTTAGCTAATGAAAGGAACAAAATATATGATGATATAAATAATGAGAAGGATTTAAAGAAACAAGAAACATTACTTAGAGGAGCAATGAAGGAAAAGCCAGATGAGTTAGAGTTTCTTAATCTATTAGCATATAATCAGTATGATCAAAAGAAGTTTTCTTTAGGGATTTCATTTAGTAAGATGGCTATTGATAGAAATCCTGATAAATCTGCTTATTATGACACTTGTGGATTGGGCTATTATTATAAAGGAGAGTATGATCGAGCTTTGGAATTAATGTCTAAGGGTATTGAATTAGATCCTGAGGGTGAGAAAACAAACATTCTTGAACATTACTATAATAGAGGAAATGTGTTTGTTAAGATGAATAATAAAATTGATGCTATTAATGATTTTGAGAAAGTTATTTCTCTAGAACAAAAAGATGCGGATAAGGATAATAGTTCTGAAATGAAAAGAACTCTGAAGAAAATGTCTGAGAATGCGCTTAATGCCATGATGTAGACTTTAGTGGATAACGTGCTGATAATTTGTGAATTAAATGAATACAACAATGCCCACGAAAACAAAGTAACAAGAGATAAGGATTATTGATTGAAGTATGCTTAATGAGCGTGTGAAATACATTATCAGTAGCGCTATGAATGTCAGTCCCATTAAGATTAGCCAAATAGTGCTTAGGGAATCTACCATCTCTTTTGCCCCAAGTTTAATTTCCCCCATGAGTAATCCATAGATAAATAATGGTAGGCCTAAGGCTATGCAAAGATCAAAAATATTACTTCCAAAAGCATTAGATATAGCGTCATCTGTCTTGCCTTGTTTTGCATCTCGAACACTTAGAAATGTGTCTGGAACACTTGTAGCTGATGCCGCGATGACGAGAGCAATAATAGGTACCCCTAGATTAAATTCAGTGCCCAATTTGACGCAAATCTCAACAAGATAGAAGCAGCCCACTCCGACCCCAATTAATCCAAATATGAATTTAGTGTTTAGGGTTCGTCTTGTTTCAGGTGAGAAGTAGCAATCTTCATCTTCAGATTTCTTATTATTCTTAAACAGCATTAAAATGTATAGTACGTAAATAAACATTAGCAGCGCCCCATGCCAAAAGGAGAATGATCCAGATCGGATTATAAAGTAGATGATGGTTTGGATAAATAGAAGCCAAAGACCATCACGTAGGACGAGACTCCTATCATGATTCTTCAAGGACTTCCTGTTCTTTAGAAATACAGTAAATATCATTACTCCGGGAATCACGAATACGTTGAAGACTGATGAACCAGCAACAGTAAACATGCCGGAAACAAACCCCACGGAATCCCCCAAAATTACTAGAAAGATAATAGTTGTAACGAGTTCGGGAAAAGAGCTTGCTATTGCATTAATTGTGGCACCTCTTATGCCAGGACTCCAACCACAGCCCCACATTTCAGAGGCTCCTGCAATGCCGGTACTAGAGATCCAAATAATGTAGCTCAGAACGACTACCCCCAATAATAATAATAAGATTGTCATAAATAAAATTTAACTTCTCTACAAGGTTAGAATATCCTAAAGTAGAGGCCCCAAAGGTAGTGACTGAAGGGCTTATTGTTTCTATTTATATCTACGCTTTTACCGTACAAATGTTTATACCGAGCAGTATGCTCCACACATAAGTACACAACCCAAAATTAGAGCTACCCAAGCGGATTTTAAAACACCAGACTCAGACATTTTGTTTTCTCTTATTTTGTTAATAGAAGGTAGATTTAATATTCTCATAAATCCTTTGATTACTGATAACCATCCAAACAGCGTTACAGCAATTTCCCAAGGACCTGTCCAAATATTATGTAGGATAATGATAGGTATACCTAAAAATAGATTTATAAATCCTAGAAGTACTGCATGATTCTTATTAAGGTTGATGATTTCATCTCTAGAAGATTTGCTGAGCACCATAGCTAGCCCCATAAGGAACATGATGTATCCAAAGAACTTTAAAAAGAAGGTGGTAGTTAACATGATGTTTTATTGATTTAAAAATGTGTCGTTAAGTGATAAAGTTAAATGATATCCATAATTGTTTTCAAATATTTATTATCTATTGTTTTAATGGCTACTTTTTATTTACCTCAAACCCTTTAAACATGATTATTCTGATATTATAGTTATTCAAGTGACTTTATTATATAAATTGTTCACTTTACAATTAACTTAAATCCAAATGGAAAAACAATCAGTTTTGGAGCGTATTTTTGAGTCTGGACTTTGGAATATGCGTTTTGTGGTACTTTTTGCAGTCGTCTTTTCGTCCATCGCTTGTTTAGTATTATTCTTTTTAGGAAGTTTTGAGATAGGGCATGTAATCTATGAAGAGTTGTTTCATTTTACTGACGTTGAAAGTATGCATAAGGGATTATTAATTAAATTTATTGAAGCAATAGATCTTTATCTCATAGGTGTTGTTTTACTAATTTTCAGCTTTGGTATTTATGAATTATTTATTTCCAAAATTGATATTGCTAGATTAGATGATTCTGTATCCATATTAGAAATAGAGAATCTAGATGAACTAAAAAATAAAATAATTAAAGTCATCATTATGGTTTTGATTGTTTCGTTTTTCTCAAAGATTTTACAATCTAGTGAAGCATATGATACACCTTTAGAGATGCTATATTTTGCCTTGTCTATTCTAGCACTATCAGTGGGTGTATATCTTATTAAGATTAAACATTAAATTTTATTAATCTGTCTGATTATATACCCACACACACACTCAATAAAAACAACAAAATCAATAAGGATAGCGTCCTTGAAAATTTCCAGCGGGGTTATATCTAGCTACCACATATGTTTCGCCACTTTTTGAAACAGCTACTCCTATTCCAATCTCTGTTGTAGTTTCCCAAACCATTTGAGTGTAATGGCCAGTTTTGCCGAAGTTTCTGCCGCAACATTTTCTGTATTTATAACTATGTATTTCGTCATACCAGCTCTCACTTGCTTCAGTTAAAGGATTATTGTGTGTACTACTGTACCAGTATAAATTCTCGCCTTCATCTGTTCTCAAGTTTTTATTGGAATGTACAAACCTGCCTGATTTGGCAAGTTTCGTTGCATATTCTTCAGCATCTTTTGCCAGTCGAGAAGACCAAACAACAGGCTTGACACCTACATCTGCTCTCGCATCATTATGAACTCTCAGTGCATTATTTATATCATCACTAAAATCAGAGAATTGCTGTAGGCTGGAAAGATCTGTTGAAACAAGTTGACTATTGTTATTCCTGGGTCCAATAAATGAAATTGATAATAAAATCAATAAGTAACTGATGATTTTCATTGTAATAAGATATAATATCTTTGATAGCAAGTCTTTAAATAAAGATAAGTTAAATAGCCATGCCAAATATCAAATCAATAGCTGCAGAGATAAAAATCTACAAGAATTGTATTAGCGATTATTTTGGCTGTCTAGAAAGTGCCTTAGAAAGCGCATTGGACTGTCTAAGTGATTCAGAATCATCATTTATTATAGACAAAAGATATAACTCAATTGAGGAATTAGTAATCGACTTGTACGATCAGGATAATGTATACCTTTTCACAAGTGGCTCTTATGATATTAATTGGGATTTGATATATGAAGAATGGGATAAAGCTGACTGGGTTGATTTCCCAAATGAGGTTTCACATCTTGAAGAGATGTATGGAGAAGAGGGGACGAATTACTATAAACTATTTACAAGAAATAAGATTCATAGCTTTTCTGAAATCACACCATTCGGCGAGGGAAAGGATTATAATGGAGCTGAGTTGAGATGAATATAATACTTTGGTTCACGGATTTCCCGCCCCGCTTCTCCACTTCATAGACCGCCCTAAGAGGCATATTAAGCATATAGT
>Ga0206679_10001195_pt1 | contig 21517 bp, 15 predicted proteins | sample M110012015metaG_FD_155464 | JGI IMG/M metagenome (GOLD analysis project Ga0206679, IMG submission 155464) | Ammonia-oxidizing marine archaeal communities from Monterey Bay, California, United States - M1 100m 12015 | ecosystem: Environmental > Aquatic > Marine > Intertidal zone | place: USA... | reverse complement strand
TGTCATGTAATTCAAGGCCGTCTCGGTGAGTTCAATGTAGATCTTATTCCACTGCGCCACCCCTGCTTCATTAGTGGTAGGGTTGAGGATAAATGTCAAACTCTTGATCTCTTCTGATCCCGAAATCGCATAGAGTCCAGTTGCGAAAGTATTGTTGCATTTGTAGTCAAGTTCAAGCCACATTTGTTCTCCTGCAGGCAGCAGCATCTCTTCTTGCCACCTCGATTGCCACAGGACGAAGTCATCTGGAATACTAACGAAACCTGCTCCGTCACCTTCGAAAACGCTATCCACATGATTCACTACCCGCATGTTCACTTGGCTCGAGCTAGTCTCTGCCAACTTCACTCCTGGATCTTCAAATTGTTCGTGGATGAACTGCGTGTTATCTTTGTAAACGTAAACTGGATTAATCGTGATGGTATCCAAAGGCTCGAGGAGTAGATCGACATCAATAGGTTCGAACATCGGATACATGATACGACTATTAGCGATGCCATTGTTTTTAATTCCCGCCCGGAAGCTGAAAGATATGTTTCCCTCTTTTAGAACAGGCACGTATCCTGGCAACTGGTAGGCACCAAGCATCTTTCCTCCGTCAAAGGCCCAGACCTCGGTAATCTTATGATTGTTCGATCCTTGCTGACTCGACGTTTCTAAGTCAACACTTTCAATGTGCACATACGCTGGCAATCCCTCGGCTGGATTTATCAAATCGCAGGCGGAAAGCGCAAATAAAGCAGAGAGTAAAAGCAGTCCTGATACAGTTCTCATTTCTCTATAAATCCCGAAAAAGCGGCAAAAATACTTCTTTTACCTCGTTGATTCGGCTTCGTACATCAATAGATCAACATAGCTAACATAAAAGAAACGCGGTATTGTGTTTCATATTTTAAAATGTGTTAAAGAGTTATGAGCACGGAGTAATTAAGAAGAAAAGGGAGAACTAACCGTAGAGAACGCCTAGGTGCCGGAGGGACACCAGGGATACACCTGTTCCTGGCGAAAGAATCAACCTCAATCTGAATGGCTAGCTCAAGACATGAGTTCCAGCCTTAACTTTCTCTAGTATTTCGTGAGCAACAGCTAGAGCCTTATAGCCATCAGCAACTGTCACAACGGGTTCAGTGTTGTTCTTAACCGCTGAAGCAAAGCTGGAAAGTTCGTCGCGAATGGCGTTGTTGTCTTCAGGAATCTCAGGGCGATCGAAAAGAATTTCTTTGTGCCCTTTTCCTTCCCCAAGATCAACGGTGATCGCAAACGGATCAGGATCACCTTCAGCGTGTTTCATACTCACAATCTCTGCCTGCTTCTCCAGAAAATCAACAGCGATGTATGCGTTCTTTTGGAAGAAACGAGACTTTCGCATTTGCTTCAACGAAATACGGCTAGCGGTCAAATTGGCGACACATCCGTTTTCAAATTCGATTCGAGCGTTGGCGATATCAGGATTCTCGCTAAGAACAGCTACTCCGCTTGCGCTGATACTTTTGACCTCGGAGCCCACCACGTTAAGGACAATATCTAAGTCATGAATCATGAGATCCAAAACAACAGACACGTCAGTTCCTCGAGGGTTAAACTGAGAAAGCCTGTGAGTTTCAATAAAGCGCGGATCGTCAAATGCGTCACGTGCTGCAACAAAAGCAGGATTGAAACGCTCAACATGACCTACTTGAAGCTTCACATCCGCTTCAGCTGAAAGTTTCATCAACGATTGCGCCTCTTCAAGCGTATTCGTGATAGGTTTCTCAATAAACACATGACGATGAGCTTCAATAGCAGAAGAAGCACATTCGTAATGATTGAGTGTTGGGGTGACGACATCCACGACATCGCATTCTTGAATCAACTTCTCAATAGTGTCGAAAGCGCGGAGCCCAAATTCGGACGAAGCCGCCTTAGCAGACTCAGAATTCGGATCAAAAAACCCGATCAGATCATATTGCTCCGGGAGCATCTTGATGCAACGGATGTGAACTTTTCCCAAGTGCCCTGCACCGAGCACGCCAATCTTTAGTTTGTCGCTCATCATCGGCAAATGTAAACGGAAAATGAGAGTGATAGTCAGATAAAAAAGAGTCGAAGAGGCAAGAGTTTAAAAGGCCAAGAGCCCCAAGGGTTTTAGGGCTAGAGGAAGATGAAGGTATGGTATCTTAGCACCTTTTCAGTTAAGAGAACATCACAGCTCAAGCTATCAACATTCGAATGCGAAATCCTTTGGTTCTTTCCCTTCACAGCGCGTTGCTCTTGACTTAATTTAGCTTAGATGATGACGCTGACCGACTCGTATAGACACCAAGGACTTAGGAAACTGATGCTCAAAGAATTAGCTGGATTGGGCATTCACGACGAACGCGTTTTGGAGGCTATGAAAATGCTACCAAGGCACTATTTCATGGAGGGTGCCTTTCTCGAATTCGCGTACGAAAACAAGGCTTTTCAGATCGGCGCAGGACAAACTATCTCACAGCCGTTCACTGTTGCTTTTCAAACTCAACTTTTACAATTGGAGAAAGGAGACAAGGTTCTTGAGATTGGAACGGGCAGCGGATACCAATGCGGGGTATTGTGCCAAATGGGGGCGAAAGTCACTTCAATTGAGAGACAAAAACTACTTCACACAAACGCGAAGGCATTATTAACTCAACTCAAATACAGACCTAATCTGTACTATGGAGATGGGTTCAAAGGCAAATCAGTTTTCGCTCCTTTCGACAAAGTAATTGTCACTTGTGGTGCTCCACACATTCCAGAAGACTTAGTGCATCAAACAAAAGTGGGCGGAAGGTTGGTGATGCCTCTTGGAAAAGACGGTGTGCAAGAAATGATTCTTCTTGAGAAAGTATCTGATAATGAAGTAGTTAGAACGAACTATGGAAAATTCTCATTTGTTCCTATGCTCGAGAATCGAGAAAACCGCCGATAAAACTCCTAACCATAGTAAAGATTCAAAAGCTAGATAAAGAGACAATCGAAAAAGAACCGATTTTCTCTCTCGACCTCACATAACGTGCTGACACTAAATGCGCCAATTGGCTGCAGCATTAGCAACAAAGTCGGAAATAGATTAGTGATTGCCTGGAAACTACGTGCCCTTCAACCCAATACTGAAGTTTCCATCTTGGGCAACCCTTTATAAGGATCTGAGGATTTTATGGCCAACGGACTCGTTGGCTCAGAAAATTTGGTCGTGTATAAGCTGAAGGACTGGGGGAATTAGGCGAGAAGATCTAAAGATCCTTTACCCTCACGGATAATCTCAATATCGCCGTCTGTGCAATCCACTATGGTCGAAGGCTCGACACCTCCAAAACCACCCGCTACGACAATTTCGACCTGATTACCTAAACGCTCTTCAATAAGCTCAGGATCAGTGGTGTACTCGATAATTCTATCCTCGTCATGAACCGATGAAGCAATGATTGGACCACCCAATTCGGTCGCAATCGCACGAGCGATATTGTTGTCAGGAATTCTGATTCCGATTGTCTTTTTCTTTTCCCGAAAAATCTTGGGAACGTTGGTGTTTGCATCTAAAATAAACGTGTACGCTCCTGGGAGTGCGCGCTTCATCATCTTAAATACGGGACTGGTGATGGGCTTGCAAAAATTTGATAGTTGGCTCAAATCATCACAAACAATAGAGAAGTTGGCTTCTTTGAACTTCTTCCCTTTGATTCGGGCAATGCGCTCGATACCCTTGGTGTTTTTGATGTCGCAGCCAAAGCTGTAGACCGTGTCCGTTGGATAAACAATGACACTTCCGGCTTGAATCGCCTTGACGATAATTTGAATTTTTCTCGGGTCCGGATTATCAGGATGGATTGCAACTATCATAAAAACAAAAAGGAGTCTGAACCAAAACAGGCTCAGACTCCACTAAAATAGGATTAAACTCGTAGGCGTTTGCTTCTTAGGCGTTTACTGCTGCCTCAGCTGATTTTTTGTGGTCCGCTAAGAATTGGGCAAGGCCAATGTCAGTCAATGGGTGTTTAAGCAAACCAGCAATTGCTTTTAGAGGCGCTGTAATCACGTCAGCACCCAATTGAGCGCAATCGATAATATGCATAGTGTGACGCACCGAAGCAGCAAGAATTTCAGTTTCGTAACCGTAGTTATCATAGATAATTCTGATCTCGTCGATGAGTTGTAGTCCGTCAGAGCTTACGTCATCTAGTCGTCCAATGAAGGGGCTCACGTACGTAGCTCCAGCCTTAGCCGCCAAAAGGGCTTGACCTGATGAAAAAACGAGAGTACAGTTAGTGCGAATACCGTTGTCGGTAAACCATCGGATGGCTTTCACGCCATCACGAATCATTGGCACTTTCACCACGATGTTTGGGTGAAGATCAGCGAGAACTTTACCCTCTGCGATCATGCCTTCAAAGTCGGTTGATATCACCTCAGCGCTCACGTCACCATCGACGATGTTGCAGATTTCGAGGTAGTGCTTAGTTACATTCTCCTGTCCCGAAATGCCTTCCTTGGCCATAAGAGATGGATTGGTGGTCACGCCGTCGAGGACACCCATATCTTGGGCTTCGCGGATTTGATCAAGGTTTGCTGTGTCGATGAAAAACTTCATGCTGTAGATTTTTTTTGCAAATGTAAGTCGGGGCTTCGTTTTTCTGGAGATTAGCTTTCCACAAAATTGGGGCGTTGTTAACAGAGTCATGAGTTCATGTGCTAATGGGCTCATTGGGCTGTTCTATCTATGCTGTTGGTGGTAATAGAGGGTTGGTGGTTTGCCTCAGATATCGCGGATAGCGATCTGGCTGAAAGCGCAGATCACTTATTACAAAACCCTATTCCTAGACACTGGAAATTACGTCTGCGATTTGCGACAGAGGCTTCATCCACAATTCGTTAATCGACAAATCGTTACTTTCAACGCATGTTGTCCAAAGAACAGCGATCAGCCATAGCGACTCAGATCGATGAACAGATGAAAGTCCTCGAGGAGAAAATCGCAGAGTACAAGGAACTCACCAAGCCTATTCCACCAGAGAATGCCATCGGCCGAGTGAGCCGAATGGACGCGATCAACAACAAAAGTGTCAACGAAGCAGCTCTACGCCAAGCCGAGAAAAAATACGCCAATATGGAACGGGCCTTGGAGAAAATCGATGAAGACTATTTCGGGCTGTGCAATGGATGTGGAAAGGAAATTCCCGTTGGCAGAATCATGTTGATGCCTGGGAGCACCAAGTGCGTCGGCTGCGCGAGCTAAGAATAAAGTTTCGGGAATGTGGAGACAATGACGTAGAAGATATACGATTTCACATCAAATTGGCTTCGGTGGCTAGAAAGATAGAACTGGCTACAAGACCAAGATTGGCCACACCATCCACCACCTTTTCCCAAATGTCTTCCACATCCATAGCGAACACCTCACTCAATATTCTAAATAAAACAGCAAAAGAGTTTGGACTCAAAACCTTGGCCCACGATCGAAAGAAATTCTCCGCTAAATTCGCCGAATGGCAGGAGGAAGTAAAGTCGCAGTTTACGCAGCTATTGGAGGGAATTTCACAATCTCCATAATGAAGTTTGTCGCTTCCTTTTTTACAGGAAGTGCAGCGATGATGTCAGAGGGAATTCACTCTCTCATTGACACGTTTAACGGAGTCTTGCTCCTTCACGGCATTAAAAGAAGCAACAAGGAACCAGATGCTAAACACCCGTTTGGCTATGGCAAAGAAATCTACTTCTGGAGCTTCGTGGTTGCGATCTTCATATTCGCGCTGGGTGGCGGCTTAGCTATTTATGAAGGAATAGAGCACCTCACACACCCCGAATATGGAGGAGATGCGAGCCGAATTTGGAACTACGGAGTCCTAGCCGGAGCCATCGTTGTGGAGTCGATCAGCTTCTATTTGGCCTTCCGTGAATTCAGAAAAACTTATCCAACGGGATTCATTAGCTCTATTAAGAAAAGTAAAGACGCAGCTACGTTTGCTGTAATGATAGAGGACACGGCCGCTTTAATCGGTCTCATGATTGCTCTTGTCGGGGTATTTCTAGCCGACATTACCGGTAATGTCGTATTCGACGGCTCAGCTTCCATCGCTATCGGGGTATTGCTTTGTATTGTGGCAATATTCTTAGCTCGTGAGACCAAGGGTCTTTTGGTAGGAGAATCGGCAATCAACGTAGACATCGATATCGTAAACGAGGTAATCAGCTCTTATACAGAGGTGAAGTATCATGGCAATGTTCGTTCAATGCACCTAGGCCCTGACCAAGCTTTGCTCGCTGTGGATGTCAACTTCTGGGATCAAACCACGGCTGGACGAATCGAAGAAATCGTCAAAGACGCCGAGGCTCGTATTCAAAAGAAGGCTCCACATTTCACCCAAATTTATCTGGAAGCTATTGATATTCAACCTGAAAGCTAACCGCAGAGAATATTGGCAACACAGAGATAGCAGAAGAACACACAAAAATCACCAAGTAGGCTCGAAGGACATAAACTCCTCTTTGACAGCACCCAAAAGTCAGAGGCTTGAAAACCCGTTGAAAACTTCCCAGTGATCGCGCCATTGCCCGCTCTACATTTGCCGTCCAATGAGAAAACACTGGTTTACCTGCCGCGTATCCTATCAGAAGCTTTCTGAAACAGGAGCTGAGAGCAAAGTCACTGAGTCGTATTTAGTAGATTCTTACACCTATACAGAGGCTGAGGCTCGCATTACAATGCGCATGCGCGAATTAGTCTCTTCCCCTTTCGAAGTGGTGAATATCGCCAAGAGTAATCTAGCCGAAGTATTCTTTAACGATGCGGGAGATGCTTGGTATAAGGTGAAAGTCGCTCTAATCTTTTACGATGAAGATTCTGGAAAAGAGAAGCAGCAGAACCAATATTACCTCATAGAATCGAATGATGTAAAAGACGCTTACGAAAAAACTGAAAAGGTCCTTGAAGGTTCAATAAGCAGCTACGTAGTTGCAAGCATCACATTTACCAAGATTCTGGATGTATTTCTTTCGTCAGAAACCACAGTTCCCGAAGGTCACAACATGGCGAAACTCACTCCTGCATCCAACTTTGACGGCGAGATTGTGCCCGGGCCACCGAGGACCCCTGAATCTGAGCTTCGCCGATCACCCGAAGCAGAGGCAGAATCAGAAGCTCCAGAAGAATCCGTAACGGAAGAGACTTCTGAGGACGAAGCACAGTAAGCAATTCAAAGCGGAATCTATACTATTGGCATCTCGCCTCCATTCGATTGAGACCTGTTCACAAGCGCGACTAATGCCTCCCGCTCTGCATTGGAATAATTCTGTATCCTGAATTCTTTCACGAGCTCAGCGAGTGGAATTTCTCTCCGCCGACGACTGGTTTTAAAGGATGCACGTGGTAGCATCAAGGTTAGTGATCATTATATCATCGACGCCCTCATTGGCACTCGCCTGTGCGGCAAGCGAATGAGATACTTCTACAGCTTCATCTTGAAGTTTTTTCCATAGCCAGACCTATTTGAAGAAGAAGGGTGTGGGCTTCAAAACGATTGACACGATCAAAAACAATCTTGAAAAGTCCAATCGTATGGCACTAGACTTTATCCTCGAAGGATAACCTATTGATGATCAGCCCCGTAGTAGGATAAAATTGAACATGAATTTATGTTAGCTCCACTCTACAATCCAGCGAAAAATAGACGTGAAGTCATGTCTATTTTTGGACTGATGGACGACGCCGGGACTCGGTACTATTTATTGCGTCCAATCAACTTCAATGAGAAAGTGAAAGACATCGACATAGTTATCCCAGAGGAGGACGTCGATGATCTGGTCAAGCACATCATGGGCCTGGGTTTGAAAGCGACATTTACTCGTTCTATTGCCGAAAATAGCATCGCGATAGTCGTTGATGGTATGATGATCGACATTAAAACGAAAGTATGCTTCTTCTCGTCGAAATTCTACGCATTTGACGATGAGCCTCCCTACTCTCGAGTAAAGGAAATGGAAGGTGGGATTCTCCTCCCTGATGTAGCTTGGGACCGCCTATTCACATTCTGGTCACTACATCTCTTCCTAGACAAAAAGAATCCACAACACTCGGCGTCCTGCCACCTTTTTGAGCACTATTACTCAAAAATTTGGACGCAGATGCTCAACAGTTCATATTGCCGCGAATGGTTTTCCAAAGTATGGGGCAACTACACCGAACAAGCGACTGATCAGATGCGCGGGTTTATGAGCAACGCATTTACCCATGATGACTCTGACAACGAGTTTTTAAAGAACCTCGTGCTTTCCCGCAACATGCGAATTCAACTGACTTATTACATCGAAAAGATTAAGTATGGCATTATTAGAAGGATCAAAAGAGACCTTTTTAAGCCGCTTGCAGCATACAGCTGTTAAGTCTGGCACATATCTGGTCATGCCTCAATGGACAGGAGAATGGGATCAATATTGCGTAACATTCTTCAGTCTTAGAAGACATTTATTCGAAACTAGAAATTGGAAACATGTAACTCTAAGGGCACTTTAGTCGTATTGCATTATATAGATCAGAGAGTTTTCTCTGTCTAAAGACGCTAGTTCGCGCCCGCCAATGGCGGGAAGGCCGCGGATAGTTTTGGTTTAACACATATATCTGATCGCTGGAGGGCTGTTCGAAAGGACGGCCCTTCACAGGTTTAGAACTTTTTCGACGGCCAATATCGGGGTGAGCGCACATTTTTCACTTTTCTCTCAAATCCTTAAACCCCTACTCCCCCACCCACCAAGCGATTTTCGGCACTATCCTTGAAACAATCCACCGAAATAAGTTCAACACATTCACGTTGAAAACACAATGGCCTGCAAGCCGCCGCACTGGGTGTGTGTATCTACCTTTAAACCTTTAGTGACAAGGGATTCAGAACGTTATGAGAAAATTCTTGAAACCGATTTTTATCATCGCTGTATGCTGTATCAGCACAGCTATTTTCAGTCAGAAAACTGAAATTTACACAACGGAAAACCGCTTCTTTCAAGAGGCGATGGACTTGTTCGTGAAAGAAAAATTCGCCGCCGCACACGACCGGTTTCACCTGTATATTACCACGCAGAGCGATCCACACGAGGAGTTGCGCATCGCTGCCGAATACTACTCAGCTATTTGTTCGCTGTACCTCTTCCACAAGGATGCGGAGTACATGCTGGAGAAATTTGTGCTCGAACACCCCGACACTCCTTGGGTGCTCAGGGTGTATTACGAGTTGGCCACTTACAACTACAAACGGAAGAAATACAAAAAGGCTATCGAGTGGTTTGAGTACGTCGATCCGAGGGATCTCACGTCCGAACAACTCACAGAGTTTTACTTCAAACGCGGGCATTGCTATTTCCAAAATGAAGATTTCGAAAACGCCAAACAAGATCTTCGAGAAGTCAAAGATTTAGAGACTGAATACAAGACTCCAGCCACCTACTACTACTCGCACATTGCATACAGTGAGGGTAATAATCAGACAGCCCTAGACGGATTTACCACACTTGCTCACGACGAGAATTTTGCTCCTATTGTACCGTATTATATCACCCAGATCTACTACAAGCAAGGACGATATGAGAAGGTCCTAGAATACGCTCCGCCATTGTTAGACACCGCCGTTCGCAAGACAACAAAGCGAATTCCAGAGATCTCTAGAATCGTTGGAGACGCATATTACCGAGAGAACAAATATGAAGAAGCTATCCCCTATCTCGAGATGTATCATGAGAAGGTTCCGAAGAAAGACAGAACTCCAAACGACTTCTATCAACTCGGCTATGCGCAATACAACACTGGTGAATATCTGAGCGCATTGGATGGATTCAACAACTGCACAGAGATAGATGACGAACTGGCGCAAAGCGCATACTATTACATGGGCGATTGCTACATGAAGCTTGATCAGAAGCCCTACGCTAGAACAGCATTTTCCGAAGCTTCGGAAATGGATCACAATATGACCCTCAAAGAAGATGCCCTTTTCAACTACGCCAAACTAGCCTTCGAATTGAGCTACAACCCCTTTCACGAGGCGATTGATGCGTTTGAAAAATATTTGGAGGAATATCCGAATTCAGCCCGTAGCGATGAGGCTTACGAATTCCTCCTCAACGTGTATATGAAGTCGAAAAACTACGAGGCGGCACTTCGTTCTCTAGAAAAAATCGACGACAAGGACACCCGCACCATGGAGGCTTATCAAGTAGTGGCTTACAATCGGGCGGTAGAACTGTACAAAGCCAAGAAGTATCAAGAGGCACAAGAATATTTCGACAAAGTCTCTACCTATGATGTCAACGCTACGCTAAATGCTGAAGCCATATTCTGGAAGGCTGAAAACGCATTTAAACTCAAGCAATACGAAGAGGCTTACATCCTTTACCAGCGTTTTCTGAACACTTCAGGATCAATTATTTCCGGGTTGTATGAAGAAGCGAATTACGGTTCGGGCTATGCTCTTTTCAAACAAAAAGATTTTACTTCAGCCGCCGCCCAGTTCAAAAAATTTGTGGACTACTATAAAGGAGACGATCCGATGCGATTGGCCGATGCCCGAATACGTCTGGGAGACTGCTACTACGTTCAAAAGAAATACGACCAGGCCGTTACCCAGTATGACAAGGCGATTATCAGCAATCAAAGAAGCGTGGATTACGCCATGTTCCAAAAGGCTATTTGCCTCGGTTGGCAAGACAAGCAAGATCTAAAGATTTCTGCGCTGCACAAGCTTCTCCAAGATCAACCAGATTCGAGATACACAGCAGACGCCAAATTCTCGTTGGCTCAGACATACCTCAACATTGAGGACTTGAACAAGGCAAGAACTTGGTATCAAGATGTACTAGACAACCATGGCAACTCGCATTTCAGAAAGAAGAGTTTAGCCGACATGATTCTCATCGCAGTAAAGCAAGGAGACAAAGAAGAAGCAGTAGAATTATGGAACGTTGTTCTCGCGGAGTACCAAAACGATCCGATTCGACAGACAGCTTATCGAATTGTAGAAGACATCTTGTATGAACTGGGAGAATCTCCCCCACCGGATATTGTCACCCCAACAGAGCACGAGGAAAATGTATTCCGTCATGCTGCGGATTATGCTTTTACAGGAGATTGTGTTGCGGGAATCAAAAAACTCGAGGATTACCTCAACAAGTTTGAGCCTGCCCTTTACGGAGTAGAAGCCAATTTCCATTTAGGTAATTGCTACTTCGAAAACGGTCAAAAGGACAAGGCGTTGAACGCCTACAACTTCGTGATTTCACAGCCGCTATCGGACTTTACCGAACACAGTCTTGTTGTCGCATCAACCATAACATACAACGACAAAAATTACGCTCAAGCCAAGAATCATTATGCTGAATTGGAACATGTCGCAAATTCAAAAAACAACGTACTTGAAGCAGAAATTGGGCTGATGCGCTGTCACTATTTATTAGGCGCTTCTGACTATGCTCTCCAATATGCTGAGAAGGTAATCCTAAATGACAACACGCCCACAGACATCAAGAACACAGCATATCTGTGGCGAGGAAGAATTCGACTTGATCAAGGATTCAATGATGATGCCTACTACGATTTTGTCGAAGTAGAAAAAGGGGGAGGCGCTAACGGTGCAGAGGCCAAATTCAGAATGGCTGAGATTGCCTTTAACAAAAAAGCTTACAAACCCTGTGAGAAGGAAATTTTCGACCTTATTCAAAACTACGCGGCATATTCAGAATGGAAGTTTAAAGGCTTCTTGATGTTAGTTGATGTGTATGTAGAGCTGGATGATTTATTCCAAGCCAAAGCGACACTGAACACGATCATGGACAATGTCAGCGAACCGTGGGTAATCGACGCCGCCAATGCTAAGCTAGCTGAGTTGAAAGCCCTTGAGGATGAAGAATCCGGAGCTCCGTCCCCACGCAGTATGGAGATCGATCTGGGTGGAGATGGTGATGGAGAACGACTTGAAGATTTGGACGAACAATAAAAAGCGAGAAACATGAAATTGACACGATATACACTGCCAGTTGCGCTCATGATTTCGCTGGGTGCTTTTGCTCAACCTCCGACAGGCGATCAAGGAGATGGTCTAGAAATGGAGACCACATTTGTTGGAGATGAAGCTCATATGGTCAAAGACGCCAACAAAGAGAGCAGCATACCCGAGTTGAAACTCAATGTGGTGGACATCCCTCCCATTACGTACAACCTCATTCCAAATAAGCTCAACGTACAAATTGAGCCCAAACTCATCCAGGCCGCAAGAGTAAACGTGGAAGAGCCACTCACTAAACTATACCGAGGTTATGTGCGTGGAGGTTTTGGACTTTACACAACGACTTTGGGCGAACTCTATTACATGGATGGCCGCTCCAGAAACGGAACATTCAGCATTCACGCCAAGCATTTAGGCAGCACAGGTGGCGTTTCGTCGAATGATTCCATTCCTGATAATTTCTCACGAAACGAGGTGCACCTTTGGGGTAAAAGATTTGTCAAGAAACATACCCTGGAAGGAGGATTTGACTGGGAGAAAGATGTGATGCATTTCTACGGTTTCGATTCAGAACTGTTCACTGGAGTTGATTATACTCAACTGCAGCAGAGTTTCAACAATATCGACGGTTACCTACAACTCAAAAGCTATTACCGCGACACGGCAAAAGTCAACTACCACGGCCGTGTGAAGTTCTACAACTACAGAGATAATTTCTCTGGAAACGAGAATAACATCGACGTCGCAGCCCACGTCCGACAATACAAAGGAAGTGAGTTGTTTAGCATTGATTTTGACGTAAACTACAACCAGTTCCAGTTTGGCCTGCGAGATGGCTCCGAAAGACTAGATCAATTCACGAACACGATCGTTACGGCTACACCAACGGCAAGCACTTTTCACGACAAATGGAAAATCTTAGCAGGAGCCTCTATTGTTTACAATTCAAAATTTTCACCCAATCGTGAAGGTCCATTCCACTTTTACCCAAAAGTAGAAGCCAACTACAGTCTACTCAACAATCTGTTTATCCCCTACGTTGGTATTGATGGCAATTTGAAACGAACGACTTACAAAAGTCTCACTCAAACCAACCCATTTGTTATCACCGATCCTGAGCTACGCGCAATAAATACTAAATTGAATGCATACGGTGGAATTCGCGGAACGATTAGTTCTCAAGCGAGTTTCAATGCCAAATTAGCGTGGACCAACTACGAAGACTTCATGTACTTCGTAAATGACTCAATTGCTTCTCCAGGAAATCAGTTTCAGATCATCTACGACGGCTTGAAAATGACTAACCTGACGGGTGAAGTTTCTGTTTCAGTTACTGACGAGTTTAAACTCTTTGGCCGAGGTGATTATTTCATTTACTCGCTTGGCAGTGAAAAACAAGCTTGGAATCAGCCAACTACACGCGCTTCAATTGCAGCGAGCTACAATTTAGCAAACAAGTTTATGGTCAATGCTGAGGCATACACGGTAGGAAAGAGAGCCGCGAAGTCTCTTGTACCTGTGCAGGGAGTGGATGCAAACAAAGATGGCTCTTACACCGTAGATTTGAACGGGTACGCTGATCTTAACTTGAGCATTGAATACCGTTATACAAAGCGTCTTTCAGCCTTTGTCAAATTCAATAACATGTTTGCTGCGAGATATGAAGTCTGGAATAATTATAATGTTCAGCGCTTTAATGCTCTGATGGGCGCGAGCTATAGCTTCTAGATTCTTAAGAAAATCCTTTTAAACTCCCATGAAAAGAATGGCATTCGCTCTTTATCGGCGTAATCGCTAGCACACATTTATGGCTAGAGTTTTACCCCCTTAAAACTCCTGTCAAAATCGAACTCAGCACGCCGTGATCTCCGCCCCTAAATATCCCTGTTAATAAAGGTGTTAAAGATGTGGAAAAAGTCCTTTTAAATCAGGGTATTCAGCGTGCCCTCCCCTCCTATTCTCCGTATATTTGTTAGACAATGAAAAACTGGCCTGAAAGCCACGCTAATCGCGGGATACAGGCTTTTTTCATGTTAAGAAGAAAGATTCGATTAAAAGCAAAGAGACATGAGCGAGAATCCGGAAGATAATAAGAAGAATTACGGCGCTGACAGTATCCAGGCCTTGGAGGGAATGGAGCATGTAAGAATGCGTCCGGCGATGTATATCGGTGACGTAGGTGCTCGAGGGCTTCACCACTTGGTTTATGAGGTGGTCGACAACTCGATTGATGAGGCCCTTGCGGGTCACTGCGATCTCATCAAAGTTTGGATCAACGAAGACAACTCCATTGGAGTCGAAGATAACGGACGTGGTATTCCGGTTGGGATGCACAAAAAAGAAGGAGTTTCCGCCCTTCAAGTTGTAATGACTAAAATCGGTGCCGGCGGTAAGTTCGATAAAGATTCTTACAAGGTATCTGGTGGTCTGCACGGTGTAGGTGTTAGTTGTGTAAACGCACTTTCCACACATCTTAGAGCTGAAGTTCGTCGTGACGGCAAGGTTTTCATGCAGGAATATAGCATTGGAAAGCCTCTGAATGATGTAAAAGAAATCGGCACAAGTACTGAGAACGGCACGACGGTGATCTTCACACCAGATGCGAGCATTTTTGACGAGACTGTATATAAGTATGACGTCCTAGCGGCGAGACTTCGTGAGCTTTCGTTCCTTAATCACGGTATCAGGCTGGAGCTCATGGATAAGCGCCGCAAGGATGAAGAAGGCAACTTTATTGAAGAGGTCTTCTTCTCTGAGCGTGGATTGGAGGAGTTTGTTGAATACATCGACCAAACCCGTGACCCCCTTATTGAGAAGGTCATTCACATGGAGGGCGAGAAAGACGGTTTCCCTGTCGAGGTAGCGATGATCTACAACACATCCTTCAACGAAAACATTCACTCATACGTCAATAACATCAACACCCACGAAGGGGGTACGCACTTGAGCGGTTTCCGTCGTGGACTTACGAATACTCTCAAAAAATACGCTGAGAGTTCGGGCATGCTCGATAAGCTAAAATTTGAAGTTAGTGGTGACGATTTCCGTGAAGGATTGACCGCAATTGTTTCTGTAAAGGTTGCTGAGCCTCAATTTGAAGGTCAGACGAAAACAAAGCTCGGAAACAGAGAAGCTGTAGCTCCAGTGAGCCGCGCCGTGTCTGAAATGCTTACGAACTACTTGGAGGAAAATCCAAATGATGCCAAGCAGATCGTCAATAAGGTGATCTTGGCAGCGACTGCCCGTCACGCGGCGAGAAAGGCACGTGAGATGGTACAAAGAAAGACCGTGATGGGTGGAAGCGGTTTGCCTGGTAAACTGGCTGATTGCTCAGAAAAAGATCCTTCATTGTGTGAAGTGTTCCTTGTTGAGGGAGACTCGGCGGGCGGAACGGCCAAACAGGGCCGTGATCGTCACATTCAGGCTATTCTCCCACTTCGTGGAAAAATCCTAAACGTAGAGAAGGCGATGCAGCACAAGATCTTCGAGAATGAGGAGATCAAGAACATCTACACCGCACTTGGTGTTACCGTTGGAACAGAAGAAGATCCTCGCGCGTTGAATCTCGCAAAGCTCCGTTACCACAAGGTGGTTATCATGTGTGATGCCGATGTAGACGGTAGTCACATCGAGACATTGATCTTGACGTTCTTCTTCCGTCACATGAAAGACCTTATCGAAAACGGATACGTGTACATCGCTACTCCACCACTCTACTTAGTGAAGAAAGGATCTAAGCAGCAGTATGCTTGGGACGATGATCAGCGTGATAGATTGATGATGGAAATGGCCGGCGCCAGCGATGCTAAGGTTGGTGTTCAGCGCTACAAGGGTCTTGGTGAGATGAACGCCGAGCAGCTTTGGGACACAACAATGAACCCAGAACATCGAACACTACGCCGGGTGACGATCGAAAATGCCGCAGAGTGCGACCACATCTTCAGCATGCTTATGGGTGATGATGTACCGCCTCGCAGAGCCTTCATTGAGGCCAATGCGAAGTATGCGAATATTGATGCCTAAATCATGTGGCCATGAGCTCATTTAATATGAGCTCTGAACAATCTGAAACCCTCAGTTCGCCTTTGGCGATTTGAGGGTTTTTTCTTGTGAGAAAGATTAAAGAGCAACGAATTTCAAATCCCTCTGTACTTACAGATTACATAAACTTAGCGCCCAGTCACATTCAAAACCTTCGTGGTCTTCTTCAACGTTCGTAGCACGATGAAAACCAAGAAACTACCAATCAACCCATACATCCAAAAAGGCTGAATAATGAGATCAAGATCAAAGGCTCTATAAATGAGATAGTTCTTAAGAACGTCAACCAATGAGAATGAAAGAAAAATGGCGAAGAAGCCGTTGTATTCTCGCTTCAACACATTCTTTATTGAAAAGGTAGAACCCGCTGATTTCCAGCGCAATATAGCAGGAATAAACGCTGGCACTTTCTCCGCCCAATAAAGGTATCTCTGGCCAAACTTTCCACGAAGGAAGTGCTCTTCGGCAAACATGATACGCTCATAGTACAACCAGAAAAGAAGGGTGCATGAAATACTGAACCACCAATTGCCAACATACAGGATAACACCTAACCACATGAAGTAGTTGCCAAGGTAAAGCGGATGACGGCAAACTGAATATATACCCGTCGTATTAAGAACCTCTGCTACTTGACCTTCCTTTGTATTTCGACCCGATGTGCCAGCAGGAGTGTGACCAATAGCTACAGCTCGAATAATCTGACCCAAGAGAGCTATAGCGAGACAGCCAATCATCCAATTTTTCGAAATGTGATCCACATGATCGTCACAGCCCGATGTGATTACCACAGCAGCCAAAACGTATAAAACCAACGGCAGAAAGGATCTCCAGCGGAACAGCCAGTTACCAGAGCGGTCAAATTCTTCGATCATTGCCATAGTGCGAACTTAAAACAATCTTGACAACAACAATTACCACGGACGCCACGAATACATACCGTCACTCGGGATCTATAAATTTGACCGAGAAATCATTTTTAACCGAATCGAGTGGCACAATGAAACTTCTTGAGAAATTCCTTGAGCTGAAAGCCGTCTAAGAGCTCGGTCAGCTTGAGTTTCGAGCCAAAACAGCAGACAAAATAATCATCTCCACAATTGATTAAAAAGAGAGAAAGCAAAAGAAAACCATGGTCATCGAACTTAATCTGGTAATGTCAATCAATTTTAATCTCCACTAGATTCTCTGCGGAAACAAGCGTAGCATTTTGCATTTTGCAGGAAGAATTCTTTTCAATGAAAATCAAAATGTGTTGCATGCAATCACCCGATGAGGTGAAAATGGCTATCGAAGCTGGGATCACGGCTGCAGGATTTGCAATCCAAATGCCAAGCGGTGCAGGAACAATTAAAGACGAACAAGCCCTCGTGCTCTGCGAAGAATTTTACGGCAACATTCAGACGTGGCTACTCACCAGTCAAACAAATGAAGAGAAACTGAGAAAGCAGCTTCAAACTTTTAAAATCAGTCACTTACAAATTGTTGACTATGTTGACATCGGAATTTGTATTCGCTTGAAAAAGGAATTCCCTTGGGTAGAATTTGTGCAGGTTATTCATGTACTTTCAGTCGCCGACATTGAGCGCGCCATTGTTGCCCAAGAATGGGCTTCCATATTACTACTTGATTCGGGAAATCCAGATGCTGAAAAGCTCGGGGGCACGGACAATACCCACGATTGGTCGCTCAGTAAACAAATCATAGAGGCTGTAGATATTCCGGTGTATTTAGCTGGTGGCTTAAACCCAGATAATGTAGCTCAGGCAATTGCAGCCGTCGGCCCGGCTGGAGTTGATGTTTGCTCTGGATTGAGGAAAAATGATGTTCTACAGCCTGATCTATTGGAGCAGTTTGTGAAGGAGGTGACACAGATACAAAAAGGGTGAAATGTTTCCCTGAGACCTTCGTTTCTTAAATCTTAATCGGCTGATTCCATAGTTTAAGCGAATCCCCTTCTGACACCCCGCTAGTGACTTCGACATGAATTCCATCTGAAAGCCCTAGCACTACGTCAGTCTCGACCCATTCTCCTTCAGACCATTTTTCGACAAAAGACTCGCCTGATTTCCTGTACTGAACGACCGATTCCGAGATCGTCAAAACGTCTTCAACTTTGTCTAGCACGACATCTGCATTGGCCGAATATCCAGCTCGAATAAATTCGCCCTCGTCCAAGTTCATTGCAGCCTTGATTTCAAATTGAATCGCACCATTTAGATCGACACCTTTTGGACTGATATATTCCAATTCAGCGTTAAACGATCGGCCCTCGACAGCACCTATGGTAACGATGAGTTCCATTCCATTTTTAAGCTTCTCAACCTCGCTTTCGTCGATATTTCCCAAGAACATCAAATCCTCCATATCGGCAACTGAAGCGATTGTTGTTCCCTCGTTAAAATTGTTGGTCTCAATCACTGAATTACCTTCTTTAACTGGCACGTCGAGGATCATTCCGTTGATTGTACTTCTTACCAAAGTCAAAGTAGCCGAACCGGATTTCTTGCTAACACCTTCTTTTACAATTTGAAGGTTGTCTTCAGCAGTTTCGAGTTCTTCTATCGCATTATTTAGAGCTGTTTGAAATCCTTGAAATTCCGCTGGTGCTATAACACCTTGTTCAAGAAGTGCTTCGTTTCGGTCGTAGTCGAGCTGCGCATTTTCCATCGAAATTAAAGCCCGATCAGCTCGATTTTCTGCATTGCTCAAGCTGATCATGTCAGGAATGACCTGCACCTTGGCGATCAAGTCACCTTCGGTTACGGTATCTCCGGCCTCTACATAAAGCTCTTTGATTATTCCGCTGACTTGAGGCTTGATCTGAATTTCCTTTCGCGGCTGCACAGAGCCCGTGGCTACGCTTTTGTCCAGAATCGTAGAAATCTCTGCATTCTTGCCTCTAAAAGAAACTGGATCTGTATTCTCTTCAGACCACAAATAATACATCAATCCCCCTGCTCCAATCAGAACAATGACCACAAAAATTACCACTGAAGTAAAACAACCTTTATTCATATTTCAATAAATTATCCGTCTGCGCGAAGCGCATCAACTGGTTTAATCGCGACTGCTCGCATGGCTGGCAACAGCCCGCCGATAATACCAAAAACGATCATGGCTCCCGTGCAAACCAAGGTGGCTATGAAACCAATGCTTGGATTTCTAAACACCTCACTTTCAGAGCCTTGGATCAAATACTTAATCGCTAAAACGATTGCGACTCCCCAAACCAACCCGACCAAACCGGCGACTGTTGTTAAGAAAGCACTTTCGCTCAATACTTGCCCAATTACTTGCACGGGCGTAGCTCCAAGAGACCGCCTGATACCAAATTCTTTTGTGCGCTCACCCACCGTGATGAGCATGATGTTGATGATTCCAATGATGCCTGCGAGCAAAATCAAAGCCCCAACAAAAATTCCAATTACACGCATAGCGAGCATTATATCGTTAATCTCTTTGAGCTCGTCGGCCATATTGTGGGCGCCAAACGCTCTTTTGTCGTCGGGATGAATCGACTTTCGAACTTTAAGTCCAGCCAAGACCCTCTCTTGCAAATCATTGACTGGTGTCTCCTGATCGCTCAAGATTGAAAGCCAACCAATTTCATCACCCATATTGAAAGCTCGCTGAAATGTCGTGAACGGGATAAATATTGTCTGCGAATCTTCCTCAGCATCTTCACCTTGTTTGACTGAAGAAAACACACCCACTACACGAAACATCACACCTTGAACTCGGATGCTCTTTCCAAGCGGATCTTCAGCGCCAAACAACACTCTACGGACTTCTTTTCCAATCACACAAACCTTGCGCTTCTCGTCGATATCTCCCTGGTTCATCCATCTACCGTGATCAAATTTCATCGGCTGGATTTTAGCGAAAGACGGGTAGTCTCCGTTCACATCAAAAGCTCCAGTCTTGGTCTCGTAAGTGACGTTATTTGATCCTCGCCAACCGCCGAGTCGCAGTCTTGGAGCCACTTCTTCAATTCCTTGAACATTCTGTATAAGCCATTCGATATCTTCGTTATAGAGCTCAAAACGACGCCCTGGCTTAAATCCTCCGTAGGCCTTGGTAGTTGACATCGTCCACATCACCATACTGTTGCTGGCTCGTCCCTCAAGGTCACTTTTGATACCATATTCCAATCCGTTGATCATACCCAGCATGATGAGAATGGTCATTATACCCCAGCTCACTCCAATTCCAGAGAGAATGATACGAATAGGATTTCGAATGATGACAGTCAATATTTCGCGAAACAGATCTCTCATTCGTCCTTGAGTGCATCAACGGGCTTAAGATTTGCAGCTCGAACAGCTGGAATCGCTCCCGCAATACAACCGCTAACTACCAGAGCGACTAATGCAATCGCAACAAGATTGAAACTTACAATCGGGTTCTGGAGCAGCTCATTCTCAATAAACTGAGGAACTGCAAACAGTAGCGCCGAACCCATAATAACGCCAAGCAATCCAGCTACCATCGTCATAAAAAGGGACTCTTGAAGGATCAGCATTACGATGCTCCCAGGTGTAGCCCCCAATGCTTTTCTGACCCCAAGCTCTCGGGTGCGTTCGCGCACCACGATCGACATGATATTGGACACCCCAATAATGGCAATCACCAAAGTCATTATGGAAAGCCCAATGGCAAAAAATCGAATTCCGAGAAAGACATTATTAATCATCTGGCCTTCCTCATTGGCATTCCGAATACGCACGCCTCGTCGATCATCGGGATGAACATGATACTTATTTCTTAAATAGAAATCGATGCTTCCGGCGATGTCTTCACTTTCTTCCAAAGAAGCTTCTCCGGTAGAAGCAATGTACATATCGATTCGATCTTGGCCCTTAGCAAATAGCATTTGACCGGTGGTAATAGGCAAGTAGATTTGGCGATTCTCCCAGCGTCCAGCACCGTCATCAAATGTGCCGACCACCGTAAAATTAACTCCCTTCACGCTGATCATCTCCCCAATAGGGTCTTGGCCCTCAAAGAGGCCGTTGACGACTTCAGCTCCTACAACAGCTACTTTTGCATAGCGGTTTAAATCTCCTTGATTGATATAACGACCTGTTGAAACTTTGGTAAGCTCCACCTCCTGATGACCAGGGTGTACGCACCGAATTCCATAGGTAGAAACCTCCTTGCCCCAGCGAACGCTAGAATTCCAAAACCCTAATCTCGCCGTCGTCACTCCTACTCCCTCAACCGTATTCGCCTGATCATGATCCTTCATCTCAAGGCTAATTCGGCGATTTGGCTGGTAACCTTGATATGCAAGAGCGGTGGTACGTGATCGAATCCAAAGCGAGTTGGTGGCGTCATCAGCCATGGTGTCTTTCACCCCATTCTCAAACCCATTCGTCATTCCGCTGAGGATCACCAAGATGAAAATACCGACAGAAACGGAAATCGAAGTCAGGATCGTGCGCAACGGATTGTGCACCATTGTGACCAAAATCTCTATCCAACTGTCTCTT
>Ga0206679_10001193_pt1 | contig 21526 bp, 17 predicted proteins | sample M110012015metaG_FD_155464 | JGI IMG/M metagenome (GOLD analysis project Ga0206679, IMG submission 155464) | Ammonia-oxidizing marine archaeal communities from Monterey Bay, California, United States - M1 100m 12015 | ecosystem: Environmental > Aquatic > Marine > Intertidal zone | place: USA... | reverse complement strand
TATATTCATTAACAAACGCAGAAATATCGAGCATTCCTTTCCAGTCACCAATGCGCACACCTTGCTTGAAACCAATTTCTCCAGCCCATCCTATTTCAGGTTTCAAATCCGGATTGGGAAATATGTTTAATGCACCCACACTTGTTTTAATATATCGCTCACCTACAGCCGGGTATCTTATTCCCTGGCCAATGGATGCTCTTAAATGTGTATACTTTCCAAGCTCATAATGAAAACCCGAGCGCAGAACCGGATAAAAGGGCAGAATGGTTGAGTCTTTTTTGGACAATAAAAAGTCACTATCACCACGCTCACCGTCCATTTCAAAGTACTCTAAGCGCATTCCCCCGGTAAAATCAAATTTTCCAATATGATGCTCAATCTGAGTAAAAATTGCAGTGTTCAAAGAATTATGGTCACCAACCAACTCTGAACGAACTACATTCACGATATTTGAAGCTCCTGAGGTCAAAGTAAAGCCATTGGCATATTCTTTTTGAAACTGATAATCAGAATAGTAAATGGTAGCCTCGCTACTTTGGCCTTCACTTCCTGATATTGCATTTTTCACATAATAAATTCGATTTTTAAAGGAATGACGGTTGTTAAATTTATCAATCATTTTAATGTAGGGATCCAAAAATAATCGATGACCTAAATTATACGTTAAGGTAGAAGCAGCATTACTGGTATCCGTTCCACCACTCGGTGTGTAAGCCAGAGAGTCGCTTTCCCATATGATAAAATTTCCCGTTTTTTGAACTTGATAATTATATCCAATACCTGCTTTTACTTTTTTCCATTTTTGAGGTCGAAAATACAATGAACCGCTTACTCGTCCACGATACTCTGTTTCGCCAGCCTTATATCCTCCATCATGAAAAAAAGTAGAAGAGAACGTATATCCTATATTTTTAAACATATGTCCACGATAAAATTCCACCTGCTGAGTCATTGGATTGGTGTCCCACCATTTTAAAGAAGCCCTCCTAGGATTGTCATAAATTCCGTATTGTATTTTCAATTTAGTTTCTGGTTTTGTTCCTGGTTCTTTTTCAGTTAAGGCAATAATCCCATTTAGGGCTCCGCTTCCATGCAGAACAGACGACGCCCCCTTCATTACCTCTATTTGCGATGCCTGCTCCATAGGAATGGCATTCCACTGAGTATCCCCAGCATAACCAGATAAAAGAGGCATTCCGTTCCATAACAAAAGGACTCTACTTCCTGCCCCATAAGAAAAACCTGAACCTCCGCGAATACTTACCTGACCATCCATTGTCGTAACACCAGGTGTTTGTTCCACAGCCTGTTCAAGGTTATTTATCCCTTTGTTATCTATTAATTCTGGTCTAATAACCACCATTGACACCGGAACTTCTTCGATGGCTTGTCTTCTACGTCCAACAGATACAACTACTGTTTGAAGATCTGTTACTGGCTCACTCAATTTAATATTGTATCGTCCTGCCACTACCATTTTCGTGGTGTCATTTACATACTGAAGCATCTTGGTAACTACTTCTACCGGAAAATTCTCGCAATTCAATTGATAATCTCCGTCATAATTAGATATTGCTCGCTTACCATCTGAAGCATACAGCTTGGCCCCAATTATGGGCTCTCCAGTAGAGGCATCCACCACTTTCCCCTTAATCTGGGAAGTTGCGAGAAAAGGAAATGAAATGAGTAAAATAAAAAATAGAGGTCTCGTCATATTTCAGGTTTAGTAAGTCATAAAAATAAACTTTTGTTCTTAAAAACAAATGTTTTTTATAAATCGAATTGCATTTGTAAAATAAAACTACGCGGTGGTTGAATATCGCCAGGTCGTGAGACATACTCAGCATTCAAGAAATTATTGGAAATAAAATTAATTTTCATAGCATCATTAATTTGATATCCCATTCTGGCATCCATTACAAAGGAACCTTTGTTATAAATTGACCGGTAATACAATAATCCGGGTAAAAGCTCCATGCCAAAAACTTCCTGTTCGAAAATGCGATCAATATTTCTCATATAGCTGTTATATCTACAGCTAAAACCAATAAAAAACTTCTTGTACGTGGCTTGAATATCCACTTTTGCCAGATGCTTAAATCTATATTTGAGGAGATTTACGCTTGTATCCGAAAAGGTCATTCTATATGTGGAATCCTCGTTCAGACTAATTGGATTCATATAGGTATAACCAATTAACGAGGTCAACTCCACATCACCTATTTTTCCCATGCTGTTAAAAGAAAACTCCAAACCGGTAATTCGTGCTTTTTCTGCATTTTTAGCCTGAAAACCCACCCAATTCAAAATGTAATCAATTTCATCAGGGTTTTGAGTTTGAAGAATGATGGTATCCGGATTGTACACTCCAAATGTAAACTCCACCATATTGCTGTATTGATTAATAAAGCCCGCCACATCCAGATAACCTTTCCAATCGCCGATTTTTAAGATCTGTTTATAACCAATTTCTCCAGCCCAGCCTTTTTCTGATTTCAAATCTGGGTTTTTAAAGATGACAACACCGCCAACGGAAGTCGAAACAAACCTTTCAGCAATGGAGGGAAATCGAATACCCTGACCAATAGAGGCTCTTAAATGAGAAGAAGGGCTGATCTCGTAGTGCCAACCCGCACGAAAAATAGGATATACTGGGATGGCCAGAGAATCCAGTACTTCATCACTATCCAGATACTTAAAATATATATTTGAGTCAAAATCAAAGGTGTCTATTTTATAAAATTCCAAACGCATACCCGCTGAAAAATCCATTTTTTTAAATTTACTTTCGACCTGAGCATATGCCGCGGCATTTTCGGATAAATGATCACCAAACACCCAGCTTTCCACCCTGTTAATTGTATTTGAAAATCCTGCTGTCAGCGTATTCCCGACACCCATACTCCGTTGAAACTGGTAATCCAAAAAATACATTTCCGCAAATGAATTGGCATACACATTTTTGTCATTTCCGGTCGTGACCAGGTAATACCTTGATCTGAAATAATGCTTGTTTTTATGTTTGTCGTAAAACTTGACATATGGATCTACGCTTATTCGAAGTGATTTTTGTCTGTCTACCGAATTATCAAATGACTCGTAACCCATAGAATCATTTTTCCAGAGCACAAAAATTCCAACATCCTGATATTGCAAATTGTAGCTTAATCCTGTTTTAAGTCTTTTGTGATTTTCCGGTTTGTAATAAAAAGTGCCATTTAGCCTGTACCTGTCTTCACTTTCTCTCATTCGAAATCCAGAATCTATAAAGACATTGGCCCCTACTGTATAACCGAAGTTCTTGTTAGATTTTCCATAATAAAGATCAGCCAAATGAAAAGTCGGGTTTTTATCCCACCATTTCATACTTAACCTTTTAGGATTATTGTAAATACCAGATTGGATTTTTGCTTTGAAATTCCCTTTGGGTCCAGGTTCTTTTTCCGTCAAGGCAATAACTCCATTTAAAGCTCCACTTCCATACAATACTGAAGAAGCTCCTTTCATTATTTCAATTTGAGAAGCCTGTTCCATTGGGATAGAATTCCACTTGGCATCTCCAATATCCGGTGATAGCATCGGTATTCCATTCCAAAGAAGTAAAACCCTACTTCCTGCCCCATACGCATAACCACCTCCACCACGAATACTTACCTGACCATCCATTGCATACACTCCAGGGCTCTGATCTACAGCCTGTTCGAGATTCGAATAGCCTTTATTGTTGATTAATTCCGGTTTCAAAATTTCCATTGAAACAGAGATGTCTTCAATATTCTGATTTCTTCTACCCGCAGATACTACAACTGTTTTAATTTCTAACACCTGCTCAAACAAACTGAAGTTGACTGTTTTAGGTGCATCTACAAGAGCTGAATCAGGCATGTAACCAATCAGAGTTGCTTTAATCCAGACAGGATAGGAATTCGGGTTCAAAGAATAATTTCCAGAAACGTCAGATGATGTTTTTTGTCCCCCAATAATTTCCACACGAACACCGTACAATTCTTCACCATCATGGCCGTCTTTTACAACTCCTGATACCTGTGAATAGCTAGAAAAAAAAATGAAGTTAAATGAACAAATTAAAAGGAATAGTATGTGAAAACGCATCTAAAATTTTGTTAACTTATATAACGAAACTAATAAATTTTTAGGAACAGCAATGGAATTATACAAAATAGCAGCTGCAAATTTAATAGGTATAGGCAAGCACCGTCTCAGCCTTTTATGTAAAAACCTTAAAGGACTCCATTCCTTATTTAATATGGATATAGAGCAGCTTTCCAGTCAGTGCAATGCCAACAAAAACCTGTTAATGAAAATGAAAAGAAAGAGGGCCTTACAGCTGGCAAAAAAACAATTGAGTTTTAATGCCAGATATGGTATTAAAACCTTGTTTTATACAGATAAAGAATACCCCGAACAGCTGAAAGAATGTGCTGATGCTCCCGTTGTTTTGTATTACAAAGGGGTAATCCCTTTAAATCAACCTAAAATAGTATCCATAGTCGGCACAAGGAAATGCTCCTTATACGGGAAGAAAATTGTTCAAGAGTTCATCGAACAGATGAAAGATCAAAACATACTGGTTATTAGCGGCCTCGCCTATGGTATAGATACCTGTGTTCACGAATACTGCATGAGCAATAATGTGCCTACTATTGGCGTCTTAGGTCACGGACACCATATGATCTATCCTAAGTCAAACAGCTCACTGGCTAAAAAAATGTGTAAAAATGGTGGCTTACTCAGCGAATTTGGAATTCACGATGGCATGTCAAAATATAATTTTCCAAAACGCAATCGAATTATTGCTGGGATTGCCCACCTTACAATAGTTATAGAATCACCAATCAAGGGAGGCTCTATGATCACGGCAAATCTTGCGAACAGCTATAACCGGGAAGTAATGGCTTTTCCTGGACAGGTGTCTTCGGCTTATTCACAAGGATGTAATGAGTTGATTAAAAATCATAAAGCACATTTAATTTCTGGCGCAGAAGACGTGTTCAGCCTTATGAACTGGTCCAAAAAAGACAGCAATCATAACATGCAGGTTGAGCTCAATACACATGAATCACTAATCGTACAATTATTGCAATCTGATCATGATATTCATTTTGACCACCTTATTCAAAAAACTGAATTTTCAACTTCGTATCTTCAATCGGTCATACTCGGATTAGAGCTTAAAAATATTCTTTTTGAAATCCCTGGATTCCGTTTTAAATTAAACCCTCAATTTCTTTAATGAAATGGGGTAAAAATATGATGACTCCAGCCACCACCACCATAATTGCTGAAATTAATACGGCTCCTGCAGAAATATCCTTAATCAAGCCTATCCTCTCATCTTGATTTGGCTGAATGTAATCACATAACTGTTCCATTGCTGTATTTATTATTTCACATATAAAAACAAAAAGTGAACACAGAAGAATTGTTGTCCACTCCCATTTCTCTATTCGAAAATAAAAACCAAGCAATACAACCAGAATAAATATTACTATATGGAATTTAAAATGGCCTTCATTTTTAAAAACAAACTTCAAACCATTTAGAGCAACGATGAATCTATTTTTTTTTCTCATTTCAATGTCACAAATTCAATACTAAGAACTAAAATACATTAATTTTGACAAGCGTTCTTTAAATCATCTTATGAAGAAAGGTGGAGGGACTGGCCCTTTGAAGCCTTGGCAACCTGTCTGTAATAGGCAAGGTGCCAAATCCAATCGGTATTCCGATAAGATAAGTAACACCTTCCGAATATCTTTCTTCTAGTATACAACAACATGCAAGAAACTATTGAATCACTTATTGGACAGCGAATATTAATCCTTGATGGTGCTATGGGCACTATGATTCAGAGACATAATCTAGAAGAATTTGATTTCAGAGAAGGAGCATTTGAGAATCATGACCAACCATTAAAAGGAAACAACGACCTTTTGTCCATTACACGTCCTGAAATCATTAAAGATATTCATAGAGAATATTTTAAAGCAGGAGCAGATATTGTTGAAACCAATACATTTTCGGGCACCAGTATTGCACAGGCTGATTATAATTTAGAGCATGCTGTATATCAGATCAACTACGAAAGTGCTAAAATAGCAAGAGAAGCAGCGGATGAATTCAAAGACAAACCCCGTTTTGTCGCTGGATCCATTGGTCCAACAAATCGCACGGCTTCTATTTCTCCCGATGTGAATGATCCTGGATTCAGAGCAATTAGCTTCGATGAACTCGTTAGCGCTTATAAAGAGCAGGTAATCGCATTAATTGAAGGAGGCGTCGATGTATTATTGGTTGAAACAGTTTTTGATACATTAAATGCAAAGGCGGCTCTGTTTGCCATACAAGAAGTTTTTGATGAAAGAAATAAGGCCCTACCCATAATGGTATCAGGAACGATTACTGATCAAAGCGGAAGGACATTAACAGGTCAAACAACAGAAGCGTTTTTAATCTCCTTATCACATGTCAAATTACTTAGCATCGGATTAAATTGTGCTTTGGGAGCAAGCTTAATGAGGCCATATCTTCAAATTTTGAATAAAACATCCCCATTCCCTGTGAGTGCTCATCCAAATGCCGGCCTTCCCAATGAATTTGGTGAGTACGACGAATCACCAGATATGATGGCAGAGCAAATTGAAGTCTTCTTAAAGGAGGGATTAATTAATATTATTGGCGGATGCTGCGGCACAACTCCTGAGCATATATCAGCGATAGCAGAAATGGCAAAAAAATACGAACCAAGAAGCAGTAGGTAATGGAAAAAGAACATCTCAAATTATCTGGATTAGAACCTCTGATTGTTACTTCAAACAGCAATTTTATTAATGTAGGTGAAAGAACCAATGTAACTGGGTCAAGAGTGTTTTTGAGAATGATTCAATCCGGAGATTTCGAATCGGCATTGTCTGTTGCATTAGACCAGGTGAATGGTGGCGCACAGATTATTGATGTCAATATGGATGAAGGAATGATCGACGGTAAAGAAGCCATGGTTAAATTTCTCCATTTAATTGCATCTGAACCCGATATTGCCAGAATTCCTGTTATGATTGACAGTTCAAAATGGGAAATTATTGAAGCTGGACTGAAATGTATACAGGGGAAAGGCGTAGTAAACTCCATCTCCTTGAAGGAAGGTGAAGAGGAATTCAAAAGGCAGGCAAAAATTATTAAACGATTCGGAGCTGCTGTCATTGTCATGGCTTTTGACGAAGACGGACAGGCTGATGATTTTCAAAGAAGAATTGAAATATGCAAGCGTTCCTATCACATATTGGTTGACGAAATTAGATTTAACAAATGTGATATCATCTTTGATCCAAATATTTTTCCAGTAGCCACAGGCATGGAGGAGCACAATAACAATGCAGTAGACTTCTTTAATGCCACCAAATGGATTAAAGAAAATTTACCTGGAGCAAATGTAAGCGGAGGCGTTTCAAACGTATCATTTTCATTTAGAGGAAATGCTAAAGTCCGTGAAGCAATGCATTCTGCATTTTTGTTTCACGCCATTGCTCATGGAATGGATATGGGCATTGTGAATCCAGGCATGCTTGAAATATATTCTGATATCGACAAGGAGCTTTTAAATTATGTAGAAGATGTATTACTCAATAGAAGAGATGATGCCACAGAGCGCTTATTGAGCTACGCCCAAACTGTCAAAGGAGAGGGCAAGAAAAAAGAAATAGATTTATCCTGGAGAGAAACGTCTGTTCAGAAACGTCTTTCACATGCTCTGGTAAAAGGAATTGTTGAATTTATCGATGAAGATGTTGAAGAATGCCGAAAGCTTTACGATAAACCCATAGAAGTTATTGAAGGTCCTTTAATGGATGGCATGAACGTGGTAGGCGACCTCTTTGGAAGTGGTCAGATGTTTCTACCTCAGGTGGTAAAGTCAGCTCGGGTCATGAAAAAAGCTGTGGCTTACCTGCTTCCATTCATAGAGAAGGATAAAGGAGGTGTGTATAAGTCTTCCGGAAAAATCTTAATGGCCACAGTTAAAGGAGATGTTCACGATATTGGCAAAAATATAGTTGGAGTAGTTCTTGGCTGTAATAATTATGAAATTATCGATTTAGGTGTTATGGTTCCGGCTCAAAAAATTATTGAAACTGCCCAAGAGGAGCAGGTTGACATTATTGGTTTAAGTGGCTTGATTACGCCTTCACTCGATGAAATGGTACATGTGGCTAAAGAGCTTGAAAGAACTGAGCTCAACCTTCCTCTGCTCATCGGTGGTGCTACCACATCGAGAGTACATACTGCCGTTAAAATCGATCAGCATTATACTAAAGGGAAAACAGTTCATGTGCTGGATGCATCTCGCTCAGTAACGGTAGTTGAAAGTCTTTTAGGAAATAAAAAAGAGGGTTTTATTGATGAGCTGAACAATGAATACAGCAGAATAAGAGAGAATCACGAAAGACATATCAAGAACAAAACACTTCTTTCATTAAAAAAAGCGAGGGAAAATAAGCTCATTCTCAATTTCGATTCGAAAACCATAAAAAAACCCAATAATTTAGGCGTTAAAGTACTTGAAAATATATCAATAGAGAAAATCGTTCCATATATTGATTGGACACCTTTTTTTCAGACCTGGGAATTACATGGCAGGTATCCTAACATTTTGAAAGACGATGTGGTAGGAGAGCAGGCTGTTACACTATTTAATGATGCACAAAGTATGCTGGATGTAATCATTGAGGAATCGTGGCTGAAACTCAATGCAGTATTTGGAATTTTTCCGGCAAATTCAGTTGGTGACGATATTGAAATTTATTCTGATGAAAGTAGAAGTGAAATATTATATGTCCAGAGGACATTGAGACAACAATCCAAAAAAGCACAGGGACAAGCAAATCTGGCACTGGCTGATTTCATTGCTCCGAAAGAGAGTGGACTCATCGATTATATTGGAGGCTTTACAGTGACTTCAGGTATAGGTATAGAAAAACATATCAAAAACTTCGATAAGCAATATGACGACTACAATTCCATCATGCTTAAAGCTCTTGCGGACCGTCTTGCAGAGGCTCTTGCCGAATATTCACATGAATTTATTCGCAAAGAATATTGGGGATATGCCTCAAATGAAGTATATTCGAATGACGAATTGATCCAGGAAAAATATGCTGGAATTCGGCCTGCACCTGGTTATCCAGCCTGTCCGGATCATGTAGAGAAAATTGGCTTATTTGATTTATTGAATACTGAAAAAAACATAGGTGTTAGCCTAACTGATAGTTTGGCTATGCTCCCTGCAGCCTCTGTTAGCGGCTGGTATTTTTCTCATCCTGACTCAAAGTATTTTGGTTTGGGAAAAGTCACAAAAGAGCAAGTTGAAGACCTTGCAAATAGAAAAGAAATGAAATTTTCTGAAATAGAGCGATGGTACAATTCCATTTTAATTTAATGATTAAGCATCTTATTGTCGTTTTGACACGTCTTTTTTATACATTTACGCGACTAAACCATGCATAAATTAATCATTCTCCTGATTTTTAGCCTATTGTGCTGCACTACAGGCTGGTCTCAAGGTCCTACAGCTGACTTTACGGCTACTCCTTTGAGTGCCTGTGTGGGAGAGATAATTAATTTCACCAATACCTCAACAACAAACGGAGGTGCAGCCATACAGGACTTTGGATGGGACTTTGGAGATGGGAATGCATCAACTGACGAGTCAACCTCACATAGCTATTCTGATTCCGGCACCTATACCATAACACTTGTGGTAACCAATACTCTTGGAGAAGCAGATGCGGAAGTAAAACCCTTTTACATTACTATACTTCCCTCTCCTATTGTTGCCTTCAACCCTCTTGGACTGGGATGCACAGTGCCCCTCACATTAACCTTTGAAAATAACTCAGATTCAGGTAGCGAATATACCTATGACTGGGATTTTGGAAACGGCAACACTTCTTCAAGTGAAAACCCACCGGATCAAACGTATACTGCTCAGGGAACATATACAATTTCACTTTCGGTAGTTAACACAACTAACCAATGTAGTGCTAATACTACGGAAGACATCACAATTTCCAATTTTCAAGCAGATTTCACTTTCCCCACCACTGTTTGTGTAGGAGAAATTGCTGATTTTTTTGATAATTCAACAGCTGGAGCCAATCAATGGGAATGGAATTTTGGTGGTCTAGGAACAAGTACTATACAAGATCCTTCATTTATATTTGCAGCACCTGGTGTATACAGCATTCAAATGTCATCAGACAATACCAATTCTGGATGTTCCGGTAGTATTTCTTATGATATTACTGTTGAGGATACGCCGACACCTTCTTTTACAGCAGATGTGACAACGGATTGTGCTCCTGCAACGATTAATTTTATTAACGCTTCAGCAGGTGGCGATACGTATAGCTGGGATTTTGGAAACGGGCAAACATTTTCTGGTCAAAATCCACCACCCCAGGATTATAATTCGAGTGGAACATACACGGTAAGCTTAACGATGACGACGCCCAATGGATGTGTTGGCACGACGACTTTAACTGATTATATCACCATTGAAGATTTGATTCCCTCATTTACCGGAGACCCAACGGGTGGATGCAGTCCATTAACTGTTCAATTCACTGATGCTTCTAGCGCTCCAAATCCCGGAAATCCAATTACTTCATGGGATTGGGATTTTGGAAATTCCCAAACTTTCTCTGGTCAAAATCCACCGGACCAAATTTATACACATGGCTTGTATGACGTCAGCCTCACCATTACTACTGCTTCAGGATGTACAGGATCTATCACTCTTGCGGATTACATCACTGTTGGAGAATTAAATTCAATTGACTTTACGGTGGATACGAATATCAATTGTGTAAAAACAGACTTTGAATTCAGCTCATTTATCACTACAACACCAAGCTTTCCTGATTCTTCAGAGATTTCATACTTCTGGGATTTTACGGATGGTACTTCTACTGAAGCAAACCCCACATTTCAATACACATCAGATACTGGGTACTTCGATGTGTTACTCGTAGTAAATTACAGAGGGTGCATAGACTCCTTACAATTTGATTCACTTATATATATTAATGCCCCTGTATCAAAATTTTCTCCTGAAGACGTTTTGTTTTGTAATCCTTCTGGGTTCCCTGTAAGTGTTGATTTCACTGACGAAGCTATACACGGAGAAACCTCAGATGATATTCTAATGATCTGGGAATGGGGAGACGGAATGCCTAATGACACCCTCGACGATCCAGACCTTGATGATCTGAATATGGGGGATTTTAGTCATTCCTTTGCGCAATACGGTTCTTATACCATTGAACAGGTAATACATAATTACACTACGGGCTGCAGCGACAGTTCCACAAGAGAGGTACATATTTCAACTGTTAGTCCGGCATTTTCTCTTTCAAATGATTCGATTTGTTCTGGAGATTCTTTGTTCATGTTTGATGTGAGTACTTCGTGGTCTGACCCACCAACTCCTCATCCACTGTCATCCTGGGAGTATGATATGGGAAATGGTGACATAATTAATATGGGACCTGACGCAGCTTATGTCTATCCAACTGCCGGAAATTATGATGTTACCCTAACAGCCACCAATAGTGTTGGATGCTCCGCGTCTACTACCTTGCCAGTAACTGTTTTGGCGAATCCTTTTGCTGTAATTTCACCTGATAACAGCGTTGGCTGTTCTCCTTTTCTAGTGACATTCAGCAATAATTCCATCTCTTTAAATGGACTCGATTTAACCTCATTTGAATTTACTTTTACGGACGACACTTCATTAGTGGTTGTGAATAATAATAATCCTGTCGAGCATACTTTTGTTGGTTCAGGAATATATTATGCTCAGCTCGTTGCAATTGACGAATTTGGCTGTCAATCAACGCCTGCTTCAATTCCTATTACTATTACTGAACCTAATGCCTTTTTTTCTGTTCAAAATGTAATCTGTAATGGTGGAAACATCACTGCTGTTAATGCATCTGATGGACTGGAGCCAATTACATACGAATGGTTAGTTGATGGTGTACTTCTCTCATCAGAAATAGACCTAAATACTGTTTTTAATGAGCCCTCTGCTCCTTTTGGGGTAACAAGCCTGACGCATGATCTCAATTTGGTTGTCACCGATGCTAATGGATGCACAGATACGTCAACTAACTTAATAACTGTTTCCATACCCACGGCTTTTCCAACCTATTCGTTTACAGGGGCAGCCATCAATTCAGCAGGTGAATTTACTTGCCCTCCTATATTTGGAACATATGTGGATTCTTCATTTTCATATGGTACTATTCAGTCCTGGAGCTGGAATTTTGGAAACGGAAATGGGTCCATATTAGAAGACCCAAGTAATACGTATGCTTTGCCGGGAACTTATTCTTTGACGCTTTCGGTTACAGACTCCTATGGATGTGTGGATGACACTCTGCTTGTGGATTACATCACTGTTGGTGGACCGAGTGGGGACCCGAGCTGGTTTCAAACGGCCGGCGAATGCGCTCAAGGGGCCAATTTTGTGTTAAATGATGCCGTTAACGTCACTTCGATTACATGGAATTTGGGAGATGGCAATTTCATGGAAGATACATTGAGCTTTTTCTATAACTTTCCAGATCCAGATACGTATTCGCCATCAGTTATAATTGCGGACGCATTGGGATGTGAAGTACTTTATCCACTAAATGATATAACGGTTTCGGATGATGGACTCACTGCCTTTTTTACGGCGTCTCCCAACCCTGCTGATCAGAATGAAGTGATTACATTTACTGACGGATCTACTTTTCAGGGAGTAAATATAATTAGCTGGTTATGGGATTTTGGCAATAATCAAACGGTATTCAGTGGAAACAATGCCTCACAAAATCAGAGCTATTCTGTTAGTGGGCAATATCCAGTGATACTTACCATTACGGACGCAATGGGTTGTATAGATTCTTATCAGGTCATGATACATATCAACGATCCATCCATTTGGATTCCAAATGTGTTCACACCAAATGGAGATGGAGTGAATGATTCCTTTAATCTGCCGTTCGATGGATTTAAATCTTTTAACGTTCTCATCATCAACCGCTGGGGAAATGTGATGTGGGATAAAACCGACCAAACCGGAGTTCAGCTTTGGGATGGCACCGATAACGGAGCTGAAAAATGTACCGATGGTGTATATTTTTATAAAGTTTATGGTGAAATGCATGGGGGTACGATTATAGACCAGCATGGATTTGTTACCGTAATCGAATCAGAATAATTCCTTGCCTTCACTATTGGATTCATAGCCCTTATCTACACTCAAAGCCCCTTGTTTTGAGGCTTCAACGGCGAGGTAATCACAGCGTTCATTTTGAACATGCCCAGCATGGCCTTTAACCCACTGATATGAAATATTAAACTGACCGGATAAGGAGTGATACCTTAACCATAGATCCTTGTTTTTTTTCCCTTTAAATTTCTTTTGAATCCAGGTATTCAACCATCCTTTAGTTATGGCATCGATTACATATTTAGAATCGGAAAATACTCTTACGGGGATATCTGAAGTTTTAAGAGATTCCAAAGCAACAATTACAGCCAGCAACTCCATACGATTATTTGTTGTTTTCCGAAATCCCTCAGAAAGCTCCTTCTCTTTTCCTTTATACGATAATACAATCCCATATCCGCCAGGGCCAGGGTTCCCCCGTGAGCTTCCATCCGTATATATGTGAATTTCATTCATTTCTTTAATCTATCAGGATTCGATTTAATAAATCCCTGCCAATCACTTGATTTATTTTTGTTGTTTTCCCCTTTCCCTTTGGAATAATGATGACACAATGCTACGGCTAAACCATCAGTAGCGTCAAGGTATTTCGGTGGTTCATCAAATAAGAGAATAGTTTGAAGCATCGCTGCAACCTGCTCTTTTGAAGAGCTACCATTTCCAGTAATAGACTGTTTTATTCTTCTTGGTGAATATTCTTCATAAGGGATGTTGTGATTTAAACTTGCAGCAATTGCCACCCCTTGAGCCCTTCCCAGCTTTAACATGGATTGTACGTTTTTCCCAAAAAACGGAGCTTCAATAGCCATTTCATCAGGTTTAAATTCTGCTATTAATCCATTTAACCGATCTAATATTCTCTTTAATTTATCTGGATGGGTTTCTATTTTTTTGAGCTGAATAACACCGAAATTAATCATGCTTACCTCACTCTTTTTGACGTGAATTAATCCATAACCCATCACTGTTGTACCGGGGTCAATTCCAAGAATTATCTTATCTTCAGACACACAATTTGATATTAGTGAATAAATCTAAACAATTTCATTCGATTTCTTTCCTCCTGCTAAAGTTAGGGGTTTTTGTGCTGCTCATTTACTTCCTGTTTAAAAGATTGAATTCTTCTCCTGTTGAATTTCAATTTACAAGCGCTGTCAATTACCATTACCTTTTATTATTGGTCTTTCTTATGCCGATAAACTGGTACATTGAGTGGATTAAATGGAATGTAATACTCCAAAATGACTCCATTGATTTCGAGAGAAAAAAACATGCTTTTTTATCGGGAATCGTATCGGCTATAATTACTCCTGCTTATGCTGGCAATTTTATTGGTCGAATGCTCTATTTTCCAAAATCGGACAGGAAGCAAATCGTAGTGAACACCCTGGCATCAAATGCTTCTCAGTTTATTATAAGTATCTCTCTGGGTATTCTTGCTTTGCAGTTCATCTATTTTAATGCACTGGAGCTATCGACTCATGCGATATTATGTGTGGCAAACCTGAGCTTATACCTTCTTTATTATTACGGTGATTTCATACTAAAGTATATCCCAATTAAATACATACGACACATAAGCCAGGTCATTGTAGATAAAAAAACCCGCAGCCAGCTGATGCTTCTTTCTTTTATGAGATATACAGTTTTTGTATGTCAATTTGCATTCGCATTGCTGATTTTTGATGTGCCATTCAGTTTTTCTTTACTCTTCTGGATCATGCTGATGTACTGTGCTATCACCTTATCTCCCTCATTATTTATGGGGAAATTAATAGTAAGAGAAACTGTGGCTGTAACTGTTCTTTCCATGATTGGAATTCCTGTGCCCATCATTTTAATGGCTGCACTTTCCACCTGGCTTATCAATCAGATTCTCCCGGCTATTTTAGCTACATTGTTTGTTAAAAAAGAACGGCAGCATGTATTCGTTTAGTGTTTTAACCGCATTTTACATCCTATTTTATCTGGTAGTATTTATTGGATGGATTATGCATAAAAAATCCAGGGATTCAGGGGAATCTACTATTCCACTTGAAGAGCTAACCGTGCTCATCCCCTTCAGAAATGAACATGAGAATTTAAAACATCTGTTGACCCAGCTTGGCGAGCTTGTAAAGACTCCTCATCAATTTATTTTTATTAATGATCACTCCGAAGACAAGGGGTATGAACTTTTGGAAACACATAAAGGTGATTTGATTGAAGTTATTTCTCTTGATCAAGACAAACAAGGAAAAAAAACAGCGATTTATGAAGGGGTAAAACAGGTAAACACAAAATATGTCTTGTGCTGGGATGCCGATATTACTTTGGGCAAAGATTATTTTGAGCATATTCAAAATTTAAAAACAGCCGATCTTTTGATTCTCCCCGTTCACTTTTCTTCCAAAACAATCTGCCAATCCGCAGGGGAAATTGATTTTTACCTGGCAAATCTAGTGAATCAAGCCAGCTCCCACTGGTTGAGACCCATTATGTGCAACGGAGCAAATCTTTTGTTTGATAAACAAAGCTATCTAGAGGTCATTCAGCTTGAAAAGCATCAAAATATACTTAGTGGAGATGATATGTTTCTTTTGAGAAATATGCAAAAAAGTAGTAAGGACATTCATCTTGTATCTGGAGATCAATGCAGTGTATCAACAGAAAGTCCAAAGTCCATTAAGCACTTTTTTCAGCAAAGAAATCGCTGGTTTGGCAAATCATTTTTAATCAATGACCAGCTTTTAAATCTGTGGGCAGGTGTTCAATTCACTTTTTCCGTTTCTTATTTGTTCCTCTTCACCTATTGGCTGGTCGAAGATGTACATTTGATGCTGCTCGTTTTGCTCATTAAAACTGGAATTGATTTTTTATTTCTGTCTATTTATTTTGCTTCTATACGTAAAATAAAACTGCTTCTTCTAATCCCTATATATGGAATCATCTTTCCAATCTATAACCTTGTTCTTTTGTGTCTGTATTTCTTTACCAATCACACATGGAAAGGACGAAAGTTATATACATAGCGATTCCTGTTTTCTAAGTATATTCGCAGCATGAAAATCTTAATGGTCTGTTTGGGAAACATCTGCAGATCGCCATTGGCGGATGGTTTACTTAGACACAAAGTACAACGCGATGGCATTTCGGCGACAGTGGATTCTGCAGGGACAGCCAATTACCATGTCGGAGGACCTCCAGATGAAAGAATGACTGAGACAGCGATGAATAATGGAATCGACCTCTCATCCCTTCGGGCCCGTCAGTTCGGAGTGTTCGATTTCGATAGCTTTGATTTGATCTACGTGATGGACCATTCGAATTACCACAACGTCACCCACTTGGCCAGAAATCAAGACGATATAAACAAAGTGCAACTCATCTTGGATGAGCTGGGGCATACAAATACCATACAAGAGGTTCCTGATCCCTACTACGGAGGGCAGGCCGGATTTGATCATGTGTTTGATTTATTGGACAGAGCAACTGATGTAATTCTTGAAAAATTAAAAAATGGCTAAAACCGGAAATTTATATATTATTCCAAATACACTTGGTGGAGAATCAATAGTAGATATTATACCCAGCGAAGTGACCTTGAAAGCATCTGGAATTAGACACTTTATCGTGGAAAACCTCAAGTCATCAAGAAGATTACTTCGAAAAATGGACCGACAATTTCCAATTGATGATTCGATGTTTATTGAAATGAACAAGCGGAGCACAGAACAGGACACCATGAAAGGTTTACACTGGCTGATCGAAGGCAAAGACGTCGGTGTGATCTCAGATGCAGGTTGCGCCTGTGTGGCGGATCCGGGAGCGGACATTGTCTCTTTGGCGCACTCTCAAAAAATACCTGTTTTTCCGATGGTAGGGCCATCTTCGATTTTACTTTCCTTGATGGGCAGTGGCTTTTCGGGACAGCAATTCACCTTTCACGGCTATCTGCCCAAGGACCGAAAAGAACGCATACAAACCTTAAAAAATTACGAGTTTGTAGCTCGAAAAAAAGGCTATACGCAAATCTTTATGGATACCCCGTTCCGAAATATGAATGTCCTGGAAGATCTCCTGAATGAGCTGGCAGATCACACCCAGCTGTGCATCGCCTCAAACATCACCTTACACAACCAGCGCATTCGCACAATGAGTGTGGAAGACTGGAGAGAGAATGCTTACGACTTGAGCAAATCGCCCTGTGTGTTTTTGATTGGGTGAGGGTTTAGCTAAATTTTTGCTCAAATATAACTTGTGTCTTGTTGGCGGTAATTTTTTTTTCTTTCTACTATTTCTTTAACCGCTGGATGGTTAGAGTAAAACAGGAACATCTTAGTATACCCCATAAACATAATTTTTCTGCCAAATTCAGTTTCTTCATTAAATTCAACAAATATTGTTCTGAACGCAATGATTTCAGATACATCCTTAACATTATCAAGTGGAATTTGAATGGTTTTACTAAAGTTGCTTACATATAAATAATAGTCATCCACTTGCACAGTTTTTAGCCTGAAATTCCAAAAATAACACATGGCAAATACTAAAATAAAACTGATTAAAAAAGGAATGCTATATACTCCGAGGGTGGGAATTGCTAGAATAGTTCCGATTCCTGATCCTCCCAGAAAAAATACAGGAAAGATATATTTGTACACGAAAGTCAATGATGTTGATAGTCTTTTTTTCATTATTATTTAACGGTGCATTTAAACTAAGTTAGATAATTTAGTTTAGACTGTGTTAGCGGTTTTTTATTAAAATCATTTAACTAATTTAATTTTAACTGCCTTTAATAAATCAGTCTCAATTCGTTTGTTATGTAAAACTTCAAAACCTTGTTTAATATAGAATGATAAAGGAGATTCATAATTTTCTCCATTTGATTTTTTATCGTCATTATGATCGATTACCCAACCATAAAATTCCTCTAAATCATTTTTAAGTTTTTTTATAAGTTGAACTCCTAGACCTTTTCCTTGGTAATTCTTGTCAACTATAATTGAAAATCGAATTTCATTGTCTTTCTCAAAGTCAACAGCCCAAGCTAAAATATTTTTGTCTTTATCTTCTATTAAATAATGGCTGTAATTATTAACTCCATCTAATAATAACCCAAATCTATCTTTTAATTTTAATGGATATTCTTCGTTCCACAGACGGTTGATTTGTTGAAGCTGTTTGGTAGTTAAACTTTTAGTTTTAATTATTTCCATTTAATTTTTAATGATCGCTAACGTTTCGGCTAAACACAGTTATGGAAGTACCTTTAGACAGTGTTCGTATTAATTGCTTCAAGATTTCCAATTTTTATACGCAATATGAGCGGGTTTTGTTGATTTTTTAAACTCTTTATTTTCAACTTGTTCAGCCAACCATTGAACCCATTCACCATAGTTTTCATCATTCTTGGTCTTTCGAACTTCGAAAAAATAATTTTTCATGGAACCCCAAAAAAGCAAAATAGGACCTCTCATAAATTCAGTGACAAGCTCAAGTTTTATTTCTTTTTTAAATACTAATAACCCAATGCTTTCAAGTTGCATATGCATGTGCATAACTTTTGGAAGTTTGTCTCCTAAATGTGTTTCAATTTCTTTTTTAGTTAATCCCAATGGTATTCCATAAATAATATTCATGGCCTCAATTAATTCAGGATTTTTTACTGAGTTAAGTAATTGAAGTGCTGATTCTCGAGACCTTTGTCTTTTTATTTGAACCAACTGAATAGCTGCAAAAATTCCTGCAGCAATGATTGCCGCTTTACTAAGAATATCAAATATTGTGTAGGTCTCCATTTTACTATTAATTAATACCAACGATACGATAAACGGAATACGTTTATTCCTTGATTTTAAAATTAAAAATATTATTGATTAAAGCCCTTTTTCTAATTTACTGATCCATGCAACAGGGTAAGTGCCATTAGCCCCTAAATTTTGACGTACATCACTAAACACCTTGTACCATGCAGCCGTTTCAGAGCGCGTGGCAGTGGTCACTGTTAAAGGGGTATCAGTAAGATATTTTTGATCGGATGTATAAAGAGCATTAGAATATTTATCAGCCAAATCGGCAAAGGTACTAATCAAAATTTGTCTATGGTCCGATGGTAGTCCGTCGAGCTTATGTTTCGAAAAAACGAGACCTCCTATTTCTGCTGCTATAGGCATCGTATTAACATAATTATAGTGTGAGCTCCATTGAAAATGTTTGGTATTTGAAATACTTGCAATTAGTACATTTATACGTCCTGAGGAAAGTGCCTGAAGAATGCCAGACACTGATTCCATTACTCCAGTATACCCCATTGTTTGGGCCATTGTATAATCAATATATGAATCCGGGTCTGTTCTAACTTTCATTAATTTTAATTCTGTTGGTAATTGGATTAGTGATTTGGAAAACATGTATTTAAATGATGTGGTAATACCAAGTAGTACCATCCCTTCTTTAGCGAATTGTTGTCTGAACTCTGGTAATCCTCTTCTCATCGCTCTATATAAACCAACAGAGTCTTTATACAAGCCGGGCATTTCTACTGCGCTTATTGGTTTAGATATTATACCCAACCCGCTTGTTAGAGCTGCTCCGTCCAGCTGCCCTGCCCTCATTTTTGCAACCATTGCTTCTTCGTCTCCTTGATCTCCATCGAAATATAACTTAATCTTTATTTCTCCATTAGTTTTTTTAGATACCTTATTCTTCCAGTTCAGAAGAAGTTTGCCCATTGAACTTTCCTTAGAATATATAGTACCAACAGATAATGTTGTTTCCTTATTTCCCTGACTATATTTAGTCAATTTAACTTCCTCGCTTTTGTTCTCTGAAGTAAAAAGCGCAAGAGCAAGTAGAAGAATTTTAATGCCCATTTTGATAAATTTTAGTTAACTAAGTCGTTACCATAAACGATTGTGTATGTTTCTAAAAATACATCTTATTTTGAATACGTGTCCACTTTAGCCCATAAAAAAACCCCTAACTACAAGTAGCTAGGGGTTTAAAAAATTGGCGTCGACTTACTCTCCCATCCTCAAAAGGACAGTACCATCAGCGCAAGCAGGCTTAACTTCTCTGTTCGGGATGGGAAGAGGTGGACCATGCTGCTATAAACACCCAAAATCGTTGCCTTACGGCAGTATTTTAGTGATATATCGGATGATTGAAATAGTAAATTCTAAAGAAAAAATCAAGTCTGTAAGTTTACGGGTAATTAGTACTACTCGGCTTTGACATCACTGTCTTTACACCTGTAGCCTATCAACGTGGTAGTCTTCCACGGCCCTTAAAAGAAATCTCATCTTGAGGCGAGTTTCGTGCTTAGATGCTTTCAGCGCTTATCTCATCCATACATAGCTACCCTGCGATGCAGCTGGCGCCACAACAGGTACACCAGAGGTATGTCCACCCCGGTCCTCTCGTACTAGAGGCAGGTCCTCTCAAATTTCTAACGCCCACAACAGATAGAGACCGAACTGTCTCACGACGTTCTGAACCCAGCTCGCGTGCCACTTTAATGGGCGAACAGCCCAACCCTTGGGACCTTCTCCAGCCCCAGGATGTGACGAGCCGACATCGAGGTGCCAAACCACTCCGTCGATGTGAGCTCTTGGGAGTGATCAGCCTGTTATCCCCGGAGTACCTTTTATCCTTTGAGCGATGGCCCTTCCATGCGGAACCACCGGATCACTATGCTCTAGTTTCCTACCTGATCGACTTGTCGGTCTCTCAGTCAAGCACCCTTATGCCATTACACTCTACGCACGGTTACCAAGCGTGCTGAGGGTACCTTTAGAAGCCTCCGTTACTCTTTTGGAGGCGACCACCCCAGTCAAACTACCCACCACACAATGTTCCCCATGTTATGGGGTTAGACATCAGATAATCCAAGGGTGGTATTTCAAGGACGACTAAACTACACCTAGCGATGCAGCATCGAAGTCTCCCACCTATCCTACACATGAATTACCCAATATCAATGTGAAGCTATAGTAAAGGTTCACGGGGTCTTTTCGTCCCGTTGCGGGTAATCGGCATCTTCACCGATACTACAATTTCACCGAGCTCATGGTTGAGACAGTGCCCAGATCGTTACACCATTCGTGCAGGTCGGAACTTACCCGACAAGGAATTTCGCTACCTTAGGACCGTTATAGTTACGGCCGCCGTTTACTGGGGCTTCAATTCAATGCTTCGCCGAAGCTAACATCTCCTCTTAACCTTCCAGCACCGGGCAGGTGTCAG
>Ga0206679_10001190_pt1 | contig 21537 bp, 19 predicted proteins | sample M110012015metaG_FD_155464 | JGI IMG/M metagenome (GOLD analysis project Ga0206679, IMG submission 155464) | Ammonia-oxidizing marine archaeal communities from Monterey Bay, California, United States - M1 100m 12015 | ecosystem: Environmental > Aquatic > Marine > Intertidal zone | place: USA... | reverse complement strand
CAACCTAATCTAATTAAAACAGCCACCTCGACCTAATCCGCCTGTATACCGCTAAAGCAGTAAGAATTTACCTACAAATACCAACGCAATGAAAAGCGAAGCCAAATCACTCCTGACAAACTTCCCGGTGAGAATTTTTATCAGGCAATAGGTGATAAAGGCCAGGCCGATGCCGTCAGCGATCGAAAATGCCAGAGGCATAGCCAGAGCACCCGTTACAGCAGGAATATATTCAGTCTGATCCTGCCAATCTAACTCTGTCAGGCTGCTGATCATAAGACAGGCCACAAACAGAAGAGCCGATGCCGTTGCAAAGGATGGGATACTTTTCGCCAGCGGTGCAAAAAATATACATAACAGAAATAACAGCCCCACCGTGACTGAGGTTAGACCTGTTCGCCCACCTGATTCCACGCCGGAAGCACTCTCTATATAGCTCGTGGTAGAAGAAGTACCCAGGACTGCTCCGACAACCGTCGCTCCGGAGTCAGCTAATAGCGCCGGTCCTAACCGCGGTAATTTACCATTGTCATCGGTTAATCCTGCTCTATTGGCAACACCGACCAAGGTGCCCGCTGTGTCAAACACATCAACCAGCAATAAAGACAGAATTATAGGTAACATCGAGAACTGCAGCGCAGCCATGATATCCAATTGAAGTAATACCGGTTCGACAGAGGGCGGTGCTGATACCAGGCCGTGAAATTCAGCGGAGCCGGTAACCCAGCCAAGAACAGCCGCAAAGGCAATGCCAATAATAATAGCACCGGTGACTTTTTTTGAACTCAGCGTAACGATTAACACAAACCCGGCCAACGCAATAAGTGGGCCCGCCTGGCTTAAGTCCCCTAAACTTACAAAGGTGGCAGCGTTATCGACAACTAGCCCTGCATTCTTCAGCGCGATAAACCCTAGGAACAATCCAATTCCAGCAGAAATCCCATACTTCAAATTAACTGGAATGGCATTAATGAGCCATTCCCGGATGGGTAAGATACTGATGAAGACAAAGATTATGCCTGATATAAACACCGCTCCCAGCGCCGTCTGCCAGGGATAACCCATTCCCAAAACAATGACATAAGAAAAAAAAGCGTTTTGACCCATACCTGGAGCCAAGGCAATGGGATAACCACCAAGAACTCCCATCAGGACTGAACCAATTGCTGCAGCCAGGCAGGTAACAACGAATACAGCGCCAAAATCCATTCCTGCATCAGCGAGGATTGACGGATTGACTATGGTTATATAGACCATTGCCAGAAAGGTCGTTAACCCTGCAATGGCTTCCGTACGCGGGCTTGTGTGCCTTTGAGAAATCGCAAAATATTTTCTGACCGCTTCCATTGTCATTGTTCCCGTATATTTTAATTCCGACTAAGGGGTGCCTGGGCACCTGATACGATAACAGGATTTCACGATAGTACACAGTCATGACAGATTCGTATTGCAATGCTATGGTGCACGCCATGAAAAAACATTTTATTACCGCAGAAGCCCTGCTGAAAGATTCATTTCTCCTCGCTGAAAAAATTCTAGCGAGCAACTTCCGTCCTCATTTTATCGTTGGAGTTTGGCGAGGCGGTGCACCAGTCGGAATTGCTGTACAGGAATACCTGGACTTCAAGGGCATCAAAACTGACCATATTGCAATTCGGACCTCTAGCTATCGTGGGATCAATGACCAGGATAAGCATGTCAGGGTGCATGGCCTGCAATACATTATAGAAAATGTAAACAGTCATGATGAGCTGCTAATAGTTGATGACGTGTTCGATTCCGGGCGCAGTATTGCTGCTATCCTTAAGGAGTTAAAAATTAAATCCAGGAGAAACCTGCCGGAAACAATCCGTATAGCCTGCCCTTGGTTTAAACCAACCAAGAATGTAACGGACCTCGAGCCAGATTACTTTATACACAAGACCGACCAATGGCTGGTATTCCCTCATGAACTCGATGGCTTGACTGATAAGGAAATTCGCGAGGGTAAGCCGGAAATAGCCGATATCCTGCTGCCTCCAGCCACCAAATAAACTAAGCTGGCAAGCTTATAACTCATTGAGAGCATCAAATCATTCACTGAGGACAGTCGGGAAAACCGCCACTCGCTTTGATCAACAATCCCTGCCGGCTGCATCAGCGGTGAGTTGCTTCCAGCTTCCGCTGGATATGCTCACCGGCTTTAATCGGCGGAAATCTCGGCTCGCGGCCTTTTTCCAGGAACGCGGGTAACACGTCTATTTCGGTAGCACTATCGGGGTCCGAGAAGAAAGCAATAGAGTAACGCTCCTGGTTAGGCTTACATTTGACCCGATGAAGCGTTGATGGGTAGTGGCCATTTGACCAACGCTCCATCAAGTCGCCAGTATTCACGACAACTTCACCGGGCTCAGTTGCTACCTGCATCCAATGACCGCTCTGATCAAGGACTTGAAGTCCAGTGATCTGTTCCTGAAACAGTAACGTTAACATTCCATAATCGGTATGGGCACCGGCACCCCACTGATCCGCTGCTTCAGGCTCCACCTGCATAGCTGGATAGTGCAGCAATCGTAAAGTGACATTTTCCCCAGAGTGCAGTTTGTGAAAGAAATCGGCTTCCACCCCGGCCCTGATGGCCAGTAATCTCTGCAGCAAAGCAACTGCCTGAAAACAATTGTCATAGAATTCGACCATCACCTGCCTGAAAGTAATGCTCGGCCATTTACCATCCTGATCACCGCGGGCGCGCAGGTTTCTCATGGTGAAGGTCTCTTTAAAATCTGCCTTGGGCGTCGAGGGATCCAACGATTCCTTTTCAAGGCCCTGGTAACCAAAATTTTCCGCTGCGCTGCCGTACAGAAATTTTTCTTTTTCATCGCTCGCCCTGGAGAAGAACAACCTGCTCTGCTCAAACACCCGAGCCAGCAGCATCTGGTTGACGCCGGCATTGCTTAACAGCATAAAGCCGTTCTGGCGGAGAGAGTCATGAACCTCTGCTGCAGCTAATTGCAGTTTTTCTGAAGTGGTTACATTCAGGTTTTCAAGATCAACTTTAGAGATCATCATTCAGGCTCCTGTAATCCCAGCCACTCCAGCAGTAGTTGCCTGTCTTGGCTGCTCAACGCAGTCAGATTCCCAAGCGGCATGTAACCTGTAGTCAAGGCGATAAAAGCGGTCCTGCGAGACTGCCTGAACTGGTCCAGCGTTTCAAAGACCAGGCCCCCGGCTGGAGACACAAAACCTGCTGCAGAAGGATCCCGGGCGTGACAGTTTGCGCAGTGAACATCTAGCAACTGCTCGATACGGCTATCATCAATAACTGACACTGCCTGCGGCGTGGCAGCATTGCCCTGCTCCGTCTTTTGCTCGACCGAAATGGATTTTTGACCCGCTAGTGCGAAGATAACACACAAGCATAAAACCGCTGCCCCTATCAAATATTCGAAACGATTCTCTCCATGATGTCGACGGTTGAAATAATGCCTGCCAAGGGCTCCTGCAAGCATGATCACAAACAGAGCTAACCAGTTCATTGTATGACCATACAAAAATGGATAGTGGTGACTGATCATGCAAAACAACACGGGAAGCGTGAAGTAATTATTAAAAAACGAACGCTGTTTAGCTGCCGTAGCGACCTCTTGATCCGGCTCCCTGCCGGCCTGTACAGCCGCAACGAACTGTTTCTGGGCCGGTATGATGCCAAAAAACACATTCCCTGCCATAATACTACCCAGCACAACGCCGACATGAATAAAGGCGGCTCTGTCAGCGAATATCTGTACTGCCATCCAACTCAGCAGCAACACCAACGCTCCCATAATGAATGCAAAAATCATTGGATAGTGGCGCAAAGGTCCCCTGATCAGGACCTCATAAACTGCCACAGCAGTGACTACAAACATCAAACTGGCGGCGACGGCTGAATGAGGGTCCTGCAACCACTTGTCAGTTCCGATGAGGTATATCCGGCTCTGGTAATAATAAACCAACACCATGAGAATGGTCCCAGTCAGCCAGGTTGTGTATGCTTCCCATTTCGACCAGTGCAAATTATCCGGCCATCGATCAGGTGCTAGTTGATACTTTGAAAAACGATAAACCCCACCACCATGAATAGCCCAAAAGTGACCTTTTAAACCGGTTTTATCTTCCTCGGCTGGAACCGGCTCCAGTGCATTATCGACGAACACAAAGTGAAAGGAAGCACCGACCCAGGCAATGCCTGCCAGCAGATGTAACCATCTGAATACCAACTCAAGCCATTCAATTAAGTACGCTTCCATTAACCGACCCCTCGTTGAAACTGAATATCTCCCAGCAGGGTGGTCTGCTCGACCAGCCGATCATCAGCCATCATCATGTAACAAAACAGCTCCTCTCGAATATGCTTACTCGCTTTTATACGCTTGGCTAGCAAGGCGTTAGATGCGGGATTCAAGAGTATGAAATCAGCTTCTTTACCCGCGCTGAAGTTACCGATTCTGTCACTCAAGTGGAGCGCATGAGCATTCCCCAAGGTCGCCATATAAAAGGCCTCAAGCGGATCCAATGCAAAACTCTGTAACTGGCATACCCGATACGCATCTCCCAGAGTGCTGATCATCGACAGGCTGGTACCGGCACCAACATCTGTACCGATGGCAATGGGTATTCCTTCTGCCCTGACCGCCTGCAAAGGAAATAACCCGCTACCGAGAAAAAGGTTCGAACTGGGACAAAAAGCAGCTATCCCAGCGGTCTCCTTGAGCCGCGACAGCTCACCATCACTTAAATGGATGCAATGACCAAATACAGATCGATGGGTAGCGAGTCCGGCCTGTTCATAAATCGAAAAATAGTCCTTAAAATCGTCAACAATAGACTGCAACCAGGCTAATTCAGCGAGATTTTCAGAAAGATGAGTCTGCACCCAGGTATCCGGATATCGAGCAAACAACTCAGCTGCACCCTGCAACTGCTGCTGACTAGAGGTACCTGCAAACCTCGGGGTGAGGGCATAGCCAAGACGGCCCTGGCCATGCCATTTTTTAATCAGGTACTCACTATCCGCCTGGCCCGTCGCCACCGTATCAAGAATATTCTCTGGTGCGTTCCTGTCCATGAGCACCTTACCAGCGACCAGTCGCATAGAACGATCGAAAGCAGCCTCAAACAGCGCGTCGGCAGAATGGCAATGGCTAGTAGCATACGTGAAAGCGGTAGTGGTACCGTGTGCTACCAACAGCTCAATAAACTCCCCCGCTGCTACTCGCGCATACTGTTGATCTGCAAACTTAGCTTCAGCTGGAAAAGTGTAATGCTCCAACCAATCCAGCAACTGGTCTCCAAAAGAGGCGATAATCTCAACCTGAGGAAAGTGCACATGGGCATCGATCAGGCCCGGCATTAACAACATATCCGGATAATGCTCACAGAGATCCTGTTCCAGGCCATCACTAAAGAACGACCGTGCTGGGCCAAAGCGCTTTATATGACCATTTTCTATATGCAGAATTGCATCCTCAGAATAATCGAACCCTGAGCAGGTCAGCTCTGGGAAATGCAGCGCCCTGGCTCTAACGAATCGTTGACGCATCGCCTAGCTTCCCCGATAGGTTGAGTATCCATAACGACTCAGCAATAGTGGCACATGATAGTGATCCTCAAGGTCACTGGCCCTGAATGCAATGACGATATCCTCATAAAAAGATTCGTGTCCCTGGTCCCGAAAGTAATCCCCTACGGCAAAAACCAGCTTATAAATAGACGATTTAAGTTCGATTGAACCGGACCAATTGGCTAACCGACCATCCACATCAGTGACACCCGAGGCCAAATACTGCTCAGCTTCGAACAATTTAATGCTCACACCAATCGCCGGTCGGCCGGTCACCAGATCCAGGATATGGGTTGTTATCGGGTCGTTGCTCATGTGGGCATCCTCTTGGTCATACGCTTTTGGTTCAATCGCTGGTACTACCAGATAAACCTATGGTCATCGGACATTAGCCGATATTCTCTTCTTCGGGAAAAAGTCTGCTAATTCTTAAAGTCGTAATTTTGTCTTGTTCTAAAGTATTATTTTCAAGTTCCAGTGACCGACTGTTGGGTAAGCGTTCCTGTAATAACGCCAGCATGGTAGCAGCAGACTTGCCGGTCGCAAAAACAATAAAAATAAAGCCGAACTTATCCAGATAGGCTTGATTCAGGTCTGCCAACTGGAACAAAATGGCATCGCTTGCCTCCTCAATCTGACCCTGTTCCAACGAAGCGGTGACGGAAAACTTTTCCCTCAACACTGCTACATCGCCAATTCTCGGGTGGGCTGAAAATGCTTCAAGCCAGTCGGGCTCCTGCACAGAAAACCAAACTTGTGAAGCCAGCGTATTCAGCTCCTGTAAACTTTTAAACGGTCTGTGCGCCAACAGGCGCTCAGCCCAGACTCTGGAATGGCAACACTCAAGCAAGCTTCCCAGGGCAATTTCACTGGACAGCGCATTAAACATTTTTAAAGTCATGGCTCTCTCAATACCTTCTTAATGGCCTTCCAGCTTACCGACGATCTGGCAGCAGCCGGAGCTAACGCAAGGATCTCTGCAGCTATGGACACAGCGACTTCCATCGGCAACTTACCAGTAATCGAAGCCAGCCCTACCGGACAGTGGCATCGATCCCATTCGCCCTGCGGTAAGTTGTCCTTAACCAACCGGGTTCGGAATCTCTCAGCCTTCGTCTTTGAACCAATTAAACCTATATACGGAACTTCCGTTTCATCCAGCAAAGTTCGTACTAGTTGATAATCCAACTGGTGATCGTGAGTAACAATTACAGCAATCTGATCCCTGGTCAGCAAGCTGGCCATCTCGACCGGGTTCTGGCTCACATGCACAGCGGCATTTGCAGGCAGTAACGCAGGAAACATATCCTTCCGGGAATCAATCCAGTCAATACGTGCGTCACAACCAGCCAGGATAGAAACCAAAGCCTGGCCAACGTGACCTGCTCCAAACAATGCTATCCGAAGGTTTGCTTCCGGAAACACTTCAAGTAAAACACTGACACTGCCGCCACAGCACTGTTGCGCTTTGCCCGCCAAGGGGAAATGCTCTACCAGTTGAGCTTGTACGCCTGACGCCAATAATTCACGAGCCCGTTTCAATACCAGTAATTCGAGTCGCCCTCCACCGACGCTATCATAGGATGCTTCATTGGTAATAATCATTTTACTGCCCCCGTCTCGGGGCGTTGAACCTGCCGTTGTCAAGATCGTTGCCACCGCAAACGCCTGGCCTTGTTGATGACATTGATGAATGGCCTGTTGCCAGCTAATCGTCATTTGACACCGCCGTCCCCTTGGCATGAGCTCGGGCTTTCTGCATCGACCAGTAGACTTGTTCCGGGGTTGCCGGCACCGCCAGCGGTGGGCTAAACGAATAGCCCGCAAGGCTTGCGCAGGCATCCCGCAATGCACACCAGACTGATATCGCCAGCATCAATGGAGGTTCGCCTACAGCCTTGGAGCGATAGGCGGTCGGTTTCAGGTTGTCGGCATCGTACAGGTCTACATTAAACTGCTCCGGCACATCAAAAGCGGTCGGAATCTTGTAATTTGAGGGGCTATCTGAAATTAATCGACCGGTCCCATCCCACAACAGCTCTTCAGTGGTTAGCCACCCCATACCCTGAATAAAACCGCCTTCAATCTGACCAATGTCTATTGCCGGGTTGATCGATCTGCCGACATCGTGGAGGATGTCAACCCGCTTGACCTTGTACTCCCCAGTCAACCTATCAACCAGCACCTCAGAGCAAGCTGCACCATAGGCGAAGTAGTAAAAAGGCTCGCCTTTTCCCTTGACCTTGTCAAAGTGAATATCGGGCGTCTTGTAATAGCCGGTCGCGGACAATGAAACCCGATGCAAATAGGCTTCATTGATAAAATCAGCAAACGATATGCTTGTCTCGGCTAGCTGCACTATACCTTCAGAGATCTCCATAACATCAGATGAGTAACATTCCCTGGCGAAAATTGCCAGGCGCCGCTTAAGCTTTTCTGCAGCATCTAATGCGGCCAGACCATTTAAATCGGTACCCGCCGAAGCGGCTGTCGGCGACGTATTGGGAACCTTATCTGTTCTAGATGCGCCGATGCTGATTGACCCGACACCAACACCCAGGCAACCTGCCACCAACTGGGCTACCTTGGTATGAAGGCCCTGGCCCATTTCAGTACCACCGTGACTGAGATGAATACTGCCATCGGTATAGATGTGCAGTAATGCGCCTGCCTGATTAAGATGAGTGGTGGTAAATGAGATGCCAAATTTTACAGGCGTCAGTGCCAATCCTTTAATTTGGTAGCCGCTCCTGGCATTAAACTCCGCTACTTCTAATCGCCTAGATCGATAATCACACTGGCGTTCCAACTGCTTTACGAGGTCAGCCACCGGCGACTCATTTATCTGCTGACCATAAGGCGTTTCGTACTTGCTGCCGCCATATAGATTAACCAGCCGAACATCAAGCGGGTCCTTATTCACCCGCCGCGCTATATCATCAAGCATCGCCTCCGTTGCCAGCATACCCTGTGGCCCACCGAATCCCCGGAAAGCTGTATTTGACACTGTGTTGGTCTTACACAGATATCCCGTTATCTCTGCATTACCCAAAAAATAAGCATTGTCCGCATGAAACATAGCCCTGTCGACAATACCCTCCGATAGATCTGCCGAGTAGCCACACAGAGCCGCTAGAGATACCCTGGCCGCGGTTAATTCTCCCGAGGTTTTAAAGCCAACCTGGTAACGACTTTGAAAATCGTGCCTTTTGCCCGTTTGAACCATGTCATCCTTGCGCGGCATCCTATATTTGGCGGCCCGTCCATTGCGAACAGCAAACAAAGCCGCTAAACAAGCTAGCGAGGCTGCCTGGGTCTCTTTACCGCCGAAGGCCCCGCCCATGCGACGCACCGAAACCTGCACGCTGTGTTTGGAAATTGCTAAAACGCTGGCTGCGGCTGATTGAATCTCACTTGGATTCTGCGAGGAGGTGTATATTTCGACCCCGCCATCCTCAACGGGAATAGCGACACTAATCTGCCCTTCGAGATAAAAGTGCTCCTGACCCTTGATGTATAACTCACCGTTTAATTCAACATCACTTTCCTGCAAGCCTGTTTCCACGTCATTTAAACGAAAACAACGCGAAGGCAGCACGAAGGACTGCTCAGCCATGGCCTGACTGACCGTCAATATCGGCTCAATCGGCTCAACCTCGATTACAGCTGCAGCCACCGCTGCTTCGGCCTGTTCCTGGCTACTGGCAGCGACTGCAAACAGCGGTTGCCCCAGGAAACTAATGTCCTGGTCAACCAATAGCAGATCGCCTTCGTAAACCGGCGATATATCCGCATCACCTGGAATATCAGCGTAAACCAAGGTATCAATAACGCCTGGAGAGTTGCGTACAGCCTCAAGATCAAGCCGGATTAACCGGCCTGCTGCGATAGCAGACTTGCCCGTGCTGATAAAAACAGTATGGGCAGGCAAAGGCAGGTCATCGATATACATAGCCTGTCCTGACACATGCTTCGAAGCAGATTCGTGGGCCAGCGTTCGACCGGGCGATGTCGACACCCCGGCTGGAGTACTCACAGACTTGTCAGTAGTGCGGCTAACCATCAGACCCCCGCCGTAACAGAAGGAATGACTTCACCAGACTGCTCTCTGAGAGCACGATCGAGCATATTAACCGCGACTTGTGAACGATAATCAGCTGATGCCCTAACATCTGAAAGCGGATTGATAGCCGCCTCCAGCAATGCCAGTGCTCTATCAATGTTAATCTCACTGACTGCTTTTCCCTGCAGGTATGTCTCTACCGATGTTATTCTCAGAGGTGTTGCAGCGAGCCCGCCGTAGGCAATTCTGGCTACACTAACCTGAGAAGATTGAACATCAATGTAAAAGGCTCCCATAACCGTCGAGATATCATCCATGGTTCGCTTGCTATTTTTAAAATAACGACGGAAACCACTAAATTCATCTCGGCCAATGCTGATGGCCTTGATGTACTCGCCTTCTGCAAGCACTGTATTGCGATACCCTGAAAAAAACGCTGCAACGGCAATGTTTCTTTCCACCCCCTCGTATGAGCGAACGATAATGGTCGCATTCATCACCATTAGAATCGGCAACATATCGCCAATTGGCGACGCTGTAGCCAGATTTCCTCCTAACGTGCCACGATTACGAATCTGTGGCGAGCCGAATCTGTCCAGCAGTTGACCCAGGTCTGGCCAAATCGTCTGACAGAAATGTTCAATTACAGCGAAACTGACTGCCGCGCCAATGACTAAGGTATCGGCTGAAATCGAGCAGCTCGACAGTTCCGCAACGTCCAGCGTACTGACCAGGCACTCCAGGGCATTACCCTGTTGAGTTTTTTCCAAAAACAGGTCTGTACCACCGGCACAAATCCTGGCCTGCGGGAATTGCTTAAGATTCGCATCCAGCTCAGACAGGTTTTTTGGGCAAAGCATAAGCGGTGCTTCAGACCCGGCTTCGTCAACTAGGATCGGACCCGGTAAGGCATCATCAAATTGACTTCCAGAATCGTTCTGCATCGGCGTGCTGAATCGCGAATGATGCTCAACGTTCATTTCCATAGCCGCCGCCAGACCTGCTGCTATTATAGGCTGGTAGCCAGTACATCGACAAAGATTCCCGGAAATCGCCTCTATCACCTCTGCTCGCAAGCTATCTTCAGTATCCGGGACTGTGCCTGGCCGCATAGAAACTCGATTTTCAGTCCACCCTGCTAAAGACATAACAAAGCCGGGTGTACAGAAGCCACATTGCGACCCATGATTAGCAATCATCTGCTGTTGCACAGGATGCCATTCCTGCTCAGCAGTTAAGCCTTCAACCGTGATTAACCGCTTGCCGGCTAATTGCAATAGCGGCGTGATACAACTGTTGATGGGTAAAAGTACTGATTCGCCGGGCTTATCTTGAACCAGAACAGTGCAGGCACCACAGTCTCCGGAAGCACAACCTTCTTTGGTGCCAGTCAATCCCTGGCCCCGCAAATACTGCAGCACTGTCAGCTGCTCACTAACCGAAACATCCATCAATACATTATTAAGGTATATCTTCATTCAGTTATATCTGCTTTAAGGTTTAACTGGTTTAAGGTTTAACTGGTTTAAGGTTTAACTGTTTTTAGGTTTAACTGTTTTTAGGTTTAACTGCTTCCAAAATATATTTTTTATTGACCATTTAGTCAGGTTTTATTACATTTTAACAAATAATTCTATTTTTCCTAGTGTTAACAACAATTTAATTCACTATAATAAATACGAATAAACTGTCCATTTGGTTAAATATACTTAAGGCATCTCTCGACTATGGCTAACAGCTATAACCGAACAGCTCAAAAACAACAGATTCTAGCGGCAGCAAAAGAAGAGTATGCCCTGCATGGTTATTCAGGCACGAGAATGCAGGCGATTGCCGACAGAGCGGGCTTACCAAAAGCCAATATCCATTACCACTTTAAGAATAAACAACGTCTCTATCTTGCCGTACTCGACCAGATAATCGACAACTGGAACCAACCCTTCGAAAATGTCAGTGCTGATGACGACCCGGCGGAAGCGCTGGATATCTTTATCCGCACCAAAGTCCAGCAATCCTACGATGACCCCGCGGCTTCAAAACTCTTTGCCAGTGAAATCATTCAGGGAGCACCCCATTTGCAGGACTATCTTCGAACCCAAATGCGACCCTGGGTAAAAGCCCGCGCTGGCGTCATCGAGAGTTGGATAAAGGCAGGCAAGATGCAGGACACAGATCCTTACCAGCTGATATTCATGATCTGGGCCAGCACCCAGCACTATGCTGACTTCCAGACACAAGTACTGGCTATTCTGAATAAAGCTGAATTCGATGCTGATCTTTTAGACGAAACTGCCAGTTTTATCAGCCATATGATCCTGAAAGGCTGTGGATTGAGCATAAAAGAGAAAGCACCGTGAAAACCTGGATTAAGAACCCCTTAGCGGTCTGGACCGGAAATGAGCTGAGCGCGCCTGACGGTCTGGTCATTGAAGATAACCAAATTAAGGAACTGGTAGTTGGTCAACCCTCCTCCCATGATCAAGTCTTTGATGCTTCCGGGCTGGTCATACTCCCTGGTCTGGTTAACTGTCACCACCATTTTTACCAGACCCTGACGCGGGCACTGCCAGCAGCAGCTAACCTGAGGTTATTCCCTTGGTTACAAAGCCTCTATCCTATCTGGGCCAATCTCAACTCCGAATCGATAAAGGCAAGTTCAGAATTGGCCATTGCTGAACTCCTGCTATCTGGTTGCACAACCGTCTCTGACCACCACTATGTATTCTCTGAAGCTTTAACCGATAGCATTGACATACAGATCAGAGCTGCCAAAAAACTTGGCATACGGGCCGTTCTCTGCAGGGGTTCGATGAGTCTGGGCGAATCATCTGGCGGTTTACCACCCGACTCAGTCATCCAGACTGAGGACCAGATTTTGCTGGACAGTGAAAGACTATTGACCCAATACCATGATCGATCTTCCCAGGGCGCCATGATTCAGATAGCACTGGCACCTTGCTCACCCTTTTCCGTCACCACATCGCTGATGACTGCTACAGCCGAACTGGCGGCCAAGCATGATGCCAGACTACATACCCATCTGGCCGAGACAGAAGACGAAAACCAATTCTGCCAGGACGCTTTTAATTTGCGACCCCTTGATTATCTGGAGAGCACGGGCTGGTTGCACGATAACACCTGGCTGGCTCATGGCATCCATTTCAATGACCAGGAACTCTACCGTCTTGGTCAGGCCGGCACCGGTATCTGCCACTGCCCCACCTCTAACATGATCCTCGGCTCAGGCACCTGCCGAACGCTGGATATCGAAGCGGCAGGTAGCCCGCTCGGCCTTGGTGTCGATGGGTCTGCCTCAAACGATGGCTCAAATTTGATTCAGGAGGCAAGGCAGGCTCTACTGCTGGCACGTCTTTACTATGGCGCTGATCGTATTACAGTTGATCAGTGTCTGAACTGGCTATGCAAAGGCGGCGCTGACCTACTTGGCCGCAGCGATATAGGCCAGATCGCCCCGTCAATGCAGGCCGATCTGGCTCTTTTCAGCCTCGATGAACTTCGCTTTTCAGGTGCAGCAGACCCATTGGCGGCATTAATCATGTGCGGCGCTCATACGGCAGAACATGTCATGGTCGCAGGAACCTGGCGAGTTCTAGACCGTCACCTGACTGATACCGATCTATCTGAGATCAAGGCAACTCATCAACTGGCTGCCAAAAATATACTCGCAGGCATTCAATCCTGAACCGAAGGCAGGCGAAAAGCATATCCAGCCCAACCATCCACCAGCCTATCGACAACATATCGGCCCACCTGGTAGGCAGCCTCAAGTGCCGGCAAACCCTGATCCGGGTACTCTGCCGTCGCACTCCAGGCGGCACTTTCCCCCGGAGGCGGCATCGTATAATTACTCACAGTCCTGAGCACTAGAACCCGTTCAGCATCAACCAGACCAAGCCGATTAAGCCGATGAAGCGCGGTCAGGGTACCACTATCTTCCATATTGGCGGTCATGAAATTCATATCGGTATGCGAGTAGACCTGCACCCAGTCATTGGCCCACTGATTCATCAAACGTCCATGCCAATAGGTACTTGAAGACAAGGTCTCACCCTGCAGGATTCGCGGCCGGGCCAGAGCTCCTGGCGAACCTTTAAATTGACTGGAAAACTTTAATGACGCTGGATATTCGCCCAATTCAACCGCCTGACTAACATGATTCGCCCAGCCAACCAGCTTGGAGTTAAGCTGAAAGGAAGTCGTATCGACGGTCCATCCCTGGCTTACATCATCGCCGGGTTGTGCAGGCTTTCTTGCCCCAAGGGGAATCAACCCATAAGGCCAGTCCGGCGGGATTTCCCGGGCATCGATCTCGTAGAGGAGATCACCATCGATAACATAACGTGCCCAGACAGCCGATCCCACCGCAACGTCTGCAGGATCTCCACCAGCTATCCCCGCGATAAGCCAGTAGGCGTTAGACAAATCAAAACGGTCATCGAAACCTAAAGCCATAATCGAAGCCGTTGCATTGGAAATGCCGCCGCCCGTGCACACCCCAAGGATGCCTCGACTGTTGTATCTCAGCGGGTACTCTCCAGCAGTAAAAGCATATTCCTCATCAAGGGGCACGCGCTCAACCCAAAACTGGAATTCCCCAGGCTGATCCCCTGTTATCTCACCAGTTTCGTACATACTGACCACTACCACCTTAACCGCGATAGGATCAGCCGGTGACTGATGAGCGGGTAACTCTGCCTTCGTGCTGGTAGCGTAAACAACCAATAACAACCCTATCAAGCAAGGTTTTCGCATGGCTAACATCACCTCCTGAAACAACAACATGGCTTCCACCCTAACAACAAAAATATACCGGCACCGAACCGGTTAACCTGTCGCGATGACTTTACCGATGCAGCAGGTTTCTCCACCACACTACCGGAAATTAACGCATCACGCATCAGAACCTGACAACTAATCAGGTCCCAGTTCAAGCACCCAACTGCCTTAACGACAGACCTACACTGGCGCGCATCTTTTAAACAGAAACAATTACCCTGAACAGTATGCCAACTGAAAACCAGCCTATTAAAAATTGCGGTTCGGCAGTGCCACGAACATCTAATTGCTGCAGGCGTATTGTAGCCGAGCCGGGTCAGGCTGTTACCCCCATTCTAGATCACACCAGCGATATTGGCGGTATATAGGCACGCTTGGCATCATAATCGTTTTATACTGCGGATAACTAACCTCTTTCTGAAAGCAACACCATTAATAGAGCACACAAACATGCTGAAACCAGTTGACGCACTAAAAACCAGACAAAGAATTTTTGTAACCGGTAGCAGCAATGAACCAACGGCCTTGATCAATCATCTAGCCGAACTAAATCTACCTGATCAACTGGAATTTATTCAATTTCCACTTGCCGGCTACAATCAAACTGATTTCACCCAATTCAATTCAACTGCGGTTATGACAACCTTTTTCATGACGCCGTCACTCCTGGGCGCAGACCCCAGCCGATTACAGTTCCTACCCATGCAAATGCGCGCAATCTACGACTACCTGTCTACCAATGTGGATGTGGCCCTGGTACAGGTTGCACGAGATCGCAAGGGAGTTTTACGGCTTGGCCCGAATGTGGATTTTGCCGGCGCAGCAATGAATTCAGCTCCAATAATTCTCGCGGAACTCAATCATAGCCATATAGCAGCCGAGGGATGCCCACCAATTAACCTGAATCAAATTGACTTCTTATTTGAATCAGAGCGCCCTCTAGTGCAACAACTACCGCCTGAAATCGATACCAAGGCAACCCAGATAGGGACCTGTGTGGCCAATTTCATCTCTGATGGGGACTGTATTCAAACCGGGATTGGCGCTATTCCAGCGGCTATCCTAAAACAACTTGAAGACAAGTCAGATCTTGGTTTTCATGGCGGATTAATCGACGACGCAGGCATGAGCCTGATTCGCAATGGCAACGTCACAGGCCAGAAAAAACCGCTCGACCAGGGTCTACATATTACGGGCATGGCATTAGGTAGTAGCGAACTGCATGACTGGCTGGCCGGCACTCCAGAAGTGGCTTTCCGCGGTGCTAACTACACCCACGAAATGACCACCATTAGGCAACTGCCTAATTTCGTGTCCGTGAATTCCGCCGTAGAAATCGACCTTTACGGCCAAATTAATGCCGAGTATGCTGCCGGCAGGCAGATTTCAGGAACGGGCGGGTCTGTGGATTTCATGAGGGCCGCCAAGGCCTCTCCAGGTGGTCGCTCCATTGTCGCCATGAATGCAACCGCCAGACGCGGCTCAGTATCCAGAATTGTACCCAAGGTGGAAATGGTGACCGCCTTAAGGACTGACGTCGATATCGTTGTGACCGAATATGGCAGCGCTGAATTAAAATACCTACCAAATCAGGCTCGAGCAGAAGCGCTAATCAACATCGCAGCACCTCAATTCAGGGATGATTTACGCCGTAGCCTCCACTCAACCTGACACGGTTTGAGCGGTCGGACCAAACAATCAATATAGATATTCAATTTCGTCATTAACAAACGTATATCTGGGATGCTTGTACCAGCCATAGAGTAAGGACCATCTAGGCTCTTTATGAATCTTGGTGTCGTAAACCTCTAAATCGGAAGATACCGGCTCCAACCAGAAATCAATGTCGTAAATCTTCTTCGGTTTCCCGTCAAGATGAAAATCGGTGCAAGCGAAGTAAACATCTGCGCCGATCTGACGAACCGGATCATGCACCTGGACAAACCTCAATTTCAGCCGTTCACCTGTCTGCCCGTCCGTCATATGGAAAATGCCAGATTCATCCAGTTGATCTGCAATATGGGCTGATACAGCAAGCTTAATATCCTCGGCATAGAACCGAAGCTGCTGAACGTCAACGACCGCCCCCGCAGACTCATCTGCGACGGCATCCGGCCACCCTGTCAAAGCAGAACTGAACAGCAACAGGGCTATCAGGCTGCTCCAATATTTCATATCTTCAGCTTCAGACAGCTAGCCAGACCACGACTGAAGCCAGTCCTATGACGGGGCGACCTTACCTTTTTTTGACGCTGCAGGCTTACCGCCGTGCTCCTTGGATACGGCTGGCTCACCGCCGTGTTCCTTTGGCGCTGCCGTTTTAGCAGTCTGCTCTTTTACAGCCGCTGGTTCGCCGCCATGTTCCTTTGAGACGACTGGCTCGCCACCATGCTCTTTGCTCGCTGCAGGTTCGCCGCCATGTTCGCTGGCCACCACCAACAAAGGTAAAAGTAGCAACGAGGTTACAACCACCTTCGCCAGTGTCAAAAATCGTGTCAAATACTCCATTTCCTGTCTCCCTGAATGTGTGCACTCCTATAGAGTAGCAGCAGTTTAGTAGGATTCAATACTTAATTTTTTCCGCACCCGAGTGCGATCCTGTGCGGCTCAGCGATAAGTTGCTTTTATTAAATGGATCAAACAACCAGGTCTGGAATGAAAATGGCTTTAATGGAGGCTCTGGCAACCCCAGAGAACCTTCTGTCCAGGCTGTTGCAGCCGTACTTGCTGGGCTATTATAGCTCCCGAATAAGCGATCCCAGCAACTCAGTATAGTACTGAAATTTGCGTCCCCATAGCTTCTATCCACCGCATGATGCGACGCATGATAACGGGGCGTCACAATAAACTTAGACAGATCCGTTTCGATGCCGTCGGAAAAATCAATATTGGCATGGTGAAACTGAGCCGAAAGACTTACCAGACACTCAAAAACAAACCAGGCGATCACCGTAGGGCCCCAGACAACGATCCAAAGCGCCTTGACCAGGGCCGATATGACGAGTTCCCCGGGATGAAATCTCAGCGCTGTAGTGACATCCATACCGGGATCAGTATGGTGCGTTTTATGAAATCGCCATAACAATGGCACTCGATGGTTGGCTCGATGCCAGAAATAATCGAATAAATCCAAGACAACGACTGATACCAGTAATTCCGTATATCCAGTCAATCCCAGCCATCGGGACAGGCCCCAACCTTCTTGTTCCACCTGAACGATCCACAACAGTAACGGCACATAAACCAATAACCGAATTAAAACCGTGTTTACCACGGCAATGCTGCCATGAAATAATAACCGCTTTAGTCTACCTGTCTGCCAACTCCGTGCAGGTGCGAACGTCTCAATCAACAGCATAAAAAACAGGCCGCCCAAGAAGACTATCAGTTTTCCAGTATCAAGATTTACATCCATAACCTGATTATGCTTGCAATCAAGCAACCAAGTAAACAAGGCATCCTCACGTTTGCCATCAGCGGACCAGGCGATTGTCTGCGCACGCAGTCAGCTACCGTAACAATCTTTCATGACTTCATCGAAATAAGTCAGGCAGCGGCTATTATCTGATTTCAAGCACACCCTATGGGCTGGCTGCAAATCGACCAATTTTGTTCTACCACGCTGATCCCCATGCAGCACACAGTCTAAACGGCCTGCTGTTTCTTCGAAGAATTCAGGGCAGGCAAGCCTCAGAACAGCAGTTGAATCATGAATCGGAAAAGAGTCAAAAACGCCCTGGCTGGCATGAAAATCAAGATAACACTCTTTAATAGCCCTCAGAAATTGGCCAGCATCACCCAAATGAGCGGTTACCTCATTGAGATGGTCTCTAGTCATTGGGTTAGACATAGTGGCATCAAGACCAACCATGACAAGCGGAACACCGGATTCGAAAACAACCTGTGCCGCTTCCGGATCACCGTGGATATTGGCTTCCGCCCAGGGCGTCACATTCCCAGCAGCTTTTAAAGCACCGCCCATGATAATGATTTCTGAAATTTTCCCCGCCAAGCCTGGCGCCTGCTGAAGCGCCAGGGCGATGTTAGTTAAGCGACCCACCGCAAGCAGAGTAATATCGTTAGCATGGGCCTCTACCTCTCTGACAATAAAATCTATCGCTGACTCTTCCTGCGCCAAACCAGAGATGGGGCTCTGGTCAATGTCACCCAGTCCATCCTTGCCATGAACAAAATCCGGGTACGCCTCTTCGGCATCGCCGTTTAGTTTTATCCCGGCACCTTGGTAAACGTTATACGGTAGATTAAACCGTTCGCATATATACAACGCGTTTCGCGTGCAATCTTCAATACTGGCATTTCCAAAGACAGTAGTGATGCCCCTAAGATCCAGGTCATCGATAGCATGAAGCAACAACAATGCCATCGCATCATCAATCCCGGGATCCGTATCAAAAATTAACTTGCTCATAAGCGCGCCCTGTAAATTACCCTTACCTCGTTATCTGCTGAGCTTCCGTTTCAGGATACCGCTCCCGTTAGCCCATATTGTCCTGCAGCCGACCAGACCTTCTTTCCAGACCCATAGCTGATATAGCCATCAGCAGCACGGTAAAGAGGCAACTGCACCAGTAAAATTACCGATGGTCAGCCAAATACTCTAGCCATTTCAGGAATGGGAATATCAAACAGTAAAGCCATCGGTGATAAAAGCACTCCAATCGGCGCCAGCATACCGGACAAAACGAAGTAGGAAAGAAAACTTAGCAGCGTGAGTCGTTTTACAAACATACTCGGATGGTAACAGTTTTCCTCGAGCTAAAACTGACAAATAGATGGTATAAAGCCAAAATAAAGACACCGACACTTTCGCCTCGCTGATGTCTTCCCGAACAGTCAGCCAAGCAAACAAATGTCAGTGTGCATCACACTCAACACCTTCATATAAAGGCTGCTCTCTAGTACCTTAAGACCATATTCTGCAAAGGCCCGACTTTGACCACCTCACCTCGCAGCTGGGCCAATGGATGCCCGCTTTTCAGCTGATGCTTCGCTGCAGCTTCCCCGCACTGGCCAAGTTCCCTGTAATCCAGAACTGCACTCAGCCTGGCCTCGACAGGATCCCCCAGGGCATGGCTCAGGTCATCCTCTACAAAACAGCCTGGAATAACCGTACCAGCCACACTCGGATCAACATTCGCGGGCGAAAAACCATCCGTATAATCGCCAAACCCGAGCGCATTCACACCCCTGAACTGAACCGTGAAATAGGAAACCCCGCAGTTATCCATGGCATAAAACCCGTATGGCTTTCCGCAGGTGGTGTCACCAATGAGGATCACCTCTGTTCCAATACCGCGAAGACCATTGATCACCGCTTCGCTGGCTGAGCAAGTACCACTCCCGCTGATCACGAACACGCGTGACAAATTCAATTTAGGCAGGGCCGTACCGGCCGGCACTGAAAAGCCCGGTGCAGTCTCATAAAACAAGCGCGGCTCTAACGTTGCTCCTGTAATCGGATTCGTATCTGGGTATTTGTCATTGAATTCCAGTTCGCTGAAGGTCTGGCCACTGGCAAAATCTCCTGCCACCATCGATGCCAGGGCATTAGCAATATCCAGATAGCCGCCACCGTTATAACGCATATCGATAACCAGATCGGTCACCTGAGCTGCGGCAAAAACCTCCATCGCATCAATGAGCAGGGCTTCTGCTGTGGCAATATGATCGTTAAATAACATGTAACCAACGACTCCGGAGCCGGTCTCGATAGTTTTCACCGCCTGCACCGGCGTCGAGGTAATCTCAGAGCTGACCAGGGTGACGGTTCGTTCTTCTGCACTGTTTAGATCACGAAACACAAACTCATGGGACTCACCCAGGCTTGCCGGAAATAATGCTGCATTGAGAGTATCAACATCACCCCCACTGGTGAAATTAACCCCATCAACCTCGATCAGGTCAGCACCTCGAGCCAGGTCAGCTCCACTGGCCGGTGTTCCCGGTTGTACCAGCGCTATCAGCCAGCTCCGCGGCGGTGAGTTGCTGACCCTAAAAAATTCGATACCGTAGCCCGCTGAAACACCGGATTGGGATAATTTTTCCCACTCTTCAGTGTCATAAGTAAAGTGAAACTTATCCTTGGGGTTTCCAGATGGAGTCGTCGCGAATGTTCGCATCAGGTCAAAATACTCTAAGACATTGTCAACACTACCTGGATCAACATCGTCTATTTCGTCATACCAGAGATAAGTATCATTACTGTAGGACCTGATCCAGAAATTCTCATCGGTCACTGTCCCCAGCACATCCGGGAAACTACCTCCCCTGGGACTGGCGCACATAGCCTCGTAATCAGATGCGGGGTTGAAGGAGCCGGCTGTCCATGTCGGAGTATTACCTGAGCCAGAATTTGTGCCGGTTGAACTTGTGCCACCACCGCTGCTACCGCCACCACAACTAGTTAATATCGACAGGAATAATCCGATCATCGTAGCCTTGCTCATCAAGCTCACTCTTGTCTCTCTCTTTAATTCATTTCTATTTCAGGGCCATCTTAATGCATTATGTCGCCAAGGATAGAGGTTAGCCAGTGCTGGTTGCCACCAGAACGCTCCGGGGGACGGGGGTAAGCGACCCAAAGCCTCAGGCAGACATCTACAGCAAGCAAAAAAAAGCCCTCCGAGGAGGGCTTCTTATTATAAATGCCTGACAATGACCTACTCTCACATGGGAACCCCCACACTACCATCGGCGCTAAGTCGTTTCACTACTGAGTTCGAAATGGGATCAGGTGGTACCAACTTGCTATTGTCATCAGGCAAACTGTGAGCCCGCAAGGGCAATTCGTTAACCTATCCTGGACCTCAGTAAAACCTGTGAGCCAGGGAGAAAGTTACTTAAAAAAGCAAACAAGTGAAAAGTTATTGACATCCTGATGGGCCTGCTGGAAACCAGCGCAGCCTATCTAATTCAAGCTATATCCAATCAATCAACTGTTAGAATTCACCTAAACGAATTCATTCAAGTTATATGATCAAGCCTCACGAGCAATTAGTACGAGTTAGCTCAACGCCTCACAGCGCTTACACATCTCGCCTATCAACCTCGTAGTCTTCGAGGGCTCTTTAGGGGA
>Ga0206679_10001189_pt1 | contig 21552 bp, 21 predicted proteins | sample M110012015metaG_FD_155464 | JGI IMG/M metagenome (GOLD analysis project Ga0206679, IMG submission 155464) | Ammonia-oxidizing marine archaeal communities from Monterey Bay, California, United States - M1 100m 12015 | ecosystem: Environmental > Aquatic > Marine > Intertidal zone | place: USA... | reverse complement strand
CTCGATTATGGAAGGGAGTTTTGTCTGAGGATATTTTCGTTGTTGAGGGGATGCAGAAAGGTAGAGGTGGAGTGCATTTCGATGGTGGGAAATTTGCCCCAGTTATGGATAGTCCAACTTTTCTTTTTCATGAATGGATTGCCTTCAAGGTCGAAGAAGCTCGAATTTCATCCAAGAATAAATGAACCAAGAAGCTTTGAACCAAAAGATTATGGCAGCTCATGATGTGAATGATATGACCACGCTTGGTATTTTGTACTTGAAGGCAGGAAAATTTTTTATAGCAAACGGAGATATTGATCATGGTTGTTTTTTATTAACCGCAGCATATGTTTTTTCGTTGGAAGCTGGTATTACTCAAGCTATGGAAGCAAAAGAGATTTTAATTAATCATGGAAGAGAGGAGTAGTTATTGTGATCCTTCACCATTTCTGCTGCTTCTTTACTCATGGAAGCCCATGGACCATTGATTAGTTTATCAAATACAGCAATAAATTTATTTGATACTTTGTTTGCCAACTTGGTATCGTTTAGTCGGTAAAGTAATGAAAAAGTTCTAAATTCAGCCGTTGGGCACTTTCTGATGGCTATATCTTTTAAAGCATTAGGTGATTGAAATAAGCATAATGCTGATGTTGCTGCCCAGCCATGTCCAGCTTGAACAAACCTTAATAAGCTTTGTGTACTGTCAAAGTTGAATCTTGGTTGAGTGTCTATACCAAGATTTTCGACTATTTTTGAACATGTTGCACCAAATTTCGAACTTCTACCATAACCGACCAAAGGGTTTTGATTTACTAAGGAGTTTAGATTTTTATCTCTCCAGCTATTGGGTGTTACAATTATAAAAGGATCATTAAATAACGAAATCATTTCACAATTTGAGTGTTTTTCAAAAGGATCTGTATCAATTGCAAAATCAAATTCGAACGCTCTGAAAGAGTTTTCTAATCCTGGAGAGATCCCAGATTTTAACTCGATTCTCTTTGCCATTTTTGATAAAGCATTTAGACATTCTGCGCCCATTATCTCTGATAGACTATCAGGCATTCCCAGTCGTAATAATGAGTGGGGAGTTTGATTGAAAGTTTTAATATTTGTCCAAATTTTTTGATTATGGTTTAATATTTTTGGTACTTCCAGAAGCATTTTTTGACCAAGTTTTGTAAGTTTCAATGGTCGGACATTACGATAGAACAATGGAGATTCTAGAAACTGTTCCAATTTTTGTAGCCTTTGTGTCAGTGTGGGTTGGCTCACCTCCAAAGTGCTAGCAGCAGAAATTAGGTTACGCTCTTGAGCAATAATAAGAAAGGTCTCCAAAAGTTTAGTATCCGGTACTTTCATAACCATAATATAAAGTAATAATTATTATAAGAAAAGTTTATAATATAAATTGTGAAAGATTCTTTTTTATTTTAATGTCAGTCTTCAGAAAAAGTTTATTTGGAGAAAAGAATGAAAACTCATGCACAAGCAGTTGTAATTGGTGGAGGTCTTGTCGGTTGTTCAATTCTTTATCACTTGGCAAAATTAGGTTGGACCGATGTCGTGTTATTAGAGCGTGATGAGTTGACATCTGGATCCACTTGGCATGCAGCTGCAAATTTACATGGCCTTCATGACAACAATAATATTTCGAAACTTCAGTATTATACGATGAAACTATATAAAGAGTTAGAAGCAGAAACTGGTCAAGGTTGTGGAGTTTTCCAACCCGGTTCTCTTTATTTAGCACAAACTGAAGATCGAGTACATCAGTTGAAATTGCAAGAAAAAAAGGCCCGTTATTTTGGCGTTGATTTTTATGAGGTTAGTCGTGCAGAAGCTGAGAAGCTTCATCCTTTTGTTAATTATGATGGAGTGCGATGCATAATGTTTGAAGCTGATGGAGGTAATGTTGATCCCTCTGGAGTTACACAAGCTTACGCAGCGGGTGCAAGAAAAATGGGTGCAGAAATTCATCGTTTCACTCCAGTAACTGCCACAGAGCAACAGTCAGATGGGAGTTGGATTGTTGAGACACCTAATGGCAATATAAAGACGGAATGGGTAATTAATGCTGCGGGTCTATGGGCCAGAGAAGTTGCCGCCTTAGCTGGCTTTGAATTGCCGTTGCAGCCCACCGAACATCAATATTTTGTTACTGAAACAATTGACGAAATTGCAAAAATGGATCGGCGTTTACCTTCCGTGGCAGATCGAGATGGTGAATACTATCTGCGACAAGAAGGCAACGGCTTGTTAATAGGTGCGTATGAAAAAGATGTTCGTTTTTGGGCAGAGGATGGCACTCCACAGGGCTTTGGACATGAGTTATTTGCGGATGACTTGGAGCGGATCATGGATAATGTGATGAGAGCGATGGATCGTGTGCCTTTGGCTGCTGAAGCAGGTGTTAAGAGGGTTATAAACGGGCCAATGATATGGTCGCCAGACAGCTCTGCTCTATTTGGTCCAGTTCCCGAATTGAAAAATTATTTTTGCTGTTGTGGCATTATTCCGGGATTTTCACAATCTGGAGGCCTTGGCTTAATGTCTGCGCAATGGATTATTGATGGTGAACCAGAATATGATATGTTTCCTTGGGACCTGGCGCGTTATGGACATTGGGCAACTAAGGCTTTTACAAAAGAACGCGTTCGCGACCAGTATGGCAATAGGTTTAAAATACATATGCCTTATGAGGAAAGAGATGCTGGGCGCCCTCTTAAAACACGCCCTGTTTACAAAAAACAAAAGGAATTAGGCTGTGTGTTTGGATTAAACTACGGTTGGGAACATCCTCTTTGGTTTGCGCCTGAAGGTGTCGAGGCTAAAGAAGATTATGGCTTTAAAAGGCAAGAGTGGTGGCATTACGTAAAATCTGAATGTGATAATTTGAGAATAAATGTTGGAATAGTGGATGTTTCAAATTTTGGAAAGTATGAAATTAAAGGTGAAGGTGCCTCAGCCTGGATTGATAAGGTTATTGCAAATAATGTTCCAAAAGAAATTGGGAGATCTTGTTTAACGCCGTTGATTGGAATTAGAGGTGGAGTTGCCGGTGATTTTACAGTTACAAAGTTAAATGAAGAACATTTCTTCATAGTTGGATCCGGGATGGCCGAACGATACCATGTTAGGTTTTTTGAAATGGTGCCGCGTCCTAAGTCGGTCAGCTTTGAAAGCTTAACTGAAGAAATGTGTGGCTTTAACGTTGCTGGTCCAAAATCTAGAGAGCTTTTAAGTCGAATGACGCAAGATGATTTGTCAACTGAGAGTTGGAAGTTTATGCGCTCAAGATCAATAACAATTGCTGGTATCGACGCAATAGCAATAAGAGTGAGTTTTACTGGTGATTTGGGTTGGGAAATTTATGTAAAGACTGAAAATCAATTGAAATTATATGAAGCATTATTAGACACGGGTGCGGATTTGGGAGTTAGGCCGGTTGGGGGACGATCATTATTAAGTCTCAGGGTCGAAAAAGGTTATGGTTCTTGGGGACGAGAATACTCTCCAGAGTATTGGCCACAAGAGGTGGGTTTAGAAAGATTGATAAAACTAGACAAACCTGATTTTCTGGGAAAAGAGGCTTATTTAAAAATTAAGGATCTTAAACCACGGGAAAGGCTGGTTGTTCTTGAAGTGAATGCGGATCAGGATGCTGATCCTGTCGGTGGAGAACCTGTGTTTTTAAAAGATGGTACGCCAGTGGGCCGGGTAACCTCAGGCGCTTATGGTTACACTTGTGATAAATCACTTGCTATATGCATGATTGAGACTGACTATGCTGTGTCTGGCAATGAATTCCATGTGGCAGTTATCGGTCAAAATCATGAGGCTGTAATGCTAGCTGAACCCCCATTTGATCCACTAGGGACAAGATTAAGAGCATAAAATCCATTATATATTAAAGAGTCTTGATACTATATAAGTTGAATTTAGATAAATTTACTTGAGAGGTGTTAGAAGAAGGCTTGGATACCTGTTTGCGCTCGCCCCAATATCAAGGCATGGACATCATGTGCCCCTTCATAAGTATTTACTGTTTCCAAATTTAACATATGACGAATGACTTGGTATTCTAAACTTATGCCATTTCCACCATGCATATCACGCGCATTTCGGGCAATTTCTAAAGCTTTTCCACAATTATTTCTTTTTACAATAGAAATCATTTCTGGAGCAGCTTTAGCTTCATCCATTAAACGTCCAACTTGAAGACTAGCTTGTAATCCTAGAGTTATCTCAGTCATCATATCTGCAAGTTTTTTTTGGTATAATTGTGTGCTTGCGAGGGGTTTTCTAAATTGTTTTCGATCTAATCCATAATTTAGAGCTGCGTGCCAGCAAGCTTCCGCTGAGCCTAGAACGCCCCAGCTAATACCGTACCTAGCGCGATTTAAGCATCCAAATGGTCCTTTGAGACCAGAAACATGAGGCAATAATGCGTCGTCACCAACTTCAACGTCTTCCATAACGATTTCACCAGTTATTGAAGCTCTCAGGCTCATCTTATTTTCAATTTTTGGAGTACTTAGGCCTTTCATCCCTTTTTCTAGAATGAAACCCTTTATTGCCCCACCGTGCTCATCAGATTTTGCCCAAACGACAAAGATATCTGCGATGGGCGCATTGGAAATCCACATTTTTGATCCGGTAATTTTATAACCGGATTTTGTTTTTAAAGCTCTTGTTTTCATAGCACCTGGATCTGAACCTGCTTCTGCTTCTGTTAATCCAAAACAACCAATTTTTTTCCCACTGGATAGACTTGGTAGATATTTTTTACGCTGCTCTTCGCTACCATATGCGTAAATTGGATACATAACCAAAGAACTCTGTACAGACATCATAGACCTGTAGCCACTATCTACTCTTTCGATTTCTCTTGCCACTAACCCATACGACACATAGCTACTTCCTAGTCCGCCATATTCTTCAGGTATAGTTATTCCTAAAAGACCCATTTCACCCATTTCCTCGAAGATTTTTATGTCTGTTGTTTCATGAGCAAATGCGTTCGACACTCGAGGTTGAAGGTTTTCAGCTGCGTATGACTTTGCACTATCTTTAATCATTATCTCATCAGAACTTAATTGATCTTCAAATCTAAGAGGATCTGTCCAATCAAATCTAGAAAGGTCTGGGGCGTCTTTTGCTTTAAGTTTTGGAATTTCTAATGTCATTTTCAATCCGTTTTACTAGTAATATGTAAATTATATTTTTTTATTTAATTGTTGAGAATTTTCATTTTTTTGAGAACCAATTTTCTATGTTCGGTGTCATTATCATACCTAGTGCCATAGTAAAGAAAAACAATAGTCCCTGCCAGCCTCCAAAACTTAACGAAGCAATGGCTGGGCCTGGGCAAAGCCCCGATAATCCCCAACCGCCGCCAAACATGATAGAACCAATTATAAGTGATTTTGAAATTTTTTGTTCTGGTTTTTTTGGAAATAAATTTGCTAAAACTGGTTTTTTAATTTTTTTTGTTAATTGCCAGGTTATAGTCATAGGTATGATAGCACCACCCAACACAAAAGCTAATGTAGGGTCCCAATCTCCAAATATATCAAGCCATCCTTGAACTTTTGTGGTATCTGTCATGCCTGATTTATATAACCCCATACCAAATATTGCTCCACAGATTAGCGCAAATATGTTTTTCATTATAAGATTCCAACTAAATTTTTAAATACAATTATAGTTAAAATACCACTTAATAAATAAAAAATCGTCGCAAAGATTCCACGAAGGGAAAATCTAGACAAACCACATACTCCATGACCGGAGGTGCAACCATTGGCTAAACGTGTGCCTATTCCTACTAATAATGCACTAGAAATTAGTATATAAGGGTTTGATGTCAATCCGGTTAAATGCAATCCTAAATATTGAGTTAAAATAATAGGCCCACAGATTAACCCAATTAAGAAGCTTAGCCTTTCTACTGCGTTGCTTCTTCCGCTTAAATCAACCAAACCACCTAAGATTCCACTGGCACCCAAAATTCGTCCGTTTATAAGTAAAAATGCGCTTGCAGCTATTCCTATGATTAGCCCTCCGATAAGGCCATCCATCCACTCTGGGTTCATTGTTTTTCCTATAATTTATTTAGTTTCTTTTAAAGAATAACATACCCGCAATTAATTTGGCAGACACTATATAATAAATTATAAAGTGCGTAATTTCAAACTCTTTCTTGAGTGTATTTTCGAAGTTCTGCTCTTGCTACCTGCCTGCGGTGAACTGCATCTGGGCCATCTGCTAGTCTTAATGTCCTTAAACCTGCCCATTGTCTAGCTAATGGCGTGTCTTGACTTATGCCTTCTGCTCCATACATCTGGACTGCTTGATCTGTAACTTCTAAAGCAACTAGTGGTGCTACTACTTTGATTTTACTTATCCATGGAGCTGCGGCTCGTCTATCTCCTTGGTCCATCATCCAGGCAGCTTTTAAACATAATAACCTAGCCATTTCTATATCTTGTCGAGCGTTTGCAATGATATCATAATTTGCCCCTAATTTAGCTACAGGTTTGCCAAAAGCTTCTCTTGAAAGCGATCTTCTGACCATCAATTCTAGAGCTTTCTCTGCTTGTCCAATTGCCCGCATACAATGATGAATTCGCCCAGGTCCTAATCTTCCTTGAGATATTTCAAAACCTTTACCTTCTCCAACTAACAAATTTTCAATAGGGACACGTACATCAGTGAATTTTATATGATAATGCCCATGTGGAGCATCATCATGTCCATAAACCTCCATCGGTCGTAGTTTTTCGATACCTGAGGTTTTAGGATCTACTACTATCATTGAGTGTTGGTTATGTTTGGGGCCATCATTTGGTGTTCTGACCATAACAATATATACGGCTGTTCTGGGGTCACCAGCTCCAGAAGCCCACCACTTTTCACCATTTAGTACATAGCTGTCGCCATCTCGAACGCAAGATAGAGATAGATTGGTTGCGTCAGAAGAAGCTACTTGGGGCTCGGTCATGAGATAGGATGATCTTATCTCACCATTTAAAAGGGGTTTTAGCCAACGTTCTTTCATTAAGGTTGTACCATATCTTTCAAATACTTCCATATTTCCGGTGTCAGGTGCACTACAATTAAAGACCTCTGCCCCAATGTGTGCTTTACCCATCTCCTCAGCCAAATATGCGTATTCTACAGTTGTTAATCCAAAGCCTTTGTCTGAGTCTGTTAACCAAAAATTCCACAACCCTCGCTCTTTGGCCTTTGATTTTAAAGTTTCAATAATTTCTGTTTGCCGAACCGTGAATTGCCATCGATCTCCCTTGCTTACTTCAGCTAAATATTCAGCATCTAGAGGTATAATTTCTTCCTGCATCATAGTTGCAACTTTAGCTCGTAATTTTTTAAGTCGTTCGGACATTCCAAGATTCATTTTGCGTTTCCTTCTAGATTTTTAATAGTAACAAATGCTTGCGTTGCTCAACTGTCAATGGTCGCGTATTTTTTCGTTACGTTAGCTCAAGTTTCTCTTGTTTTAAAGCCAATTGATAGCCATGTTGCTTTTATGGAAAATATGGAAATTAACAAATTAGAGCTTGGCTCATATTTGAGAAAAAATATCGACAATTTCGGCGAACTAAGAATTATTAAAAAATTCAGCACAGGTCAATCCAATCCAACTTACAAGTTGGAAACGTCGCGTTCAAATTATGTTCTTAGAGCGAAGCCACCTGGAGAATTACTTAAATCAGCGCATGCGGTTGATCGAGAGTATCGAGTTATACAGGCATTAAAAAACACCCCGGTTGCAGTTCCAAAAGTCTTTTTCTTGTCGGATCACAGTGAAAACCCAGTAGGTAGAATGTTTTATATAATGGAACATCTGAAGGGTCGTATATTTTGGGATCCAAGCGTACCTGAAGTAAACAAAAGCACAAGATCAGGTTTATACGATGCGATGTGCCAAATTCTAGCAGATTTACATTCTGTAGATATTGAAAAAATTGGTTTATCCGATTTTGGTAAACCAGGGAATTACTTTGCAAGACAAACCGATAGATGGGTAAAACAATATAGAATTGCCAGGCTTCAAGAAGATATTGTAATGGAAAAAGTAATTACCTTTCTTGAGAACAATCTACCTCCAGACGATGAACAAATTTCTCTTGTCCATGGGGATTACCGTTTGGATAACATGATATTTGATAATGATCACCCTAAAATTATTGGATTACTTGATTGGGAATTATCAACCCTTGGCCATCCACTGGCTGATTTAGCTTATCAATGTATGCAGTGGCGCTTACCGCATCAGAGTGGAATGCGAGGTTTAGGTGGACTAGATAGAACTGAATTGGGAATACCACTTGAAGAAAAGTATGTTGAAAAATATTGCGAAATCCGTGGTATTTCAAACATAGACAATTGGAATTTTTATTTAGTTTTTTCATTTTTCAGACTTGCAGCAATTCTGGAGGGCGTCGTTATGCGTGCTAGAGCGGGCAATGCGTCCAACCCAGAGAGGGCAAAAACAATGTCTGTGGCAATCCCTATTTTAGTAAATATGGCTGCTCAACTAATAAAGGAATAATATTAATGCGTTTTCAGGATAAGGTTGTGATTGTAACGGGAGCTTGCGGTGGAATTGGCACTAAAGCGGTAGAAGCCTTTTTAGAAGAAGGAGCTTTAGTTTTGGCTTCTGATTTAAGCTTGGAACAATTAGAACAACTAACGAAAGATTTTAATACTTCGAGGTTAATAACCCTTGCTGGCGATGTTAGTAAGAGTAGCACTCATTTATCACTTGTGGAAACAGCGGTAAAAAATTTTGGAGGCTTGGATATAGCCTTAAATAATGCGGGAATTTCACATGACGTTGTTAAATTGCCCTTGATTGAAGAGGAGGTGGCAAGACGTGTTTTGGACGTAGATTTAATGGCTGTTTTTTTGGCGATGAGAGCGCAATTACCAATAATGGCGGAGCAGTTTAATAAAAGTGGTCGCTTAGGAGTGATTGTCAATGTATCTTCTGCTGCTGGTTTGGTTGCAGCCCCATTAATGTCAGTTTATTCAGCAGCAAAACACGGTGTTATTGGCTTAACTAAATCAGCTGCTGCTGAATATGCAAAACGGGGAGTGCGTATAAATTCCATCTGTCCAGCATTTACAAAGACCGCTATGGTGGAAGGTTTTTTTGAAACTTCGCAACAGAATAGAGATAAAGCGATTGAGCGATTGACCCAAGGAATGCCAATGAGTCGAATGGGTGAGGTATCTGAAATTATTGTAGGAATTTTATTTGCTGCAGATCCGAGTAATAGTTTTATGACGGGTAACTCGATCGCAATAGATGGTGGACTGACCGCAGTTTGATAAAGAGCAGATTGATCAGAATAAAAAGATTATAACACATAATCAAAATTGGAGTTTGGTTATTCATGGTTGAATTTGGAATCCCTTACTGGTGGGAACAAGGAAGATCTTTACCAGATTTTCCTGAAAAACCATCAGAATACTGCGACCTTCTTGTAATTGGAGCGGGTTTTACAGGACTTAGCGCCTCAATTACTAGCTCAAGGTTGAAGGCAAAAACCATTTGTGTTGATAAGGGTATCCCAGGTGAAGGAGCTTCTACAAGAAACGGCGGCATGTGCGGGGCGCATGCTCGAGTGGGGTTCAAATCTCTTTGTAAGTCTTTTGGCCTCGATATTGCTACAAAAGTATTTAAAGAGAGTCCTAAAGCATTTGAATTTATAAAAAAATTTATTGAAGATGAAAGTATTGAATGTGATTTTAAAATAACAGGCAGGATACAACTAGCAAATACCAAATCCCATACGTTTAAGCAGCAAAAAATGGCAAAAAATCTGAGCAAAATAGCAAATTACAAAGCCGTAATTTTAGATGCAGATGAGATAGGAGAGCATATTCTGTCCAACCAATATTTTGGCGGATTATATTATGAAGAACACGCCGGTTTAAATCCACGAAAATTACATGATGAAATGGTTAGGGTTGCTTTGAAGTCAGGTGTGGAGATTCTCGATAATTGTAGTGTGATGTCGTACAAAAAAATAGGCATACATTTTTTTGTCAAAACAACTAAAGGAATAATAAAGACTAAAAATATAATATTAGCAACAAATGGTTATACAAAGAAACCTTTTGAATGGTTTTTTAAGCGAGTCTTTCCACTGCCAAGTTTTATAATTGCTACAGAGGAGCTTGATAAAAGTCTGATCAAAACATTAGCACCTGGGGGTCGAATGATGGTTGAGGCTGGTTCAAAGCACTGTTACTATCGGATTTCCCCGGACGGAAGCAGGATATTATTTGGTGGAAGAGCCGGGATGATCCCTTATGGCCCAGCTTTTGCAGCAAAAAGACTTCGCAAAGCAATGATAAAAATTTGGCCACAATTAGAGAATGTAAAAATTACCCATAGTTGGAAGGGTAATACTGGTTTTACATTTGAACAAACGCCATGCGTTGGTGAGCATAATGGAGTGCATTTTGCTTTTGGTTATTCTGGGAGTGGCGTTGCAATGGCTCCGTATCTTGGCATGAAATGTGCTTTTCAAGCCTTGGGAGATCCGAGAGGGGAAACAATTTTTAGCTCAACTAAACCAACTACCCGTTTTTATCATTTTGTTCAAAATCCAATTTTTCTATTTTTTGCGGAAATTTGGTATCGACAGTTTGTTGATCACTGGGAGGCTTGGCAAGCAAATAAAGATAATAAAAGTTAGATTAAATTTGTTTTTTTCATAAATACATTGCGTTTTTGTTCATTCACTGCATAAATTGCATTCGTATGCAAATGTATTTCGATTCGAACGTGTCGATCGCATTTTGAATGTTAGTAAATTAACCAAAGCAGGTAAACTAATCTGCTTTTTCCATGGGGGAATAAAAATGTTTCAATTTAAATCAATGGTTGCTTCTGCTGCTATAATAATTGGCAGTACAACCATCGCAAATGCTGGTTGTGGACTTGCTGGTGGAAATGTAAGCGTCCTGGCAAATGATTTTCCAGCTTTACATGCAGTTGTTTCTGCAGCAGAGGCTTGTGCCGGTGATGGTGTTACAATGTCAAAAAATCACACTAAAGAGCATAACAGCCTTCAAGTACCAGGTCTTTCGGCTAACCCAGCAGAATACTCGGTAATAGTTCTTGCAAATAGTTCTCTTGTGCCTCTGATGGGAGAAGGATTAGTGAGACCTCTTGATAACTTGGTTGCAAAACATGGTGCGTCTTTACAGAAACATCAGTTGGTATCAATTGATGGAAAAATAATGGCAATTGCTTTTATGGCTAATGCACAGCATCTATTTTATCGATCTGATATTCTTGAGCAAGCCGGAGTTGCAGCACCAACATCATATGAAGAAGTTTTGGCAGCAGCAAAAGCTATAAAAAGCGCAGGATTAATGGAGCACCCATTTGCTTTCAATACTGCTCCAGGTTGGAACTTAGGAGAAGAATTCGTTAATATGTATATGGGTACAGGTGCTGATTTCTTTAAACCTGGAACCGCCGAAGTGAGCATTAATAATGCGCATGGGATCGCTACATTGAATATGATGAAGGCTTTAACGGAATATTCTAACCCTGATTTTTTAACATTTAATTCTGATGCTACTCAAGCTTTATGGGAAGCAGGAGATTTAGCATTAGCTACTTTTTGGGGAACACGAGCTGGACCAATCTTAGATGGTGAAGGTTCCACTGAAGCTGTAACTTCTACAACGGTTGTGGCTTCTGCGCCGTTTTTAGGTGGAGGACCGAGACCGAGCTCTACTTTATGGTGGGATGGGTTTTCAATAGCTTCAAATATATCTGATGAAGACGCAGAGGCTTCTTTCGTGGCAATGATGAATGGTATTTCGAGAGAAATGGTTATGGCAAATAATGATTTGGCTGTTTGGCTAATTGATGGCTATAAACCTAGCGCCTCTTCTGCTGGTGTAAGTGCAACTGCAGCAAATGGTGCGGCTCCATATCCAATGGTACCATTTATGGGTACATTGCACGGTGCCGCTGGTGCTGAGCTTTCTGAATTCTTGCAGGGAAGCGAGAGTGCAGAGCAAGCATTAGCTGATATCGAAGCGGCTTATACTGCAGCTGCAAAAGAAAAAGGCTTTTTAAACTAGTTAAATAAAAGGGAAAGGGGTTTACTCCTTTCCCTTTTATTTTGATATTTCTGTTTGCTAGAAATATAAAGGACTTCGAGTAGGTTTAATTTATGAAACATCGCACATTTATGTGGTTTATTTTACCGTCATTGGCTGCGATGGTTCTTTTTATAGCACTACCAATATTTTCAGTGTTTACCCAATCCTTGTTTGTTAAACATGATAAGGTGCTAATTGAAACTGAAGTTTGTGGGCCGTTTGGTTGCAAGATAGAAGTTTCGGTTGATCCTGAAGCTACCAAGAAAATCAAAACGGAAAAACCACTTGGTAAGTTTAATGGGTTTAAAACTTATACAAATCGAAATCATCTTGCTTTTGACGAAGTAAGTGTCGCGTGGAATACGTCGTCAAGTGTATCTGTATTTGTGAAAAGTTTACTTAATTTACCCTTTTATAAAGCCCTATTATTTACCATAACATACACTTTTTGTGTAACGCCTTTTGTAATTATTATTGGTTTATTTATAGCATTAGGGGTTAACTCACTTCCTCAGATATTAAAGGGCCCAACAATTTTTATGTCTCTATTACCAATGATAGTAACACCTTTAATTGGTGCTTTAATTTTATTTTGGATGACTGATGCAGAGGGAATTATCGGGTCAACCCTGCAAAGGATTTTTAATGATAGTTCTTTATCTTTAAAGGCGTCAAAGCCACTGACATGGGTGATGTTAATGGTTTACGGAGTTTGGGGTTCAGTACCGTTTTCATTTATCGTTTTTTATGCAGGTCTCCAGACGGTGCCAGAAGACACTCTAGAAGCGGCAATGATTGATGGTGCAAATCGTTGGCAACGGATTTGGTATGTTGTTATTCCTTATATAATGCCCTTAGTGATATTTATTACTTTAATTTTATTGATGGATAACTTTAGGGTGTTTGAACCAATTATTGGTTTTTCAGCTCAGGCGAATGCAACATCTTTATCTTGGATAATTTACAATGATTTACGGGGTGGGGAAATACAATATTTTAGCTCGGCCTCTGCAAGCTCAATGCTAACGATAATAGGCGTCGGGTTCTTACTTGTACCTATATTAGTTCGAACATGGCGAGATTTTAACTCGAAAACTGTTTAAAGGTTTGCTTAATGAATATTAAAGCTCAAAAACGTCCAGTAATTTTAACATTGGTTTTGGTAATATTTGTGGTGCTTTGGTTAATTATAGCGGTGTTTCCTTTCCTTTGGACTTTCTGGGGAAGTTTTAAAGTCGAAGCAGATTTTTTCTCTAAAGTCGATTGGAAATATGCTATCTTTGGAATTAAGACCTTGGCTGAAACCGGGTATAACTTTACTGGAAATGGTTATGAAGGTGCTTGGATTGAGCAAGAATTTTGGCGTTCTGTTATAAATACATCGATTGTTGTTGTGTCAGTCGTGGTAATATCTTTAACTCTTGGGACCCTCGGTGGTTATGCTTTAGCAAGATCAGGGTATAGGTACGCATTCTGGCTACTTATGTTGGCTTTAATTTTTCGAGCCATGCCACATATAACGTTAGTTTCTGGATATCTTCTCCCATTCTTCCAATGGAATTTATGGGGCCACTTACCAACTACAATAATTGTTATGGTCGCAATTAATCAACCATTTACACTATGGATGTTGCATTCTTTTTTTCTAAACATTCCAAAAGAGATGGATGAAAGTGCGATGGTTGATGGGTGCACTAGATTTCAGGCATTTTGGCATGTGATAATACCGGTGATGTGGCCAGGGGTGATAACAACAGGATTATTTTCGTTTTTATTAGCTTACAATGATTTTACAGTTACCGCATTGTTGTTGTCACAAGAAAACCAAACGATGATACCAAAAATTAATAGCTTCTTAGGATCTACACAGGTCAAAGGTAATATTATGTTTGCGGTTGCCGCAGTTGTTTCGGCCACATTACCGCTATTTATTTTGGTAATGTTTTTTCAAAGACAAATTGTAAGTGGTTTAACAGCTGGTTCTGTTAAAGGGTGAGTAATGAATTCACTATTTGCTATTCAATAAGTTATCTTTAAGTGAGTAGAACATGAATAATTATCAAAGCGAAAAAAAACTAGTACTTAAATATTATAGCGAATTAGATGAGGCTATTGGTGATGACCATTATAAAATTATGGATAAATATGTAGCTAAAAATTATTTATGGCGAGGTTTCCATCCGTTTAACGAAAAGCATTCAACCCAAGATTTAGTAAATGATTTTTGGATACCATTTAAGCAAGCTATGACGCGGGCCCAGCGACGAATGGATATTTTTATGGCGGGTGATAATTCGTTAGAGGCGGGTGGAGTTTGGGTAGTATCCATGGGGCATATCATGGGCTTATTTGATAATGCTTGGTTGGGCATTCGTCCAACAGGAAAAATGGCTTTTTTACGTTATTGCGAGTTTAATCGGATTGAAAAGAATAAAATTTGTGAGACAGCAATGTATTTTGACATACCACACCTTATGGCTCAAGTGGGCATGAATCCGTTTCCGTCTCAAACAGCAGCGCATCTTGTTCAACCAGGACCCTTGAACCACGATGGTTTGATGTTTGACAATCAAGATGAAAATGAGACTCAAAAAACTTTGGAGGCTATTAACTATATGGTTCAGGACATAAAAGGGTGGACTGGTGGTAAAGAAGAGCCATTAGAGCAGGAATTGGCACGCTCTTGGAACGATGATATGATTTGGTGGGGGCCTGCGGGTATTGGGGCTACTTATACAATTGAAAGGTATGCGAAACAGCATTCAGGCCCATTTCGAAAGGGTTTTGATCAACGCATTTTTAATGGTCACATTTGCAGAATGTCTGAAGGAAATTTTGGTGGTTTTTTTGGATGGCCAAATTTAACCTTAAGACCAACTGGTGGGTTTATGGGAATGCCTGCATCTGAAAAATCTGCTGAGATGCGGGTTATAGATATTTACCGTCGTCAAGGTGACAAGTTAACTGAAAATTGGATATTTATAGATTTACTTCATTTTTGGAACCAGTTGGGCGTGGATCTATTAAAACGAGCAGTTTCAAATTCTGTTCATTAAAGAGTAAAGTTTTTTAATCGATTGAATAAAAGTGCTTGGCTGTTAATCCGAAAATTTGAGCACGTTCTTCATTAGTGTAATCTCTTAGAATCCCTTCATAAGCCAAAATAAGATCCTTATAAGTTGAAGTGATCGAATCAACTGGAAAATTAGAACCAAACATCACTCTTTCTGTTCCAAATTGTGTTAAAACGGTTTTGCTAATTGGTGCAATAGATTCTTCTGTCCAATCGTGTTCAAACATACCCAAGCCAGATAGCTTACAATATACATTACTTTGGCTGGATAATGTTTGTAGGCTTTTGCCCCAATCTGCCAAACCCAATTTTGTTCTATTATAAGGTGATCCTGCGTGACAAAGAACAATTTTTAAGTTCGGCACTTTTTTCAAGATGGGTGAAATTAATTCCATAAGTTCAGGAATGAGTTGTAAGTCAAAAGTCAGATTGCGCTCAGCAATTACATTTAAACCTTTTAAAAACTTTGGATCAGCTAATAAGCTATTAATATTGGAAAGAGAATCTTCTTCTGGGGCTCTTCCAATTATCTGCCTTATACCTTTTACTGAATTTAATTTACACAGCTCATCAAGATGCTGGGTTAACTTTTCATCAGTTAAGTCAGCGAATGCTACCTGAGCTATTGGCCAACATTTTGTTTGTTTATTAATAGTGTCTACCCATTTTGCTTCCTCTAATGGGTCATTGGCTCCAACTTGAATATGGACAGATCCTTGAAACCCATGGCTCTTTGCATCATTTGAAAACTCATTCCAAAGATAATTTCTTTGTATTTTGGAAGGGTCTCCAAAAAACCTTCTTTCACCCTTGGCCATTAACCATGGATAGTTTACTTTTTTCAAATCCCACAGGTGGTGATGGGCATCAATTCTCATTATTTACTCCAGTTTTGCATACGAATGCAAAATTACCTTGCCGACTCACATATCAAATGTCTAGTGTGTTTTAGATTAAACAGGATTTAAACTTATGGCTGAAATTAAATTAAAAAATTTAACCAAACGTTGGGGAAACTTTATTGGGGTAGATGATTTTAATCGCTGGTTTGGAAGAAGGTACTGAAGGTGAAATTTGGATTGATAATAAGTTAGTTAACGAATTGGATCCTAAAGATCGCGACGTGGCAATGGTTTTCCAGTCTTATGCTTTATATCCTAATATGACGGTTTACGAAAATATTCGCTTTCCTTTAAAAGTGAGGAAGGTTGATGAAAAAAATCAACGTGAGCGCGTACTAAAAGCCTCTTCTATGGTCGAACTTTCAGATTTTTTAGATCGCAAGCCTTCTGAACTATCTGGTGGCCAACGTCAAAGAGTGGCCCTTGCAAGAGCAATTGTTCGTGAACCTAGAGTTTTTTTGATGGATGAACCTTTATCAAATTTAGATGCTAAATTGCGAATATCTACGCGTGCTCAAATTAAGAATTTGCAACACGAATTATCAACAACAACAATATATGTTACCCATGACCAAATCGAAGCTATGACTTTGGCAGATAGGGTTGTCGTCATGAATAAGGGCCAGATTCAGCAAGTGGGAAGCCCTTCGGAAATCTATGAAAATCCATCTAATACATTTGTTGCTGGCTTTATTGGATCGCCAGCAATGAATTTAATAACGGGGAAATTGACGAATGGTTCGTTTAGCACGAATGGCGTAATAATTAATGAGTTAACTAAAGAAAAAGAGGGTGATGTTACCTTGGGGTTTAGAGCTGAAGATGCAGAGGTAGTAGATCAAAAGTCTGAATTAAATGCTGAAGTATATTCTTTTGAATTACTGGGCGACGCAACAATGGTAACTGTTAAAGCTAATAATCAATTAATTTCTATTAAAGCAAATAAAGATTATCGTGTGAAAATAGGTGAATCAGTAAATGTTAGTGTGCCGCCTAAAAAATGCCACCTGTTTGATATTAAAACTGGTGAACTTTTAAATAAAAAGGTTGGTTGAATGAAGGGCTCCCGTCCAGATCAGGCGTCACTTACCCGCAATACGGATCTATCTAAAACAATGGAAACTCAGAAAGTCATAGAAAACATGGTAGATGGTCTTAATGACCATCGAATTTCAGATATTGGTGATTTCTTTGATAAAAACTTTACTTGGATGGGGAATACAGGTTGCGGCACCAAAAATGGATTGAAAGAATTCCAAGATAATTGGCAAAAACCTTTTCAAGCTGCTTTTTCTGATAAAATTTGTACCGATGAAGCTAGGTTGTTTATGGGAGAGTGGGCTGCCGCATTTGGCCAACAAGAAGCTATTCATTCTGGAGAATTTATGGGAATTCCAGCAACTGGTAAAAAAGTTCATATAAAGTATATGGATTTTTGGAAAGTTGAGGATGGTAAAATTACTGATAATTGGGTGATGGTTGATTTTCCCTATATATTGAAACAATTGGGTACTGATTGTTTTAAAGGAGAAGGTTGGGAAAAGTACGACGAGAATTTATGTCAGGCACCAAGCTCTGATTCAGAAGGATAACTTATGGCAAAATATTTAAAATCTGGAAAATCAATAGCAGAAAAAGAGACTGATGATCAAAAAACTAAAGAAACTGTTGAGGAGGTTTTAAAACAGATTGAAAGAGGAGGCGACAAGGCGGTGCGTGCCTTAAGTAACAAGTTTGATAATTATAATCCAACGTCATTTAAGCTATCTGATGATCAGATTAGTGCTCTAATAAAAACGCTATCTGATAGAGAGTTACAGGATATTAAGTTCGCCCAAAAGCAAGTAAGAAACTTTGCCGAAATACAGCGTGCTTCTATGTCTGATGTGGAAGTTGAAACTTTACCAGGCGTTGTTTTAGGACATAAAAACATACCAGTGCAGTCCGTAGGTTGTTATGTGCCGGCAGGTAAATTTCCGATGGTTGCATCTGCACATATGTCTGTTGCAACAGCCTCTGTTGCAAAAGTTCCAAGGATTATAGCATGTACACCCCCTTTTAAGGGTCAACCGAATGCTGCAGTGGTAGCTGCTATGCATCTGGGTGGAGCACATGAAATATATGTGATTGGTGGAATTCAAGCGATTGGAGCGATGGCTTTAGGGACAGAAAGTATAGATGCTGTCCATATGTTGGTTGGCCCAGGAAATGCATTTGTTGCAGAAGCTAAGCGTCAATTATTTGGTAGAGTGGGAATTGATCTTTTCGCTGGTCCAACTGAGACGATGATTATAGCCGATGAAACTGTAGATGGTGAACTATGTGCTACTGATCTGCTTGGTCAAGCAGAACATGGGTACAATTCACCAGCAGTTCTCTTAACTATTTCAAAGAAGTTAGCTGAAGATACCTTGAACGAAGTAGAGCGTATTTTAAAAATTTTACCAACTGCCGATACAGCTGGGGTGAGCTGGAGAGATTACGGTGAGGTTATATTGTGTGAAACTTATGACGAAATGCTAAAAATAGCAAACGATATGGCTTCGGAACATGTTCAAGTTATGACGGATCGTGATGATTGGTTTTTAGATAATATGATAAGTTATGGTGCATTATTTTTGGGTGCTCGAACAAATGTGTCTAATGGTGATAAAGTTATAGGAACTAATCATACTTTACCCACAAAGAAAGCTGGAAGGTATACTGGCGGATTATGGGTAGGTAAATTCTTAAAAACTCATTCTTATCAGAGAATATTAACAGACGAAGCAGCTGTTATGATTGGGGAGTATGGTTCAAGACTATGTATTTTAGAAGGTTTTATTGGGCATGCAGAACAATGTAATTTAAGGATTCGTAGATATGGTGGGAAAAATATTGCTTACGGAAAGGCTGCTGAATGATGTTTAGTTTGTTGCAATTAAATGCCCTTGTTAAACTTTTTGATCAAAGTTTTAACCTTGGTAAGGTTATGATATGATAGCCCTTCCAGACATCCCTTCTTTTAAATTAACGGGAAAAAAAGCATTGGTCGTTGGTGCTTCATCAGGAATTGGTTTGGCAAGTGCTTGTGCTTTGGCTTCAAAAGGAGCGTTCGTTACATTAGCTTCAAGAAGATTAAACAATTTGGAAAAAATTTCAAATGAAATGAGCATAAAGGGATGGACCTCAAATTATCTTGAAATGGACATCTCCGATATTGAAAATACTAAATCGTTAGTGCGAGAAAACGGACCTTTTGACATTCTTGTTAATAGTGCTGGTTTGGCGCGGCATTCCAAAATGGTAGATACTACTTTGGAAGATTTTGATGAAGTAATGAATGTTAATTTAAAGGGAGCATATTTTCTTACTCAATCAGTGGCAATGGGATTGTTAAAAGTAAACAAGCCAGGATCTTTAATTAACATTTCTAGTCAAATGGCGCATGTGGGTGGTTTGGAACGAGCAGTTTACTGTGCTTCGAAATTTGCTGTTGAAGGTTTTACAAAAGCTATGGCAATTGAACTTGGTCCATCAAAAATACGCGTAAACACTATTTGCCCTACTTTTATTAAAACAGCTTTAACTGAAAATACGTTGAATGATCCAATAAAAAAAGATTGGGTATTAGATAAAATTAAATTAAATCGGTTTGGAGAGATTGAAGACGTAATGGGTGCTGTTATCTATTTAGCATCTGATGTTTCAACCCTGGTGACAGGATCATCAATGATGATCGATGGAGGTTGGACAGCTGATTAAATGACTTTAGAAAAAGTGACATCATTAGAAGTGGCAAAAAAAGCTGGTGTTAGCCAGTCTGCAGTTAGCAGAGTGTTTACACCTGGGGCTTCAGCTTCTAAGGGCACAAGTGAGAGAGTACGTAAGGCTGCAAATGACCTTGGTTATCGGCCAAATGTTTTGGCGCGAGCTATGGTGTCTGGTAAAAGTAGAATGATCGGTCTTGTTGTGGCTTACTTGGATAATCTTTTTTATCCAAATGCCTTAGAGAAGTTATCTAATCAATTAAAAGAAAAGGGTTATCACGTGTTAATCTTTATGGCATCACAGACGGCAGGTAATATTGATCAAGTATTACATGAAATAATGGATTATCAGGTAGATGGGATTGTCTTAGCTTCTGTGGCAATGTCATCTGATTTGGCAAGCAAATGCCAGAAAGCGGGTATTCCGGTCGTTTTATTTAACAGAAGTCAAGATGACGACCGTTTATCATCAGTTGGATCTAATAATGTAAGTGGTGGTCGGAAGATTGCTGATTTTTTAATTAGTGGTGGCCATAAAAAAATAGCGCATATCGCAGGTTGGGAAGGAGCCTCTACCCAACGTGATCGTGAAACAGGTTTTATTAGTGGATTGCATTCGGCAGGAATGGAATTATTTACACGAGAAGTGGGAAACTTTCAAATTGAACAAGCGCGTGAAGCGGCGCGTATAATGTTTAAAAATAGTGATTATCCAGATGCTGTGTTTGTAGCAAATGATCACATGGCTATAGGTGTTATGGATGTTTTAAGGATAGAATTAGGTTTGAGAATTCCAGATGATGTTTCTGTAATAGGTTATGATGATGTTTCTGCTGCTGAATGGTCAGCATATTCGTTAACAACGGTTCGTCAACCAGCAACACAAATGGTTGAGGAAACCGTGTCGATTTTAATGGATCAGATTGAGAATAAGGCAAAGAATCCAAGACGCATCGCAATTGATGGCCCTTTAATAGTTAGGGGATCAGCAAAAATTCCAGAAGGGTGGAAAAATGAAAGGTTTTAATGAGAAATTTGAAAATTTACCTGATTTCATCATCGGTATTACAAAGGAAATTTGGGAAGATAGAGGAATAGAAACTTTAAATCATTATTACTCTAAAGATATTCCAATGAGAATGCCTTCAGGAATATCTATAGGTAACGAAGCAACAAAAAATGGTACTTTGGCAACTATCGCGGAATTCCCAGACCGAGAACTTTTAGGAGAAGATGTTATTTGGTCAGGAAACGAGCGTGATGGTTTTTTATCATCTCATAGAATACTGACCATGGGCACTCACTTAGGTGATGGTTATTTTGGTAAAGCAACTGGTAGAAGGTTCGTTGCGAGAGCAATAGCTGACTGTGCTGCAAAAGATAATGTTATTTATGATGAATGGTTAACTCGAGATACGTCCGCTATCGTTTATCAATTAGGAATGAAGCCAAAATCATTTGCTCGTAAACTTATCAAGCGGGAGGGTGGGCCAGAGACATGCGTACGGCCATTTAAACCTGAACTAGATATTGAAGGGGCCTATAAGTCGAATGGAAATACGAACGAATGGGGTCAAAAGTTTGGAGATATTCTTCATAGAATAATGAATAAGGACATTTCAGTTATTAACTCAGAATATGATAGGGCGGTTCAAACAGAGCATCCTGGAGGCGTCAGCGT
>Ga0206679_10001183_pt1 | contig 21613 bp, 14 predicted proteins | sample M110012015metaG_FD_155464 | JGI IMG/M metagenome (GOLD analysis project Ga0206679, IMG submission 155464) | Ammonia-oxidizing marine archaeal communities from Monterey Bay, California, United States - M1 100m 12015 | ecosystem: Environmental > Aquatic > Marine > Intertidal zone | place: USA... | reverse complement strand
CCAAGTTTTTCCTTTTAATTGAGAAATAGAGATTTCACAACCTAATTCTTTTTTATTTTCTGATTGACAAGTAGTAAAAAACATTGTTGTTCCGTTTTGATTTAAACACAGAGTACCTTCATGATTATCTGTATTAATTGGAGATTCTAAACGTATAGGTTTCTTAGACCAGTTTCCTTTTTTATTTAATTCAGAACAATAAATATCAGTAAAAAACTCACCTGTTCTTTCATCAATAATATCATTTGAAGATCCTGAACGAGAAGAAACAAAATAAACTTTTGTATAATCTCTATTACCATATGCTGGAGAAAAATCATTACTTTTCGAACTAAACTGATCCATCTTAGCGATAACATGTCTTGTAGGAGAGGTTGTCCAACTCAATGCGTATTCGCAAGATTTAATTCCTTTTTCAGCCTTAGTGTCTTTAGGGACTTTTTTCTGATACTTTTGATATTGAATTAAAGCTTTCTCAAGATCTCCATTTATCATTAACATATCTGCAAACCTAAGAATAGCAATAGGATTACCATTATCATATTTTGCCTTAATTGCTTTCTTGTAAAAAGGTGCCGCTTTTTTATATTTACTAGATAATCTATAACATTCAGCTTGTTTAAACAGAATTTCTGCTTTTATAGCTTTGTTTTTCGTCTTCTTATATCCTTTTTTGTAAAGTTCAGAAGCTTCAAAATACATTTCAGCATCAAAAGCTTTATCTGCTTTTTGTGTCACTCTATTCTTTCTTTGTGCCTGTAAAGAATTCGAAATAAACAAAGAGAATATTAAACTGAATATTAAAAACTTATAATTGATTTTCATTATTTTTTAATTTTATAATTCCGGCTAAAATAAGGAATAATTTGCAATGTTTCTACTATTCGATTATCCGAATTATAAAAAACAAAATGTTAATAGTGTAAAACCTTAGCAGATTTTACTGTTTCTACGATTCTGGATGCAATTTTATAAGGATCAGCATTTGATGCTGGTCTCCTGTCTTCCAACCATCCTTTCCATCCTTGTTCTACCGTAATAATTGGTATTCTAATTGACGCTCCCCTATCTGAAACTCCATAAGAGAAATCTGTTATAGAAGCTGTTTCATGAAGTCCTGTTAATCTTTGGTCATTATATTCTCCATAAACATCAATATGTTCTTTTGTTACAGGTCTAAATGCTTCACAAATTTGCATATAAGTTTCTTTAGAACCGCATTCTCTTAGCATTGAATTTGAAAAATTAGCATGCATACCAGAACCATTCCAATCACCTTTAATTGGTTTTGGATGATATTCAATATAGTAATTATAATCCTCTGTCAGTCTATCTAACAGATATCTAGCTACCCATAATTCATCACCTGCTTTTTTAGCTCCTTTAGCAAACAATTGAAACTCCCACTGTCCACAAGCAACTTCCTGATTAATTCCTTCAAAGTTTATACCCGCTTCTATACATAGATCCGCATGTTCTTCCACAAAACTTCTTCCATGTGTGTTTTTTCCTCCTACAGAGCAGTAATACATTCCTTGCGGACCTGGATAACCACCAAGAGGAAAACCTAGAGGAAGTTGAGTCTCAACATCCATGATAAAATATTCTTGCTCAAAACCAAACCAAAAATCATTGTCATCATCAAGAATCCCAGCTCTTGCATTTGACTCATGCGGAGTACCATCAGCATTCATTACCTCAGTCATTACTAAAAATCCATTTGATCTTTGAGGGTCAGGAAAAATAGCAACAGGTTTTAATAAACAATCAGAAGAATCTCCAGCCGCTTGTCGAGTAGAACTACCATCAAATGCCCAAATAGGACAACCTTCAACAGTGCCATCAAAATCTTCAACAACTTTAGTTTTACTTCTCATGTTTTGAGTTGGGAAATAACCATCTAACCAGATGTATTCTAACTTAGTTTTCATATGTTTTTATTTTAAGAGTTAGGTATATTTATTTAAAAGCAAATATAAATTAAAATGATAAAAAATTTAGAAGATTGAAAGAGGTGTGATGTAATGATTTATTAACAAGTTGTTAAATATAATTAGAACAAAAAGAACATGAAAACAATATAAAATACTAAAAGAAGAAACCCTTCTGTTCTTGAAACTTGTTTTTTTGAGAAAACATAAATAAATAAAGCAAGAATTATTACAGATATCATCATCCATAAATAATCCGTAAACAGACTTTTATTCATCATTTCTATTGGATGAATAATAGATGTAATGCCTAATACTGCTAAAACATTAAAAATATTTGAACCGATTAAATTTCCAATTGCCAAATTAGATTCTTTCCTAAAAGCAGCTACTAATGAGGTAGCAAGTTCTGGTAATGATGTTCCAATTGCAACCAAACTAACTGAAAGTACTCGTTCTGATATACCGAAATCAGTGGCTAGAATCTCTACTCCATTTACCAAGAATTCGGAACCATACATAAGTAGCACTATTCCGACAATCATATATAAAATAGACTGGAATAAAGGTGTTTTTCTCGCTTTCTCATATTCTTCTTTCTCCTGTTCAGATAGTTTTTTATTTTCTTCTCTTGATCTTTTTATCAGAAACAAAGTAAAAATAATAAGAAGTGAAACAAAAATAATTCCAGTAATTTGATTAATCTCATTAAATAAGTACAAGACATATCCAAATAAGATAAAAGTAAAAAACATTACCGGAAAATTTATTTTTATAGTTTGTTTGGTAATATTTATCCGGAAAACCATTGCTGTAATCCCTAATACTAAAGTGATATTTGCTATATTAGAACCAATTACATTTCCAAAAGTAATATCCGTCATGCCATCTAATGACGATTTAATACTAACAAATAATTCAGGAGATGATGTTGCAAAAGAGACAACTGTCATACCTACAACTAAAGTAGAAATTCTCATTCTAAGAGCTAATGCAACCGAACTCTTAACTAAAAATTCTCCTCCAAGAAACAACATTACAAAACTTAAAAGAAATAATATATTATCCATTTATATCCTTATCAAAATTATCTTTTATCTCTTTTGTACTATCTTTTATTTCTCTTTTTATTTCGTTAGAAGCATCCTTTACTTCCCTCATCATTTTACCAAGTCCTTTTGCTATTTCTGGTATTTTATCTGCACCAAATAGCATAACAACAAAAAGTAAAATAAAGAATATTTCAGAACCTCCAATGAATAATAACATATTGCAAAAATAAAAAAAGCCCTCTCAACTGAAAGGGCTTTTAGATTAAAATTATAAACAGATTATTTTTTTAATTCTTTTCTTTTGATTGTGTCCAACATTACAGGAGATGCAACAAAAAGTGAAGAATAAGTACCAACAACTACACCGATCATTAATGCAAACATAAATCCTTTAATAGCTTCTCCTCCAAATAGGAAGATTACTAACAACACCACAAAAGTAGTTAAAGATGTATTTATAGTTCTACTTAAAGTTGAGTTAAGAGATTTGTTGATATACTCATGGATTTCTTTTTTCTTATAGTTTTCCATGTATTCTCTTACTCTATCAAAAACAACTACGGTATCGTTAAGCGAGTAACCAATAATTGTAAGAATTGCCGCAATAAATGCTTGATCAATCTCTAAAGAAAACGGCATTATACCATAGAAAATAGAGAATACAGAAAGCACTAATAATACATCATGGAATACTGCAACTACTGCTCCTAAACTAAATTGCCATTTCTTAAATCTGATTAAAATATATAAGAAAATTACAATTAACGAAAAGATAATCGACCAAAGTGCAGCATCTCTAATATCATCCGCAATTGTAGGACCAACTTTTTCTTGACTTTCAACTTTATATGATAGTTTTAAATTATCTAATCCTGAGAACAACTTAGCTTTTACGTCAGTATCTGCTTCTAAATTATTTTCATCAATTCTGTATTTAGTAGTGATTTTTAATTGCTCACCTGACTGACCTTTTAGGTTAAACTCATTTACTGAAGGAGCTTGACCCTCAAAAGAAGTAGTTAATGATTCTCTTATTTCATCTTTATTTACTTCATCATCAAAACTAACAACATAAGTTCTACCTCCCTTAAAGTCAATTCCGTAATTTAATCCTTTTGTAGAAAGTGAATATCCACCAAATAAAATTAAAATAGATGAAAGAACGTAAAATATTTTTCTTTTTCCGATAAAGTCAATATTAAGGTTTTTAAATGCACCTTTAGTTAATTTTGTTGAGAATGAAATTGATTTTCCATTTTTCATCCTAGCAGAAATAATTAATCTTGTGATAAATATTGCTGAGAACAAAGAAGTAATAATACCTATAATTAATGTAGTTGCAAACCCTTTAATTGGACCTGTACCGAAAGAGAATAATATAATACCCGTTAATAATGTAGTGACATTGGCGTCAATAATTGATGAATAAGCAGATTTATAACCATCTTCAATCGCTAATCTGATTCCTTTACCATTTGCAAGTTCTTCTCTAATTCTCTCGTAAATAAGTACATTAGCATCTACCGACATACCAATTGTAAGTACAATACCCGCAATTCCAGGAAGTGTAAGTACAGCACCTAAAGAAGCTAATACACCAAAAATAAAGAATATATTGGCAAGTAAAGCTACATTAGAAACTACTCCAGCTCCATAATAATAGAATATCATGTATAATAACACTAATAAAAGAGCTATCATAAATGATTTTAAACCTGAATCGATAGAGTCCTGACCTAATGAAGGACCAATAATTGCCTCTTGAGTAATATGTGCTGGTGCAGGTAATTTACCAGATTTTAAAACATTAGCTAAATCTTTCCCTTCGTTTACAGTAAAATCACCGGAAATTTCTGATCTACCATTTGGAATTTCATCATTTACTGTTGGCCAAGATTTTACATAACCATCTAAAACAATAGCTACGCTTCTACCTTTGTTATTCCCAGTAGTAGCTCTCCAAATATTAGCTCCATCTGCATTCATGCTCATGGAAACTTTCACTTCTCCATTATCTAACACTTGTTGAGCGTCAGTTATAACACCACCATCCATAACAAAACCATTACTTCCTTTCTTCTTAAGAGCTATAAGTACAAAAGTTTGTTTTGAGTCATCACCAGGAGCAAAAGCTAAAGCAAATTTCACATCCGGAACAAAATTACTCATAAAGCCTTCATCATTGATGTATGAATTTAATTCAGCAGTGTCTTTTAATGGTGTATAACCAACAACAGGTCCTGTTCCTTGAAATCCTTGAGGAATACCACAAACAGCAAACCATGGGTTTTCTAAAGCTGAAAAAATAGAATCAGTATCTGTAGTATCTCTTTCAAAACCATTTCTGGAAGCTAAATATGAGTTTGCATTTTGTAAATCTTCCCAGATTTCGGAAAATTCAAAAGTCTCCCAAAACTCTAATTGAGCTGAAGATTGTAATAATTTTTTAGCTCTGTCCGGATCTTTAATACCAGGAAGTTCTACAATAATTCTACCAGGAACATTTGTTTTTTGGATGTTTGGCTGTGTAACTCCGAAACGGTCAATTCTACTTCTTAAAATTTCGAATGAACTTTCAATAGCATCATTTACTTCTTTTCTGACAACTTCAATAACATCAGAATTATTTTTACTTTGAACTTTTTCTCTTAAAGTTCTGGTACCAAAAATAACAGCTAACTCATTTCCTTCAGGAGTAAACTCTGCAGCAAATAAATCTACAAACCCTGCTTGGCTACTTTCTTGATTCTTTTCAGCATTAACTAAAGCTTCTCTAAATTTAACATCTTTATTTTTACCTGACAAAGAAACCAAAACATCTTTTACAGAAACCTCCAGAGTTACATTCATCCCTCCTTTTAAATCTAGTCCAAGATTAATTTCTCTTTCTTTACACTCCTGAAAAGTGTACATCCCCATAAAAACATCTTTAGGAGAACCATCTTCATTTACAGATTCTTTCTTAATGTATTCTCTTTCAAGATTTTCTAAAATAATATCTCTATTATTAATGTAATTTGTTTTAAGTTCTTCCGACTTTACAGATCTTATTATTGAATCGGTAATTGTGGTATCAAGTGCTAATAATTCATTACTTAAATTTTCGTCAATGTTTGATATTGCATATTTTGTTGCATTTTCCTCTACCTTACCTACTTTCCAGGTAAATGATAATTGATAAACACATACAAGTGCAAATACAATAGCTAAATACAATATTGGTTTTCTACTTTTCATAATTTGTTTTCCTTAATTTTTTAGAACGGCAAATATAAACTTTCATATCATATTACACAAAAAGAGATAGAGCCAATTTTTTAGCTATTTTTAATATCATTTTTTGTTTCTTTGTGAAAATAATTTCCCGGAAATGAAACCATCAAATTACATTCTTATTTTATTTATTTTTTATAGTGTTTCTACTTTTTCTCAACTTAACTTTACTAGAGATACTTCTGTAAATGTATACGAAAATTCCATGCCACTTAATAACGCTTGGAACGGAGGTGTGAACTCTGCTCAATTTTCAGAAATAGACTTAAACTTAGATGGAATAAAAGATATAATTATATTTGATAGGAGCGGAAACAGACTGTCTCCATACTTAAATGTTAATGGAAATTTCGTCTTTTCTCCCGAATATCGAAACTTATTTCCAACAATAGAAAGTTGGATTCTCTTAGTTGACTATAATTGTGATGGAAAGCAAGACATTTTCACCTACCAAAATGCCGGAATTTCTGTTTACACAAATACTTCAACTACCTCTCTTAGTTTTACATTAGCAACTTCATCAATTACAAATACAAATAGCGGACAAGGGATTTATGTGAGTCCTATGGATTTACCTGCAATTTCTGATATTGATTATGATGGAGATTTAGATATTTTAACTTTTGATATTAGTGGAGGATTTGTTCATTATTTTAAAAATAAATCTATTGAGAATTACGGAAATTGTGACTATTTAGAATATTCTCATCATAGTGGATGTTGGGGAGATTTTTACGAAGGATTAAACACATATATTTTAGATTGTTTTAATTGCCAATTACCCCCTTTAACTATCTCTTCTTCTAGTAGATTTGGAAAACATGCTGGGTCTACCTTATTAGCTATTGATGTTGATGGAGACAATGATAAGGATCTAATTTTGGGAGACGTAAGCTATAATAATCTTAATTTATTAATAAATGGAGGGGACAATCAGAATGCTCATGTTACGATTGTTGATTCTGTTTTTCCTCAAAATAACTTAAATACAATTCCTGCTGATATTCATATTTTCCCATCTGCTTTTTTAATTGATGCTACAAATGATGGAATAAAAGATATTGTTATTACTACAAATATGCAAAATAACTCTGAAAATAAAGAAAGTTGTTGGATATACAAAAATAACGGGACATCTAGCAATTTAGATTTAAACTTTGTTCAGAAAGATTTTTTACAATCAAGTGGATTTGATTTCGGAGAAAACGCTCACCCCACTTTTTATGACTTTGATAAAGACGGACTTTTTGATTTATTTATTGGTAATTATGGATATCATAATTCATCAGGTACAGCTGTATCGAAAATCGCACATTACAAAAACACAGGAACACTTTCAAATCCTGAATTTAGCATGGTAACTGATGATTTCTTATCCTTATCAAACATGAATCTCAACACAACCCTAAATGTACCTGCATTAAACTTATATCCTGCTTTCGGAGATGTAAATGATGACGGGAATGATGATTTAATAATTGGAGATTCTGACGGAAAAATACATCTATTTATTGGAGATGGAATCACTTTCAATATCAATACTCCAAACTTTGAAAATATTGATGTTGGTTATTTTGCCTCTCCACAAATTATTGATGTAAACAGAGATGGTCTTAATGATTTAATTATCGGATCAAAAAGTGGACAAATTTCTTACTTTGAAAATAAAGGAACGCAAACCAATCCTGATTTTAGTGCCGAATATATAAAATGGGGAGGTATTGATGTGGACTCATTATATATAAGTAATGGTTTTAGTTCTCCAAAACTTATTGAAATAAATGGTGAATATCATCTATTTGTTGGTTCTTACACAGGAAAAACTTATTTATATAATAATATTGACGGAAACATAAATGGAATATTTAGTGAGTTAAATATAATAAACAACAATGTTTGGGAAGGAGGGAAGTCCTCAATTGCAATACAAGATATAAATAATGACAGTATTGCTGATTTAATTATTGGGAACTGGTGTGGAGGACTTGCTTATTTTAGTGGAGATACAATAATGAACACCTCAGTTGAACTAAATAATAATCTATTCAAAATTTATCCAAACCCAAGTTCTCACATTATATATATAGATAATGATATAGAAGAAACTATATTTATTTATAATGAATTAGGTGAATTAGTTTTAACTGCCACATCTGATGAAATAAATATTGAAAATTTATCGGGAGGAGTTTATTTTGTGAAAAAAGGAAATTTACATTCTCAATTTATTAAGCAATAAAAAAGTCCACCAAAATTTGATGGACTTTAAATATATTATAACAGATTAACTACTCTAACAACCCGTTTGTAGCTTTTACTCCTTCTGCAGATTCGTTTAATTTCGCCATTTCAGCATCATTTAGATCAAGTTCTACAATTTTTTCAATTCCATTTCTACCTAAAATTACCGGAACTCCTATACATAAATCCGACAAACCGTACTCACCATCTAAAAGAACAGAACAAGGGAACATTTTCTTTTGGTCGCATGCAATAGATTGTACTAATGAAGAAACTGCAGCTCCCGGAGCATACCAAGCAGATGTACCTAACATTCCTGTTAATGTAGCACCTCCTACTTTAGTTGCTTCTAAAACCTCTGACAATCTCTCTTCTGGAAGAAATTCTGAAACTCTTACAGAATTTCTACTTGCTAATCTTGTTAAAGGCAACATTCCTTTATCAGAATGACCTCCAATTACCATTCCATCTACGTCAGAAGAAGGACAATTTAATGCCTCTGCTAATCTGTATTTAAACCTTGCGGAATCTAGAACTCCTCCCATACCAATAATTCTGTGTTTTGGTAATCCAGTTACTTTGTGCGTTAGGTAAGTCATTGTATCCATTGGATTACTAACAATAATTAAAATAACATCTGGTGAATGTTTTATTAAATTTTCTGAAACCATTTTTACAATTCCAGCATTTATTCCGATTAATTCTTCTCTTGTCATTCCAGGTTTTCTTGGAATTCCTGAAGTAATAACTGCAATATCGCTACCAGAAGTTTTACTGTAATCATTTGTACTACCTATAATTTTAGTATCAAATCCATTTAAAGATGCCGTTTGCATCAAATCCATTGCTTTTCCTTCCGCAAAGTTCTCTTTAATATCGACTAATACAACTTCAGAAGCAAAGTTTTTAATTGCAATATACTCTGCACAACTTGCTCCTACCGCTCCTGCTCCTACTACTGTAACTTTCATTTTTTTATGTTCTTTTTTATTTATAACTAATTCTCAATTGTAAAAATAGATGTTAACTTTTATAGAATAATGATTAATCTCATATTCCTAAAAAACAATTAAGCGTCTATATTTGCATATTTTGCATTTGCTTCAATAAAGGCTCTTCTTGGAGGAACTTCATCTCCCATTAACATTGAGAACACTCTATCCGCCTCTGCAGCACTGTCGATAGTTACTTGTTTTAATGTTCTTTGTTCAGGATTCAGAGTAGTATCCCAAAGCTGAATTGCATTCATCTCTCCAAGACCTTTATATCTTTGAATACCAATATTCACATCTTTACCTCCTTTCATTTCCTCTATCAACCTATCTCTTTCTTCATCAGACCAGCAATATCTCTGATCTTTACCTTTTTTAAGTAGATATAAAGGAGGAGTTGCAATATAAATATATCCTTTTTCAACTAGTTCCTTCATATACCTGAAGAAGAAAGTAAGAATAAGAGTTGCGATATGACTACCATCAATATCCGCATCCGTCATAATTACAACTTTATGGTATCTTAATTTTTCTGTATTTAATGCTCTCTCATCCTCTTCTGTACCAACTGAAACTCCAAGTGCAGTGTACATATTCTTGATCTCCTCATTTTCGAAAACCTTATGCTGCATAGCTTTTTCAACATTCAAAATCTTACCTCTAAGTGGTAAAATTGCTTGAAAATGTCTATCTCTACCTTGTTTTGCTGTACCGCCGGCAGAATCTCCCTCTACCAAGAAAATTTCACATTTAGCAGGATCTCTCTCAGAACAATCAGATAATTTTCCTGGAAGACCAGATCCAGACATAATGCTCTTTCTTTGTACCATTTCTCTAGCTTTTCTGGCAGCATTCCTAGCAGTTGCAGCTAAAATTACTTTCTGAACAATTATATGTGCTTGTTTTGGATTTTCTTCCAAATAAAAAGAAAGCATATCACTTACAGATTGAGAAACTGCAGTAGTAACTTCTTTATTACCTAATTTAGTTTTTGTTTGTCCTTCAAACTGAGGCTCCATAACTTTTACAGAAATCACGGCAGTTAATCCTTCCCTAAAGTCATCACCCGAAATTTCAAATTTTACTTTTTTAAGTAAACCAGACTCATCAGCATATTTTTTAAGTGTTCTGGTAAGACCTCTTCTGAAACCTGAAAGATGTGTACCTCCTTCATGAGTATTAATATTATTTACATACGAATGTACATTTTCAGTGTAAGAAGAATTATAAACCATTGCAACCTCAACCGGAACACCATCTTTTTCTCCATCAAAATAAATTACATCATTTAAAATTGACTCCCTTGTCCCATCTAAAAATGTTACAAATTCTTTTAATCCACCTTCAGAATAAAAATCTTCTTTTACAAAATCACCTTCATCATCAGTTCTTCTTTTATCTGTAATTGAAAGATTAATTCCTTTATTTAAAAACGAAAGTTCTCTTAATCGGGCTGCTAGAATATCAAAATGATAAATTGTTTCCACAAAAATAGACGCATCAGGCTTAAAAGTAACAAAAGTTCCTGTTTTATCAGTAATTCCGATTTCCCTTACATCATATTGAGGAACACCAATTTTATATTCTTGTTCAAAAACTTTTCCATCTCTGTGTACTTCTACTCTTAAATCTTCTGAAAGCGCATTTACACACGACACACCTACTCCATGAAGTCCACCAGAAACTTTGTAGGAACCCTTATCAAATTTACCTCCAGCGTGAAGAACCGTCATAACAACTTCTAATGCTGAACGACCTTCTTTTTCGTGCATTCCTGTCGGAATACCCCTACCATTATCGGTTACTGTAATAGAGTTGTCTTCATTGATAAAACAATCGATATGAGAACAATGTCCAGCAAGTGCCTCATCAATGGAATTATCTACAACTTCATACACCAAATGGTGCAACCCTTTCTGACCAATATCACCAATATACATGGCTGGTCTTTTTCGTACTGCTTCTAACCCTTCAAGTACCGTAATATTATCGGCACTATAATCTTGATTTTTATTTTCTTCACTCATATTTTTTATGTGATTTATCTCTTATTTTTAAGTGAGACAAATATACAAAAATAGTAAGTTTTAGAACGTCATATATTGGAAGAAAATGATCATAAGTTTATTAACAAAAGTTAATAACTTTTTCTAGAAGGAATAAGACAATCCGAACCAAGCGTTTCGTCCTATTTCTTGGTATCCTTCCCACATATCTTTTTTAGAGTTTAAAATATTGTTGATTCTTAAATATGCTGAGATGGATTTTGTGTAATTATAATCAATAGAAATATTAGCATGAAGTTGAGGATCTAAGTCCAAAATATAATTATAATTAATATGATAATTTTGCAATGAATCTTGCAATCCTCCAACTGATTCTCTTTTCCCTAAATAAGATACGGAAGTGTTTACTTTAATTTTTTCATCTAAATTAAGAGAAACTCCTAGCTTTCCATTAATATTTTCCTTGTTAGATACAATAGTATCATAATTAAAATAATTTACTGAAGCATGAACTCCAACTAAATCATTTATTTGCCACTCATAATTTGCATTTGCATGTAATCTCCACACATCTATATAAGATGAAAGATACTTTCCATTTGGATAGTATGGTACTTTATAAAAGATAGGAGCATGTTCAATATATCCATAAGACAATTTTCCCTCAAATACTTCACTCTTACCTATTACATTTTTCATATAAACATACACTTCTTTTTCATCTGTAGTTTGTAAATCCAATGTGTTCTCATTATCAAACTCGACATCTTGGTTTGTTCCAAAAGCATATATGTATGAATTATAATCTGAAAGTGTTTTTATAGTATTTCTATACCTTTTGTTTTTAAGTCCGCCTTCAACATACAGAATATTTTTTACCAAATGTTTACTTAAAATAATATGAGGAAATACATTGGTCTGATTACTATCGAGTAAATCTGATTCATAATAAACATCAATTCCAAAATTTATATCAATATTGTACTTTTCTAGAGAGATGGATGGAGTCAATTGCAAACTCTTTACATCCGTTTTTACTCTATCATCAGAATCTGTATTTGCATAATTTATAAAATTGTTTAAATCTACTTTTAATTGAACAGGATATCCCTTTATATTTTTACTTAAATCTGTTCTAAGATGTATCTGATTTTCTGATAATTCATTCAAATCTGAAATAAAGAAATGTGTTCTATGTTTTAATTTGTAAGCAGAAAGCTCCCTTGAAAAAATAGTAGATCCAATTTTTGAATAAGAAAATCTGTTTTTATCAGTATTAGTAATAGACTCTGGTAAAAGTCTATATTCATGTTTTACTGATTTTCTATCATAATCAAGGTTTACTACAAAGATATTTTTCTCTCCTATTTTCTTCCCAAAAAGATGTATTTGATTGAGAGAGTTTTTAAGTTTTTCTGAATTCTCATTTGAATATCTATTTGCAAAATGATTAAATGTAAGTCCATAAGAATAATCATCTTCTCTTAAACTATTAAATGTAATGTTGGAGACAGATGTAAAATGAGTACCTCCACCAAGCAGAATGGTAGAACGATATAAATCAGAAAGTTTTTCTCCACTTACTTTTGCAGCTTTTATTGGCCTAACATCTAAATCCACTTCTATTGTTTTATTAATAAAAGAATAAGTTTGTCTTTTATCAATTTTTGTGGTATCCTGATAATCTGTTGTTTCCTTAATTTTTTCAGAATCCGGAATTTCAGGTTTAAAACCTTCAATAACTGTTACTTCAGTAGGATTTATATCTTGCGCTGAAAGCACAGAAACCATAATTGTAGACACTACTAAAAATATTTTCTTCATAATTTAATCTTCTAATTCTTCTTCTATTTGTAAAATAGAATAATCTATTTCATAATCTAATTCCTCTCCTATCTCAATTGTTGCATCTCCTGTCTCGGTATTAACTTTTTCTAATTGTTCTTGTTTAACTATATTTTCCCACTTCCTTTTCGCTACATTAATTAATTCTTCACCATCATGATTTTCAATTATACTTTCTAAAGTAGCTTTTGCCTGATATAAATTTTCTTGTTTCACATAAATATCTGAAAGAAGTATAAATCCTTTAGCTATCCAATGGTTAGAAGAATATTCATCAGCAAGCTTAAAAACTAACTCTTCAGACTCTTCAAGATTATCATCCAGGAAAGCAAAATAAGATTTTAGATACATAGCTTCCGAACCATCTTTATTCTTTGTTAAACTAGCAATATCATCACACAAATCAGATGACCTAGCAAAATTCCCATTCTCAAAATCATTCCTAGCAATAATTATTTTTGACCTTGCAATCAATCTGTCATTTAATTTATCAGAAAGCAAAACACGTTCCGAATATTTTACTGCCAACTCTGTGTTTGCAAATTCAAATCCGAACATTAATCTGATTATTGCCTCGCGTTGCAAACCTATTGAAGAAGCTGTAGAATCTAACAATTGGTAATATTTAACAAATTCTGACTCATTACCTTTGTCGTATGATGTTCTGCAAATTCTGACCAATGACGGCTCATAAAAAACAGAACTACCAAAATCTAACACTTTTTTATAAGACACTAATGCCTGTACAGTATCTGCTGTTTCCCAAGATGACTCAGCATAATAGTAATGGGATTGCTTGTCAAAAATTGAATTCTCTCCAAAATCAGAGATATATTTTTTGAAGCTTGCTTTTGATGTAATAAAATCATTATTTTTAAAATTATTATACGCAACTTGATAAGTTAATGAATCTTTTGCGGAAACAGAAATATCTAGCTGAGGAACATCATTTATATAAATAAGATATTCGTTAACATCTCCTTTTTTAACATAAGCATCTTTCAGACCAATTTTCGCACCTTTAAATGATTTTGTTTTCGGATAATTTTCAATTACATTTTTAAGTGATAAGATTGAATTGTTAATATCTCCTTTATTAAAATAAATTAGAGCTTTACTTAATGTTGCTGAGGACAAAACTTCATTATCAGAAGACAATTCTAAAACTTTATCGTAATAAATCAAAGCTTCTTCATCTTTGTCTTGATTTTTGTAAAGTTTAGCCAAATCAAAATAAGATCTTTCTAAATAAATAAAATTTTCTTCTTCATTTTCTAATATTTCTAATAAACATTTCTCTTGGCTTTTGTAATCTGATAGCAATCCATTACATTTTGATCTCTGAAATAAAGCATAATCATTTTCAGAATTATTTTCATATTTCTTATAATATCTTAAAGCATTCTTAAAATTACTTTGCATATAGTAACTATCTGCCAATCTTAAAAGAGCGTCCGACTTTCTTTCATCATCTATTTCTGAATTTATTGCTTTTCTGAAATAATCTGAAGACAAAGAATATTGTTTTGATTTAAAATAGGAATAAGCTAGGTTATATTTCGCTACTCCAATCTTTTCAATCAAGGAGTTTGATGGAGTTTCAAGGTAATCTTCATAATGAGAAATAGACCTTTTATAGTCTTTTAACTGATAATAACAATCTGCAATTAAATACAAACTCATTGCATCAATTTCATTATTTTCTGGATGCTTTCTTGAAAATTCAAATTTCACCAACGCATTACTATAATTTGCATTATTATAATGCTGAACACCAATATAATAAGATAACCTCTGCAATGTTTCTTTTTCTTCTTGTTTCGGGAGGTGGTTATTTTTTAGAAAATCAAAAGCTTGTTGATATTGATTTGTAGATTGAAACATATTAATTAGCAATCTTTTTACTTCTGATTTGTACTTTGAAAGATGATGTTTTGTAAATTCATCTAAAACATAGGAAAGGTCAGTATAAGGTAAATCTAGTTCGTACGCTAATTTAAAGTAATTATATAAAGACTCTTCTTTTAATTGTAAGTCCGAATTAATTTCGGAAGATTTTTTAAATGCATTTAATGCAAATATCTTTTTATCTTGTTTTAAATATGACTTTCCTAAATAATAAGAATTAAATTGAAGTAAACTGTCACTTACATTGTCAACTTTTTCAAAATAAGAAACTGACTCATCATAATCTTCTAAAAAAACATTAATTTGTCCTAGTTTAAAGTAATCTAAATTTTCAATATCTTCTGATTTTTCAATATATTTTTTAAAATAGAATTCTGATTTTTCGTAATCTTCTAATCTGTAATAAGATTCTGCAATAAACTTATTTAACTCTACTTCCCTACTTGGGATTACAAATTCTAATACAGGTACCGCATAATTTACTAATTCGGTATATTTTTCTAACTCAAAATAAATTTGTGTTATATAATATGGTACAATTTTTGAAAATGTTTTATCGTCTTCTAATAATAAAAAAGATTCTAAAGACTTATTATACAAGCCCTGAAGGTAAGATATATGAGCATAGTAATATAATGACAAACTTTTATATTTTTTTTCTCTAATTTTATTAAAGTAATATTTTGCATCATTATATTCTTCTACTGTAAAGAGAGAGTAAGCAAATTTGAAATAGAATTCATCATCAATTAAGTTTTTATCTGATACTTTTCTTAAACATGAATTTGCTTTTGCATAATTCTTATCAGAAAAATAAACAAAAGCAAGATCTTTAATACTTTCCTGATAATATTCTGAATTTGGATAGTTTTCTATTAAATTTTCATACCAGAATTTTACATCTGAATTCCCTAAGTTTTTAGAACAATTAGCAATTCTGAAAACTCTAAAATCGTCATCTATATCTGAAGTAGATAAATTTATGTAAATATTTTGGGAAGTACTAAATTCTCCTTCTTCAAATAGTTTGTTCGCTAATTCAATATCAGAATTTTGAGATAAAATTGGAGAACTTACAATAAGAAGAAGAAGTAATAAATTGAATATTTTATGCATATTATAATGTGGTTAATCAGATTTTAAAATTAAATAATAAGCAGTATAAGTACAAATGTTAGTTTTTAAGTTTTCAACATCTTTTTTTAACAAGTCCGAATGTTTTTTAGAGTGTTTAACACAATAAAAACACTATTTTTGAGGATAGATTATGATACACATCTTAAAAATAAAAGGAACCAAGAATATTCCGGATTTTGTTCAGATAAAAGATAGAGACTTTTCTTTAAAAGCTTATTTTAGAGCAGACCAAATTGAAAAGGGGCTAAAAAAAAACAACATCTCTGATGAATATGGAAGAATTTCACAGAAGATAAATAGCATTCCTTTTGGCAAAATGATTAAATTTGAAGAAAATGAATAACACTATAATTTCCATAAAAAATGTCAGCATCTCCTATACCAATAATTTAATTCTGGAAAATATAAACCTTGAAATCAATAAAGGTGATTTTATATATTTAATAGGAGAAACAGGTAGCGGAAAAAGCAGCTTATTAAAAGCATTATACAAAGGAATTGAACTTAATAGAGGGTCAATAATTGTTTCTGAATATGATTTGAAGAAAATAAGAAAAAGTAAAATAGCGTATCTCAGAAGAGAGTTAGGGATAATATTTCAAGATTTTCAACTTTTATCTGACAGGAACATTTACAAGAACCTGGAATTTGTATTAAGATCAACTGGTTGGAAAGACAAGAATAAAATAAAGAATAGAATATCTGAAGTTTTAAATAAGGTTCATCTTAAAAAAGTAGAAAAGAAAATGCCTTTTGAACTTTCTGGTGGAGAGCAACAAAGAGTATCAATTGCCAGGTCTTTATTAAATAATCCTAAAATTATTTTAGCTGACGAACCCACAGGAAACCTTGATCCAGAAAAATCTAAAAGCATAATTGAAACACTAAAAGAAATAAACCTAGAAGGAACAACAATAATTATTGCCACACATGATTATTCAATAATCAAGAATTTTCCTAATAAAACATATCGTTTTGAAAATAAAGTAATTAAAGAAGTTTTAATGTCTTAAGATGGAATTTCAGGAGAACATATCATTAAAAGACGCTAATACTTTTGGATTAGATGTAAGTTGTAAGTTATTTTATGAAATAAACTCTGCTACTGATATAAAACATCTCATAAAAAGCACAGAATACACAAAAAATAAATCGTTAATCTTAGGAGGAGGAAGTAATGTTTTATTTACTGAAAATTTTGATGGAATAATTATCAAGAACAATATTTTAAGTATTAAAATTATTTCTGAGAACACAGAATATACTGAAGTAAAAGTTGGAGCTGGAGAGAATTGGCATCAATTTGTTCTGTGGAGCTTAAAGAATAATCTGTCTGGATTAGAGAACTTATCTTTAATACCAGGAAATGTTGGAACCTCCCCAATTCAAAATATTGGAGCTTACGGAGTAGAAGTAAGAGATGTAATAACAAAAGTTGAAGGGTTTTATCTTGAAAGTGGAGAACAATTTACCTTACAAAATAAAGAATGTAATTTTGGGTATAGAAATTCTATTTTCAAGAAAGAACTTAAAGGAAAGGTAATAATTTCTCATGTATATTTCAGATTAAATAAAATAGAGAAATTAAATACTGAGTACGGAGTAATTAAAGATGAACTGAAACTTTTAGGATTACAAAATTCATCAGAAAATGTAAGTAAAGCCGTTATTAGTATTCGTCTGAGGAAATTACCAGACCCGAATGAAATCGGGAATTGTGGAAGTTTCTTTAAAAATCCTATTATTTCTACAACACAATTTAAAGAATTGAATGAACAATATTCTGAAATTGTAGGTTATAAAGTTTCAGAAACACAAACAAAAGTAGCAGCTGGTTGGCTTATTGACCAATGTGGATGGAAAGGATATAAAAAAGGAGATGTTGGAGTTCATAAAAACCAAGCTTTAGTTTTAGTAAATTATGGAAATGCAAAAGGAAAAGAAATAATTTCATTATCTGAAAAAATACAAAAATCAGTAATAGCAAAATTTGGAATTGAAATACATCCGGAAGTAAATATTATAGGATGAATAAAAGCCAGAAACTAAAAGATAAACTCCGAGAAAATTTTGAGTTTAACCCAACTCCACAACAAGATGAACTAATAAATGAAATATCTGATTTCGTAACCACACTAGGAAATAGAAGTGTATTTTTATTAAAAGGGTATGCCGGAACCGGGAAAACAACATTAGTATCTGCACTAGTAAAAAGCTTATCAGCAGTTGCAAAAAGAAGTTCATTATTAGCCCCCACAGGAAGAGCAGCAAAAGTACTCTCTTCTTATTCGAAAAAGAAATCTTTAACAATTCATAAGAAGATTTATTGGATAAAAACAAATAGTAAAGGCAATACATTTGTAACTCTGCAAGACAACCAAAGTTCTAATTGTATCTTTATTGTTGATGAAGCGTCAATGATACCATCTCATACAGATAAAGGTTTTGGGAATAGAAATCTGCTTGCAGACCTCATTGAATATGTATATTCCGGAACAGATTGTAAACTAATTCTGATTGGTGATACTGCTCAACTTCCTCCTGTTCATTTGGATATGAGCCCAGCTTTAGACGATACTATTCTGGAAAATGATTTTAACAAACAGGTAATTGTAAAGGAATTAACTCAAGTTGTTCGTCAGAAGAAAGATTCTTTAATTCTGAAAAATGCAACTCAGATAAGAGATATGATATCTAATCAGGATTATAAATATCCGAAAGTAAAGTGTAATGAAAATGTAGTTAGATTAATTGGAGGAGACGAACTACAAGAGAAAATTGAAAGTTCCTATGAGAAATATGGATTGGAAGACACAATAATTATTTGTAAATCTAACAAAAGAGCATACCTCTACAACCAGCAAATCCGGCATAAAATACTTTGGAAAGAAGAGAGAATATCAAATGGTGATTATTTAATGGTAGTTAGGAATAACTACACATGGCTTGATGAAGATAGTAAAGCAGGATTTATTGCAAACGGAGACAGTGTTAAAGTAAAACACATAAGAAAATATGAAGAATTATACGGATTTAATTTTGCTCATATAACTATAGAATTAGTAGATTATCCGGAAGAATCAGAAATAGATGTAATTGTAATGCTAGATACTTTAGAAAGCGAACAAGCTGCTTTAGACTATGATAAATATAAAGAATTATATAACTTAATTTCTCAGGATTATCACTCTATAAAAAATACATACAAAAGGAATAAAGCTATAAAAGAAGATAAGTATTTAAATGCATTACAGATAAAATATGCTTATGCTATTACTTGCCATAAATCTCAGGGTGGGCAATGGAAATCTGTTTTTGTAGAACAATCTTATTTTACAGATGAAATGTTAAATAAAGAATATTTAAGATGGTTATACACTTCTTTAACTAGATCTTCTGAGAAATTACATCTAGTTAATTTCTCAGATAAGTTCTTTTAAAAATATTAATAAGAGATCAATTCCAAACAATCTGAATATAATTCAGCTAAAGCCTCATAATCTTCTTCTCCCCAATAGTCTAAATCTGATGCATCAAAATCAGTCATGATATTATCTAAAACACAAGCACAATACCCCTCCATTTCTGGATCATCCCCAATACAACCATTTAAAAATACAATTGCTAACTCTTCAGACCATCCTTCTCCATATTCTTCATTAGTAATATCTTCTTCCATCTCTATTCCTAGATCAATAAGACTCTCTTCACCGAAACAACTTAAGAACAGCATTCCTGCTTCCTCTTCAGTCATTGATTCATCTGCATCTGCAATACTATAAGAATCAAATAATTCAGATACATTATCACAAACGCAAGTAGCAAATTCATCCATAGTTTTTCCTGATAAAGATAATATATCTGCCGATTCAATATCATTCTGCATTTCAGATATAATATCTGACTTGCACTTCTCTAGATCACTAGATGTCCAGTTTCCTTTTGTTGATGATTCTCCACAAGATACTAGTAGAAAGGTAAAAGAGAATAAGTAAAGGGATAATTTAATTAAGTTTTTCATTTTATTTATTTTATTTATTAATAGTTAGCTAATATAGTAAAATTATTCAAAAACAATTCGTCTTTCTACACTTCCATCAGAATAAATGTAAAATAAAGTTGTACTGTTAATCACTTTATCTGGATTAACCTCTCTACCTAAAATATCTACTACTTTTAATAAACTAATTTTATCTGTGTTTAAAAGTCTGACATTTGTTGGTTGAGTCCAAAACACTAATGGAGTCCAAGATATTGATCGATACGCTCCTCCATTTGGATCACACCAAGTTCTTGCTTGAGCACGATATGTTTGACCAGGAAGTAATCCATTCTTATTTTTTGTAATCGCAGGATAATTTACTCCAAAACCTCCTGCGTTCATCCAAGGAGATCCAGTGGAATCTTCTCTTAATTTAATTCTTAGGAAAGAATAAGTTCCATTTAAATTCCAATCAAATTTAACTTTTGTATTAGTAATAGGAGTTGAAGTAAAGTTTGTAACATTAGGACAACTAGATAAAGTTGTAAATGTTCCTGAAGCATGCCAATTTACAGTTGATGCATTACAATACCATATTTTAAATTCGTACTCATAAGTTGTTGATGGGAAAAGTCCTAATATAAGTTTTGAAGTATTTAACGTATTACATCCAATCCCAGTAGGAGATCCCATTGTTTTAGTAGACCAAGCATTCGTTCCAACTTCTCTGTAACGGAACCTTATTTGATCTACATCACAACAAGAGGAATTCATATTATCCCAATTAAATGTAGCTCTATCATGTATGATATCCAAGGTATTTACTCCAGTTATCTGTCCACATGAGCAATACACACAAGATCCGTCATCTAAATTAACATTTGGATTGTAATTTAATGCTGTAGAATCAGTACATCCTGAATAAATACAAGATCCATCATCTGAATTTGCAGTCGGGTCATAATTATCAGCTAAAGAATCAGTACATCCAAATATTGGGCAAACAACTCCTCCAACACTTATCTGGTTTATATAAGGAGCTCCACCATTAGCAACTGTTGTAGATGTATTAGTATTTAACAACGACCAACTTACACTTCCTAACCCTCCATTTGTTCCATTACATGTTATCGTATAACATCCGACCGGCAAACAAAAATATTGAGGACTATTGTAAGTGTCTGTTCCAGAATTATAAACATATTGAGTGGTATAGACAACCGTTCCAGAAAGATCTGAAATTGTC
>Ga0206679_10001177_pt1 | contig 21647 bp, 21 predicted proteins | sample M110012015metaG_FD_155464 | JGI IMG/M metagenome (GOLD analysis project Ga0206679, IMG submission 155464) | Ammonia-oxidizing marine archaeal communities from Monterey Bay, California, United States - M1 100m 12015 | ecosystem: Environmental > Aquatic > Marine > Intertidal zone | place: USA... | reverse complement strand
TATTAATACATCTCACTTGCATTCAGAAAAGAGAAAAAAGGAATTTATTTGTAGTAGGTTATTATTAAAAGAATACAACTCAGACTTACAAATTAGCTATACCGAGAATGGATCTCCTATTTTAAGTAATGAAGAATTTATATCAATATCACACTCTGCAAATTTAATTGTTATTGCTGTGAGTAAAAAAAATATAGGTGTTGATATTCAGGAAATATCCGAAAAACCAAAAAAATTATTTTCGAAATTTGGAAATTCTCATCATACTGATTTGTCTAAAGAAAAATGTACTTTAGTTTGGAGTATTAAGGAATCTGTTTTTAAATATCATAAAATTGGTAATGTAGATTTTAGAAATGATATATACATTCCTTCTTTTACAGAAAAAGGAAAAGGAAAACTCGAAATTACATTTAAGAATAAAGTAACACTTTCCTCTTTTTATAAAAGAATAAACAATTACTATTTATCGTATGTTTGCAATTATAAATGACAAAGATTTATCAACATATAATAGATTGTAAAAAAGAAAATAAAAAACTTTTTGCGATTCTTATTGACCCTGACAAACAAACTAAGGAAAGTTTATTGCAAATTATAGAAAAAGCAAAGTCGGCAAATGTAGATTTGTTTTTTGTAGGAGGAAGTTTACTTACCAACAACTCTCTAGATTTTTGTATTTCTATTATAAAACAGAATTGTAAAATACCTGTTTTACTTTTCCCAGGAAATGCAATGCAGGTAAACAATAAAGCGGATGGAATTCTTTTTCTTTCATTAATTTCTGGTAGAAATTCAGAATTGTTAATAGGTAATCATGTAATCACAGCTCCTTTTCTAAAAGAATCAGATATTGAAGTGTTACCTACCGGATATATGTTAATTGATAGTGGAAAAGCGACAACTGTATCTTATATGAGCAACACCACTCCTATTCCTCATGACAAAAATGATATTGCTGTTTGCACTGCAATTGCTGGAGAGATGCTTGGATTAAAAATGATTTATATGGATGGTGGTAGCGGAGCAATAAATTCTATCTCAGAAAAAATGATTACCTCCGTTGCAAAGAATATTGATGTGCCATTAATTGTTGGAGGAGGAATCAACCGTGTAGAACAAGCAAAAGAAAAATGCAGAGCAGGAGCAGATATTATTGTAGTTGGAAATGCAATTGAAAAAGAGAATGAGTTAATTAAAAAAATTGCAACCTCAATTCATAATATATAATTGAGAATAATTATATTTGAAGAAATTATTTCTTAAAATCATGAAAAATTAATAACACTGTCATTTATCTTTGTTGTTTGTAATATGTCTGCTCAAACTTCTAATCCGGATACAATTAGGGTTTTTGAAAAAATTATCCAGATAGATAATATTAAAACCAATGCAGAATACTATCAAGCTATGTTATCATTAATAAATGAAGAAATTAGAACTAAAAGACTTACAAGTGATGATTGTAAAGAATATGAAGATTTAAAAGAAGTAGAATATTATTATAATGGATTGATTCAAGGGAGTGAATATTTTCATATAGATGCGTTATCTTCTAATGCAGAAGATGTTGAAACTAAATTACAACAATATTTAATAAACAACCCTTTAAAAGTACAATTTTATATAAATAGAGGGGGGATATATTATGATGGATCTTGGTTAAATAAATTTTCTCCAGGATATGATGATTGGGAATATCTTGATGATTATGAAGAAAAATGATCCTAAAAAACAGAGATTAATGTGTCTTACACATATCTTCATCCACTACAATAAAAAAATCAGCATTACCTAAAAGTTCCTTATCAAATTCTGAGATATCACCCTGTTCTACAACTTCAATTGTTGTAAAACAAAGTTCGGAATTTAACTCTAACAAATACCACATTATCGACTCATGATATTTGGAGTGATATGAACCATGATAATGAATAAATTTTGTTTCTTCCTTCATGTTTCTATGAATAAAATATGCCATAGTAGCGTCTTTTATTGCCTGTGATTTTGGTAAATTTTCTCCTCCATGACCACCAGCCATAATTGAAATTTCTTTATAACACTGTAAGGAAGTATCATAAGCCATAGGAAGTGGAGCAATTAATTGTTTTGATGCTTCTGGCAAATGTTCTAATGTGTCAATTCCAAATCGATACACCATATTTGCAAATCTTCTTGGGATATTTGTAGCTACAAAATATAAGTTATTCTCTTTTGCAAATCTTAAAAGCGGACGATAATCTGTTTTATGATTTAGCCATATTTTCGCTTCTTTTTCAAAATCTTTTTCTCTACTGAACCCTAACAAATACTCATCCAAAACAACTTGATTGTCTGATTCTATCATTTCGGCACCAAGCATTAGATTTTCTCCATGTTTTTTGAATAAACTTTTAGTAAGTTCTAATTGCAACCAATGAGAAATCGGGTCATTATGATTTTCTCCGAACAAAACTACATCTGCTTTTGCGCACGACTGACTAAATATTCGATAAGATACTTTTTTTCCATCTGCATTATAAATCTGAAACGCTTTGTCTTGTGAAAAACCTACTGTCACAAATAAACTTAATACTCCTAAGATGATTATATTCTTTTTCATCAAATTGTTTTTTAATTTCTAAATCCGTGCAAACTTATACATTTTCGTATTTTTGGCTCTTTATTAATGGAAGATATAATAAATATATTCTCAAATCTGGAGTTTAATTGGAACATTATTGAAAGTGTTGCTGTTTTCTTTTCTGTAGTATATGTAATACTTGCTGCTAAAGAAAATATTTGGTGCTGGCCAGCTGCTTTTATTTCTGTTTGTTGTTATATTTTTATATGCTTTACTGCCAAATTGTATCCAGAGACAGGTCTTCAAGTATTTTATTTGATAATGGCAGTTTATGGATATTTTATGTGGAACAAATCAGATAAAGAACAAATAAAAGAATGGTCAGAATACAAACACCTTTTGATTATACTTATTGGTGCAATCCTTACTTTTTTTATGGGATTTTATTTCACTACTTATACCGATTCACAAATGCCAATTGTAGATTCGTTTACAACAGTTTTTTCTGTAATTTCTACATATATGGTCACCAAAAAAGTTTTAGGAAATTGGCTGTATTGGATTGTAATTGATGCTGTTTCTGTTTATCTTTATTATAGTAGAGATTTACATTTAACTTCATTACTGTTTGTAGTTTATACCATTATTGCAATTTTCGGATATTTTGCATGGATTAAGAAAATGAAACATGCTTAAAATAATTGTTACAGGACCTGAAAGCTCTGGAAAAACAACTCTTTGTAAAGAAATTTCAAATCAATTTAATATTCCTTTTACAACAGAATATGCTAGAGAATATCTTAAAAACAAAGGGGTAAATTATAATCAATCAGATTTATTAGAAATTGCAAAAGGACAATTTATATCAGAAGATGGATTAAACCAACAACTATCCCTTCAAGACACCGACCTTATCACCATAAAAATTTGGAGTGAATATAAATACGGAAATTGCGATAATTGGATTTTATATCAAATTGAAAAACAAAAATCAGAAAACAGATTTTATCTTTTATGTAGAGCAGACATCACTTGGGAAGCTGATCCCCTCAGAGAAAACCCTGATAGTAGAGGTGAACTTTTTGAAATCTATAAAAAAGAGTTAGAACATTTAGGACACAACTATCTTATTGTGGAGGGAGAGAAAAGAATGGAGAAATCACTGAAAAAAATCTGTCAAATAAAATCTGAAAGTTAACAACAATTTTATACTTTTGCTCCGTCTTAAAAGGGGTGCCTAACGGCTGAGATCATACCCATTGAACCTGAGGTGGTAATTCATCATAGGAAATATGAGTTTTCATTAAATAAACATACATCAACCCCATTATGTGTGTAATGTTAACTAAAATTAATAAAATGTTTAACAAAAAAATGAGTATTGCTGCACTAATGGCTTTGCCAATATTTAGCTTTGCACAGCAACAAGACACTATTCCATTATCTAGTATATTAGAGGAAGTGCAAGTAAGCGGAGTAAATGCAGGAGAAAAAACCCCTGTATCTTACACAAATGTAACAGAAGAAGAAATAGAAAAACACAATCTGGGACAAGATTTACCTTATCTTATTTCTCTTACTCCATCTGTAGTTTCATCATCAGATGCTGGCGCGGGAATCGGATACACTTACATGACGATTAGAGGATCTGACGCCAGCAGAATCAATGTTACCGTTAACGGAATTCCGTTAAATGACTCGGAAAGCCAAGGTGTTTGGTGGGTAAATATGCCAGATTTTACTTCTTCAGTAAGTAATATACAAATACAAAGAGGTGTTGGTACCTCAACAAACGGAGGTTCTGCTTTTGGAGCATCAGTAAATCTGCAAACTAATGGATTAAACTCTGAAAAATATCTTACATTAAATAATTCTGTTGGATCTTTTAATTCTTTAAAAAACAATATTGAGTTCGGAACAGGTTTATTAAACGGTAAATGGGCCTTTGATGGAAGATTATCTAGAATATCATCTGATGGATATATTGATAGGTCTTCTTCAGAATTGCAATCCTTTTACTTTTCTGGAGGTTATTATGCTGAAAATTCATCTTTAAAAGCTATTGTTTTTTCTGGACACGAAAGAACAGGACAAGCTTGGTATGGAGTTCCTAAATCTTATTTAGATTCAAACAGGACTTTCAATCCTTATAATTATGAAGATGAAGTAGATGATTACAGACAAACTCATTATCAACTACATTATAACAAACAATTTAACACTAATACCTTCTTAAATTTTGCAGCTCACTACACTAAAGGAGGTGGTTTTTATGAGCAATATATTGGTGATGATCATAATTCTATTCTTTATAATGGAGATTATATTTTTGGTCAGAATGAGCTTTCTTATTACGGATTAGAAGATGTGATTGTAGATGGAGACACTACAAGCGTATCTAATTTAGTAAGAAGAAAATGGCTAGACAATCACTTTAAGGGAGTTACATTCTCTTTTAACCATTCTACTGATAAAGCAAACTTTATTTTGGGTGGTGCAGGAAACACATATATTGGTAATCATTTCGGAAAAGTTATAAATACTGAAATTCATGGAGATTTAGACCATGAATATTACAGAAATAAAGCAACAAAAAATGATCAGAATATCTATTTTAAAACTGATTATAAACTTACAGAAAAATTAAATCTGTTTGCTGACCTGCAAGGTAGAAACATAAATTATTCCTTTGAAGGATTTAATGATGACGGAACCGTTGCAGACCAATCAGTAGAACTTAATTTCTTTAATCCTAAAGCGGGTGCAGTTTACACTCTTAAGGATAATATGTTTGTGTATGCTTCTTATTCAGTTGCAAACAAAGAGCCAAACAGAAATGATTATGTAGAAAGTTCTCCTTCTGACAGGCCTTTACACGAAACTTTATACGATACAGAAATAGGATTTAAATACAACAATAAAAACATGGATATTTCTGCTAATTGGTATCATATGAATTACAAAAATCAGTTAATAAATACAGGTGAAATTAATGATGTTGGTTATTCTGTTCATTCAAATATTGACAAGTCTTTAAGAACAGGAATTGAAATTGCTTCTGCAGTAAAAATCACTGAAAACTTAAGTTGGAACGGAAATGTAACTCTTTCGGAAAACACTATTGTTTCTCATGATGAGTTTATTGATAATTGGGATAGTTGGGGTAAGGATTCTATTCATTATGAAAACACAGATATTTCATTTTCTCCAAATATTATTGCAAAATCACAGTTAAATTATACTATTGGTGATTTACAAACTTCATTTATTACAAAACATATTGGTAGTCAATATATTGATAATACATCTTCTGATGAAAGAATGTTAAATGCCTACACAGTAAATAACTTATTACTTTCTTATAACCTTAAGTTTAAGAATGTAAAACAAGCAAAAATAACTCTTGCTGTAAACAATTTATTTAATAATGAATACGCAAACAGAGCTTGGATTTACCGTTTTGTTTCTGAAGGATGGGACCCAAGAGGTGAAACAAGTCCCTATACCAATGCCGATTCTGATGGATACAATATGATTGGTTATTTCCCTCAAGCTACCAGGAATTATATGTTAGGAATAACTTTAGGACTATAAAACATCTAAAAACTATCAACTATTTACTTATATTTGCGCTTTAATTACACTTTATGGATTACAACACAGAACGAGAACAACTAATTATTCCGGAATACGGAAGACATGTACAAAAAATGGTAGCTCATGCTACTTCAATTGCCGACAGAAAAGGAAGAGAAAAATGTGTGAACGCTATTATCACTTATATGGGGCAAATGAACCCTCATTTAAGAGATATTCCTGATTACAAACACAAACTTTGGGATCACTTATTTATTATGTCTGATTTTAAATTGGATGTGGATTCTCCATACGAAAAACCATCTCCAGAAAAATTATCCGAAAAACCTGATGTCTTAAAATATCCAAAATCAGAATTTTCATTTTCATATTACGGAAAACACATTGAAACAATGATTGAAACCGCAATAAACATGAAAGATGAAAAAGAAAAAACTACTTTAACAGGCATGATAGCGAATCATATGAAAAAATGCTATATTGCTTGGTCAAAATCTTCAGTAGATGATAAAACAATTTTAAAACATTTAGAGCGTTTATCAAAAGAGAAACTAATACTCGATAAAGATTTTGTTTTAATTGATGATGCAAAAGCAACATCTAAAAAAGCAAACGGACACAATAGCAGGAACAAGAAAAACAATTATAAATCCAAGAAAAAAAGATACTAATGGCTACATTTAAAGTACAAGGAGGTGTAAAACTAAAAGGGGATTTACATCCTCAAGGAGCAAAAAATGAAGCACTTCAAGTATTATGTGCAGTACTTCTTACCCCTGAAGAAGTTGTTATGGAAAATGTACCAAACATCCGAGATGTAAATATCCTTATCGACCTTTTACGTGATTTAAATGTTAAAGTAAATCAAATAGATAAAGACACCTATAGTTTTAAAGCGGATGAGGTAAATGTAGATTATCTTTCTTCTGATGATTATAAAGCAAAAAGTAGCCGTATCAGAGGGTCAATTATGATTGTTGGTCCACTTTTATCCCGCTACGGAAAGGGTTATATCCCAAGGCCAGGAGGAGATAAAATAGGAAGAAGAAGAGTAGATACTCACTTTATTGGATTTGAAAAACTAGGAGCTAAATTTGTTTACGATAGCAAAGAAGAGTTTTATCGGGTTACATCAGATGAGTTAAAGGGCGCATATATGCTACTTGATGAAGCTTCAGTAACTGGTACAGCAAATATTGTAATGACTGCTGTAATGGCAAAAGGAAAAACAACTATTTATAATGCAGCTTGCGAACCTTACTTACAACAACTTTGCCAAATGCTTAATTCCATGGGAGCTAAAATCACAGGAGTTGGTTCTAATCTCTTACATATTGAAGGTGTAGAAAGTTTAGGTGGATGTACCCACAGAATACTTCCGGATATGATTGAAATTGGTAGTTTTATAGGGTTAGCTGCAATTACACAATCGGAAATTACAATAAAAAATGTTGCATACGATAAGTTAGGAGTTATCCCTTCAGTTTTTTCCAAACTAGGAATAAAGATGGAACGAAAAGGAGATGATATTTACATCCCAGCACAAGAAAGTTATAAAATTCAGAATTTTATTGACGGATCTATATTAACTATTTCGGACGCACCTTGGCCAGGATTTACTCCAGATTTATTATCTATTATTTTAGTAGTTGCTTCTCAAGCAAAAGGATCGGTTCTTATTCACCAGAAAATGTTTGAAAGTAGACTTTTCTTTGTAGATAAACTAATTGATATGGGAGCTCAGATTATACTTTGCGATCCTCACAGAGCCACAGTTATTGGAGGAAATCATGAATTTAAATTTAAATCTACTACTATGACTTCCCCCGATATTAGAGCGGGAGTTTCCTTATTACTTGCTGCACTTGCTGCTGATGGAGAATCTACGATTCATAATGTAGAACAAATAGACAGAGGGTACCAAAATATTGATGATAGGTTAAATGCTATAGGAGCAAAAATAACTAGAATTGAATAACACATTAACCCTTATGAAAAGAATATTATTTTTTAGTTTACTAGCAATATCTATTAATTGTACAACAGCACAAAACACTGGGTTAAATATTGGGGACAAAGCTCCAGAACTTGCTTATGAAAATCCAAAAGGAGAGATTTTAAAACTTTCTGAATTACAAGGAAAGATGGTTTTAATAGATTTTTGGGCTTCTTGGTGCGGACCTTGCAGAAAAGAAAATCCGAATGTAGTAAGTGCATATATGAACTTTTTTGACAAAAATTTTACTCACGGAAATGGTTTTGAGGTATATAGTCTCTCATTAGATACAAAACAAAACGCTTGGGTAAAAGCAATAAATGACGACAAACTTTTTTGGGAATATCATGTTTCGGACTTAGGTGGTTGGAAATCAGAAGGTTCATCAAAATATCAGATTAGAAGTATTCCATCAAATGTTGTAATAGATAAAAATGGAATAATTGTCGCCAAAAACCTAAAAGGAAAGGCACTTCATAAATTTCTGAACGAAAATCTAAAAAAATAAAATCTGACAGATTGTCCTAAATTTCTGTTTGGCAAAGTATTTTCTATATATATTATCTGAAAATATAATTTATCACATCCTATTATAATGGCAAAAAATAAAAAAGACGAAATTAAAGAAGTAGAGGAAACAACTGAAAAAGTTGAATTACAGGAAGAAGAAGAGAAAACTCCACCTACAACTGAAGAATTATTAGAAATTGAAAAAGATAAGAATCTCAGGATTTTTGCAGAGTTTGAAAATTTCAGAAGAAGAACTGCTAAAGAAAGAATGGAACTTTTCACTACAGCAAATAAAGACATGATGACAGCTTTATTGCCCATTCTTGACAATTTTGAAAGATCTATAAAAGCAAATAATTATACTGATGAAGATGGTACTGTTTTAATTTACAAACAATTAAAATCAGAACTAGAAAAGAAAGGATTAAAGGAAATGGAAGATCCTAAAGGAAAAGTGTTAGACACTGAGTTTCATGAAGCAATAACTAACATTCCTGCCACTACAGAAGATATGAAAGGGAAAATTATTGACATAGTAGAAAAAGGATATATGTTAGGAGAAAAAGTAATGAGATACGCTAAAGTTGTAGTAGGAAATTAATTATGGGAAAAAGAGATTATTACGAAACACTAGGGGTTAGCAAAAATGCAGACGCTAAAGAAATTAAAAAAGCATACAGAAAACTTGCTATAAAATTTCATCCTGATAAAAACCCAGGGAATAAACAAGCAGAAGATAAGTTTAAAGAAGCTGCTGAAGCATATGATGTACTTTCAACCCCAGAAAAGAAAAAAAGATACGACCAATTTGGCCATGCTGGAATGAGTGGAGCGGCAGGAGGAAGAGGTGGTTTCTCTGGTGGAGGAATGAATATGGACGATATTTTCTCTCAATTCGGAGATATTTTCGGAGGTGGTGGATTCGGAGGGGGTTTTGGTGGTGGAGGCCAAAGAAGAAGAGTAGTAAAAGGAAGCAACCTAAGAATAAGGATTAATCTTACTTTAAAAGATGTAGTTGAAGGAGTCGATAAAAAAATTAAGGTACGAAAACTTGTAGTTGCGGATGGAGTAACATATATAACATGTGGAACATGTAATGGTTCGGGACAAGTCACTAGGATTAGTAATACTATTTTGGGACAAATGCAAACATCTTCTCCTTGCCCAAATTGTAGTGGAAACGGAAAAAGTATTGATAAAAAACCATCTGGTGCGGACCACAATGGTATGATTCAAAAGGAAGAAACTGTAGAAATTTCTATCCCTGCAGGAGTGGAAGACGGAATGCAACTAAAAGTAAGCGGAAAAGGAAATGCAGCTCCTGCTGGCGGAATAAATGGGGATTTACTAGTAGTAATATCAGTAGAAAATCATCCAGATTTAGTAAGAGATTCATCTAACAACTTACATTTTGACAAATATATAAGTTTTGCGGAAGCTGTATTAGGTATAACTACCGAAATACCTACTGTAAACGGAAAAGTTAAAATAAAACTAGAAGCAGGAACTCAATCTGGTAAAACTTTAAGATTAAAAAGAAAAGGAGTTCCTTCAGTAGAAGGTTACAGAACAGGAGATTTACTAGTTCATATTAACGTATGGACTCCTCAGGATTTAAGTAAAGAAGAGAAACAATTCTTTGAAAACTGTAATAAATCTGATAACTTTACTCCGAAACCTACTAATAAGGATAAATCATTCTTTGATAAAGTGAAAGAAATGTTCGAGTAAATTTTAAAAAATTGTCTGTTTTGAAGGTGATTTTATTAAAAATCTCCTTTTTTTTCGCTCAAAAACAGTATTTTTTATCTATTTCTTATTAAATTAATTCACAACTTAACTTTCTGAGTTTCTGTAACTTAACCTAATTGCAAACATCAAAATGTTAAAAAACATGGTGTTTTATATTTGCCACAAGTTTTGATATACTTACATTTGCCACGTATTAATCAAAACATAAAAAATTAAAATTATGAAAAAAAATTTACAAAAAGTATTAGTTCTTGCTTTAGGACTAACTACAACAATGGTTACAGCACAAGATGTTTCAATTAATTCTGATACAAGAATTAATCAAGATGACAAAAGTGCTAACCAAAGATTAACTGTTGGTGCATCTTGGGGAGGTTCTGATTGGGGTATTCATGCTTCTTCAGACTTAAGCTATGATGTTGCTACTGGTGAAGTGTCAAACTCATACTATGAAGCTTATGTTTCTACAGATGTTATGGGCTTTGGTACATTAACAATCGGTAGACAAGATTTAAGTTTCGGTTCTGGAACTTTAATTTCTTCTAACGATTGGAACATCACTGACAGGTTAACTACATCTGGTGCTGATTTCTCTGCTAACTTTGGAGGATTTGACATCAATGTGGGTACTATCGGTGGAATAGATCATGAAAACAATGAAAACTACATGAACGCTTCTGGTGAGTTTGGAGGTGCTACTTTCAATGTTTTAATGATGAACGAAGGAGAGACATCTGCTCATGGTTATGATTTAGGTTATTCTTTAATGGGAGGTGACTTATCTTTATCATACTCTATGAACTCTGATTACAGTGAGAATGAAATGACTGTAATGGGAGCTTCTTACCAAGTATTTGATAATATGTCAGCTTCTTATTCTATGACTTCTTATGAAGGAACAGAAGGAGAAAGATTTGGATCTGCTTACTCTAACATGAATAATGGAGACTGGACTAACGGTACTTTAGGATTCCAAGACAATGGATCTGAAGTAACAGCTATGGGAATCTCTTATGACTTAGGAGGAATTGACTTAGGATACACTATGTACTCTATCTCTAACGGAGATACTGAGTCTGATGCTACTTCTATCTCATTAGGATACTCTTTAACTGACAACGCTTCTTTATCTTTAACAAGAATGGGAGGTGATGATAATGAAGCTACTTGGATTACAATTTCAATCAGACCGTAATTACATTACAATAAAACTCTTAAAAGAGGGACTTTTAGTCCCTCTTTTTTTTGGCCTACATCTAATAGAACTAACAACACAATGTTAAAAAAGTTAATGTTATTAGTTTGTAAGTAAAGAAATAGAATTATCTTTGCGGTAATTATTAATCATTAAAAAATAAAAAAATGAAAAAAATGTTTTTAACAGCAGTTGTAGCTTTATCTACTTTAGCGGCTTCTGCACAATTTATGGTAGTAACAACTTATGACGGTGATCAAGAAGAATCAATGGATAAGTTAACTGCTAACATGGGTATTGGTTATGAAGTAATTGACGGAATCACTATTGGTGCTGCAAAAGTTCCTGCTGCTACTGACTCAACTGACTCTAGTTTAGATTTATTCCTAAGATATGACCTAGGATCATTCATGGAAGGTGCTTACGCAATTATACAAGCTCCAAGAGAAGAAGCTTCTGACAACATGAAAGTTGGTGTAGGTTTCTCTTTTAATGTATGGAATGCTTTATACCTTGAGCCAAGCTACACAATGCCAGCTAAATCTGATGATGATGGGAACAGAGAAGGTTCTTTCAAATTTGGTTTAGGTTACAGATTCTAAGACAAACAATATATAAATAAAAAAAACCACCCTTTGGGGTGGTTTTTTTATATCTTATTTTTTACTTTTAAAAGCTTTTAATAAAAGTATCAATCGCTTTATCCTTTGAGTTAACATCCGATCCTCCAGCAGTTGCAATAAACGCTTGTCCTCCACCACCACCTTTTACCTCTTTTGATACATCTCTTATTATATTTCCTGCATTTAGTCCGTTTGCTACCAAATCATCAGAAATTGATACAGTTAATAATAATTTATTATTCTGCTCCGATATAAGTAAAACTGCTACTTTCTCTTTAAATGTTCTTAATTTTAAAGCTACAGATTTCATAGATTCTGCATCTACAGAAACATCTTCTATTATAAAATTAATTCCATTTATCTCTTTTAAGTTTTTTTGCAAATCTGTTTCCAGGATATTTACTTCCAAGCTTCTATATGACTCTATTTTCTTCTGAAGATTTTTATTTTCCTTTAATAAATCCTCAACACCTTTTACAACATCTTTATTCTTAATTTTTGAAGAAATTTGAGAGAATTTATCCTCCAACTGTATGTGGTATTCATTTAAAGCATCTGCTGTAATCGCCTCAATCCTTCTGATGCCAGCAGCTGTTGAGCTTTCTGACTTAATTTTGAAAGATAAAATATTAGAAGTTGTGTTTACATGTGTACCACCACAAAGTTCAATAGATTTATTAAACTGAATTGCTCTCACAGTATCACCATACTTTTCTCCAAACAACATCATTGCTCCCATTTTCTCTGCCTCCGAAAGAGGAATGTTATTATGTTCCTCTAACGAGATGTTTTCCGCAATCTTATCATTTACTTTTTTCTCAATAATTGATAATTCTTCTTTTGTAAGAGCAGAAAAATGAGTAAAATCAAATCTTAAATAATCCGGACAAACTAAAGATCCTTTCTGTTGTACATGATTTCCTAATTCTTCTCTTAAAACTTCATGCAACAAATGTGTAGCGGTGTGGTTTCTGGCAGAAGAAATTCTTTTCTTCTCATCAACTTTTGCGATAAATTTAGAATCTAAATCTGTAGGTAATTTTTCTGAAAAGTGTATAATTAAATTGTTTTCCTTCTTAGTATCGATAATTTCAATTGTTTCACTGTCAGAATACAAAGTCCCAATATCACCAACCTGACCTCCGCCCTCAGGATAAAAAGGAGTTAAATTAAAAACAATTTGATACAAAGTATTGTCTTGGGTTTTTATCTGTCTGTATTTTGTTATTTTAACCTCCGTTTCTAAAGATTTATACCCTATAAATTCTTCCTTATCATCCTCTATCAGAACTTTCCAATCTGTAGTTTCAGACTTTGAAGCGTTTCTACTTCTGTTCTTTTGTTTTTGCATTTCAGAATTAAAAGCCTCAACATCTAATTCTAGATTATTTTCGGATAAAATTAAAGATGTTAAATCCAAAGGGAAACCGAAAGTGTCATACAACTCAAAAACTAACTCTCCTGATACTGTTTTATCAGAATTCCTTATAATTACATCTAATCTTTTTAGTCCATCAGAAAGAGTTCTTAAAAAAGAGTTTTCTTCTTCTTGTATTACTTTTGAAATTAATTCTTTTTGAGATACTAATTCCTCAAAAGCATCTCCCATCTGATTACATAACACTTCTACAAGTTTATAAATAAAAGCATCTTTCATATCAAGGAAAGTGTATCCGTATCTGACTGCTCTTCTTAAAATCCTTCTGATAACATAACCAGCTTTTACATTTGACGGAAGTTGTCCGTCCGCAATAGAAAATGCAATTGCTCTGATATGATCAGAAATAACTCTCATTGCAATATCTACTTTTTCATCCTCACCATATTTTTTATCAGATAATTTCTCAATTTCAGAAATAATTGGAGTAAAAACATCTGTATCATAATTTGATTTTACATCTTGCATTATCATACACAAACGCTCAAATCCCATTCCTGTATCTACATGTTTATTTGGTAATAACTCTAAAGATGAATCCGATTTTCTGTTATACTGCATAAAAACTAAATTCCAAATTTCAATTACTTCAGGATGGTCTTCATTCACTAAAGTTTTTCCATCTACAGATTTTCTTTCCTCTTCACTTCTATTATCAAAATGTATCTCAGAACATGGTCCGCAAGGTCCCGTCTCTCCCATTTCCCAGAAATTATCTTTTTTATTTCCATTCAAAACCCTATCTTCAGGAAGATGTTTTTTCCATAAATTATAAGATTCCATATCCTTTTCAAGTCCATCATTTTTATCGCCTTCAAAAACAGTAACATATATTCTTTCCTTATCTAAATTACAAACGTCAATCAGATATTCCCAAGCCCAATCAATTGCATCTTTCTTAAAATAATCTCCAAACGACCAGTTTCCAAGCATCTCAAACATTGTATGATGGTAAGTATCATGTCCAACCTCCTCAAGATCGTTATGCTTACCAGAAACTCTTAAACACTTCTGAGAATTAGCAACTTTATCGTCTTTAATTTCAGAATTTCCAAGGAAAATATCTTTAAATTGATTCATTCCTGCATTTGTAAACATCAAAGTAGGATCACCCTTTATAACCATGGGTGCAGATTTTACAATCTTATGTTTTTTCTCTTTAAAAAATGTAATAAAACTTTTTCTTATCTCTGCAGAATTCTTTTTCATATCTATTTTCACATCAAGTTGTTAGGAATCAAAGTAGTAGTTTGCTCTAAATTACAATTATTTAATATCTTTGCCTAACTTTATAATTAATATGGCAAAAGTAAAATATTATTACGATACTAAAACACTCAATTATCAGAGAATTGAAAAAACTCCTTGGGATAGAGTAAAAAACATCTTTATTTATCTAGGAGCTTCTATTTTTAGTGGGATAATTATGATAATGATTTTCTTTCAATTTTTTGATAGTCCTAAGCAAAAACAACTAAAAAGAGATAAATTAGATTTATTAAATCAATATAATACGCTAAATAATGAACTAACAGACATCAATCTTGTGTTGAAAGATATGCAAAATAGAGATGATAATATCTATCGTGTAATTTTTGAAGCAGACCCTATTCCTTCTTCAATAAGAAAAGCTGGATTTGGTGGAGTTAACAGATACAAACATCTAGAGAATTTATCAAATTCTGAACTAATTATAGAAACAACTAAAAAGATTGATATTATCTCAAAACAGATTTATATTCAATCGAAATCTTTTGATGAAGTGATAAATCTTGCAAATAATAAAGCAAATATGTTATCTTGCTTGCCATCAATTCAGCCAGTTGACAATAAAGATTTAAAAAGAATGGTAAGTGGGTTTGGAAGACGAATACACCCTGTTTACAAAACAATTACTCATCATGACGGAATGGACTTTGCAGCTGCAACAGGAACTCCAATTTATGCTACTGCAAATGGAACAATTGAGAAATCTACTTATGATAGAGGTGGCTATGGCAAGCATGTAATCATAAATCATGGATTTGGATACAAAACACTTTATGCTCACATGAATGAAATAAAATCATCAAAGGGAACAACAGTAAAAAGAGGTGATGTTATTGGATATGTAGGGAACACGGGTCTTTCAATTGGACCTCATCTACATTATGAAGTTCATTATAAAGGAAAGAAAGAAAATCCTTCTTTTTATTATCACAATGACCTTTCTCCTTCTGAATACAATAAATTAATTGAACTCTCTACTGAAGAAAACCAATCTTTTGACTAATGCCTAAATTAAGAACAAAAGTTGAAAAATTATTCTACCCAATCGGAGAGGTGGCAAAAAAATACAATGTAAATGTATCTCTTATCAGATTCTGGGAAAAAGAATTTGATATTTTAAAACCAAAGAAAAATAAGAAGGGTAACAGAATGTTTACTAAAAAAGACATGGGGAACCTTGATATTATTTATCACCTTGTAAAAGAGAGAGGATTTACACTAGAAGGAGCAAAAAAGAAACTTAAAGAAAATAAATCTGATACTATTGACAATATCACTATCATTAATAAATTAAAAGAACTAAAAAGCTTTCTGGTAGAAATGAGAGATGAATTATAAATCAGAATATGAATTCTGAAGATAAAACACTAATTTCGGATAGGATTGATAAAGAAATTAAAGAAACTCAGGAAAAGGTTGAAAAATACAGAAAATTAAGCAAACCAATATCTCCTGAAAATGCAATTGGAAGAATCTCCAGAATGGACGCTATAAATAATAAAAGTGTTGTAGAAGCTGCATTAAGAGAATCAGAACATAAATTAGACAATTTAATCTTTGTAAAAAGTCAGCTAGAAAGCAAAGAATTCGGATTATGTATAAAATGTAAACAATCCATTCCAATTGGTAGAATACTTTTCAGACCACAGAGTAAAAAATGTGTAAATTGCGCTAATTAATTTATATAATATGAATATTTACACAAAAAAAGGGGACAAAGGAAAAACACAACTATTAGGTGGGGAGATGGTAGATAAATTCAACCCAAAAATTGAAGCATACGGTAATATTGATGAACTAAACTCTTTTATTGGGCATATTCATGATCAGAAAATCAATAAAGATCATAAAGAATTTTTAATTTTCATACAAATACAACTTTTAAATTTAGGAAGTATAATTTCTTTTGATGGGAATAAACCCTCCATAAAATTACCAGAAGTTACAGATGTAGATGTAAAAAAAATAGAAACTGAGATAGATAGATTAGATAGTGAATTAGATACTCTTAATAATTTTATTTTACCATCTGGGCATCCAATATCTTCACTATGTCAAATTGCAAGAACTGTTTGTAGAAGAGCTGAAAGAGGAGTTGTGTTTTTATCTTCTCAAGGAGAAGATCATGAAGTTGCTATTAAATTTATGAATAGATTGTCAGATTATTTATTTGTTTTGTCCAGAAAAGTACTAAAAGAGGAAAATTGCCCAGAAATCCTTTGGAAATAAACGGTTTATAATATTGCCAATTCAGTAAAAATTTTATTTTTGCATAAAATTAAAACACTATGTATTGGACATTAGAACTTGCAACAAAATTAGAAGATGCACCATGGCCTGCTACTAAAGAAGAGCTTATTGACTTTGCTATTCGTTCGGGAGCTCCTATGGAAGTTGCTGAAAACTTACAAGAATTAGTTGAAGAAGAAGAAGGACAAATCTGGGAAAAAATTGAAGAAATTTGGCCAGACTACCCTTCAAAAGAAGATTTCTTTTTTAATGAAGATGAATATTAAATTTAAGTAGTAGTATAAAATCAAGAACAAATGGCTTTACTAAATATTCTAGGTAAACTTTTCGGAAACAAATACGAGAAAGATGTAAAAAACATCATGCCTATTGTAAAGCAGATTAATGACAAATATTCTAGTTTTTCATCTTTAAATAATGATCAGTTAAGAAGCAAAACACAAGAATTAAAAAACAAAATATCAGAACACATAAAAACAGACAAAGAAGAGATTTCTAGTCTGAAAGAAAAAGCTGAGTCTGATATAAGTGCAGAAGAAAAAGAAATACTTTACGATCAAATAGATAAAAAAGAAGTTGTTGTAATTGAAAAACTCGAAGAAGTTTTATCAGAAATATTACCAACTGCATTTGCTGTTGTAAAAGAAACTGCCAGAAGATTTACTGAAAACGAAAAAATTGAAGTAACAGCAACTAAATTTGATAAAGATCTTTCTGCTGAAAAGGATTTTATTAGTATTGAAGGAACAAAAGCTATTTACAGTAACCATTGGAAAGCAGCCGGAAACGACACTCTGTGGGAGATGGTACATTATGACGTTCAGTTAATTGGTGGTATTGTAATGCATCAAGGTAAAATAGCAGAAATGCAAACTGGAGAAGGGAAAACTCTTTCCGCTACACTTCCTGTGTTTTTAAATGCATTAACCGGATTAGGTGTTCATCTGATTACAGTAAATAATTACCTTGCAAAAAGAGATGCTGAATGGATGGGACCTATTTTCCAATTCCATGGACTTTCAATTGATTGCATTGATAACCATCCACCAAATTCGGATAATAGAAAAAAAGCTTATTTATCTGACATTACTTATGGTACAAATAATGAATTTGGATTTGATTATTTGAGGGATAATATGGCTAAAAAACCTGAAGCTTTAGTTCAAAGGAAGCATCATTATGCTATTGTAGATGAGGTAGATTCTGTATTAATTGATGATGCCAGAACTCCTCTTATCATTTCAGGACCAACGCCCAGAGGTGACGTTCATGAATTTAATGAACTAAAACATAAAATTGATACATTAGTTTCTGCACAAAAAAAATATGTTACAACTATACTTTCTGACTCTAAAAGATTATTAAAAGAAGGAAATAAAGAAGAGGGTGGGTTTAATTTATTAAGAGTTTTTAGAGGACTTCCGAAAAATAAAGCCTTAATTAAATTTTTAAGTGAAGAAGGAATAAGAGCTCAATTACAGAAAACTGAGAACTTCTATATGCAAGAGAAGAGTAAGAACATGCATATAGTTGATGAAGATTTATTCTTTGTAATTGATGAAAAAAATAACTCTATAGAACTTACTGATAAAGGAATTGACGTAATGACTGGGAATTCTGAAGATAAAGATTTCTTTATTATGCCTGATGTTGGAGCTTCTATCTCTGTTTTAGATAACTCTAATATATCAGAATCAGAGAAAGCAAAACAAAGAGAAATTTTAATGAGAGATTTTTCTATAAAAAGTGAAAGAATCCATACGGTAAATCAGCTATTAAAAGCATATACACTTTTCGAAAAAGATGTAGAGTATGTTGTAATGGATAATAAAGTTAAAATTGTTGATGAGCAGACAGGTCGTATCATGGACGGTAGAAGGTATTCTGATGGACTTCATCAAGCAATTGAAGCAAAAGAGAATGTGAAAATTGAAGCTTCTACTCAAACATTTGCAACTATTACATTGCAGAATTATTTCCGTATGTACAATAAACTTGCTGGTATGACGGGTACTGCTGAAACGGAAGCGGGTGAATTTTGGGAAATTTATGAATTAGATGTAGTAGCAATACCTACAAACAGACCAATACAAAGAGATGATAGAGATGATTTAGTTTATAAAACTAATAGAGAGAAATATAATGCAGTAATTGAGGAAATTGTTTCTTTAACAGAGCAAGGAAGGCCAATTTTAGTTGGTACAACTTCTGTAGAAATATCAGAACTTTTAGGTAGAATTCTGAAAACAAGAGGAATAAAACATAATATCTTAAATGCAAAACTACACCAAAGAGAAGCGGATATTGTAGCAGAAGCAGGAAACGCATCTGTAGTAACTATCGCTACAAATATGGCTGGTAGGGGTACCGACATTAAACTTTCTGATGAGGTAAAAGAAGCTGGAGGACTTGCAATTATTGGTACTGAAAGGCATGATTCCAGAAGAGTTGATAGGCAGTTAAGAGGTCGTGCTGGTAGACAAGGAGATCCAGGTTCTTCTCAGTTTTTCGTTTCTTTAGAAGATAAACTAATGCGTTTGTTTGGTTCAGAAAGAATCGCTAAACTTATGGACAGAATGGGACTAGAAGAAGGAGAGGTGATTTCTCATTCCATGGTAAACAAATCTATTGAAAGAGCTCAGAAAAAAGTAGAGGAAAATAATTTCGGAACTCGTAAAAGACTTTTGGAATATGATGATGTAATGAACAAGCAAAGAGAAATTATCTACACAAAAAGACGACATGCTCTTTTTGGAGAAAGACTTTCTTTGGATGTATCGAACATGGTGTACGACACTTGTTTTAATATTGTAAATCAATCCCACGAGTTTAAAGATTTTGATTCCTACTCACAAGATGTAATGAGAATCTTAACAATTAGCGCTCCTGTTTCAGAGGAAGAATTCGAATCAAAAACAGAAGATGAAATTGTAGATATCACTTTTGAAAAATGTTTAGAAAACTATAAGTTAAAATCTTCAAATATAGCAAGTTCTGTATTGCCTCAAATTAAAAATGTATTCGAAACACAATCTGCTACTTACAAAAATATAGTAATACCTTTTACAGATGGGATTAAAACACTTCAGGTAACTGCAGATTTAGAAGAATCTGTAAAATCTGAAGGAAATAATATTTCTACTGCTATCGAAAAAGGAGTCACTCTGGCAATAATTGATGATTTCTGGAAAGAGCATTTAAGAGAAATGGACGACTTGAAGCAATCTGTACAAAATGCAGTTTACGAACAAAAAGACCCATTATTAATTTACAAATTTGAAGCTATTGATTTATTTAAAGTTCTAATGAGTAAAATAAATAAGGATATTGTTTCCTTCTTATTAAAAGCAGGTATTAATAGCGGTGAAAACAATATAAAGGAAGAAAAACATATTTTAGAGGAAACAAACTTACAAACAAGTAGAGCTTCCGATATTCCAGATGCAAATACACAAAATCCAAATCAAGCTCCTCAGAAACAAAAAGCACAACCAATCCGAACTGAGAAGAAAATTGAAAGAAACGCTCCATGTCCATGTGGAAGCGGGAAGAAATACAAAAAATGTCACGGGAGGTAAAAGGTGGGGAGTATAAAATACATAATCAATTATCTATTTTATTTTATCTTACTAATAAATATAAACGCCTGCAAAACTTACAAACTTTTTCCAGATATAGAGGATACTCCACAACATGATTTTGATGTAAATTTATCGGGAGATACACCAAACTATTCCGAAATAAAATATTGGGTAGAACATCCTGAAAAGGAAAACCATTTCACAATTCTCCCCCTGAATTACACAGATTCTTTATACAATTCTAATCCTAAAATAGATGTTTTTTTTGTGCATCCCACTCTTTATCTTAAAGGAAATAGATGGAATGCCGATATTAATGATGAAAAGTTAAATAACGAAATTGGCACTTCTGCTATTAAAAATCAGGCCTCTGTTTTTTTAGGAATTGCAAATATTTACGCTCCACATTACCGACAAATGCACATTCAATCGTATTACGATTTGGAAAACGGTTACCAAGCTTTAGAAATAGCGTATAAAGATATTGAAGATGCCTTTCTATATTATTGGGAACATGAAAATAAGGGAAATAAATTTATAATAGCGGGACATAGTCAAGGAACTACCATCAATGAACTTCTTCTTAAAAGATTAATTTTACAAAATGAAGAGATGCGAAATAACTTATTAATCGCCTATCTTCCAGGAATGCCAATTATACCATTTCATAAAGACTTACCTCCGTGTAACTCTTCTAATCAATTGAATTGTTACCTATCGTGGCGTACATTAGCGGAGGGACATTCTCCAACTGGATGGGATTCTTCCGATAGTATTTCTTCAGTAAATCCTATTAGTTGGGAAACAGATAGTTTACTTTCTGAAAATGAAGATCATCTTGGAATCCTTTTTCAAAACCATAAAATACATTAT
>Ga0206679_10001175_pt1 | contig 21650 bp, 27 predicted proteins | sample M110012015metaG_FD_155464 | JGI IMG/M metagenome (GOLD analysis project Ga0206679, IMG submission 155464) | Ammonia-oxidizing marine archaeal communities from Monterey Bay, California, United States - M1 100m 12015 | ecosystem: Environmental > Aquatic > Marine > Intertidal zone | place: USA... | reverse complement strand
TGCATATCCCTCAAGTACGGATAAAAAATTCATGCAGAGCAACCCGGTCGTATGGATAATTTATTCAGGAATTAACAAAAACTTCAGAGCACATGTTCTTGAATCAGATAGTGTAGAAATTCAAATTGATGAAAAATAAGTGCAACCGATTGCAACAACATGTATTGGTTTAGTTTTCACCAAATGTTTATCTCTTAAAACATAATAAGATAAAAAACCATTCCAACACATGAGTAAAAAGAATACCAGTACGATTACATTTAGAATAGATGAAAGTTTTGACGAGCATCTTAGAAAAATTGCAAAAGAACAAAAGATTAGTCTCAATACTTTAGCCAATCAAATTTTTGGAAATTATTTAGATTTGGATGTGTATATGGAAAAATTTGGGGTGATGAAAATGAGCAAAAAAGTATTCAAAATGTTTTTAGATAAAACAGATGAAACAGAACTCAAACTTTTAGCTCTTGATGCAGGTTCAAAAGAACCTGTAGAATTCATATTATTCAAATGGAAAGAAATTACATCAGAAAACGTATCCATGTTTATGAAAATTTATTGTGAACATTGCGGATACGGACAATGTGATCTTGAACAGTCAGAAAACAAGACATCCATGAGTGTACGTCACAACTTTGGCAAAAAAGGATCAACATACATTGCGTCATTTCTAACAGCAGTTATCACATCCACATTAAATCGCGAATGTGACATTGTAGAATCTGATGAATCAGTAACAATTTCTTTTGTAAATTGATTGCAATTGATTGCAAATAATACGTGTCAGTTAAATGCAATTTGAACAATATTTGATTATGAGCACAAATCACCACACAAAACAAGATTCCACGGTTAGTGATGCCTTAAAACAAAAAATAGACATGACAAAACACCTCAAAGAAAACAATACAACCTACAAAGCCCACTGGTGGAGAGCCATGTCAATGTCAATAGCACTGTTCATTCATGCTTGGGTACCATCGATGTTTCCAACTTACGCTTCAGATAAAATGAATCACAGGTAGCCACTGCCCAGGTATTGTGAAATAAATATCCCCTTTTTTACTGGAAAATATGGAAATTCACGTATACGACACTTATGTCAAAGCCGCAGATGGTCACACCATGCACTTTGATGTAATCACTGGTGAAAAAGATCATCCTAAAGCCATAGAATTTGGCAAAGAATGGTTAAAAGAAATAGGCGAAGGTGAAGCAGAAATGACACAAAACGAATGTACATTCTGTCACTCACAATCTTGCCCAGAGCCTGTTGAGCAGGCAATTAAGGAAAAAGGCTATTTTATCCAAAAGATGGAAGGCTGTCCTTAAACATTTTTTTTCTTTTTAAAAAAAATAATATTTTTTTAGACAGAGTTTCATAGTTACTGTATGAACGAAACCAAATATGCAAAATGGACAATAGATGGAGATAAAAAAACAGAATGGATTTGTGGTTGTTTTCAAACAACAGACAATTATTTCAAATTCTGTGACACACACAATCAAACTTTACAAAAAGCAATTCAAGCTCAAATTGATGAATTGGATATGACTTTGATTATTGAAGAAGATTAGATTGCAAGTATTGCGACAAATGCAGAAACAAACACAATTGCGATAGTGTTTAGTAATTTAATTACGGTATTGAGTGCAGGTCCAGCTGTATCTTTGTAAGGATCTCCAATGATATCACCTACAACTGCAACTTTATGAACTTCAGAGCCTTTCTCACCATTCATTTCAACTAACTTCTTTGCATTATCCCATGCACCACCAGTATTTGCCAAATGGTATGCCAGTAAGATACCAGTGACAACAGCCCCCATCAACAATCCAGCTACTGCAGTTGGACCCAATAAAATACCAAGAATGATAGGAGAAACAATTGCGACAAGTGCAGGTTTCCAAATTTCTTTGATTGAAGCAACAGTTGCAATGTCTACACATTTTGCATAATCAGGTTTTGACGTTCCTTCAAGAATTCCAGAATCTGCTTTGAACTGTCTTCGAACCTCATCAACCATTTTTCCAGCTGCACGAGATACACCGTTGATGAGTTGTCCAGTAATGATAAATGGAATCAATCCACCAATTAACAGTCCAACAATGATTGCGGGATTAGTTAAGCTGTAATCCAAATCCAATACGCCTGCAAATACATGTGCAGCTTCAAATTGAAATGCCTGAATCATAGCTAATGCAGCTAACGCAGCACTCGCAATTGCAAATCCCTTAGTAACAGCTTTAGTAGTATTTCCAACTGCGTCAATTTCATCTGTTACTTTACGATTTTCTTCACCCATTCCAGTCATCTCAACAATACCACCAGCATTATCTGCAATTGGTCCAAAGGCATCAATACTAAGAACAATTCCTGCAAGACTCAACATTGCCATGGCAGTCAAAGAAGTTCCAAAAATACCATAAAGTACGGGGTCTGCACCTTCAGGTGCTGCAGCAGAAGAAATAGAATAAGATACGATGATTGCAACAACTAGTGCAATCATAAATGGTCCTGTGGACTGCATGCCTTTGATAATTCCCATCAATGTTAATGAAGCATATCCCCATTTTGCAGAATCTGCAATTTCTTTTACTGGACCTTTTTTGTAACTGGTGTATTGGTCAGTGATTTTTTGAATAACAGGGACTAATATGACACCAATTACAGTGGCTCCAAACAAAGCAAGGGCCGTAGAAGATTGATCAATAAATTGTGTAATAAAGACATAGTTTAGTGCAATTGCAATTGCAGCTGAAACATAAAATGAACGATTAAGAGGTTTCATTACATCAGTTACACCTTTTGAACCAACAATGACAACACCGATAATTGATGCAATCATTCCAGAAGAACCAATTAAAATTGGATAAAGGAAAAAGTTTGGCGCACCAATTAATGCTGCAATGAGTAATGCTGCAAGTATTGTGACAATATAAGATTCATAAACATCAGATCCCATCCCCGCTGCATCACCAACATTGTCTCCAACATTATCTGCAATTGTTGCAGGGTTTCGAGGATCGTCTTCAGGGATATTTGCTTCAACTTTTCCTACCAAGTCTGCGCCCATATCTGCAGCCTTTGTGAAAATACCACCACCAATTCTAATGAATAATGCAATTAGACTAGCACCAATTCCAACTCCAGCAATGGTAATTGGATCTGGATAAATTAAGTATAAACCAGTTATTGCCAAAAGGGCCATCGCAGGAACTACCAAACCGACTGTAGCCCCGCCTCTAAATGCCATAGCGAATGTTTTACCAAGACCATCACCACTAAGATTTGCAGCCCTAACTGCAGCCTTCACAGTAATTTTTAATGAAATAACACCTGCAACTGCAGACAATGTTGCACCCACTGCAAACGCAAGTCCATTGGAAGGTTGCAAAAATGCACCAATAATTACCGAGAGAGCGATAGCAACTGGAATGATTATTTTCATCTCACGTTTCAAAAATGCCGAGGCTCCTTCCTTAACAGCGTTTGAGATATCCATCATTTCCTGAGTTCCAGAAGGTTGTTTTGTAATCCAAGCAACAAGACCCCCCGCCACTAAAAATGATGTAACGCCACAAATGAATGGCAGAATTTCAGCAAAATCCACAGTATATCTGAGAACAAGTATCTTTTAAGTATGAATCAAAGAGATCGAGTTTTGTTTCTTTTCTTATAAGCTGAAAAAGTCTTTCCGCGAAGTCCTTGTCTAACAAGTTTATTGAATCTCTTTCCATGTGCAAGGTAAGGGAATCGCATATGGATTAATTCATGAACAATAGTGTTTTCCAGTGTTTTTTCATCAGGTATTTTTCTGACATTTATGAAAACCAAATTATGCTGAAGGTAAGATACGCCATAATACTTGTATGCAGATGTACGTCTGCCTTCAGTCATTTCTTTGGGAGCATCAAGTACCTCTTTAGTAGATAACAAAATATCGGGTTCAGGAATTGAAAATCTCTGGGAGTAGATTCCAATTTTTTCTAAGATTTGTAATTTAAGATCAGGTTCAAGTTTCACAATGATTTTTCAAGTAATCCATGTTTATCTTAAAATGTCAATTGTTGTGCAATATTTGGTTGATTTTGGTTCTACAAAATTATGAATGAATAGGGTCAGAGGTTTTGTGGGGTAATCACGAATCATACAGCCACCGTCTCATCACACCCCATTACTTCATTAGATTAAGTAATGTTTGTGCTTTATTTCTAATTTCTGTAGTAATCTGTACTAAAACCAGTCCCCGGTTTGGTTGGCCATACAAAACAACAGAATTTTTTGGTGCATGTATACAAACAGGCAATACCAGCAAATCCTCTTCGCCATTTACAGTTAATCGAATAGGAGAAGTCATCGTAAATGCTTTTTTAATTATTTCAATACTTTGCAAAGTTATTTCAGCAGGAGGGTTATCAGTAATTAATTCAGAGGCATTTCCAAGTTTTAGAAGTTCTCTTTTTTGTCTTTTTTCCAAACCATCAATGATTTGTAAAGACGGAATTAAATCAAAATCAATCATTTTTTCAGTAGTTTTATCTCCAACAGTAATAATGTAAGAATCATCTGAAAGATATTTTTGAATATTTTCTTTGTTGTCTTTGCCAATTGGCAGCAATATTCCTAAAGGAATTTTCAATTGGTCTCTCAAAGAATCAGGTAATTTCACAGGAATCGTAATTAAGTTGTGGAGTTCTCAGATGGTACTTCGTCAGTAGAAGATTCAGAGGGAGGTTCAGAATCCATTTCTTCTTGCAAGTTTGCTGCAATGATACTACATTGGGCTGCAACATTTTTTGCACTTGCCCTGAATGCATCAGCACTTGGAGACTCGGCATGTGTAATCATTATAGGTTTTCCAGAATCAGAACCAGACATAATACCATAATTTAATGGGATTTCACCCAAGAATGGAATGTTGAATTGTTCACCAATTTTCTTTGCACCACCGTTACCAAAGATGTAATGTTTGTCATCACAGTTTGGACAAATGAAATGGCTCATGTTTTCAATAACACCAATAATTGGAACGTTTAATTTTTCAAACATTGAAACTGCTTTGACTGCAACATTACTTGCAACGTCTTGAGGGGTCGTAATAACAAGAATTCCAGTGATAGGAATTGTTTGTGCCAGGGTTAATGGAATATCACCAGTGCCAGGAGGTAAATCAACAATCAGGTAATCTAGTTCGGACCAATTAGTATCAACTAAAAATTGTTTTAAAATTCCAGAAATAATTGGACCACGGTAAATTGCAGCTTGGTTAGACTGGTCTGCAAAGAAACCAAATGAAACAACTTTTAATCCATTAGAATCAGCAGGTTGTAATTTATTGTCTTCAACTTCCATTGAACCATCTTTCATTCCCAGCATTAATGGAATACTTGGGCCATAGATATCAGCGTCAAGCAATCCAACTTTAGCTCCTGTTTGAGATAATGCCAAAGCTAAGTTTAGCGAGACAGTGGATTTTCCAACACCACCTTTTCCACTAGCAACGCCGATAATATTTTTGACAGTTGCCATTTGAGTATCAGCATCAAGAGAACGTCCCTCCATTACTTTTGCAGTTACTGCCATATCAAAATTTTTCAGGTCGGAAAGCTCAGCAATTGCTTTTCGGACGTCTTCTTCAATTTCCACATTAAAAGGGCATGCAGGAGTAGTTAGTTCCAAAGTAAATTTAAGATCACCATCATTGAGTTCTAGATTTTTGATCATTCCCATCGAAACGATGTCTTTTTTCAGATCAGGATCAATCACAGTACTAAGTTTTTCAAGAACTTGATCTATTCCAACCATTGCGTCAAAAAGTGAAAATACATTATTTATAGATAGGTCAGATATCAAAAAATGCAATTTTTTAAAAAAATCATCAAAATCTTGAGAAATTCAGGATAAATCACCCAAAGATTCATAAATTGAAATTCAAGAAAAATAAAATAGTTGTTTTCTATATCTACCCTAGTTGATGTTGTTAGGATTCCTCCAAGCTTATTTGGAACTACACTCAAAAAGGCAGCAGTAAACATTCTCAAAGAAAAGTACGAGAGCATGATTAATGCAGAATTAGGCTATATCATCATGATTTTAGATGCCAAAGTAGACGAGATGGGAAAAATGATTGCAGGGGATGGAGGAACATTCCACAAAGTGCAATTTGAGGCATTAACATTTTATCCAAAATTACAAGAAATAGTTCAAGGAGAAATTGTAGACATTACAGACTTTGGAGCATTTGTCAGAATTGGTCCAACTGATGCGTTACTTCACCTATCACAAGTTATGGACGATTATCTTAAGAGTGATGTGAAAATGGGATTAATTTTAGCTAATCAAAGTGGAAGAACATTAAAAGTCGGTTCAACATTGCGCGCAAGAATCACTGCAGTGTCTTTAGGAAAAGCTGCTGCAATGGGCAAGATTGGAATTACTTGTAGACAACCATTCTTAGGTGCAGACGAATGGATTGCTGAAGAAATTAAAAAGGCAGATGGTTCTGGAGAACCAGCAAAAGTAGAGGCCAGCTAAAATGGCACGAGAAATGGCATGCAGAAAATGCAAACGTGTTACAACTGAAAAAGTTTGTCCAGGTTGCAAGTCATCAGATTTGACACCAGATTGGAATGGTGTTGTATTAGTAGTAGATCCAACAAACTCAGAAATTTCAAAAACATTGGCCATTACTCAAAAAGGCAAATATGCAATCAAAGTAACATAGAATATCTCTAAATCTTTAAAATCAGATTAACATCTAATCACAATATGTCATTTAATCCAAAAAAGCAGTTATCACAGTTTCTTGCAGAAGACATAGGCAAAGGAGACATAACAAGTGCGTTATTATCAAAGAAAAAAATTTCAGTGAAAATAATTTCAAGGGAGAAAGCTATTCTTGCAGGCTCAAAATATGCAAAAGAAATTTTCAAACTCAAAGGATGCGAATCCAAAATAATTACAAAGGACGGTTCAAAAATCAAACCAAATCAAACAATCATGAAAGTTACAGGGGATGCAAATAAAATTTTAACATGTGAAAGAACTGCATTAAACATCATAACAAGAATGAGTGGAATTGCAACACAAACAAACGAACTTGTTAAAAAAATTCCAAATAAAACAAAAATATACGCAACTAGAAAAACGGCCCCAGGACTCAGATATTTCGACAAAGAAGCTGTTGAAATTGGAGGAGGCAAAAAACACAGGTTACGATTAGACGAGATGGTCATGATTAAAGACAATCACATAGCAGTTGAAAATTCAATATCATCGTTAATAAAAAAGACCAAAAAAAAATACAAGAAATTTGAAGTAGAAGTTGAAAACACAGAAGATGCAGTTCTTGCGGCAAAGGAAGGGGCAACCATAATTATGTTAGATAATTTTTCCCCGACTCAAATCATAAAAACAATCGCAGTTCTTAAAAATAAAAAATTACGGAAGAATGTATTACTAGAAGCATCAGGCGGAATTAATTCCAAAAATATTTCAAAGTATGGAAAGACAGGAGTAGACATCATATCCATCGGCAGCATAACAAATTCAGTTAAAGGAATAGATGTCAGTTTAGAGATTTAGTTTAGATAGTAAATCAGACACAGATTTATTTTTTGGATCAATTTCTTGAATTTTCTTACAGCAATCAATTGCACGTTGATTTTCCTCCAATTTTTGATGAGAATATGCCTTCAAAAGTAAAACATCAATATCATAAGACCCAATATCAAGAGATTTGTCAAAATATGAAATTGCAGTTCGAAATTGGTTTTTTAGGTAATAAATCCCACCAATAGTAAACAAAACATCATGGTGTACAGGGACCTTCTCCAGATAATCCGTACCTAATTTCAGAGCCTCAGGATATTTTTTTTCTTTTACAAGTTTTTTAAATTTTTTAAATTGTTCTTCATTTTTCTTTGATTGAGGATCTTTTGGAGTTTTACTAAATAATCCCACCAAAACCATCACATGCTAACTAATTTCAAGCATTCTGTTAATTGCTAAACGAGCTTTATCGGCAATTTTTTTTGGAACAGTTACAACAGTTTCTTCATTGATTAGAGAATCATATACTTTTTCAAGAGTAATCATTTTCATGTATTGACATTCAGCTTTTTCAGATGCAGGAATGAATGTTTTTTCAGGATTTTGTTTTCTCATTCTGTACAATATTCCAGTTTCAGTGGCAACAACAAAATTCTTTGATTTTGATTTGTTTACATGATTCAGCATTCCTTCAGTTGAAAGAATTGAAACTTTGTTGTTATCATAACTTCCATCAGCAACATCATACATCATAGGAGTTGTACAACTGCATTCAGGATGAATAACAAATTCAGCATCGTTCATTGAATTTAATTTTTCAGTGACATCCTCAGGAGTGATACCTGCATGTACATGACATTCGCCTGCCCATATGTGCATATTTTTTCGTCCAGTCATTTTTGCAACATATGATCCAAGAAACATATCAGGTAAAAACAAAATTTCCTTATCTTCAGGAATTGCCTTTACAACATTTACAGCATTTGAGGAAGTACAGCAATAATCAAGTTCGGATTTTATTTCTGCAGTAGTGTTAACATATCCAACAGAAATTGCATCAGGATGTTGTTTCTTCCAATTACGTAATTCATCAACAGTGATTGAGTCAGATAGCGAACATCCAGCTTCTACAGAAGGCAATAGCACTCTTTTATCAGGACTGATAATGGCAGCTGTTTCGGCCATAAAATGAACACCACAAAACAAAATAGTTTTTTGGTCAACAGTTGCAGCCAATCTAGACAACCCTAGAGAATCGCCGGTGAAATCAGCTATGTCCTGCACATCAGGAATTTCATAATTATGAGCCAAAATTACGACATCTTTTTCTTTTTTCAGCCTCATTATCTCATTTTTTAAAAATGAAGTATCCTGAACTAACATGATTCACAAAAAATTGAATATGTGTAAATTTAAAGAATAGGGAATTGACAATAATTTTCTAAAAAGTGTCTAAATGTGGCAATTTTTGCCAGTTAGGTGCCAATTTGGATATCATCGGAGCAATATCTTCTCAATGTTTCAATGGCGGACAAAATAGCCAACTTGCTAGTTTTAGGATTGTCTGGATCGGGAATATTCTCAATAGTAAATGTCATTTTTCCAGATTTTGCAACAGCCTCAATATGATGAGTATTTTTATCAGTGTCAGGGTCTGCAACAATTTTTACCAATGTTTTATCGCTGCCAATTCCAGACAAAGATACCAGTGCCGCTACATTGATGTTTGCAGGAAATAACGAGACAGCGTCACGAGCTGTACCTTCAAAAACAATTGTTGAAGAATTAATCGAATCCAGATCAATTTCAGAAGTTTCAAAAAATGTTGCCCCCTTTAATGAACGAGGATGCTTTGTAGTAGTAATAGATACAGATTCCAATTCATCCTTAATAGATTTCAGCCCATCCAATCCAGCAATTGCACCAGAAGGAAGATAGATGGTTTTTTTATAATGATCACAAGCGTCGTATAAAATATCATAAATAGATTCATCCAACAATGCACCTACACTCATAATCATGAAATCACGTTTATTTTGCAATATACTTAATCCGTCGTCCCTTACAGCATTTTGAGAAGCTGCTTCAACTACAATGTTAACAGAATGTGAAGACAACAGGTGAGAATTTTCAACAATTTCAGGTTTAGTATTTAATTTTGAAACAAGAGTGGTAGAAGCTTCTTTAGAGTCATCATAGACATGTGTCAAAATTCCAGGTATTTTGCCAGAATCAATTGCAAGTGCAATCTGAGTACCCATCACACCGCATCCTAACAAACCAATTTTTTTCAAGTGATCACAATAGAAAAGTTCTCTTAATTAATGATAGTCCAAAAAACAAGCAAATAGAAAGATACCAAATCCACATGAAGAAGTTGTTTTGATGGATCATCTTTGTCAAAAGTTAACACAAGCTAAAGATTTTATTCAAACATACCAACTAATGATGTGCTCAACACAGTATACAAGGATGCCATCATTAACAGAGAGAAAATGCTATCGATTCTAAAAGGTCCAAAATTTGAGCAAATTTTGCAAAAAGCACAAGCAAATTGGAATGATTTTGCGCCTACTAAAGAAAATGTGGTCACAGCTGGTATCGATAGCAGTTTTAACAACACTAAGTTTCAAGGAATAGAATTGTGGGCAACCACAGCAGTTTCAATTAAGTCAGATGGAGAGATTATTGTAGATTTACATGATTCAGGATTAGGGTCAGATACGGATCTTTCAAGAATTGCAAGTAAAATGGAAATTGATGCATGTGAAAAAACGGTTGACGAGGTTGATTTAGTATTGATGGACGGCTCACTTCATTCACAATTTATGACAAGGCAATCAGCATTAGATGCACAAGTTGTAAGAATAATGAACAAAAAAAGAAATGTCATTTTTATTGCAAAAACATCAAATACAAAAAAACAGTTTGAAAATTTAGGTTCGTTGGCGGGAGATATTTTTTATTATAATCATGTAACAAACGGTCCAGGTTTTAGTGAAATATTTGTAGAAAGGAACTATGGACCAGATAAAATAATCTCATCGACATTTGTGAGATTAAGTGATTCAACCCCAATTATCAAATTAGAATTTTTAGGAGGAAAACATGACAACGACGAAGTTAAATCGATAATGAATAAATTGTTTAAAACTAGTGTAGGCGGATATCCATATGCACTAAAGCTTGCACATAATAACTGTAAAATATCAGACAAAGAACTTGGAAAAATGGTTAGTTTGTTAGGATTAAGTAACGAAATTGGTTCAAGAGAGGTATTAGGTTGAGTCTAGGTTTCGTAGTAGGGGAATCAAAACCCACGTCAGTAACAGCAATCACATCACGGTCATTATCAGTTGGCGAATATATCAAAATCAGCATTGATGAAGGAGAAATTTTAGGATTAGTAGAGAGATCGTCGGTATCAAGTGCAGCATTTACAGATGTTAGAAATTTTCATGAAGCTGAAGAAAGTACAGAAATTGCAGACATCAATAAAAGAGACAAAACATTCACGGCACACATAGGAATTTTAGGATTTTTAGAGAATCTACGTAAAGGTCAATCAATCATTCCAGCAATTCCGCCCATTCCAGGCACAGAAATCACACAACCGACAAACCAAGATTTAGAGGGAATTTTCAGTCCAAAAAAAGATGGATGGTTAAAAATTGGCAATTTATTAAGAAATAAAAAAATTGAAGCTAAAATCAACCTGGACAAGATTGTTTCAAGACATCTAGGAATTCTAGCCATGACAGGAATGGGCAAAAGTAATTTAGTTTCATTAATCACAAAAAAAATTTCAGAAGTAAAAGGAACTGTAATAATTTTTGATTACCACAACGATTACACAACACTGAACATTCCAAATGTGAATGTGATTGATGCAAAAATCAATCCAAGATTACTTGAAGCAGACCAATTTTCAGAAGTATTAGAGATTAGAGAGAATGCAGATGTACAACAACGAGTTTTACGAATGTCATTTACTCAAGAGGTAAAAGAAGCAGGAGAGTTTTGGAACAAATTAGAATATGAAGTGGATTTACTTGTAAATTCAGAAGATAAAAAATTGAAAGAGATCAGAACGTCAGCATACAGAGTGCAAGACATCATAGAAGATGCACAAAGAAGGTTTGACGACATTTTAGATCCAGAAATTGGAAATCCGATGGACTATATCAAAGAAGGGTGTACAAACATAATTAACATTTCAGAATTATCAGAAAAACAAGCAAATGTTGCAATGGGGTTTTATTTACAACAGTTACTAAAAGATAGAAAAAATGCCACCATAGCAAAACATGGAAAATCAAAAAAACAAAAAGATTACAAATTTTTTGAACCAGTTTTCATAATTCTAGAAGAAGCACACGTATTCATCCCCAAAGATCATGACACTGCAGCAAAATATTGGGCTGCAAAAATTGCAAGAGAAGGAAGAAAATTCGGAGTAGGTTTAGGAATAGTTTCCCAGAGACCACGCAGCGTAGATTTAAACATCCTCAGTCAAATGGGCTCATTTGCAATAATGAAAATCATTCAAGAGGACGACCAAAGACAAATAGCCTCAGCCACAGAATCCACCAGTCGTGAATTAATATCACAATTAACTTCATTGAATGTAGGGGACGCAGTTCTTGTTGGGCAATGGACAAATTTACCATCAATGGTTCATGTTGAAGAGGTTAAAGAAAAGAAAATGGGGGCAGATCAAAGTGCAACTAAAGCTTGGATAAAGGCAGATAAAATGAAAAATATCGGGGTCGAATCCACACAGGGTTTAGTTCAAAAAGATTTGTTGTTAGACTAATGTTATTTTCACATATTTCTGATACACATTTAGGATTAGTACAGTATGGTTCCAATGAAAGAGAACAAGACGTGTATGATGTTTTCAATCAAGCAATCGATACATCAATTAAAGATAAGGTAGATTTCGTAATATTTGCAGGGGATATTTTTCACGTACCCAATCCAAACGGAACAGCAATAATACAAATGGCAAATGCATTAAAGCGTTTAAAAGAAAACAACATTGATTCATTTTTTATTTTAGGCGAACACGACATTAGCAGAATCAGAACCACTCCAATTCCGTACATATATCATAATTTAGGATTTTCAAAATACATAGGAAATGGAAAACCAATAGAATACAAAGGAATCATGATAGCTGGGTTGGACAAAATAAGAAAAACAGAGATGAGCCAATATGAAGAAGTATTTTCAAATTTAGATAAAAGTGCGGAAAAGTTTTCAGGACACAAAATATTGGTACTGCATCAGGGAATTACAGAGTTTAATAAATTTGCAGGAGAACTACAGTCAACGGATTTACCAAAAAATTTCACATATTATGCAATGGGACATTTACATGATAAAGATGTCAAACAATTCAATCACCTTAAAGGTCCAATTGCATATCCAGGATCAATTGAGCTGACCACCAGTGAAGGAATTAAAGAAATCAAAAAAGGGTTTTTTGAAGTAGATATTTCTGGAGAAGAGGCAATACCAAAGTGGGTTGAACTAGATACTAGGCCTCAATTTTCATTCAATACAGAGTACAAAGAATTAACAAAAACAATTGATCAAATTACAGAAAAAATCAGCAATCTCACAAAAAAACCAATGATTCAAGTAAAAATAGAAGGAGAAGACATAGAAACAGACCACATTCAGGCACAAATTGCAAGATTGAATTCATCAACACTAAGATGTTTTTGGAAAATTACCACAAAGCAAATATCAGATTCATCGGTATTTTTAGACAGACCAAGCGTTATCGATGACGAAATGTTCAGACTTTCAGTAAACGCATTAGATTCAGAAAAAGAGGCAAATTTTGCAATAAAAGAACTCCTACCAACATTATCAGCAGATGGAATGAATCAGGCATTAGAAATAATTTTAGAAAATTATGAAAAATTCAAAAAGGAAGAAAAACAATGATAACATCAATTGAGTTGGGGGACTTTTTAGCACATTCGGAAACAAAAATAGAATTTGAAGACGGGGTAACTATTTTTGTAGGAGATAACGGTGCAGGCAAATCAAGCATCATTGACGGGATTACATTTTCATTATTTGGACAACACACAAGGAAATCAAATAAAGGATTGGTTAGACGCGGAACAAATCAAGGATATGCAAAAATAAAATTCACCATAAACGGCAAACAATATGAAACAGTAAGAAAGATTGACAGCAAAGGTAGTTTGTCTGCAACATTTTCCGAAGTAACAAACAACAAACGAATAGAAATTGCAGCAGGGGAAAGAAAACAATTTGGTGAATCAATGACAGAGCAAGTAGAAAAAACGATAGGAATGGATTTTGAAAAATTAAAAATAGCGTCAATTGTACAACAGGGAGAATTAAATTCAATAATCAATGCAAAGCCAAAAGAGTTCAAAGAATTACTTAACGCCATAATTGGGATAGACAAATTAGATGTTGCATCAGAATCCATGAAAAAAGTAACAAAGGAATTTCGTGAAAAAATAAGGACGGATTTAGGATATGACGATACACACATAGAGATTTTAGAAAGAGATTTTGAAAAATACCAACAAGACATTAAAGAAGCAGAACCCAAAAAAGACCAATTAGCATCAAAACAAAAAGAGATACAAGAAGAACTAAAAACATTACAAAAGGAGTTAGAAATTGAAACACCAAAAATTGACAAAATTAATCAATTAGAATTAAGAAAAAATGAGCTTTTGAGATACGTAAAAGAGACAGTTGGGGGGATTCAACAACAAATTAGTGAAAATGAGCGTAAAATGCGTGACTGTGAAGGTTGTTTTGAGGAAATCAAGCTAAAAGGAGATTTTGAGTCAAAAATTCAAAAAGTGGAGGAAGCAGTCGAAGAGACATTAAAGAAGATACAAGAAAGGTCTAGTCAGATTGCATCTTTAAGAGAAAAACAAATTCTAGCATCAAAATTACAATTAAAAGATAACAAATGCCCAGTATGTGATTCAACTGTTGAAAAACTAAACCCATTTTTTCAAGAAGAGCACATCAAAGAGGAGATAATCAAATTGCAGGAAGAAATCAAATCGAAAGAAAAAGAACGAGACATGTATACTCAAAAAAGAAAAGAGTTTTCAGAAAAAGTACAAAAAATAAGAGATGCAAAAGCAACACTTAGGGCACATTCAATCAACAACGAAGAGGAATTAATAAAAATTCAAAAAGAAACACAAATTCAAAAAGAAAAACTACCACTGGCAAACAATAACGATTTAAAACAAATATCACAGATAGATGATCATGCAGGATTAATTTTTGAAAGTATATCAAAATTAGAATTAGAAACAAAAGGCTTTAGTGAAGAAGAATTTGTAAATATTAAAAAAACAATTATGAAAAAACAGACAGATGTATCTCAGATTGATCAACAGATTGGAGGGATGTTAGAGAAAATAGACGAAGCTAAAAAACAAACGGATGTGATTCAAAAATCAATTTTGGAACTTAAAAAAGTGAAAGGGTATATTTCAAGATTAGATAAAATCCAGACAAATATTTTTAGCAGAGACGGTTCAGTTGCAACAAGTTTAAGATCATGGGCATTAAATTCAATTTCAGTTAAAGCCTCAGAATATTTATCATTTTTAAACACAAAAATTCAAAGAATTACATTATCAGAAAAATCCAGAGACGTGTCTATCGCATGTTATTCAAAAACAGAAGTGTTAGAATTAGAGTCACTGAGTGGAGGGGAAAAAGTAAGTGTGGCATTAGCATTACGATTAGGAATGGCAAGTTTACTAGGCGCGTCAAATCTAAATTTAATGATACTTGATGAGCCCACAACACACCTGGATGCTGATAGGAAAAAATCACTGGTGAGGGTTTTATCACAATTATCAGAAATTTCAAACTCACAAGCACCAATGCAATTTTTAATCATTACCCATGATGCGGAAATATTTGAGGATTCAAATGTTGAACAAATTTACAAATTTGAATCTAATGAAGAAGGCAGCAAAGTTATTTCACTTTAAGAGACAATTCAACTTCATTTAACATAAACTTCAAAAATTCAGATAACGGTTTTTGTTCCCCGTATTTTGAATTCCAATCTTTAACAAGTTGATCATAAAAATTCCATTCGGATTCATCTTTTTTGAGATGGGGAATCATCATGTCCTCAAATCCAGCAAGATCCCAATCAGCAGGACACATGATATCACTCATTTGAGATAATTTACCATCCTTCATTTCAAACGGATATGATTTGCATACACCGGGTTTGAAATCATTTACCGTACATCTAAAAACATCATCAGTTTCCTCAAGAAATTCACATGCAGCATTTTTTTGTTTCAAAGCAAGATCTACCAAACCTTCCTTAACTTTAATTCCAAGAGAATAGTCCTTTGCGCCAATTAATTCCAAAAAACTTTCAGGTTTTAAATTCAGCCCAACTGAAAGTCGATGAACATCATGGGCATTTACAAAGATTGTATATTCCTTGCAACAATCAGTATGACAAGAATCACAAGGAAATTTTGGGGACGAAGTTTCAACAGACGTCATGAATTAGAAAATCAATTTCAAGTATTAAATGTGTAAAAACTATTCTACGATGATTGTTCCTTGCATCCAAGTGTGTAGCATGCAATAGTATGGTACTTCACCTGCACTTTCTGGAATCCATTCAAACGAATCATCTGCACCCATAACTCCAGTGTCAAATGTTCCACTTGGTGAAGGAGTGAATCCATCAACAGTGCCTGCAGTAAACGTATGCATGGCTGCAGCTGAATCAGAATTTATCATTGACACCACATCACCAACACTTACTGTTACGATACTAGGTGTGTAACAATCCAAGGATGTTTGACAATCCATACTCATTCCAGAGTCATCTGCTGTTTTAATTACAGTTTCAGTTGCAGTTTGAGCTGACACTACAGGAGTAATAGAAAAGGCAGTTTCAACACCTTTAGGTCCAAAAATATCTTCACCGTGTCCTAAACCTTGAACAACAACTTGAATTTCAATTAAAGAGCTGTTTAGGGCGATACTTTCATGAACAGGGTATTTTCCAGGATGACGATGTGATGCAGGATCTGAAAGAATTGAATCAGAATCCTGAGTGGCAAAAATGTCATAGTTCACATGATCAACAATATTTCCATCGTCATCTCTAAATTCAACTTCTAGAACTAGGGCATCACCCACATTGCTAGTACTTGTTAAAAGACTAGGATTAACAGAAATTTGACTTAGTTCTTTTTCAATTTGAGCAATGTTATTTTCAGGGGTTTCAGTAATTCGTGGTTCAATGATGTCATTAGGTTCAGCAACAATCAAAGCCAAAGATATTGCGACAAGAATGCCCACAATTGCAATTATACCATATGAAAAGTTCATCTCATCCACCTGTTAATTTAGCAAATTTTTCATTCTTACTTAAAGTTTCCATAAATTCAATATTAGACAAAGCAACAACTGCAGATTCCACGACGGGTTTATCTGGATCATTCAGTGCTTTTTGTAAAGCCTCTTTTGCATCCTTATTTCCAACCACTCCCAAAGCAATTGCAGCCTCATGACGAACAAACATGCTGGAGTCATTCAAAGTAGAATCAATCAAAGGTGGAATAGCTGAGGAATAAGACATTTGGCCTAATGAAAAAGCAGCCTCATGACGAACTAATTCATTCTCGTCATTTTTTAAAACTTTAGCGATATGAGGAATTTTATCTTCGCCTCCAAAATCCACTAAAATGCAAGTAGCTCTAGTTCGGACCACGTAGTCAGGATGATTCAGTAATGAAACAAAGTATTCAGTTTCATTGTTCTCGTATTTCAATTCCATTTCTGCAAAAAGTGCCAATCGTTCATCAGTTACTGCCTGCAATGTACTTGAAAAATTTCTGCGTCATATATTATCCTACTTGAAGAAAATTAAGAATTTACAGAGGTATGTATTTATCAGAAAAAATTTGACTTTATGGCGTGACTGTGAAAATAGGTGAAAAAGCACCAAACTTTGGGGTTTCAGAATGGGTTCAAGGAGCTCCAACAAACTTTGATCAGGAAAAAGATCAGATAGTGTTATTGGAAGTATTTCAGGTAAATTGTCCAGGATGTTTTATGGGTGCAATTCCAGACGCAATTAAAATTTATGAAAAATACAAAGATGATGGAGTAAGAGTACTAGGTCTTGCAACAGCATTTGAAGATTTTGATAAAAATAATTTGGATAATTTGAAAATGCTTGTAGAAACAGGCGAGGTGGTCGGTGAAACAAAAAGTGCGTTATCACAATACGGCCAACTGCAAGAAGGAAACAAATTGTCTTTTAAAATTCCATTTCCGGTAGGAATGGACAACTTAACAAAAAGTTCAGGAGAAATAAGTCAAGAAAAAATACTAGAATTTATCTATCCACAAATTCCAGAATTTGATTCACAGCCAGAAGAGTATAGAAACCAGATAATTCAAAGAGTCAAGGATCACATGAGATCAAAAGAATATTCAGCTGAAACATTTGAGAATTTTTCACTACAAGGTACACCATCAGCAATCCTAGTAGACAGAAAAGGAATTCTAAGAGATGTGTCATTTGGTCAAACAGGGCACATTGACGGAATGATTCAGCAATTACTTAATGAAGATTAAATTAATTTTTATTTTTTAACAAACTTTATTGCAGCAACCACAACTATTGCAACTACAATTCCTCCCACAATCAACCACACTAAATAATCATCAGAAGGCGTCGTATCAAATTGGCCGTCAGAAGGCAAAAAATCATCATCGAATGCATCAGAAGAGTTATTTTCATTTTGAATAATTTCATCTAAACCAACCAAGTATTCACTGCCACTAATTGAAATCACATTAGAACCAGAACCAGAAAACTCCAAAGTAATAAAATGAATTATTTTATTGGATTGAACTTTTGGAAAAAATTCTTGCTCGTTTAGATAAAACGTGAAATCGCCATTTAGTAAAGTGGAAGGAATAACTAATTCACCCAAATTATTTTCGAGTCCACTATCAATGTAAAGTGTAAGTTGTTTACTATTTTTATCAAAACTGTAATCAACTAAATCAAAATTTGAAGTCAATACAACTTCAAAATCATAACCAGAAGTTTGCACATCAAGTCTATTCACAAGTCCAGTTGCATCAGATAAAAATTGTCCATACGCAGGAGTGATTACAAAAAATAGTACAACTAAAATTATAAGAATTGATTTCAATCTATGCAGATTGTGGGACTCGTTTGTTTAATTCTTTATCCTGTGCAATTCTAGGATGTGATGGGTCTGCCAAGATTACTTCAAACCAATAGTGTTTTCCATCTTTATAGATATAGTAAGAACCCAAAAGTTTCATGTTAGGATAACGTTCAAGAACTCTTCTTTCAGCTACAGTCTTCATATCGTCATCAGCTTTAATTCTAGTAACACCAAGATGTTTTGGTCTTCTACCACCGGTTGGTCTTTGTTTTCTCATACCACCGGTTCCGACTCTCATTCTAACAACAACGATGCCCTGTTTTGCTTTATAGCCTAATCTTCTAGCCCGTTGTAATCTACTTGGTTTATCAATACGAGTAATTGCATTTTGTTTACGCCATCCAACTACTCGCTCACGTAATTCTGGTGCATTTTCTTTCCAGAGTCGGATCCATGTTTGGTCTTGATAACTAGGCATATCGAGAATAATAAAATCCCCTTTAATAACTGATTTCAGAGATATTTCAAAAGAATTTGGCAGTAAATGCCACAATATAAAGAAAATTGTGAAAAACGGGCAATCCTACAACATGACAAAAGATCTAAGCAACGCTAATCAATAAAAAATCTCTTGAGTGATGAATTATAGTCATCAACTCAAGATATGCTTCCGCAGAAAACGCTATGAATGCAATTATGTCAAGGTGTTAAAAAAGATTCCTGAGCATAAATTTCAGATTTTTATTGACGGAATAAAATGTCGAATTAATGATATCAAAAAAAGTGATATTTTTCATGGTGTTAATCGGAAGTACAGGTATTTCAGTATCAGCATATGCAGAGCCAACAGTTTCAATCGTAATGGAAAAAACAACGTACACTTATTGTGAGAAACTAGTTTATTCAATTGAGGTTTCAGAAATTACAGGAGATCCTGCAATAATCCACATCAGAGACGAAGCAGGTGGAAAAAGCAGTGCCATTCCAATTCCAATAACAAGTTTATCAAACCCAATTCCATCTCTAAGTGCATTTGAAAAAGAAGTATTTCCATTAGGAAAATATTTCATTGATGTACAATACTTGGGAATAGAAACAACAGCGGAATTTAATTTAGTAGATTCAGATAACATGTGTATTTCAGAAGCAATGCAACCAGTTGTAATAGGATGGATTAATGATGAGTTTACAGATGGAATGTTAATGAGCGGATTTCAAAATATCGTAAATGAAGAATTAATCAACATACCATTTGTGTTTACAGAAAAAAACATAGACACACTAAACATTCCAAACTGGGTTAAAAGTATCGGAAAGGGATGGATTATGGGAGTCATAACAGATCAAATGTTTGTTCAAAATTTAGATTATTTAATTGATAGAAAAATCATATCGTTCCCAATGGAAAGAGAGAACGAAATATGAACAAGTATTCAATAATCACATGTGTTGCAATTATCACCATAATAGTTCCATTTGCATATTCAGGATTAAACATCATAGGGGCCAATCAACTAGAATACAGATGGAACAGTCCAGAGGGATTTTCATTCTTTGCGATGTCAAATAATGGAAATGTGGAATTTTGTAACCCATTACCATTTTCAACAAGTTTTCAAAAATTTGAAATAGCATCATTTTATGACGCAAAAAATATAGGAATGTTCAACATAGAATCAAAAACAATTGAGGCGCAATCATTGATGGTAGAAAAAGGAAATTTTTCAACTGAAGAATATCAATCCACGCAACACATGTTCATGACGTTAGATTATGAATTTAGAGGAGGTGAAATAAGGGTGGATCCTAACAAATTCATCGTATTAGTAACAATTCAAACACCAATACTAGGAATAGTCCCATACTCACATACAACCCAAATTTCAGGGTTTGAATTAAATCAAATTATGAATAATGAAAAATTATCCTGTAGCTAATTTTTATTTTTGTTGGCTTTAGCAATCAATCCAAGAAAGATACCAACAATCCCAGCAATCACAAATGCAATTGTAACACTTGTTATCAATTCTCTGTTATTTCCCGGAGAGGAAGTACTAGGCAACACAGATGCAGACTCAAGAACACAGATTCCATCTTCAAGAACAGTTCCAGGACCACATGAATTATCAAGAACAACATCAACAGCTGGTTCCTCAACAGCTGGTTCCTCAACAGCTGGTTCCTCAACAGCTGGTTCCTCAACAGCTGGTTCCTCAACAGCTGGTTCCTCAACAGCTGGTTCCTCAACAGCTGGTTCCTCAACAGCTGGTTCCTCAACCAGTACAAATTCAAATTCCTCGGAATTATTAAAAGCAGAGCCGATAATTTCTAACTCTTCAGTTCCAGATGGCACCTTAATACTCAATGATCTACTTTGAGAAGTTGTTTCAGTTTCTTCAAAGATAGCTTCATCACCATCAGCCAAAATAAAGAAAAGATCATCAGCGCCATCATAAATAGAATCAAAAAACATACGTTCGAATGTCACATCCAATGTCCCAGTTAAATCAACAACATCCACTGAAAAAATCAAAGACATGGATTCAGTATCAGATTCAATTCCAATGACAGACATTCCAGTTGAGCTATATTGGACATCAAAAGAAGTTTCATCAACGGTTACAGGAATAGTTTCAGCATAAACAAGAGCTGTGGAAATAATTGTGAAGAAGACCAGTCCAAGTGAAAGTTTCATCAATGAATTTACATTTGGAAAATGCATTAATCGTTCAGATTGAAAACTAGCCAAATTTTTATTCTTTAACACAAATTTTAACCTCAAAAAAGGGCTTAAAAACAATTAGCCGATAATTAATCACGTACAAGTCAATTTTTTTGCGTATTTTTAAGAATCAAGCATGAAGAATCTAAACTAC
>Ga0206679_10001174_pt1 | contig 21657 bp, 6 predicted proteins | sample M110012015metaG_FD_155464 | JGI IMG/M metagenome (GOLD analysis project Ga0206679, IMG submission 155464) | Ammonia-oxidizing marine archaeal communities from Monterey Bay, California, United States - M1 100m 12015 | ecosystem: Environmental > Aquatic > Marine > Intertidal zone | place: USA... | reverse complement strand
ATACTCTTGCTATGATGATGGTCTGGGTACTGTAACTTATCAGTGGTACAAAGATGGCACTGAAGTTTCAGACGCAGTTAACGCAACTTACACATTAAGCGACTCAGATATTGGTGGGGTGTTTACAGTTACTGCAAGTCATACAGATGATGGTGGAACTACTGAGAGTGCTGACAGTGATGCAACCGGTGCCGTTGCTGATATCGACAAACCATTTGTCTTTAACGCAGAGGTTATCGAAGCCAGTGCAATTACTACCAGCAGCATTGGTAGTTACGTAGACAATCCAACCGAGAAGATTATCAAGCTAACCCTGGATGTTGACATGGCTAGAATCAGTGATGATTCGGTTAATTCAATCACTGCAGGCTCACTTGATTTTGTGATTGATTGGAGCAAGGTTGAGGCGATAAGCTACCTAAGTGGAGCTTATCAGGATATGTACATCGAGGAAGCCACCCCAGTAACAGCCACTAGTTTTTCTGGTGATAGTGTTGCAGTTACAACCTTTAGTGGATTAACTTATGATGGCTCTGCAAGCGATACTCAATTTAATGAAGTGTTGATTTCTTCGATTGATGTGTCTGCAAATGTACCGAATTTAACTTTGGTCGATGATGTTGACACAACACCAGGAAACCCGTTTGCCGCTGGTGTCGATCACGCTTCGAGTAACGATCTATGGACGTTCTATCTAAACCCAGTTGATTCAATTGATAGTCTGGATATTACTTTTGGTGGTGGAGTGACTATCAATGAGGGTGATTCTGATATTACACAACTAAGCTATACAACGACAGTTGACATTCTTTAAATTCTAAATAGTAAACAGTTGGGCTTTTATAACCCAACTGTTTTCTTGCGCCTTATGTTTAACAAAACCATTTATTTTTCAATCGCTATACTTACAAGTTCGCTTGTGCTGGCTGATACTATGAATTTACCTCTGGCTTACGACAGTGTTTCTAAGCATCCTGACGTGGTTGAGAAGGTTAATGAGGTGTCGCTAAAAGCCCTTGATATTGATGTTATATTGGCAGAAGATGATTATAAGATTAACCTCTCAACTCAAAGTAAGATGCCCCTCATCTATGATGTAGACAGTTCCCGTTTAAACGATGTTGAAAGTTCCTATTTGAATGGTGTGGTAACACTTAAGAAAACCATTTACGATTTCGGTGCTGTTAAATATAAAGTCCAGTCTGAGGAAACTAAAAAACGAATATTGGAAATTGAGCATAGACAGGTTTATGAACGCACACTGCAAAAGTTGCTCGGTACTGCAAATGATATTAACCGGCTAAACACCTTAATTGTTAATCTTGAACAAACCATAAGTGTTACAGAAAATACTATAGATGAGATAAGGCTACGCTTTACTAGCGGTATCGGCACTATCATGAATGTTCGTCAAGCACAATTACTTCTATTAGATCTTGAAACCGAAACCGAGACTTTAAGAAGGGAGTTAAATGCTAAATTTTCAATTCTAAGGGAAGAGTTCAAAATACCATCAACCCAATTGGTCTATCTTCAGGATGTTGTTAAATGTTTCGATCATAAGCTTTTCGAAGGTGAGCAAGATGTGAATAATGTCTTGAAGAGCAACACCTTGAGTTATGAGCGCTCTAAGACGCTGATTAACCTAGAAAAGAATGCGCTCAAGTCACAGATTAAAAACATTCGCGCGAGTGACAAGCCGCGTATTGAGGTGTTTTTAACTGGTGTAGTTTTTGATATTTTAAAGGGCTTTAATCAATATGAGGTGTATAGTGGTGTCAACCTGACAATGCCTCTTTATGATGGTGGACTAGGTGATACAAAGCAATCCAGCCTAAATTATCAAATAAAGATTCAGGATGATTTAGTTGCAGCCTTAAATCAGAGCAAGTCGTTAAAATTAAACAAGTTGATCAGGCAATTTCAAGAACTTGAAATAGAGAATAAAAATGCAGTTTTAACAGTGGAGAATCTGAGTGAAAAATTGTCTCAAATAGAGCAAAGGTTGGCGGTGGTTGATGAGGGTTTATTGACTAAGCTGCAAACCAAACTACAACTAGCAAAGTCTAACCGGATACTCTTAGCGTACCCATATTATGTAAGTGCTATGAATATTGACTATTGGGCGCTTAATGAAAGGCTACTCGAAAAGATGGACTTCCAGCCACTACTTCAGTACCGTTAATGCCTCAATACAAGCAACTTTATAGGGATCATTGGTTCTTTGGGCCAATCCTTAAAAATAAAAAACTCTATATTCAGGTAATGGTTGCATCTGCATTTATCAACGTGTTTGCGTTGTTTAGTGCATTTTATATTATGGTGGTATACGACCGGATCATACCAAATAATGCGATCGAATCCCTCATAGTTCTGACAATTGGTATTTTGGTTATCGTTTTGTTTGATTTTTTAATGAAGGTTTTACGAGGCCTCTACACAGACAAAGCCAGCGCGATGGTAGATATTGAAGTGTCTGATAATTTATTTGAACGGATATCTCGAAATGAGCAACTGATAAGCCAAAAAACAGGAGCAGTGGCGGCTGTAATTAAGGATTTTGATTCTTTAAAGGATTTTATTGCTTCAGCTTCATTTGTTGCATTCGTTGATTTGCCGTTTATTATATTGTTTCTGTTTGTTCTATACAGCATTGGGGGGCCTGTCGCTGCTGTGCCAGCAGTTATTGTAATTTTGGTGATAGTTGTCGGGCTTATCATTCAGCCTGTGATTCGAAAATTAACATACAATGCTGCTCAAGATGGACAGAGCAAACAAAGCGTCATTGTAGAGGTTTTAAGCGGCATGGAAACCTTAAAAACTCTACAAGGTATTGGAATGCTTCGTGATCGCTGGGTTAACAGTGTTGATAGGCAAGGAATCACTTCTGCCAAGTCCAAATTTTGGTCTCAATTAACTTCGAATTTTTCACAGTCGGGTCAACAGTTATCTCAAGTTGGTATTGTGGTATATGGTGTATTTTTAATCGCCGAAGGTTCTTTGACAATGGGTTCCTTGATAGCATGCGTTATATTATCTGGCCGCACCTTGGCTCCATTGGGTCAAGTGAGTAATTTACTTGGCAGGTTCAATCAGGCACTCACTTCATTTAGTAATTTTGGTCAACTGATGCAACAGCCGGTTAGAGAGATGGAGCGTTCAAATCAGGTTAGGCTTGATAGTGTTAAGGGTTCGATTACAATGACAAATCTCTCGCTAACCTATCCAGAGCAAAAAGAAGCAGTGATTAAGCAGCTTAATTTATCGATTGCGGCGGGAGAAAAAATCGCCATTGTTGGCAAAATTGGCTCTGGAAAAACATCACTTCTCAGGGTAATTGCAGGACTATACGACTCCAGTGAGGGCTCGGTAAAAATTGATAATTCTGACGTGAGACACATGCATCCAGATGACCTGCGTAAACATATTGGCGTAGTTATGCAAATTCCACTTCTGTTTTCCGGAACTTTGAAGGACAACCTTTTAATGGGAAATCCAGAAGCCAGCGATGAAGAAATTGTCAAAGCGGCAAAAATTGCAAATGTGGATGAAATTGCTTCAAATTTACCAAATGGCTATGACACTGTTTTGTCTGAGGGTGGCAGGGAGTTGTCTGGCGGTCAACGTCAAGCTATTTGTATTGCGCGTGCTTTTGTAGGTGACCCAACCATTATAATTATGGACGAGCCTTCAAGTGCGATGGATAGTGGTAGTGAACAGCAATTACTTAATGACTTAAAAGGCGTATTGGCTGACAAAACCCTTATTCTTATTACCCATCGTGGCACGCTTTTAAGTTTAGTTGATCGAGTTATTGTGTTTGACAGTGGCCGCATATTGGCTGATGGCCCTAAAGAAAAAGTATTGCAGGCGGCAAGTAAGCAAGCCGGTCAAACCCAAACCCCAAAGCCTCCAAAGGGGAGTGAGTCATAATGATGTTGGATAAAGTTTTAAGGGAAAGAGCTATTCATAACGTTTTATTCTACCTCATAGCGATTTTTTTTACGTTTTTTGTATCATGGGCTTACGTTTCTGAATTGGATCAAGTGGTTAGGGCCGAAGCGCAAGTTGAGCCAGTAGGAAAAGTTCAACAGCTGCAATCTCGTTATGCTGGCTCAGTAACCAAAATGGATATTAGTGTTGGTGATGTTGTCGCAGAGGGTCAAACACTTATTAGTCTTGACACTCAGGAGATCCAGTCTACTTTTGATATGGCTTCTAAAAAAATTGAACTCCTCAATGAAGAGCTCTCTATATACACCCCTATTGTTAAGGCTGGTTTAGAACCTGAGATCACCCTGGTTCAAATTAAACAGCGCCTCTTGGAGGTGCAAGAGCAGCAAGATAGGGCTGAATTACAATTGAAATTTAGCCGGCTTTTGTCACCAATAGCGGGTGTTATAACTGCTGTTAACCTTTCTGGCCCTGGTGCAGTTATCCGTGCCGGCGATATTTTGGCTGAAGTGGTTCCCCAAGAAGAGTATTACTTAATAAAGGCGAAAGTCCTGCCCAAAGATGTTGGAAAGGTTACTTTAGGGCAGCATGCGAGAGTTTCTTATACAGCATATGATTTTTCACGCTATGGTGTTATGGAGGGGGTAGTTACCAACATTGCTCAAAATACGACAAAAACTCAACAGGGTGAGATCTATTACGATGCCTGGATAAAGACAGAAGGCTCCACATTCTCGAAATCGGACATTAACCCGAACATATTGCCAGGGATGATAGCACAGGTAGATATGCTCGGTGAAAAACGAACCATATTTGAGTACATCATGAGCCCATTAAATAGGACAGCCTCTCGGGCGCTTTCAGAACAGTGATGAATTCTCGGTTTGCTTTACTTTCCATAGTGCGCCCTTAGAGAGATAAAAATTAAAGCTCACTTTAGCCTAGACAAAACAAGAAAACGGGTGTATATTTGAGCTTAACAATAGATTGATGAGCTCGATTCGTCTTGGGTCATTTTTACTTCATCAATCATTACACAATAGAATTGATGAATAATTAGTCAGTTTTTAATCCTATTCATCAACTTTTTTTAAAGGAGATTGAGTATGAGTGCTGTTGCGGATTATGATTATGACAACCAGGTGGACGATTTAAGTGCAGCTATTCACTTATTTTTCAATCAAGGTGATCCCAACGGTACGGCGACTCTAACCAATCTTGATGCTCATGTGGATTATGATGAGTCCACCAAAACTGAAACCATATCGTTCACCGCAGATAGCCTAGTAACAGACAACGGAACGTCTGCCCCTCTTGATATTTTTATTGAGTTTAATGACCAGGGTCTATATTCTTATACTGGTTTTGATGAATTAATATCCGAGTTTGGAGGGTCTTTTGATCAGCTTGAGGCAGGCTTGGAAAGCTGGTGGCTTTCTAGTGATAATCAAGATAATCAAGATAATACTGATGGCCATGATGATGGCCAGTTCAATGACATGATTATTGCTGCAATGCAAGCAGCTTCAATGGAAGAAGCCATGCAAGCATTGGGTTCGAATTTCCACCAAAATGATGGTGGCTTTTCAAGTGATATTATGTCTGCACTACAGGGGGCAGGCTTATCAGATGATGATATTAATGGCATTATCGATGACATTGAAAGTCATGGCGATGGTGACGACAATCAAAACAATCAAGATAATACTGATGGCCATGATGATGGCCAGTTCAATGACATGATTATTGCTGCAATGCAAGCAGCTTCAATGGAAGAAGCCATGCAAGCATTGGGTTCGAATTTCCACCAAAATGATGGTGGCTTTTCAAGTGATATTATGTCTGCACTACAGGGGGCAGGCTTATCAGATGATGATATTAATGGCATTATCGATGACATTGAAAGTCATGGCAGTGGCGGTGATAATTTTGACGCAATGCAAGACTACGCTAAAGGCGCCGCTCAAGGTTTCTTAGAGAAATTAGGCCTTACTGATTTTCAGGATAGTTTGTCAGTAATAATTGATTTTGATGATGTAGCCGAAACTGATTCATTTACTATATCTGCCGATTCGTACAACTATGATGGCGACACTGTAAGTTCTGGGTTTAATATGACAGTGGTCTTCCAAGAAGGTCAGATAATTGACTCAACAGGACTAATTGAAGGCATTGATGGGCTTGATATAGCCGGTCTCGAACAGTGGTACGAGTACTCCGACCCTGAAAAAAATGATTACTACGCAAGGATGGCAGCAGAAGAGCTGTTTAAGCAAGTTGGCATTGATCATTACACCAATGTTCATGCCGAGGTGCAGCCAACAGAAACTGGTAATCAAATAACAATCGAAGCTGACACAATAGACTACGAAGGCGAGATCTACTATGCACTTAATATTACACTTGCATTTGTTGACGGTGAACTTACGGATGCTTCTGGCATACCATCAGGGCTTGATAGTTTGTTAAATGAATCCAGTATCAACACATGGTATGAATATTCTGGCCCCAATCAGCAAAGACAGAACGAACAGCAAGATGGCGGATATTTTGATGGTGATGATACTCACCAACAGTCTTATAGCAATGTTTGGACATGGACGGACGAACAGGGTATTACTTGGACGGTTGTTGACAAAGATGTTGACGGAGTATGGAGTTCAACACAAACCGGCTCTAATGGGGATGTTCGCACCCATTCTTCATCTTGGAATCACCAAACACAAACAAACACCTTTACCGAAATTTTTGTGAGTGCAGAGAGAGGTATCAATACGACAATGGTCGAAGTGTCCAGCCCAAACGGCGTAACCAAAACTTACTCAGGAGCAGCTGACGGAATCGGATGGATGCCACTGCATGAGCTTTACAGCGACTTGGACGTTATTGAGACCTTAGACCAATATTGGAATACCGAAAATATTACGGGAACCGGCGTTAATTCATACGGTGATACGGTGATATTTAGTTATGATGATCACCAACTATTGATTGATGGAGAGTCTGTTCAGGCTGACTTTGGTTTTGATGATTTCTTTGACGAGCAGGGGACGAATGAGTATGAATGGGTAGACGAATGGAGTAATACCATTTGGGCCGTTGTAGAAGAAAACGTTGACGGCGTCTGGACAATGACCGAGACCGCTTGGTCAATGAATGAAAATGGTGAAAAAGACGGACTTACTGGTGACAGTAGAGTCGGCTTTAATTCTTGGGACGAGTCAACAAAGACTAACACCTGGACAATGCATGAGGTGAGCGCTGAACGTGGCTTTGACTTTACCCGTGTTGAAACTTGGAGTGAGGAAACTGGTCTTTCTAGCGAGACCATTACTGGCACCTTCGATCAGATTGGTTGGTATTTCTTGGGCGACACATACGATAATATTGATGCCACTGTTGAACGTGATGCTAACTGGAGTATAACAAGCATTACCGGCACTGTTCAAGATCCAGACGATGACTCCGCAACACTTGCGGTGACTTTTGAAAACAATGAAGTTTTTATTGACGGAAAATCTGTCAATGATAGGCAAGATGATAAGCCTCACTTTCAAGAGGGGGAAGCAAACGAGTGGACTTGGACAGATTGGGACGGTACCGAATGGGCCGTTAAAGATGAGGAAATTGACGGCGTATGGACTTCGATTGAAACAAACACAGGAACCGGCGACGTACGTTCCCACACCTCTGAATGGGATAACGCAACTAATACGTCAACCGCGACGGAATCTTTTGTCAGTGGCGACGGTAAACTGGATTTCTCCAGAAGTGAAATTTGGAACGAGGATGGCTCTTGGAGTGAAACCATTAGCGGCACAACCAACCAGCTCGGCTGGATGTGGTTAGATGGAACTTATAACGATGTCAATGTCACAATCGACCATGGTTGGGACGGAATGACACTTACAGGCTCTGGATTTAATGTGGGTGGTGATGAAGTAGAATTTACTATAAATGAACATGAAGAATTATTAATTGATGGCGCTTTTGTTGATCTCGGTGATAATGCGGACTTTAACATGAATGAGATCCAAAGCTGGGAAAGTTCTTGGGAGTGGGCCGACTGGGATGGTACTGTTTGGGTAGTCACCGACACCCAGGAAGGCGAGACTTGGACTTCCACAGAAGTCCAATATACAGATGATACTAAAGATACCGCAACTGGTGCGGAGCGAACACATTCCTCTAAATGGAATGAAAGAACACAGACCAATATCTGGACCGATGCTGAAAAATCAGCAGATGGCAATAATGACTTTACGCGTGTTGAGACACAACTAGCTGACGGCACTTCAACGGAAAAAATAACCGGAAAAACCAATAAATTTGGCGACTATGAAAATGTTGAAATCATTATATCGCGTGATAGCAACTGGAATGTTACCGATATTAGCGGTACCGTCGATACCCTGACTGATACCCTGACTGTGACTTCAGATGATAGTGGTAATATTTTAATTGATGGTGTTGCTGTTGATGCTTTTAAGTCTGACGGCGGACATGCCAATATGGAGAGCAGCGAAAGCTCTTGGACATGGACAGACTGGGATGGTGTTACTTGGACGGTAACTGACAAACAAGAAGGCGACACCTGGACCTCTACAGAAGCGGGTTCTAATGGTGACGTTCGTGTTCACAAAAATACTTGGAGCGGTGATACAGAGACTTGGACAGATTCATTCACCAGCTATGATGGGCATATAGATGTTACTCGCGTTGAAGTCAGAAACTCCAATGACAACACATCGAAAACAACAATCACCGGTAAAGATGGCCACATAGGTTGGTGGGATTTTGATCAGCCTTATACAGGCCTGGAAGTTGTCATTTCTCGTGACTCAGATTGGAATATTGTCGATGTGACTGGCACTGCTGACGGTGATACCGTATTTGGTTTTGAGAACGGGGAGCTAACCATAAATGGTGACGCGTTTCATAGTGGTGGCGACGATCGCTCCAATCTGATGCAAGAAGCTTGGGTTAATACCTGGGAATGGCAGGATGGTAATGGCGTCACTTGGACTGTTACCGATAAACAAGATGGCGATACATGGACTTCAACTGAAGAAGGTAGTAATGGTGATGTTCGCATTAATTCTTCTGCTTGGGATAGTGAAATTAACGACTATGTTCAAACCACTTCTTTCAAGAGCGGGGGCGACGATCGCGACTTTTCGATCCGTGAAACTAGGAATGAAGATGGTTCGTCATCTGAGCTTATTAAGGGATCGACTGACGAAATTAATTGGACTTATCTTGGTGAAATCTATATCGATGTAGATGTTACCATTATGCGCGATTCAAACTGGGAGGTCATAAGCATTACTGGTAGTGGTACGAATAGTAATGGGGATAGTGCAGACTTTGGCTGGGATACAGCAAATTATCAATTGACCTTTGATAATGCGCCGATTCAACAAGATGCCGGTTATGGTGGCGGTGGCCAGGTGCAGGAAAGTTGGGAAAGTTCTTGGGAGTGGACTGATTGGGACGGTACGATTTGGACTGTGACTGAATCACAAGTTGGCGATGTCTGGACTTCAGCAGAAGTGGGCTCTAATGGCGCTGAGCGAGTATTTAAGTCAAGCTGGGATTCTGTTAAACAGATTTCTGTTTGGAGCGAATCTTATGATGAAGACGCCTCTAGCACTGAAGATGGGGGTCTAGACTATACACGAGTAGAAACCTACAATCCTAATGGCACCTCGTCTGAAACAATCACCGGCAGCACCGACAATATTGCCTGGTATCCGCTACATGGTTTGTACACTGATGTCAGTGTAACTATTGAGCGTGATGCAGATTGGAACGTTTATAAAGTTTCCGGTAGCGGCACAAACAGTGATGGATATACTGCTGACTTTGGCTGGTCTGAAGATGGTCAATTGACTTTTGATGGTGGCTATGTTGAAAACCCTGAACAGTATTGGGTAGAGGATAACCAGTATTGGGAAAACACCTCTTCCTGGGAAGATTGGGATGGCACTATTTGGGAGGTTGTGGAGATTCAAGATGGAAGCACTTGGACCAGAACCGAAACTAATGAACAAAGAGGTGATTTTAGAAAAGAAAGCAGCGTTTGGGATCACGACACTCAACAAAATACTTGGACGATGCATGAGTCTAATAGTGATCGTAATATTGATGTTACTGAAGTTGCTATTTGGGATTCAGCGAGCGAAACCGAAACCAAGATCATCCAAGGCTTTACCGATCATATCGACTGGATGCCTCTTAATGGAACTCAAGAAGTTGATGTCACCATAACTTTCGATAATACACATACCGTTATTGATGCCAGTGGTACGGTTACCATTGATGGGCAAGAACAGGCATTTAGTTATGAAAATGGCCAGTATCTCTTTGATGGTGATGTAATGACAGTGCAGTGGACAGACTGGGATGAGACAGTCTGGGAGATGTCACAAACGCAAGATGGCGAAACAATGACTCGAACTGAAGCTGCAGTATCTGGCCCAAGGGAGGGTGCAGAGCGCATTGAAACCCACAGTTGGAATCATGAAGAGCAAAAGCAAACAAGAACTGAGCGCTTCACTAATGAGAATGATGAAATTATTACCGATGTTACAAGCACCCAATCCTTTAATGAAGATGGATCTTTAGAGGTTCTTACTGGCAGTACTAATCATATTGACTGGATGCAGTTGGGTGAAATTTATACCAACGTTAACATTACCATACAGCGTGATAACGACTGGAATATTCAAAGTATTGAGGGATTTGGTACAAATGCTGCTGAAGAGAGTGTAGAGATTGGCTTTAGTGCCAATGAAAATCAGTTAGTCATCGGTGGCGAATTAGTGGCTGCAGATATTGGCCACACCTCTGAGAATACATGGGAGTGGCAAGATGGCGAAGGCGTTAATTGGACAGTGGTTGATAAGCAATCAGGAAATACTTGGACATCTACAGAGACTGGTGATAATGGCGACGTTCGTATTTTTGAGTCGACTTGGGATGATACAAACCAAACCAATACTTGGTCCGAGTCCTATACGAATGCAGATAAGTCTATCGATTTTGTTAAGACCGAGATTTACGACGAAAATTTAGGGACATCCACAATGACAACTGCCGGAGCCTCTGATCATATTGGCTGGATGTATATTGGTGAGATTTATACCAATATGAATGTTGTTGAAACTCGTGATGAAAACTGGAATACAGTTGATCTCTCTGGAACAGCAACAAATTCAGAAGGCGATACAGTCAGCTTTGGTTGGGACGGTGGCATCACCATTGATGGCGATGCTTTATCGACTCATGGCCCAGAAGACTTCTCAATGTCGTCAGATAATTACCAGAACGAGTGGAGTTATTCTGATCATAATGGCATTGAATGGACCGTTGTAGAATCACAACAGGGTGATGTTTGGGTTTCAGAAGAAACCAGTGAGTTTGGCGATATCCGGGTTAATTCCAACTATTGGGATGACGACGCACAAGAATCCACATTTGTCTCTAAATTTAAAAGTGCTGATGGTGTGATTAAGTTTAAGATGTCAGAAACTTGGTCAAATGACGGCTCATCAACAATGTCAATTCAAGGTGATACTGATCATATCGGTTGGGATTATGCTGGTCAAATATTTAGTGACATTGACGTAGTCATTAGTCGAGACTCTGAATGGAATATCACCTCTGTTGAGTCGAGTGGTGGAGGGATTGCAACGGCAAGAAATGAAAAAGATGAAGAGGTAGAAATATCCTTTGATGACAATAATGATATTACCATCGATGGAGTAAGTATTTACCGATTGGGAGATAATTTTTACAATGATTTTGATCAAGATATGCTTGATCAGCTCGACCAAATACAAACCGGTTCTTGGGAGTTTGAGTATACAAACGAGCACGGAAGCCTTATTAAAGTTGTTGAAGAAGTAGTGGTAACAGATATAGTCTCTATTAAAACCAACGATTTAGATATTACTCTGGTGTTCGATCTTGGGGATGGGGACTATGAAAGCCCAGGTGTTGCTGTCTTGTCCAGTAAGGGCATACCAGAAGGTCTCGATGGGTTTAATTACAGTTCCTTGGAGGCTTGGTATTCCAGTGATGTAATGGATGAAATGGATGAGGGAGGGCACAACGAGGAAGCTGAGTTGATAGTTCTCCAGGACGCTATTGAAGAATATTTGAGTGTAAATAGCCACAGTGTTGAAAACCTTGCTGTTGATTTTGCCATTTCTGACTCCTTCATAACCAAGGAAGAAAATCAAGACAATGGAAATATCTACCTGAGAACTCGCACTGAGAATCTCGGCTCTGAAACTGAACGCGAAGAAAACTTTGTCAATCAAGCAGATTTAGAAAACAACAATCCACAATGGTGGGCAGAAAGAGTTCGTACATATGAGGATAGTGAGTATGGCTTTAGGGAGATTATGGTGGAAACCTCTTCTTCTGGAAAAGATTTGCAAATAGTTACGAACTACGCACCAGATGGCACAGTATCAATAGTGGCAACAGGAACTGAGGTTATGGGTGAGGGTGATCACTTGTTTGTGATGACTGACATATTTGTCACTTCTGTGTTAGAGGATGGCTGGAAGTATTCGGATTTCTATGGTACTGGTGTCATTGAGGGCGGTCCAATGGATGGCATGCAGGCTGTTATTACTTCTGACGGCACTGACCCAAATGGCGGTCCAATGATTCATATAACTGTTGATGTGGGTTCAGGTAATGCGTCAGATGGTGGGCAATTTGAACACATGTATATGTATTCTGCAGAAGGTATGCGAGAGGCACAGCTGCACGATATGGGCAACCCACTAGATAGATATATGACTTTCGAGGGAGAAGGATTTGCCAGCTCTAAGAACTCGATTTGGGATCAAACCTCCTTTGCTTCAGAATTTAATAGCGAGACAAATGAAGAGACAGTTGTATTTGAAGGTGAGTTTGTCCGTGAAAACAAACCAAATCAAACTATTACCGTGACAGAGGTCCGCAGATACGATGAAGGCGGCATGCTAGAAGAGATTGAGCAAGAAATTCTGAGCACTAGAGGTAATGGCGGTGAAAGTTATACTAGGGTTTTCACTCTTAATGAGCGCTTTGATGTTGAAATTGAGATGGTAGGTGCTAAAGTGATCCGTGGTGAGGCTTATAACAATATCGACATGCACACTGAGATCACTCAGAATGGCGATGTTAGGATTGAGGGAACGGGCACCAAGCTTGATGGTACTAATGTCGACTTCTTTAAGGGTCACCAAGATCAAAGCATGGAAATTGTTTCTATTAACAGAGATGGTTCGATTCATAAAGTAAGCGAAGATGGGCACGACGATGCAGACGTTGAACAACGCGGCCCTGTTAACGAGATTCAGCAGTGGCAATACACCGACCATGAGGGTACTTTGTGGACCGTAATTGATAAGTTTGACGGTCAAACCATGTCCTCCAAAGAGACTACTGCAGCAGGTGATAGTCGCACTATAAAAAACACTTGGGCCGATGATGGCAGTTATAGTTTTGAGTTGACAGAGGCAATGATTGGTGAGGCGGTATTCGCCGAGACTCGTTCTGGAGCTCCAGGATTTAGTGACGGTAGGTATCAGGAAGTAGAGAGTGTTCTTATCACCGAAGATGGTGTGACTCTTGAGAGCTACACCCAAACAATGGTCTTTAATGAAGACTACTCCGCAACCCGCTCACTTGAGGGACAGCTTGAGTTTATGGGTGAAATCTACACTAATGCAGCTGTTGTTATCGAGCAGGATCAAAACTGGCAGGCAACTTCTGTAAGTGGCACCGCTACCAATAGTAACGGCGAAGAGGCGATCATCTCTATGGACGGAATTCACCCTTGGGGTGATCCTAAGCTGGTCTTTACTGTTGAGGGTCAAGAGGCAATTATCGATACTAGGGAAGTAATTGGTAATAAATCTGCCGATAACATCGACCCATTGGCATCAGAAGATTATGTAGTCATTAATGAAAACCAAGCTGCTGTTATTGATGTAATTGCAAATGATAGTGATGCCGATGACGATCCTCTTTCAATTAAATCGATTGGCGAAGCCTCTTATGGCGAAGTTAATCTTGCCAGTGGTTCGGTAATCTACACACCTGGCTATGGCTATTCTGGAGATGATAGTTTTACATATACGGTGACTGACGGCAAGGGAGGCACTTCACAGGGAACTGTGAGTATTACTGTGACAGGTGTTAATGCGCCAGCTGTAGCAGTCGATGATACTTATACGTTTAAACAAGGTAGTGGCTCTGTGGTTTTAGATGTGCTGGCAAATGATATCGATGAAGATGGCGACGACTTGAGTATTTTATCAATTGATCCTAGTTACCCACCACATACTACAGACGAGGGCGGTATTTTCTCTGTATTTGCTGGGGTTGTAAGTTTTGACCTCCCTGGTGATGATTTTGTCGGAGTTCAACAAGTTACCTATTATGTAACTGACGGATCTAAAAATGAAAATGGCCATTTTATTTTTGATGAAGGGCTTGCAACAATTACCATTGAGGCATTGAACAATGCCCCAGATGCCGTTGCCGACACTATATCTCTTGAGGAGGATGAGGCAGCAGTTCTGATGAACGTGCTTAGTAATGACACGGACGCTGACGGCGATGCTTTGTCAATTGATTCTTATACTAATCCGAGCTACGGAACTTTGAGATTAATGGGTGGCTCGCTATTCTACACACCTGATGAAAATTACACAGGCGAAGATAGCTTTACTTATTCGGTGGTAGACCCTTTAGGTGGCTCAGCCACTGAGACTGTTACTTTAGCTGTAACAGAGGTTAATGACGCCCCTGTTACTATTGGTGATGTTTTAAATGTTGAAGAAGGCTCTGCCGACGGCATAACCGTTAATTTGCTATCCAATGACTATGACCGTGAGTCTGACGCGTTTACTTTGACTTCTATTGGTGCAGCCTCACATGGCGCAGCGGTTATAAATGAAGACGGAACGGTTACCTACACTCCGGGTCAAGCTGGGGACGGATCAAACTATGCTGGTCATGACGAGTTCGCCTATGAGGTGACAGATGAAAATGGTGCAAAAGCAACAGGAACTGTCTCAATTACCGTGAGTGTGGTAAATGGCGCTCCGGTAACTATTGCCGATGTTTCTAGCGTCGCCGAAGATTCAAGTAGTAACAGGATTTCGGTACTTAATAATGACTCTGATCCTGAAAACAACACCTTAACTCTTGATTCGGTCAGTGTTGCAAGTTATGGAGATGTTGATATAGCAGGTAATGTTGTTCTTTATTCTCCTGACGATGATTTTTCAGGTGAAGATAGCTTTAGTTACTGGGTAACCGATGGCGAGGGCGGATCCACTAGGGGTGAGGTTACTGTTACGGTTACTGGCTCGAATGATGCGCCAACAGCAGTTAATGATGCTTTGGGCACCGTTTCCTCAACTAGACCTACCACTTTGGATTTATTGGCAAATGACTTTGATGTTGATGGCGACAGTTTAACGATTACTGATGTTGGTGATGCAACTTATGGTAATGTTACTATCAGTGGTGATTCTGTTCGCTTTAATGCAGACAGGGGCGCAGGAGGTAACTCGGATAGCTTTACGTATACAATTTCCGATTCTGATGGAGAAACGTCGACTGCGACTGCGAACTTTACTATTTCAAGTAATGCCAATCCTAACGCAATTAACGATAAGCCGGCGGATATAGAAGAAGATGCCTCTGCAATAGAGATAGATGTTTTAAGTAACGATACGGATTCGGACGGAGATTCTGTGACAGTGCTATCAATTAATACTGAGGCTGAACACGGTGCTGCAGTTCTTCAAAATGGCAAGATTTTTTATGCGCCTACAGCCAATTACAACGGCCTAGATAGTTTCACTTATATGGTGAAAGATGGCAATGGCGGCCTTGATGAGGCAACTGTATCAATAACCGTATCATCTGTGAACGACGCGCCAATTACAGTGAACGATACACTGACTGTTGATGCTGGATCGAGCGACAATGCGGTTATCGTGCTTGATAATGATAGTGATGTTGATTCTGAAGATAGTTTGAGCGTCGTTGAAATAACAGAGGCGCTACACGGTACCGTGACACTCACTTCGGGCGCTTTGACTTACACGCCAGATGCAGACTACGATGGCTCTGACAGTTTTACTTATCAAGTGAGCGATGGCACTACTCAATCTACTGGCACGGTAAATATTACTGTTAGCCCTGGCAATACGCTGCCGACAGTTGTTAGTGATAGTGCATCTATTGCGGAGGATTCAAAGAACCAGTTGGTCGATGTACTGGCTAATGACAGTGATGATGATGGCAACACTTTAAGTGTTGCTAGTGTTACTCAAGGAGAGAATGGTAGTGTTCAATTGACTGGTGGATCTGTGTTCTATACACCTGATGCAAACTTTGCTGGAACGGACGTCTTTACTTATACCGCAACCGATGGTAACGGCGGTATCAGTTCTGCAAGAGTTACGATGATAGTTACAGGAGAGGAAGATGCCCCAACTGCAGTTAACGATACACTTGACACTGTTGAGGCGGGCTCTGGCAAGATTGAAATTGATTTGATTTCAAACGATAGCGATGCAGACGGAGACTCTATTTCGATAACCTCTGTTAGTGATGCACTTTACGGAACAGTAACTTACACTGCTGGTTCTATTTACTATCAACCAGGAACATCGGTTCAAGCAGATGCATTTAGTTATACGCTTGAAGACGAAAATGGTAATGAATCCACAGGTTATGCAAGTATTGATGTGATAGCAGCAAATAATTTGCCGACGGGGGCGTTAACAATTTCAGGCGGTACTCAGCCATACCAAACACTGAGTGTGAGCAATACAATGGCCGATGCTGATGGTATCAGTGGTGATTTCAGTTACCAGTGGTATGCTGACGGCACGGAAATATCTGGTCAAACTGGTGACAGCTATACCGTAACTCTCGAGGACGTAGATACTGAGTTTAGTGTTACAGCCTCTTATACTGACGACTTGGGTAATGCTGAATCTAAAACAAGCGATACCACCAATGCGGTTTCACAGCTTGACCATCCGTTCTATTTTGAGGCAAGTGAGGTTGCAGAAGATGGAACACTGACATTGACGCTTAAGGTTGATGTTGAGGCTATATACAGTCGAAGTGATATTACTGGGCTAACTGGCGCTGACTTGAACCTGGACATTGATTGGGATAAATTTGCCACGCTAGAAGGTGTAGATACAAAATATAGCATGACAACGATTGCTAGTGATTTAATATTACTGGAATCTTCCTCAACTTCTGCAACGGATTCTTTTGACACCATAACACTTGCGTCATTGCGTCTAAGTGATCCGCTACTAACATTGGTTGATACAGATGAGGGTTCGGTTAATGTGGGTTCTAGTGATGACTTAATTACAGTTATTATTAAGCCGTTGGATCCAAGTGAAAAAGTTTCAATATCTCTAAGCGGCATGATTGAGGCTAATCAGGGTCAGGTAAGCTTTAACCAGTATGACGCAACGATGAATAACATCACAGGTGTGCAGGGCAATACTGCCCCAGAGGGTCTCGTGACTACTAGTGGCGAGGTTGTGGTGGACGGAGTGCTGACTGCCAGCCATTCGATAACTGACGAGGATGGTATGCAAGCGGTCTCGTACCAATGGTTGAGAGATGGTGATGCAATTATTGACGCTACTGACGCCACGTATAAGATTGTTACGGCAGATATCAATGCCGCACTCAGTGTAAGGGCAACTTATACCGACGGTGGCGGAACTGATGAGATGGTAACAAGCAGTAGTACCACTGTTACACAGTCTAGCACTAATAAGCCGTTCATGTTTGTCTCAGAGTTGATGACGGCTAGTGAGGCATCTGAGGAGCTTTACGATGCTGATTACGCATTAGATCCGACTGAAACAATCATTAAACTTACTTTAAATGGAGATATTAGTAGATTTGACGATAGCAACTCTGGACTGTATGAGTCTATAGCTGGTGCTGAGATTGATGTTTCACTTGATTGGACACAGTTTGAGGATATTGAGTATATTGGAGGATTTAGTAGCACTTTTGAAATTAGTAATGTGTTTAGCGGTGGTCAACTGTTCATGGGCACGATTACCAATGATGACAATGAATTTAGTAAAATTCTCCTTTCATCTCTGAATATATCGAGTGAGCCTGTATTAACCCTCTTAGACACCGAGAGCGACACCGACCCTCTTGAGGAGATTGACTTTGTGACTGTTTATCTAAATCCGCTTGACAGTGTGAAAGATATCGAAATAACGTTTAATGGCGATGTTTCTGTTAACCAGGGAGAGGATACATTTGGCCAGCTTAGTCATTCACTAGAAGTCGCTGCCAAAACCTACGATGCAATTGTGTCAACAGGGTCTACTGATACAACAATCACTGTACTGGACAATGTGTCAGCAAACTTATGGAGTGGAGGAGTTGATACGGGCACATCAATTGCCTTGGAGAGTGGTGAAGCATCATTTGATGAAACTGTGTCATTCGATGTCATCAAACTCTCAGCCACCGATGCCTATGACTTTGACATCGGTATTGGTGACGCCATCGATGTCCTACGTCACATCGTTGACTTAGAGGCGATAGCAGAAGGCAGTGATGCTTTCCATGCAGCAGATACTGATAATAACGACACACTTAATATCTCTGATGCCATTGACATCTTAAGACACATTGTTGACCTAGAAGCTATTGACACCTTTGATCTTATCGATAGTGAAGGCAATAGAGTCACTGAGCTTGATGCTAACGCATCAGGTGAGGCTCCGACATGGACCATTGTTGCCAATGGTGATGTCGATATGAGTGGTAGTTTTGATGATGATTATATTGTTACAAGCGATATAGTATAGAGATTACATTATGCACCCCCGGCCCTTGATGGGGTGGGGTGTAATCAAATATTTAATCAGTTTATATTGGTGGAGCATGTGTCGTGTAAAGCACAAGTGTGAAGTGTTTTCTGAGTTGGGAGTGTGGCGCTATATATAAAAGCTTGTCTGTAATTCAATTACAGAAAAGTAACGAGCACTGGCTTTAACCAGTGTAGTGATGTTTTGTTAAAACTGTTATAGTTTATAATAATTGCCAGTCTTAAAGAAGATATCATTAAAGAGTACATATGTCTGAATCGTCAAGTAATCAATCTGTGGTATTGATTGCTACACCTACACCCCAAGCTTCAAATACCATTCCCACTTTATCACAGGCCGATATTTCTGATTTGGTTTTTTATGTGGTTACAGGATTCGGCGCTGAAGTAACAGGTGAAATATCCTCAAGCTGGGATAAGGCAAACAATGTTTTATTGGCTTTTATTGATAGCGGTTCATTTAGAGGTGATAGTGCTATTGATATAGAAATGTCCATTTCACTTACCGATTCAGGCGATATTATCGGTGTTTATGCGCAAGCAATGCTGGTGCCTGGGCATATAGGTATAACTGCGAATATTGTGCCGGCCGATGTCAACAGTGCAAGAAAAGAAATTGTGAAGCAGGCCTTTTATGCATCCGACGCATTGGATAAAGCTTTAGAGGCGACAACAAGTGACGAGGTGGTGGTGATCACATTGGATGCATTGGGGTATACAGATGTCACGGGTTTGAGTGGTAGTTGGAATTCTGAAAACTCTACTGCTGTCATAGTTTTCGACTCTGCAATAATTGATAGTGATGATATTACCGACGCTCAAATAATTTTTTCTGTTGATACAAATGGTGATCTTGATTCTTACAGCAGCAGTATGTTGGTAAATGGGTCACAAACTACCCACAACTTGGGCAATCTCAACGATGCACAGAAGTTTGTCTTGGAGGTGGCTAATTACTCATTGACTGATATATCCAGTATAGAGGAAGCCAATAACCATGTATCACTGTTAACTAATAATATTGCCTTCGAGCTATACGAGGGTGAAAACAACATCAGTCAAAATCTAGTTATTAATGATGGCGAACTAGATATTAGTGAAAGCTATAGTTTTGACAGTATTAAATTAGCTGATGAGCAAATCTACACACAAAGCATCAGCATCAGCGACGCCATCGATGTCCTACGTCACATCGTTGACTTAGAGGCGATAGCAGAAGGCAGTAATGCTTTCCATGCAGCAGATACTGATAATAACGACACACTTGGTATCTCTGATGCCATTGACATCTTAAGACACATTGTTGACCTAGAAGCTATTGACACCTTTGATCTTATCGATAGTGAAGGCAATAGAGTCACTGAGCTTGATGCTAACGCATCAGGTGAGGCTCCGACATGGACCATTGTTGCCAATGGTGATGTCGATATGAGTGGTAGTTTTGATGATGATTATCTTGTCTCTAGTGAGTTGGTGTAGTTTGTAAAAAAAAGACTCTTGTGACAGTAGAGAGACTCACCAACACCTCTGTTCTGTTTGTTATATTCTCTCTGTTACATCAGAGAGAATAGACTGTTAGCAGATCATAATTAACATGCTTTGACGATGATCCTGTGGTTTTCATCAGGAATATAGCGAAATCTGCATTTAAGTGTCGGTACTGAAAGGACAAGCCGCCTTTAATTTTTCTAGATCTATGACTGGTTGATATGCTTTAAACGAAGCAACGATATCGTCGATTGCTGTATTTTTTTTAATTTCTAACGGGCGTGATATCCCTTGGCCTATAGACTCATAATAGTCAAGAAACTTGAATCCATCACCGCATACTTTATTGGAGAAGCTTATCCACAACGAGGGTATCCTGTATGCGTCAGCCACAACAATGCCGTGCAACGAACTAGACGCGATTTTTTCACATGACAGCATGTCATCAATCACTCGAAGTGGATTTTTCTGTTGAACATCGATCACTTTAACGTGTTCAGAATTTTCAAATTGTGATAGCCAGTTATTTGTTTTATCAACGTAATGTGGGATAACACCGATCTTATATCTTTTTTCTATTGTTTTTTTGGGTTGGTAAATTTCTGGCAATAATAATGCTGGGTCACCATAGACTTCCGGGCATTCGATACCTTTTCTTAATAAAATCTGTCTAGTTTTTGGACCTCTAACGGCGTAAATAGCTTTGGGAGGTGAACTGGGTTCTGAGCTTGACGAAATTAAACCAGCACCCCAGATATGAGTATTTTTATTGCATTTTTGTAATATGGATCCAATAATGAAGTAGTGTTTTTTGTATGGGCGAAGGAAGGATGGAATTCTCTTCACTTTTTTATGTTTGCAGAAGTGTTCGACAATGTAGGGCGTTAGTATGTCGCCAAAATTGTTTTTGTGATCATCCCATGCAACTCTGAAGTAATTTTTGTTGGAAACGTTCATTAATGATTTTAAATTAGTAAGAAATTGTCGCGAGTTTTACGTTTAGCACGCACTAACACTTGATAAGTGTAACTAATTACGGTTATCGGTTTAGTAAAACTGCGTTACTATACAGAATTCTTTTATGGAATAAAAGGACTAATGCATTTAGTGACTGCTTGTATTTAATATTTTGTCTTCGGGTGTTTTGCGATTTTGACATAACTTTAGCCCGCTAGGGCCAGTTAGCGTTTATTCCGCTGTAGTTGAGACTGGCTTTGGTAGAAATGAATGTGTTCAATAATTGAACATGAGTTATAATGAGCTTTATTTTTTTAATTATCTTGTGCAAAATTGTAGCT
>Ga0206679_10001171_pt1 | contig 21678 bp, 18 predicted proteins | sample M110012015metaG_FD_155464 | JGI IMG/M metagenome (GOLD analysis project Ga0206679, IMG submission 155464) | Ammonia-oxidizing marine archaeal communities from Monterey Bay, California, United States - M1 100m 12015 | ecosystem: Environmental > Aquatic > Marine > Intertidal zone | place: USA... | reverse complement strand
TTTTTTATCGTCTGACATATTTTATAGTTTTGAGATTACAAATATAATTATTACTTTAGTGAAAAATTTAAAAGATGAAAAAAAGTATTGGAATTTCCTTATTTTTAATTGTACTAGGTGTGTTATTTTTACTCGACAACCTAGGAATTATTGAAGATTTCTCGGTTGGACACTTAATAAAAACCTATTGGCCAGTAATATTAATTTGGATGGGGGCCGAAAAATTATTTAGAGATTTTAAATAATCTCCCTTGCATAGCATCTCTTTCTTCTAATCTCTTTTCTACCATGTGTTTTACTTCAAAATTCTTTAATCCATATTTTGGATGTATTAACATTCTGGCAGGAGATTCGCTAAAAAATCTCTCTACTATTATTTCCGGATTTATAAGTTCCATAAAATCCACTACCAAATCAATATATTCATCTAACTCCATAAAAGTAAACATTTCAGGAGTATTTTTGAATTGATGAGCCATCATAGTATGTTTTACAATTTGTAAATGATGTATTTTTAAAGTATCTATCGGAAGTTCTGAAACTTTCTTAGCATGATTTAACATATCCTCTTTTGTTTCTCCCGGAAGCCCCAAAATTAAATGACCTCCTAAATGTAAACCTCTTCCATTTGCTCTGTTAAAAGCGTCAACTGCATCTTCATGAGTCTGACATCTATTAATAAGTTCTAAAGTTTCATCTTTTGTAGATTCTAAACCAAACTCAAGTTTAATAAAATAATCTTTGGACGCTAATTCTTCCAAATAATCTAGAACCCCATCTTTAATACAATCAGGCCTTGTTGCTATTACCAAACCAATTACATCCGAATGAGAAAGAGCTTCTTCATACATCTTCTTTAAATCTGAAAGTGGAGCATAAGTATTGGTAAATGCCTGAAAATATGCCAGATATTTCTGAGCCTTATATTTTTTTGAGAAGAATTCTATTCCTTCTTCAATCTGAACTTTTATCGGTTTTATAGGTTTGCAATAATCTGGATTAAAAGTATTATTATTACAATAAGTACAACCACCTATTCCTTTACTTCCATCTTTATTTGGGCATGTAAATCCTGCATCTATAGATACTTTCTGTACTCTACCATTAAACTTTTTTCTTATAAAAGAAGTAAAATCATTATATCGTTTTTTATTTTCCATAAACTTTCGCAAAAATATAAGTTTATACGCAACAAAGTATTAAAAATGCCGTAATACAAAAAGATTTATTAAATTTGAAACGAAATTAAAGCAATATGTCTGACTCAAAATTATCTCCATATATAAAAATAGGATACAAAACTTCTTTAACTAAAGGAGATGACATTGATGATTTCGAAACGATTACTATAAAAGATAAATCTGGTTCAACTATTCTGTTATACAGAGAAAAATCAAAGAAAAAATCATTTGACGAAACAACTGATTTTAGTAAAAGTTGGGATGTTTTTAATTCTCACCTGAATTAACAGAGTTCTTTCTATCTTGTAAGATATCATTTAGTTTCTTAATTCGATCACTAGTACTATGTTCAAAACACCAAGGAAATATAGCATGAATAAATACTCGTAAAGATATCAACATTAATTTAATCCCAAAACCAAAAGCTTTAAGAAAATGCTCAAAATAGGTTTCTCCAACTTTATTTGGATGATCTTTAAAGATATTTTTCATTTTATAAAATTTCTGATAGTGAGAACGTATCTTTTAATCTGACCCCTTTTTCTGTTATTTTTAAAGAACAACACTCACTATAATTATCATGTTGCAAAAATATAATGTATTCTCGTTCTGCCGCCTTATTTAAGAACTTTTCTTTTTCAGATAATGTTACTAGTGGTTTTGTATCGTAACCCATAACATACGGAAGTGGAATATGACCTGTACTTGGTAATAAATCTGCAGCAAATACTATTGTTTTACCATTGTATCTTATATGAGGTATCATTTGGGCTTCTGTATGTCCATTTACAAATAATGCATCAAAATTATTAAATATATTCTTCTCATTCTCCACAAAATTTAAATGTCCGGCCTCCTCAATTGGAATAATATTCTCTCTTAAAAAAGATGCTTTTTCTCTGTTATTTGGGACGGTAGCCCATTGCCAATGACTCTTATTAGTCCAATATTTTGCATTTTTAAATGCCATTTCAAATCCAGTTCTGTCTTTATTCCATTTTACACTACCACCGCAATGGTCAAAATGTAAATGAGTTAGAAAAACATCTGTTACATCATCTGCAGAAAAACCATGTTTTGCAAGTGATGAATGTAAATTTACTTCTCCATGCAAGTAATAGTGTTTCAGGAATTTATCATCTTGCTTATCTCCTATTCCGTTATCAATTAAAATAAGTCTATTTCCATCTTCAATAAGTAAAGAACGCATAGCCCAAGGACATAAATTATTTTCATCAGATGGATTAGTTCTACTCCACAAAACTTTAGGAACAACACCAAACATTGCTCCTCCATCTAATTTAAAATATCCTGTATCTATTGTGTACAATTGCATGTTAGTAATTTTTGTTGCTCCAAAAATAAGAAATGATATTTATCTTTAATTTAGTTTCCGAAATTATTTAACAAATGAATATACATTTAATTGCTATCGGAGGTAGTGCCATGCACAATATGGCTCTTGCTTTGAACCATAAAGGGTATACTATTACAGGATCTGATGACGCTATTTTCAGTCCTAGTAAAGATAGATTAGAAAAATACGACTTACTTCCTAAGGATATGGGGTGGTTTCCGGAGAAAATAACAAAAAACCTAGATGCAATAATCTTAGGAATGCATGCAAGAGAAGATAACCCGGAACTAGCAAAAGCAAAAGAGTTAAATATTCCAATATACTCCTACCCAGAATATATTTTCGAGCAATCTAAAAAGAAGAAGAGAGTAGTAATTGGAGGAAGCCATGGGAAAACTTCAATTACTGCAATGATTTTGCATGTTTTACAAAACCTAAATATAGATTGCGATTATATGGTAGGTGCACAATTAGAAGGGTTTGATACCATGGTAAAATTAACACATGATGCCTCTATAATTATTTTAGAGGGAGATGAATATCTAAGCTCTCCAATTGATAGGCGTCCGAAATTCCATTTATACCAACCCCATATTGCAGTACTTAGCGGAATTGCTTGGGACCATATAAATGTATTCCCAACTTTTGAAATGTATGTAGATCAGTTTCGGATTTTTAAAAATATGGTATCAGAAACACTTATTTATTGTGAGGAAAATAAAGAATTAAAAAAACTCTGCTCAGAAGAAACAAAATGTAAACTTATTCCTTATTCAACACCGAAACATATAATTGAAAATGGAATAACTACAGTAGAAAATACAGATCTTTTAATATTTGGAAATCACAACTTACAAAACTTAAATGCAGCAATGTTAGTTTGCAAGGAATTAAGAATTTCTGAGGAAGAATTCTTAAAAAAAATCTCAACTTTTAAAGGAGCTAGTAAAAGGTTAGAACTTGTAAAGAGAACTGAAACTTCAGCAATATATAAAGATTTCGCACACTCCCCTTCAAAGTTAAAAGCTACTTCTTCTGCAATGAAAAAACAATTTACCGGAAGAAAACTAGTTGCTTGTATGGAGTTACACACCTTTAGTAGTCTGAATGAAGAATTCCTACAACAATATAAAGGTTGTATGGATGAACCAGATACAGCAATTGTATATTTTAGTCCGGAAGCAATTGCACATAAAAAGTTAGAACCTATTACAGAAGATCAAGTTCACACTGCTTTTGGAAGAAAAGATTTATTGGTATTTACGGATTCTGAAAAATTAAAAAGATATTTGAAATCTCAGAATTATGAAAATCAGAATTTACTCATGATGAGCTCTGGTACCTTTGACGGAATGGAGTTAGAAGAGTTAATTACATAAAAAAACCAATCGAAGGATTGGTTTTAATTATCTGTAAAATATCAATGATTATCTATGCATCTTACCTGTAGCAATAGCTATTAAATCAATTAGTGTCCAAATTCCACACCCTCCAAGAGTTAACAACATCAAAATTCCATTTGTAGTATCTCCCATCATAAATCTATGCACACCCAGAGATCCCGCAAAAATACAAGCAATCAATAATCCCATATCAATATCAGGGCTATTTTCTTTGTTCTCATTTGGAACCTCAGAAGATTGTTCAGTTAAGTTCTCAGTTACAGGAAAAGAAGCGTAAACAGTTGTAGTAATTGTTAAAAAAGCTAAAAATAAAAATAAAAATTTCTTCATAATTAAATATAATTTTTTGGTTAATAATGAACAAATATAATTAATTTAAAACAAAATATTATACAATCTCCTGATTTCTTTAAAATAAGAAATGATTAACAAAGGAAACACTAAGATTGATAATTTATTAAAACTAATAGCTTTAACAAAATCAAAATGAATTAAATGTTGAATAGCCCTAGTCATTCCACAAGCATAACATTCTTGATCAAAAAATAACACAGAAAAACATATTGTGTCTCCAGAATCAAAGAATGTCGCAGGAAGAAATAATAATACTATTGGAAATAATAAGAGAAGTCCAAAATAAGTATATAATATATATTTTTTCATCTTAATCTAATTAATAATCATCAAAGATATAAATCTTTCATAAGTTTGTAATATGAAACTAAAACTATTCTTCCTTTTTATTCTACTTAGCAACTCTTCATTCTCTCAGAAAACAGAGAAATATTCAGGTGTTATTTCTTTAGAAAATGTCACTCATATCTTATTTGAAATGGAATTTACTGAAGATAAAGGAATTGTAAATGGATTCTCTATTACCGGAAAAGACACTGATGATGAAACAAAATCAGATATAAGCGGGATTTATAACCGAAATACTAAAACATACAAACTAAAAGAAACCCAAGTACTTTACACTAACTCAGAAGCAGATATCAATACTTTCTGTTACATTAATATGGAAATAAAAGAAGTCGGGAAACTTTCTTTAAAAAGATATGAAGGAGAATTTACTGGATATTTTACAAATGGAGATAAATGCGCTAGCGGAAAAATAATCCTGATGGAAAAAGAAAAATTAGAAAAGAAAATTACAAAAGTTCAGAAGAAAGTAGATAAGCAAATAGAGAAAGAAAAAAAGAAGAATGAGAAGAAAAAAGAAGAAAATATTGTTTTAAGTACAAAGGTTTTAAAAGATGGTGATGACATGAAAATAGAATGCAATTCTGATAAAATAAGAATTTTCATTTGGGATGCAAATCAGGAGGATGGAGATAAGGTAACTCTGAAACTAAATGGGAAATTTATACTAAAAGATTTTACAACAAAACGAAAAAGAAAGAAAATCAAAATAAAATTAATTGATGGAGAAAATATATTAGAAATAGTAGCTACCAATCAAGGTCACACACCTCCGAACACAAGCAGAATAGAAATTGTTGACCATAAAACAAAATATCCAATAATTACCCAATTAGAACTTGGTAAATCTGCAATAATTAAGATTGTAAAGTAGACTTGTTTTTTCTTCTCCGTTTAATTAAAAAAAAAAGTAACGGGATAAGAGTTGCTGCTCCAAATGAAAACATAACAACTCTTAAACTCTTTTTTTCTTGCAATTCTTGCTGGTAAATTTCTTCTAACATATTTGTATAAAAAGGATTATGAAAACCCATTGAAATAGAAGAATCATTTTTCCAAGAAACTTCTATATCATTAAAACTGTTGAAAGGAATATTTCTCCTATAACTAATCTTGGTTTCTGATAATTGATAGTCAACTCTATCAACCAATCTTTCTTCTTTATCATAAATCTCAAGAAACTCATCTGATGAAGAAACACGGAAGTCAATTGTGCAATATTGAACAGTATCAATTTTTTGTTCTATACTATTATAATGAAAAACAGCAAATCTTCCTTTTTGTAAAACACAATTCTCAATAGAAAAGATGTTATTATTTTTATCTTTTAACTTCCAACCACTCAGATTAATAGTACTTGATCCTTGATTATAAATCTCAAAACAATCATTTACATAATCTATTTCATTTATTATTATTTGTTCTTCTGAAGAATGGTTTTTTGTAAATTTAATAGTAATTGAAATCGTGTCTCCTTTATCTGCATTTATTACAGAGTCCGTATATCCATTTGCAGAATATCCAAGATTAGGAATAATAGAGATAGGTAAGTCATATTCCGAATAAAATCTTCCTTTAAAATCCTCAACAGTAATCTCATTACCATTCAATAATACCAAACCCGCATCTTTGTTAGAAATTATTAATTTTAATAAATATGGTTCTTGCAAATTAAATTTCTGTTCTAAATGTACGAAAGAATACATATCTCTTTTTTTTGCAAATAAAGTTACCCCGTCAATAGATTGTTGCCACTTCTTGAGATTCCCACGATAAGATTTAAAACGTCTTCTTTGATTAGAAAAATGTATATGCATTTCTTCCTCATATAATTCTTTAAATTCATTAATTCTTTTTATCACATGATCCTTACTTAATGTTGTATTTAATATAAAAGATGATTGCATGATAAAATCTTGCTTAAACCTCTCATTTTCTAATAAGTTTCTCAATAAAAAAGTTGCCCATTTACGATTATACCAATCAGTTTGCACAGATGATGTGAAATCTTTTAACGAATTCTCTCTAAATCTATTAGGTCCGAATCCAAGATCCGTATCATAGACAATCCATCTAAATTTTCCGTCTAAAGAGTCTGACTTCCAAAAACGGATATTCCCCATTGCATCGTGATTTGCATAATAAAGTTGATGAATTTGAAAGTTTGCAAAATTTCTAGTATCCATCATTTCTTGTACTTTAAAATAACTCTTATCAATGGATAAATCATTTTTCCTTATGTAACTTAATAAATCATTATAATCATGTTGAGACCCTGCTTCTACAGTGCGATATCCCTGCAATATATCGACACCAGAAGTCCCAGAATTATGATTATTATCTATATAATATACATTAATCTTTTCTCGAATATTATAAACTCCCCAATACTCAGAATTAACAAACAGATGACAAGGAGAAGAAGCCTGAACATCCAAACCCGATTCAGAAGCTAATGATGTAGTAAAAGCATCTTTAAATCTAAGTTTGTCCCAATCATTACCGGAATGTCTTAAAATGAACTGTTTATATTTCTTCTTTCCTTTATTAAATATATCCGCATCAAATCTATTAACTCCATATTCAGTTCTAGCAATTAATCTCAATGATTTCTCTGAATAATACTTTGTCATCCCTCCAAAAATCTTAATTCCAGAATTCTGAGACACAATCCTCTCTCCTTTTTCATTAAAAATCTCAACGAAATTTTCTCTTTCCCATTTCTTTTCCCAATTTACATTTCTATAATGATTGGAAACTGTATCAAAATATGCTCTCGGTCCTTTTACATAAATTCCTTTATATGTGTCAAATAAAAAATCATTATCTATACTAATTGAAACTACCTTAAAACTAGTATTAAATCCAATAAAATAACTAAAGGATCCTAATTTATGAACAGAATCTGCATGAGAAACTAAGAGAGAAAGTGTATTTGTCTTATCAATTAATAATGAATCTGGGAATGATTTTCTGTCTTTATCAATATTATTCTCATCAAAATAAAACAACTCACCTTTTTCTACATTTAATTTCAGATAAAAAGGTTCATTATAAAAACCTGCCTCATGAGAAAATATAACATCTGATTGTGACAGAGAAGGTGTGAAACTTATAATAAATAATGAAAATGTTAAAAAAATCTTATTCATTTTGAATTATTTTAAACTCAATTCTTCTATCTCTAGTGTCATTATATATTGGGTTGTGAGAACCATAACCTTTAAAAGTAATATTTTTCATATCCATCCCATTATCTTTTAAATAATTAAAAATAGCTTCCGCTCTTAAACTTGATATATTATCATTAATAAAATCATCTCCAGTTCCTGCATCAGCATGTCCACCAATCTCAATTACAATATTCTTATCTGATGATAACATTAACCGTATATCATTTAATATTTTTTTATCATTTTTATTGATAACACTACTATTCTTTTCAAAATTAATTTGATAGGAAATCTTCTTAATCTTAAATTCAATTCTTCTGTTTTCAGCATGTTGTTCATCAGAACATTTTACTCCATCTTTACAAATATTCTTCAAATCGGACTCACCATATCCTCTAAAACTTAACTGTGATGTGTCAACTCCCTGTTTTACAAGGTAATCATATACGTTCTCCGCTCTTTTCTCAGAAAGAGTTAGGTTATAAGCCGCCTTTCCCTTAGAATCCGTATGACCTCCAACCTCAATGGATAAATACTTATTGACATTAAGCATATTTGCGTATTCATCTAAAAATGTAGAAACTGATGGTGGTAAATCAGAAACATTAAATGGAAATTTTACTTCTATTTTTAATGACTTTAATTCATCATTATTATTCGACACATCATCATTTTCTCTAGAATCCTCATAACAGGGACAAATTACATCACTTATCTCTTGTGGAATATTATATTTTTCAATTGGTTCAAAATCTCTTATTGCATTTCTAATTCTATCATACCCTCTTGTCCAGTTGTCTGCACAGTCTTCCCAATAATGTAAACTCTTTCTTGTATTATATCCACAAAACTGTTTTAACAAAACTGCAGAAACAAATCCAGACTGGTGCCAACCATTCCAACAGTGAAGATAAACAGGACCTACATCTTTATTCATTATTGCATTATATGAAAACATTAATATACTATCTAATTCAGAAGAATTATTTCCTCCTAACTGAAAATACATCATGGTATCATTAGTTTCTTTGTTAACTAAAAATGGAGGAGAAGTTTCAAAATTCTCATTATATAGGTACACTGAAGTAGAAAACCCGTTCTCTAATAAATTTTGCAATCCATCCATTGGTAGAGGATTTTTATTATTTCTTTTATCTGTTCTATGATAATAGTTATTACCTCCTCCTCTATAAGCTACCCCGTGCAAAATAACTCGGAAGTTTCTAGTTCCATACAGGTCTTCAAATCCATTACCTCTATTATTTGTTATTTTTTCATCAACACAGTTTACGTTATATAAGTTTTTATATTCAATAAATCTTGTTGTATCAATTGTAGATGAATCTGTCTGAGCATTACAAGAAAAAAACATCAAGTTAGTAAGAAAGAGAATGGTGTATTTCATGATTATATTTTTAGTTTTCACAAATATAATTAAAAAAAGGACCTTTAAATCTTAGTTTTCTTAGTTTTATTAACAGTAAATTGTTTTTACTATTTTTGTATCTTTAGAAATTAATAATATTATGAAAAATAAAATCTTAATCTTTATACTCCTTACAATATTCTGTTTACCTATAAGTTCCCAAAATATCTTTGATGATATTTCTTTTTCAAGAAGTATGAAATTCATTCAAAAAGGTAAATTGAATAAAGCATTTGAAAAAATTGAAAAAGAAATTACAAAAGAAAAAGATTTGTTAAGAAACAAATATGCAATTTCTTTAATTTATTCTAACAGAAATTTCAAAAATTACAATCCTAGAAAATCATATAATTATTTGTCAGAATCTCAAATTATTTTTCAAAACATAATAGAAGAAAAAATAATAAAAAAATTAAACGATATTCCTATTACTGACTCAGTTTATATTTTAGAATTTAATAAAATATGTAATCTTGCTCTTGAAGATGCTGTTCAAAAAAATCAAATTTACAATTACAATGAATATTTGAGATTTTACACAAAATCATCTCTAGAAAATCAGGAAACTGTAATAAAAAAAAGGAATATTGTTGCTTACAATCAAGCGGAACTTGCCAATACTTTAGAATCCTACTCTGAATTTATTGATAAATATCCAAATGCAAATCAAGTTGAGAGCGCTTGGAAACAAATACATGTATTATCTTTTAAAAACGCATCAAAGAAAAACACAATTCATGAATATTTAAGTTTTATTAATTTATTTCCCGATGCTATTCAAGTAAAAGAAGCTCAGAAAAAAATTGAACTAATAGAATATAAAAATGTAAAAAGAAGAAATAATTCAAATGAATATTTGAGATTTTTAAATGAATATCCAAATGCAAAACAATATGCCCAAGTTAAAGATTTATATGAAAAAAGTTTTTTCTATGAAAATACAACTAAAAATCAATGGCACACATATAAAAACTTTATATTGAAGTACCCTAATCATAGATATATTCCAATAGCAAAAGATAGTTTATTAAATATCTCAACGAGAATAAAAAATCCATCATGCCTTTATTATGTAATTAAAAATTTCGATATTTCAATATTAAAATATGAAGAATTAATAAACTTATACTACCAAATCATTTCTCAAGATGGAGAACTCTCTACATTACAACAGTTCAAAATTGATTTTCCAGAATATTATAGAACTATCGAAACATTTGAGGAAGATTATTTTACAGCAATAAAAGCTTATGAAGCAGGAATAACAAGTTCATTAGACACAACAATGAATAATCAAAACAATAATGATTTAGACGAATTAAGTAAAAGATTAAAACGAGAAGGAGCAAAATCTGGTTCAATTCAAATTTCATTAATGTGGGACAACTACAATGATTTAGATCTACATTGTATTGATCCAAATAATGAGGAGATTTTTTACAGCAATAAAAACTCGTCTACTGGAGGAGAACTGGACGTAGATATGAATGTTCAACCAAGATCTTTAGAACCTGTAGAAAATATTTATTGGTTAGATAGTCTTGCTCCTGAAGGAACATATAAAATTTATTTAAATCATTATTCTAATCATGGATGTGGAGTTAATTGTAATGATCCAACTAAATATTTAATTAGAATAAAACATAACTTTACTATAAAAGAATTCGAAGGAAGAATTAGTCATGGGGATGGGAAAATACCAATTTATGAATTTTCATATGAACAACTCTCATATGGTGATATTGATCCTGAATCCTATAGAGAAATTATAAAATACATTAAAGAAAATAATTCAAATGATTTAGAATTTCTTGCACTACAAAAATTAATTAAAACAGATTTAGAAAAACAAGACTATAGAGGAGCAAAAAGAACCATTAGTAAATTAAAAAGATACATTAATCACAAAAATTTTGAGAACATTGTTGAACTTATTAATAAAGAAAAAGATAATTCTGTGAAAATTAAAGATTTAGAATATATTAATACAGATGATGGAAATGAGTATTCACCAGTGATAAGTGGAGATAATAAAACACTATTTTTCTGTGCGACTAATAGATCTGAAAATTTAGGAGGAGAAGATATTTTTTATTCAGAAAATTTTAACAATGAATGGAAAAATGTTGAATTATTTTCTGAATTATCCAGTGGAGATACTGAAGATGCTCTTATGTCAATTAGTACTGATGAAACAAAAATTCTAAAATTTATTAATGGAAAATTAGGAATTTCAGAACTTTCATCTAATGGTTGGAGCACAATAGATTATTTAAATGATAATATAAATTCTGGAGACTGGAATGGAGATGGGATGTTTACCGGAAATGGAAATGGGATTATTTTTTCATCTGTTAGAGAAGCAAATTATAATTTCTCTAAATCAAATAATTATCATTTATCAAATCATTACCCATCTGACATATATATTACAATTAAGGATAGTAATGGAGTATATCAACAATCCTTTAATTTAGGACCAAAAATAAACACAATATACTCTGAAAGAACACCCTTTCTCCACCCCGATATGAGAACATTATATTTTAGCTCTAACGGTTTAGGTGGGTTTGGAGGTTATGATGTATTTAAATCTACAAGAATTGCTGATAGTTGTTGGGATTGTTGGACTGATCCGGAAAATCTTGGGAAAGAAATAAATACCTCTGATGATGACTGGGGTTATAAAATATCTACTGATGGTGAATTAGCTTACTTTTCAAAAATTGCACCAAATAGAAAAGATGATGATTTATTTTATTTAAATATTCCTCCGCATTTAAGACCAAATTATGTAGCAACAATAAGTGGTTATCTTCTTGATTATAATAGTAAACCAATAGATGCTATAATTACATGGGAAGATTTAGATAAAAATGAAATTATAATGAAATCAAAAAGTAACGTAGAAGACGGTTCGTTTTTTATGATACTTCCATTAGGAAAGAAATATGGTTATTATATAGATAAAATTGGATATTTCCCTGTTTCAAACAATATTGATTTAACTGATTCAATTACTCCACAAGAGATAAATACTGATGTTCAGATAGTAACTATTGATGATATGATTATCAATGAAATATCTGTTCCTCTTAAAAATCTTTTTTTTGAAAGCGGAAAAACAAGATTAACATCTTCATCAATTCCGGAATTAAAAAGAATTGCAAAGATTATAGTTGAAAATAATTTAAAAGTTGAATTAAGTGGTCATACAGATGATGTTTATAAAGAAGAGTATAATCTAGAACTTTCTAAAGAAAGAGCTGAAGCAGTAAAAAATTATTTATTAAAACTTGGATGTAGCAGTGATAAAATTATGACAATTGGATATGGTGAATCAAAACCATTGAATGAAAATAAAAATAAGCAAGAAAGAAGAATCAATAGAAGAGTAGAATTTAAATTTGTAAAATAGGTTTTAAATAAAAAAAAACAGACCTAAAGGTCTGTTATAATAGTGACTCTGGAGGGAGTCGAACCCCCAACCTCCTGATCCGTAGTCAGGTGCTCTATCCAGTTAAGCTACAGAGCCAAAATTTCTGCAAATATATTTATTGTAAAATAATATCAATCAGAAAATGGAAAGGGATTTTATTTTTTATTGAATCTCTAAATCAAGACCATATAAAGTTAAATCTTTTTTTAGGTTAAGCATATCTACAAAAGTGCCCGTCTTAATCTCGCACCTACCTTTATAATGAGTAATAACCGACAATTGTTCCGCTTGCAAAGGAGTATGATTACATACCAAAACCAGACAATCAATTACATAATCAAAATCATTATAATCATCATTTAACAATACTAATGACTTTAATTTTATACCAGTCTTACTTTTGTGTGAAGAGAAATCAGCTGTATTATCCATAGTTATTTGTTTTTACCAAATTTAACTTTATTTTCTTCTCCTCTTACTAATCTCTCAATATTTTTTTGATGAGTTATTAACGTAAGGATTGGAACAAAAACAGAGAATATTTCCAAAGAAGAGTTCACATCTTTTTCATTCAGAATAAAAAACACTACTAAAGGAAAAGCAATAGAAGCTATTATAGAACCTAAAGACACATACTTACTAATGATAAAAACTATTACAAACACAATAATAGAGACTAAAGCAGCTATTGGACTTAAACCAATTAACAAACCTAATAAAGTCGCTATTCCCTTACCTCCTCTAAATCCTGTGTAAACAGGGAACAAATGACCAATAACGGCAGCAATACCAAAAGCTAATTGAGTTTCGAACAGAAGAGCTGGAACTTCTACTAATACAGAATGTGTTGAAAGAAAGAATATATAGTTTACAGCCAACCATCCTTTAAAAACATCCATTATTAATACCGGAACACCTGCCTTTTTACCTAAAACCCTAAAAGTATTTGTCGCTCCTGCGTTACCACTTCCATATTCCCTTACATCTTTTTTATAGAATGTTTTACCTACCCAAACTGCAGATGGAAACGCACCAGTAAGGTAAGCTAATAATAAAAACAATATAAGTTCTGTACTAATCATAAAATTTCCTGCGAATATAACAATTAATCTCTTTTTCTCATCTCTCTTTCAAATTGTTCCATTCGTTCTTCATCACAATAAACAAATCGGTAAGGAACTTTATTTTTTCCTTCATCTGCTCTCCTCTTTTTTGCTTTCATATTTATAAGCAGATTATTATAGTCATCATTTGTAGAATAAGAGAACATAACATTATTTCTGTATTCAAAAAAGTAAGTATCACCATATTCTGTTTTTAATAAAATATCCAAAACATCATTTCCGTTTTTCTTACTCAGTCTGACCCAACCATCCATTACAGAATTAAGCTGTCTGTTATACACATTTCCAACTCCTATCTTTCCTTTATTTATATAAGCTTGGTGTTTATCACTCCAATACAGTGTTATATCTGTGAAAGTTATAGTCTTATTCAACTGTTTTGGCATGTTTTTAAATTCATCCAAAGCTTCAATATCAATTATTAATTCCTCCGACTGAGCCTTACCTACCAACCTTGATAAAGTTTTACTATAAAACTCTCCGAACACAAAATCCTGAACTCCATACGCTTCAAAAATATTTTCAGCCATTATGGAAAGAGCGTCTTTATTAAACATAAAATCTAAAATCATAAACATTTGGATTTCAGTTTTATTATTTCTGGCATCTCTATTTGCAATACCAATACTTTTTACAGCAACTTGTCCGAAATCCATATTTAAATCAATCACACCTTCCGAGTAAGATTTACATGTATTTTCATTAATTGTAAAAATATTTGAAAGAGAATCTTCTCCTTGCATTATAAAGGAAGATGTTCTTTTATCATAACTTAGATATGTATTTGAAGAAATAATTTCTACATCAATTGGTCTTTCTTTCATACTAACAAAAGAAGTGTACATATGTGTAGAATCTAAATTCATTAATATCCCTGTAGCAAGTCTATCTCCAGCTTCATTTCTTAATACGCTATCCAATTTAAAGGTGATATGTTTCGGATTTATTTCAGATGAAAAACCTACCCATTCCTCTTTAATTAACTCACACTTATTGTCCATTTTAAAGAAACCATCAAAGTTTAACAAGCGGTTATTTGCAATAAGATTTACCTCTCCTTTAAAAATGTATTTTGATCCAATTCTGAAAGGGGAGTCATTTTCAACTTTTCCGTTTGCAACAGAATGTCCACTTTCATCAACACTTATTTCATCAAAGAAAATTTTCTGTTCTTCACCTAGTGCATCTTTATATGTGTAATTTGCAGAAGCAGTATATTTTTCACCTCCATCAATATTTATAATTGCATCTTCAAATTCATGAAATTTAGTTTCTGTATTTGCTAAGATTCTGGCTTCAGAAATTGTTGGTATAAAAGCATTTTTCTCAACCACAAAACCTGCAGATGGGTAAACTACTACATCTGCAACTAAAATTTCATTTACTCCAAAAACACTAATTATATTATCTTTTAAATTATACGTTGATGTTTTCGCAATAAAAGATAATGAATCTTGCTCCGGATGAACAGATACAAATCTAGAACCTTCTGAATTTTCATTTTCATCACCTAAAGTAAGTAACTCCTCATCCATGTCCCAGTGCAACTTATCAATAAAACATATGTACTGATTTGCTGGTAAATCAACAAATGAACCTTTTCCGTTTGAGTAGAAATCTCCTGACCTATCCAATAAATCAATATGAGTTTTTACATTATTTGACTTAAATGCAATTCCTCCCAAATCGGTAAACACTGTCAAATCAGCAGTATCTGCAGCAAACCAATTCGCATTATATGTAAATAAATTTGACTCCATCTCAGATTTTTCTAAAGTCATTACACCTTTAGATGTTAATCCTGTTGGTTTCAGAACGACATTACCCTTAAAGGAAGCCTGAGATTTATAAAAATTAAAATCTTGGTCTAACCAATGAATTCTAAATTTATCATTATAAGGTTCGAATAACCCAAATGTAGTTGTGTTTTTAACTTGAGGAAACTCAATACCTTTCTGCACTTCATTCAATACAAAATCCTGAGTAAACATTGCTGTAGAATCAGGGAAGAAATACAATTCATTTGATTTTGATTTTGATGTGAGATATTCAAATTCTCCATCTCCTGTTAGCCCTTCATTACTTAAAGTAATAGTACTAAAATATTTAGCTTTACCTCCGTAAATTTCAAAACCTTCTGATGGAGTTTCAGTTTTAAAACCTAAAGAATAATCATCCATCATAGTAAGGGTATCCTGGAAAGTAGGAAATATATTAGAGGACTCAAATGTTCCTGGAAACCTCAATCCTTTTCCGTCAAAACTTTCTAAACTATCAATTTCAAAAGTATCTAAGTGAAAAGAAAAAGTTTCTCTATTATAAATACCTCCAAAAATTGAAGGTCTATCATAATAAACGTAAGAATCATCAAAACTTTTGAAAATTGGATACTCTGGGAAACTATCTTTTCGGAGCCCTGATTTATTAGTTGGCTCATCAATTCTCAAATCCCCCGTAACCGCCTGAATAACTGTTTGTATTCTCACTAATTTATCGTTTCCATATTGGTCTTTTTGTACAGGAGTCACAGGAACAGCAAGTTGGACAGAATCAATTTGATTTAAGTCAATTTTAAAATCATCATATTTAAATTTAAATTCTGAACCAAACAACACAAATCTTCCTTTACCAGCAGAAATTCTACCAGAAAAATCAAAATCTCTATTCTTTTTAAGTTTTACATGCCCATTATATGGCTGAATATAAACATGCTGAGAATCACTTAATCTCACAAAATTAACTCCATCAATATTTAAATCCTTGCTTTTGAGGTTTAGAGTAGAGTTTACTACCATACTATTTCCTGAAGAACTTGATACATTTGACTTAAATCTAATTACATCATAATCTCCTTTTTGAGTTTTAGCATTAATGTAATTAAATAGTTTTTCCTGAACAACAGCTCTATTTGTTGAAACATCATAAAACAAAAATCCTTTATTTGCCAAATCCATTAAATAAGGTTCTATTTGTTCTAAAGGATATCCTGCATATCTAGAAAATTTTGCAGATGAAAACTCTGTTTCTCCAAATTCTTTAACAAAATTACGAACCAACATAAGAGGATTTATTTTATCAATCCCTCTGAGAGAATGATAAAACTGATCGTTATAAGACGCTATTGACTCAAAATTCACTACCGATTTGGATGTAATTGGCAAAGATCCTATAAAAATATTTTCTTCATCAATTTGCCATTCAATAAGTTCAGCATCAATTGTAATTTTATGATAACTATTATAGATTGGAGCTCCCGAAACTCCTTTTTTGTTTCTATAAAGTTTTAATTTTCTGTCAGATTGATTATAAGTAAACTGAACAGAAGGATGAAAAATTGAATCTTCATCAAAGTAAATTTTTATTGCAGCAGATTCTGAATAAATAGTGTTTTTATTAATACTAAATCTACTAGAATTAGCAACTAGAATATCTTTGCCATTTTTCTTTAACACAATACGAGCAGAAGCATCTCCTCTACCATCTGCAATAAAATTTTCACCTCTTAAAGTGTATCCTCCTCTATAATCTACATCCGGAACAATATTATTAATTTCTATATTTTTTTTGTATGATTTAAAAACTGGGTAATTATTTGCTGAACTTCCTGAAATTGCCTTATTTGTAAAAGAACCTAAAAGAGGAGTAGGAAACAAAGAAGAGTTATGAAATAAAACAGAATCTGCTTTAAAATCTGCAGACTTAACATTAACCGTAAATGTAGATAAACGTGCAAAAACAGAATCTGCCGGACAACCTCTATCTGTCCAATCTACTAACCCTGAAAGTCCTTCAAATTTATTTGACTGAATTAAATATTTACCTTTTGTATTTGAAATCTGATAAGATCCACTTCTGTTAGAACATATCAAATCAAATTCTGAATTAAAAACAATAAATGGATTTCCATTATTATTTCCGAAATTAAACTCTGTACAATCTGCAAACCATTTTATTGATTTACTATCTCTTAAGTTTTTTGTATTAAGAAATGAGGAAGAAAACTCGCAAAACTTTAATAAGTTCCTAGAGGAAGAATTTAAAACTACATTTTCTGTAACAGTAAGCCATTCGAACATCTTACCTTTGTTCTTTTCATTTAAAATCAAAACTACTGAAATAAATTCTTTAAAATAAGGAGAAGGTTTCATCTTAGCTTCTAACATTAAATTAGAAATAGTCCTTATCGATTTCTGATCATTAGAGTTTATTTCTCCTTTCTTAAATGCTTTATTCAATTTCTTATAAAGCAGTTTAATTTCATCATTATTAGTTTTGTTAAGATATAAATCTAATTCTTCCAAAAACAGATCGGTATCTTCTGAAAAAGAAGTAAGTTTTTGTGAAAAAGATGAAAAAGAAAAGAGAACTAAAAATACTAATATTAGTTTTTTTCTTATTTTCTGAAATGTAGTAAATTCCATTTATTTTTATTTTTATGAGAAACAAACTGAAGACCTAAGCTTTCAGATTTTTCTCTAATTATTTTAACATCTTCTGACAAAAAACCACTTAAAAGAAAATCAGAATTTTCGTTCATATTAGCAATATATTTCTCTAAATCCGTAAGTAATATATTTCTGTTGATGTTTGCCAGTACAACATCAAAATCACCTTTAATTTGACTAACATCTCCTAATTTTATTTTAATATCAGACACCTTATTTAAAGATATATTTTCAATTGAATTTTCGCAACACCAATCATCAATGTCAATTCCTAATGTATAAGAAGAACCTAATTTTTTAGCTAAAATTGCTAAAACAGCAGTTCCGCATCCCATATCTAAAACATTTTTATCCGAAAAGTCAAGGTTAAACATTTCATTCATCATTAAAAAAGTAGTTTCATGATGACCAGTACCAAACGACATTTTTGGAGTTATTATTATCTCATAGTCGCAATCTATTTTATCATGAAAATGAGCTCTGATATAACATTTGTCATTAATTTTTACAGGATAAAAATTTTCTTCCCATTGCTGATTCCAATTTTCTTGTTTTATGTTTTTTGTAGTAAAATCAAAGTCAAATAAATTTTTTAATTCTGAAATTACTTCATCTATTTTTTCTTGATTATAAATATCATTCTGAATATATGCATCCACACCATTTTCTGTTTCCGAATAACTTTCAAAACCAACTTCATTTAATTTTGCAATAACTATTTCTGCAAATGGCCCTTCATCAGGAAAAGTAAAAGATAACTCGATATATTTCATTAAAATGATTTAATTATTTCTACAAAATTATTTGCATCTAAAGACGCTCCTCCAATCAACCCTCCATCTATATTTTCTTTTGAAAATAACTCTTTTGCATTTGTTGGTTTGCAACTCCCTCCATAAAGTATAGAAAGATTATCCGATACTCCATTTCCATATTTTTCTTCAATAAAATCTCTGATAAATGCATGTATTTCTTCTGCCTGATCTGAAGTTGCAGTTACTCCTGTTCCAATTGCCCAAATTGGTTCGTATGCTATTACAATCTTACCAAATTCTTCTTCTGATAAATGAAATAAACTTTCAGAAAGTTGTGTTTTTATCCAATCGAAATGAACTCCTTCTTCTCTTTGTTGTAAACTTTCTCCGCAACAAAAAATAACATCTAAATTATTTGAGAAAGCCAAATTCACCTTATCTTTCAAATCACTATTTGTTTCCTTAAAATACTCTCGTCTTTCAGAATGACCTAAAATAATATATTTCACTCCCAAAGAATTTATCATTTCAGCAGATACTTCACCTGTAAAAGCTCCTTTTTCATTTTTATTGATATTCTGAGCAGATGTGTTTATAAACTCATATTTCGAACAAATTTTATTCACTTTATATAAATGAACAAAAGAAGGAGAGAACACTACTTCAACTTTATTATCTGAAGGAAGAAGAAATATAACATCATTTACTAATTTAATTCCTTCTTCTCTTTTCAGGTTCATTTTCCAATTTCCTGCAACTATATTTTTTCTCATAATTTTTAACTTAATCTTATTCTTGGATCGATAATTGCATATACAATATCAACCACAATATTTATTAAAACAAATACGGAAGCTATCAGCATTACCGCGCCCATTACAACTGGCATATCTAAACTATTTAGAGCATTTACTATTTCTTTTCCAATTCCATTCCATGCAAAAATATACTCCACAAAAACTGCACCCGCAAGTAAAGAAGCAAACCAACCAGAAACTACAGTGACAACAGGATTAAGAGAATTCCTTAGTGCATGCTTAAAAACTACAACAAATTTAGTTAATCCTTTTGCAGATGCTGTTCGGATATAGTCCATATTTAACACTTCTAACATTGAACTTCTGCTAAGTTGAATGATAACTGACAAAGGCCTTATTCCGAGAGTTAATGCTGGTAATATTAAATTCTTCAGATTTATAAATTGACCTCTTCCGTAATCATCTACTTCATATAAACTTCCGGTCATGTTTAATCCGGTATAAGAATGTAAAATATATGCAAAAACCCAAGCTATAATTATTGAAGTAAAAAATGAAGGCAATGACATTCCTAACACTGAAAAGAACAAAATTCCTCTATCCAAAAATGTATCTTTTTTCAAAGCAATAAAAACCCCTAAAAATATACCTAAAATTATTGCAAACACAATAGAAGTAAGTGCAAGAACTAATGTAACTGGAAAAGTTTCAGAAAGAATAGAAGTGACATTTTTTCCAGTTTTGATAAATGACTCCCTTAAATAAGGATATTTTATTACCATTGTTGTAGTCCCAACTGAGAAAATATTTAAAGTTTGATATTTTTCACTCTCCAAATAAGTATAACTTCTTTCATCTTTATTTTCATGAAATGATATAGGAGAAACATCATTTAAATATAAGAAATATTGTTCAGAAATTGGTTTGTCAAATCCGTATTTTTCACGGATCTTCTGAAGTTGGTCGGAATCCTCTCTTTGAGAAAGCATCATCCTGGCAGGATCAGCAGGCATTACTTGAAATAAAAAGAAAATAAGAGATAAAACTCCCCACAGAACCAAGGTTCCGTATAACAATTTCTTTGTTATAAATTTTATCACAAAATTATTATTTGTTATCTAAAATTCTGATTAAATCTTCTGACTTAAATTCTCTTTCTCCTGTTCCTTCATACAATCTTATTTGTCGGTTTCCATCATAGAGAATCACAACAGGATTATCATAATCCGGAAAAGTAATTTCCATATAACTATCAATTTCATCTGTATCGTAATTTGCAAAAGGCATTACTTGATAATGATATTCTTTTCCAACATACTCAAAAAAGTTTGGAATATTTTCCTTCTCAGTATCTGAGAAAATAATATGGACCTGAGGAAACTCTTCAGAAAGATTTGATAATGAATCTAAACTTCTGGCAGCATGTTGACAATGTTCGCAACCCGCATCAAAGAAACAAAGTATTTTTTTCCCTTCAATATTTACAAATTCTTCATTTTCCACAAAATTAATAAACCCACCTCCTTCTGATTTACTTTGAGAAGAGATAGGAAGAGCCGCAAACATAACAGTATAAATAGCCAAAAACAGAATCACAAGTTTAGAAAAACTACCTCTTACATCTTTTGATTTTTTATAAATAACGGCCAAAATTACAAGAGTAATAATATTTTTAATTAGAGCTTGTAAAGGAGTCATAGGAATTAAATCTCCGAAACAACCACAATTTTCTGAATCACCGAAAATTTGAGTAGAAAGATGAATACTAAACACAGCAATCATTATAAATGAAAGTGGAATAATTAATTTTTTCAGGTAATTATTAAATAAGATAGTAATTGCCAAAAAGAATTCAGCACCAATAATAAATCTAGAAAAATAAGGTGCTAAATTTTCTGAAAACCCCATTTTAAGA
>Ga0206679_10001168_pt1 | contig 21707 bp, 16 predicted proteins | sample M110012015metaG_FD_155464 | JGI IMG/M metagenome (GOLD analysis project Ga0206679, IMG submission 155464) | Ammonia-oxidizing marine archaeal communities from Monterey Bay, California, United States - M1 100m 12015 | ecosystem: Environmental > Aquatic > Marine > Intertidal zone | place: USA... | reverse complement strand
GGAGATCTTCCTATTATTGCTGCGACAGATTATGTTCGAGCATTACCTCAATTAATCGCCCCCTATTTAGAGGGGCGCCTCGTAGCCCTAGGGACTGACGGCTTTGGCCGCAGTGACAAACGAGCCGTACTCCGTAAATTCTTTGAAGTAGATAGTAAAAGTATTGCTATCGCTGCTATTGAAGCACTTGCTAGAGCGGGAATGATCGAATATTCAGAGCTAACAGCCGCCTTAAAAAAATATGAAATAGATGGAGATACGCCGGCGCCATGGACGATTTGAGTTGCCTTTACCTATAGCTCTAGCCCAATAGCGACATCGCATACCCGTTATATGGCTCTATACCTGGTGGGCAATTTTCCCTATACTTCGCGCCCCATCTATCCCCACTTCAGGATACCTCTTTAGATAGGATTGATTCATGGCCAAGGTAATAACAGCAACAGTGACCGACGTGCACCACTGGAACGAGACTTTGTTTAGCTTTAAAACAACTCGCGATGCGGGCTTTAGGTTTAAGAATGGCCATTTCGTGATGATCGGCCTCGAGCATGAAGGCAAACCCTTAATGCGTGCTTATAGTATCGTCAGTGCCAACTACGAAGATGAATTGGAATTTTTTAGCATTAAGGTGGCAAACGGACCCCTAACATCAAAACTGCAGCACCTAAGTGTTGGCGATGAAGTGTTGATTGGTAACAAACCTACCGGAACTCTGGTCACTGACCACATGCTACCGGGGAAAAATCTCTACTTAGTTGCTACAGGAACTGGCTTAGCGCCTTTCTTAAGTATTATAAAGGACCCAGAGATTTACGATCAATTCGACACTATTATTCTCGCCCATGGAGTGCGCTATATCTCTGAATTGGCCTACAGCGACTATATTCAGCACGAGCTAACTGGACATAAATACTTTGGTGACTTAGTGACGCAAAAGCTAAGGTACTATCCGCTGGTCACCCGAGAACCTTTTAAAAATAATGGACGTATAACCGAGATGATGACATGCGGTAAATTATTTCTCGATCTCGACTTGCCCTTGCCCAATAAAAAAGATGACCGCTTTATGTTGTGCGGAAGCCCCGGCATGCTCAAAGATATGAGGGCTATTTTAGAGGCTCGCGGCTTTTCTGAGACACGCGGTGGAGAAATGGGCGAATATGTTATTGAGCGCGCATTCGTCGATAGATAAGGGACATTTGACTTTCTCTAAGACAAAAAAACGGCCACAAAAAAGTGGCCGTTTTTAGTTTTATCTGTATTTACGGGATAACCGTCAATGCACCGCGCATGCTGTACGAATGTCCGGGAAAAGAACAGAAGAAAGTATAAGCACCGCCACTCGTTAAACCTGCAGTGGAGAACGTTACACTAGTACTCTCGCCTCCTCCGATTACAGACGATGCAGCCAAAACTCTTGCATCGCCTGGCGTGACATAATTACTGACCAACCCAGCACTCATGCCTTCAGTAGCGAGTGTCTGTACATCAGCATCAGCAGATAACACCCAATTATGGCCCATGATATTTGCCGGCAATTTGCCGCTGTGCTTAAGATTAACCGTTATCAACTCACAGCTCTTCTCAACCTCCATATCTGGTGTGCTGAATTTAAGATAATCGCCAACCTCAACATCAAAACTACAGGCTGCCTGAGACAGGCTAGTAAATAACACGGCACCAACCAAAATAAAAAATTTCGTGATTTGCTTCATAAAGACTCCATTGTAAAGTTTAACGAACGATGTAATTGTAACTTACGAATTCCAAAAGTAATTGGATGAACACTATTTTTTTAAAATATAGTCTCCTTTATTCCGTTCTTATTACCGGCAGCTCTTGGAAACCCATGTTGAAAAGTGTAAAGCTGAATTTGTCTGCGTACTGCTGGATAATTTTCGATACTGGGGTTCCTGATCCATGTCCTGCATTAGTCTCAATTCGAATTAACGCGGGGGATTGACCTGCGTTTTTCTCTTGTAGTTGCGCAGCAAATTTAAACGAATGAGCTGGGACAACCCTATCGTCATGATCTCCTGTGGTGACTAAAGTTGCTGGATATTCTGTTCCTTGATTAACATTATGTACTGGAGAATAACCTTTCAGATATTCGAACATCTCTAGACTTTGATCTGAAGTGCCATAGTCGTAAGCCCATCCCGCACCCGCTGTGAAAGTATGGTACCGCAACATATCCATGACCCCGACGCCTGGAAGAGCAACTCTCATCAAATCAGGTCTTTGAGTCATCACGGCCCCAACTAAAAGGCCACCATTAGATCGTCCGTTAATAGCCAAATAATCACTAGAGGTATAGCCATCTTCGATGAGATACTCGGCGGCGGCGATAAAGTCATCAAACACATTTTGTTTGTTACGTTGGGTTCCGGCATCGTGCCAATGCTTGCCATACTCACCTCCGCCACGCAAGTTCGGAACCGCATAAACACCACCTTGCTCTAACCAAAATGCGTTGGTAATGCTGAATGAAGGTGTCAGACTTATGTTAAAACCACCATAGCCATATAGGATGGTTGGGTTTTTACCATTTAAAACCAAACCCTTTTTATGGGTAATCATCATTGGGATCTGGACGCCATCCTTTGAGGTATAAAAGTGCTGTGATGAAATATAATCTTCACTAGCAAACGCAGCGCCTGATACTTTAAATACTGTAGATACGTTTTCCTTTAAGTCGAGCTCAAAAATGGTGGGTGGCGTACTGTAATTAGTGAAAGAATAATACAGCTTGGTATCGTCTTTATTGCCTGCAATGGCGCTTGCGCTTCCTAGACCAGGTAATTTAATCTCTCTAAGCCGTTTACCTTGGTCGTCATACTGATAAATCTTTGAGAGCGCATCAACCATGTATTCTGCAAAGAAGTATCCGCCACCAGCTGATGCCAAAAGCACATGCTCAGTCTCAGCGATGAAGTCTTTCCAGTTTTCAGGCGCAGGGTTCGCTGCATCAACTGTCACCACTCGCTGGTTCGGTGCGTCTCGATCGGTCACTACATAGAGCTTAGATCCAATATTATCGAGGACATAGGTTTCTGAACTAGTGTCGCCTACAATCGTCACCAGCGGTGAATCAGGTTCGCTCAAATCTTTCAGATAAAGATCGTTGCCAGATGTGGACACTGCGCCTGAAATCACCAAATATCGACCATCCTCGGTAACATCTCCACCGACATAGCGGCGTTTCTGGTCAGGCGTTTCGCCAAAAATAATCTGGTCTTGTTGCTGGGCAGTCCCCAGCTTATGGTAATAAAGCTTATGCTGATCTGTTTTTGCAGAGAGCTCACTACCCTCAGGTTTATCATAGCTTGAATAAAAGAATCCATCTTGCCCATTCCAGGCAATACCAGAAAATTTCACATCAACAATAGGGTCTTCTAGTCGCTTTTTAGTCTCCGCGTCGATGATAATAACTTTTCGCCAGTCACTACCTGCTTCTGAAATAGAATAGGCTACCAGCGAGCCATCATGAGAGAAGCTCAGTGTCGATAAAGAGGTGGTTCCCTCTTCACTAAAGGTATTGGGATCTAGAAATACTTCGGCTTCACCATTGTCTGCAAAGCGATATACAATATATTGATTCTGCAATCCTGAGTTTTTATAGAAATAAGTGTAATTCCCTTCTTTAAAAGGGGCGCCTACTTTTTCATAGTCCCATAAAGTTTCTAAACGTTTTTTAACATCCTCTCGATAGGGAATCTTATTTAAATAACCAAAAGTGACTTCGTTTTGTGCTGCCACCCAAACCTCAGTCTCTGAGCTCATATCATCTTCTAACCAGCGGTATGGATCAGCAACAGGCGTATCGAAATAGCGATCAACAACCTCTCCCTTACGCGTTTCTGGATACACACTAACATCTGTCTGCTGCTTATTATTATTTGCCTGACGATCCCCCTGCTCCAGGCAAGCAATCAACGAAAAGCTAAGACACATAATGCCGACCAGCGGCATTTTCGTAAATACAGTCATATTTAGTCCTTTGTAATGTAGGTAGATCGGAAATAAGAGGCTGCCCCGTATACCCTCAAGTATAAAGGATGAAAGCGAACGACTTTGAATATTTATTATGTCCGTTAGAGGTACACACCAGTTAAGGAATAACTATATTCCTATTAATATTTACATGTCTCGTAAAAAATGAAATTATTCTTGTAATTTTACTGCTTGGCATCAAGAATGCTGTACGAAAACTCGGTTTAAAATATTTGAGTCGTTTAGAATTCCCCTAAAAAGTTGATTATAACTAGCATAAATAATGTCTCAAGAGAGCTAACATGAAAACATGGTCCATTTTACTTATCGTCATCTGTTTGTCGGCTTGCCAAGATAACCAAAACTCAATCGATGATACAGAATCAGTCCCTAGTATCGGAGGCATCGAATTCGTTGAGGAAGTCGTTGGCGAGAATGGCAAAACCATTATCCCTTATCAAAAGTTCATCTTAGATAACGGTTTAACCCTAATCTTGCATTCAGATAATTCAGACCCCTTAGTTCACGTCGACATAACCTATCATGTGGGTTCAGGAAGAGAGGATTTGGGCAAGTCTGGATTTGCGCACTTTTTCGAACATATGATGTTCCAGGGATCAGAAAACGTCGACGACGAGCAGCACTTTAAGTTAGTCACCGAGGCCGGCGGAACAATGAATGGGACAACCAATACTGATCGCACTAACTATTTTCAAACAGTGCCAGCGAATCAATTAGAAAAGATGCTCTGGCTCGAAGCCGACCGAATGGGCTTTTTAGTCGATGCAGTCACTCAAGAAAAATTTGAGGTGCAACGTGAAACCGTTAAGAACGAGCGCGGTCAGCGCGTCGACAACCAGCCTTATGGTCGCCTTAACGAACGGGTGATTGAAGCTCTTTATCCTGCTGGCCACCCCTATTCCTGGCCCGTAATTGGTTATATGGATGATTTAAATCGAGGTAATTTGAACGATTTAAAAGCTTTCTTCCTACGGTGGTATGGGCCCAACAATGCGACACTGACCATTGGTGGGGACATCAATGTTTCCGAGACACTGGAACTGGTTAAAAAATACTTCGGCTCAATTCCCCGGAGCCCTGAAGTGGATATGCCCGAAAAGCCAGAATTTGAGATTTCTGAAGATCGTTATATCTCTATGGAAGATAACGTTCACCTGCCTCTTATTTACATGACCTATCCGACTGTTTCACTCCGCCATGAAGACGAGGCGCCTCTGGATGTGCTGTCCAGTATATTGGGTGGGGGAAAGACCTCTTTACTGTATAAAAATTTAGTCAAAACTCAATTCGCGGTGCAGGCTCAAGTTAGTCACCCCTGCGCTGAGCTGAGCTGCACGTTTGATTTATTGGCCCTACCCCATCCCGCTGCTGGTAAATCTCTCGCTGATATTGAAAAAGTTATCCGCGACACCTTGGTAGAATTTGAACAGAGAGGTGTTGAAGACGATGATTTACTCAAGGTTAAAGCTGAAATGGAAGCCTCTTTTGTATTTGGCCTGCAAAGTGTATCGGGTAAGGTCAGTCAGCTAGCCGCCAATCAGACCTTCTCAAACAATCCTAATTACATTGCACAAGACATTGCCCGCTACAATAATGTAACCAAGGAAGATGTAATGCGTGTCTTTAAAAAATACATTAAAGATCAGCATGGCGTAATAATGAGCGTAGTGCCCACCGGACAACTAAGCTCCATAGCGGCAAAAGACAGCTTTGTGCCTGGGCCAAGAAACGCTGGCAACGAATCCTCCGCCTCTGCAGACGATGTTGCTGTGCGTAAAGGAGTCGATGACTTTGATCGAAGTCTAATTCCCGTTGCCGGTGCTAACAAAGCCGTCGATATTCCTGAGATGTGGCAGCATAGCTTTGATAATGGCATATCCATTCTGGGCGCTCAAAGCGTTGAAACCCCTACTACGTCAGTGCTACTAAAAATTCCTGCTGGTCATTACTACACCACCAAGAATAAAGCAGGAACCGCTGGCTTAGTTGTCAGCATGTTTAGAGAATCAACCACGGAACGAAGTGCCGAAGATATGAGTAAAGCTCTTCAAAAGCTTGGCAGTTCAGTTTACATTTCTGCCGGTAACCGCTATCTAAATATTAATATTAGTTCACTGACTAAAAATCTAGATGCAACCTTATCGTTGGTTAACGAACAACTCAGAGCTCCAGCATTTTTGGAAAGTGAATTCGAACGGGTAAAAAATAATGCTATTCAGGGCGCTTTGAATAATAAAAAAGATGCTGGTTATTTAGCATCAACAGCCTATAGGCAGCTACTTAATGCGGACAATATTGCAGCTATGCCGAGTTCTGGTAGTGAAGAGTCGTTGACCAATATATCTCTGGAAGATGTTAAAGCGTTTTATCAACAACAGGTGAAGCCCTTTGGTGGTCAGTTAATTGCGGTCTCAGACTTAGGTCAGGCTGAACTCACTAAATCACTCTCCATTTTAGAAAACTGGCAAGGAAAAGGTGCAGGCCTGCAGTTATCTCTTCCAGAAGGTAACGGTAAAATGGGTGCTATTTATCTAGTTAATAAAGATGATGCCGCTCAATCGGTTATTCGCATTGGAAAGCGCTCAATGACCCAAGATATTACCGGTGAGTACTACAAGTCATCACTTATGAATTTCGCGCTTGGTGGGGCCTTTAATAGTCGCATTAATTTAAATCTACGAGAAGATAAAGGCTACACCTATGGCGCTCGATCCTATTTTAATGGAGGTAAGTTGTCTGGTTATTACACCGCGACCGCAGAGGTGCGCGCGGATGCTACGGATAAATCTATTGTCGAATTCATTAATGAGATCAAAGACTATTCTGAACGTGGAATTACCGACGAAGAGTTGATATTTATGCGTAACTCAATCAATCAAAAAGACGCTCTAAAATATGAAACGCCCAGAGCAAAACTTGGTTTCTTGGCGCAGATTTTAGAGCACGACCTGACACCAGACTTTGTTAATCAGCGCTCTGAAATCGTGGCCAATATCACTAAAGCTGAGATCAATGTGCTCGCCAAAAAGCATCTCGCCGTTGACGATATGTTAATGGTTGTTGTTGGTGATGCAAAGACCCTGCGACCTCAGCTTGAGGCCCTAGGGTATGAAGTGTTCGATTATCAAATCTAGATGTGAGTAAACTAATGTGAGGGACTAGTCTGCTCTAGTCCCTTTTGATCTTGCTATGAACCCTTGCAACTGTCGCATTCCCCTTTCAGTCATTAGAATCCGTAGAAGTCCTAAATAGATCCAAGCAGTTTTCCCTTGGTGCCTAAACCTTTGTTCCAAGTGGTAATTTATGTCGAGCCTTACCTGATTGAGAAAACAACGCATTGGAAACCGCAGGTGCAATAACAGGCGTCGCCGGCTCGCCAACGCCAGTTGGAGGCTCAGTGGAGGCTACAATATGCACCTGAACCTCAGGCATATCTCTCATTCGTACCACGTTATGAGTATCAAAATTACTTTCAGCCACAGCGCCATTATTGATGGTGATCTCACTCATTAAGGCAGGCGATAATCCATAACCTATACCCCCCTCCATTTGTGCCCTAATGATATCTGGATTGATCGCCACCCCGCAGTCAACAGCACAAACAACCCTATCGACTTTGTATTGACCTTTGTCATCGACAACGAGTTCAGCAACCTGAGCAACATAGGACCCAAACGATTTGTGAATTGCCACTCCCCGTGAGCGATTAGCTGGCAAAGCGCTACCCCAACCTGATTTCTCGATCGCCAGATCCAGTACGGCCTTGTAACGAGGATCATCACTTAAATGGGCGCGGCGGAACGCTAATGGATCTTGACCCGCTGCTGCTGCCAGTTCATCCATAAATACTTCCGTCGAATAGGCGGTATGCGTTGATCCCACGCTGCGCCACCACAATACAGGTACCTGAGATTCAACCGTTTTGAGTTGCACTTCAAAATTAGGGATGTTGTAAGGCAAGCTGGTTGCACCCTCCACCGATGAGCTATCAATGCCATCTGTAATAAAAGCGGCATAGACAGAGCCAGACATAATCGACTGTCCAATTATTTTATGCTGCCAGGCAATAATCTTACCGTTGCTATCTAAACCAGCCCTTAATTTATGGAAATACATAGGCCGAAAATAACCTGCATTAGTATCATCTTCGCGGGTCCAGACGAGTTTGATGGGTACTGGCTGACCGTTCTCTTTCGCTATGTGAGCTGTTTCAACAACATAATCAGAATTCTTGTTTGCCCGCCGTCCAAAACTACCTCCAGCAAACAAGGTGTTTACCTTAACGTTGCCTGGTAATGTCCACAAGGCCGCCGCAATACCCAGCTGGTCCCCTGTGGGTGACTGCGATCCGTTCCAAACCTCAACGCCATCATCCGTAATCTGAACAACACAATTCATAGGCTCCATGGTGGCATGGGCTAGGTAGGGAAACTCGTAGTCTGCTTCAACGATCTTAGCCGCACGTTTGAATGCATCGTCCAAATTTCCGCTAGTATGGGCTATCAGCCCATCACCCTCACCAACCTTTCGATAACGCTGCATGAGTTGCGCCGAACTTTCGGTCATCGCTTCACTGTAATCCCATTCAATGATCAGCGCGTCACGGCCTTTTTTAGCATTCCAAAATGTATCGGCAATCACAGCTACCCCAGTAGGAATCTCTACGACATTCACCACTCCTTTTACCGCTTTGGCTTTCTTGTCAGAAAAAGACTTAACTTTGGTGCCAAACCGTGGCGGGTGCGCAACCACCGCTGTGAGCATGCCGGGTAGTTTTATATCTTGGGTGAAAATGGCGGTACCATCGGTTTTTCCTAGATCTTTACGAGGCAGGTGATCTAAACCAATTAATGTGAAGTCTTTAGGGTCTTTTAAATTTACTTCCTTAGGCACTGCTTGGTTACTTGCAGCCTCTGCCAACTCGCCAAAATTAGCCGACACACCGCTTTTATGCGACACAATGCCTTTGCTTACGGTTATTTCACTCACCGGAACACCCCATTGTTGCGCCGCTGCAGCCACCAACATATAGCGCGCACTAGCCCCAGCTTCCCGCATTTGCATGTAGGAGTTAGCGATTGCGGTACTGCCGCCTGTGCCTTGCGTACCCCAGCTTCCATTGGCGTACAATTTCCGATTAGCGGGTGCTGCCTCAGAAACGATTTGCCCCCAATCGGCATCCATTTCTTCAGCCGCAATGGTCGCAAGGCCGGTGAAGGTACCTTGGCCAAACTCAATGTGCTTAATAATAATGGTCACGGTATTGTCTGGGCTAATACGCACAAAAGCATTTGCCATAAGCTCTCCCTCGGCAACATCGGGAGTAAATCCAGCGGCAACACAGCCCGGCAACATCATAGCGAGAGTAAACCCAGCACCTAAGGTGACAGTCTTTTTGAAGAAAACCCGGCGGGAAATCGATACGGCATCGGCGATCTTTGGTTCTTTTGTATATCTCATGACTCAGATCTCCTTGACGCTAATAGTGTGCGACGCATATTTCACCGCATTACGTATTCGCGTGTAGGTCGCACATCGACAAATATTGCCCGACAAAGCCGTATCAATATCAGCATCGTTGGGTGTAGGGTTCTTTTTCAACAAGGCGGTTGCCGACATGATTTGTCCCGATTGGCAATACCCACACTGCACCACCGCTAATTCATCCCAGGCGGCTTGAATCGCTTTGACTTCCCTTGAATCCAACCCTTCGATAGTCGTGATCTCTTGATCACCTATGGAGCCTATTTGCATAACACAGGAGCGCACCGCCTCACCATTTAAGTGTACGGTGCATGCACCGCAACTGGCAATACCGCAGCCAAATTTGGTGCCAGTCATTTCAACGTGGTCTCTAATGGCCCACAGTAAAGGAGTATCAGGTTCGGCGTCGACACTATAGTTTTCACCATTGATCTTTAGCGAGATGGCCATAAACATATTCCTATTTAACTAAATTACATTACTTGAGGCTTATTTAAATAAATTGCCACACTTAAATCAATAATTTTTAACGGATATTAGTTCTCTAGCATAGTTTTGAGTGACCTTAGATCGCCTTAAGATAATCCAGTGCACCGCTGACCGCAGCGACCTGTGCGATGATGCAGTTTTCATCATCGACGCTGGGACTGTCTGGATAAACTTCAGTGGTGGTCACAAAAGATGCGTCGGTAAACCCCGCGCACAACCCAAGACCTTTGATAGGATAATTAATCACTCCACGCTGTTCTGCCTTAGCACCAATTAAATAGTTATTTTCATCTGATGGCGCTATATGAGTTACCCGTTCAACCGCATCAATGATTGCTTTTTGAAACTCTGGTACCGGATTTTCGCTATCACCTACACCATAAAAACCATCGGGGATTTCCCACAACTCTTGTTCAACAGCATCGCGGGCTTCTAGAGCTGGCCTAAATTCAGAGTTGTCAGTGTCGGTTGTCTCATGCAGATCAAGGTGGGCAAGCATAGAAATATTAAGGCCTCTAATATAGCTCATAATACAGCTTGCCTCTTCTACCGACGTACCAGATTTAAACGAGCGATTAGGGTCAATAGCGTTAGGGTTCCAGCGGTTAATCGTTTCATATCCCCAGGGACTAATGCAGGGGGCAACTATAAAGTTATAGCTATCTACATAGGATGCCAGCGTGGTCTCGACGAACCTTAGCGCTCCTTGAACACCACTGGTCTCATAACCATGCACACCACCTGTAATGAATACTGTGGGTTTGCCATCTTGCCAGTTTTTCGTTTTAACCACCCACAAGGTATAGGTATCTGGGTCATAAGACAGCGCGCCATATTGCTCGACAATAAGTAAGTCTGACAAATCTTGCCCTATCGCCTCTACCTTAGTCACTACCTGTTGCTGGTAGGAGCGTTTAATTGTTTGCTGGCTTAACCAAGACGCTTTTTCTTCATTCCTCCATGGTTTGCCGGGGGTGCCAATCTCATAATTCTGCTGTGATGCCATGTTTTCCTTATCCATTTAGTCCTCCTTAAAGATCTTCACCACTAGCTCACCGTGTTTGTTTATTGAAGCACGGTACATCCCCAACGAATTAAACGAGAAAGCTACGTTGGCATCCTTATCAACACCAACAACACCGCCAGATGCGCCCATCTTTACTAATTTATTCTGGACCACTTCATCCTGTGCCTTCTGCAGGGATATGCCTTTGTACGCCATACGTGCGCAAATGTCATGGGCCACCGCAGCACGAATAAAATACTCGCCATGACCAGTAGCTGAAATACCACAGGACTCATTATCTGCATAGGTACCGGCACCAATAATGGGCGCATCTCCAACCCTTCCAAAGCGTTTATTGGTCATGCCTCCAGTAGAGGTTCCAGCAGCAATGTCACCGTTTTGGTCAATAGCCACTGCGCCCACAGTACCTAGTTTTTTTTCGTCAAATTGATACTTTAATAACAGAGAATTAGATAGTTCTGGCAACTGTGCTACTGACTGTTCTTTGGCAATAATGCGCTCCAACTGCAGACGTCGACGCTCGGTTTTGAAATAACTATTTGAAACCAAGTCAAAACCCTGCTGCTGGGCAAACACCTCAGCTCCTGCCCCCACAAGCATGACATGGGATGAGTGATCTAGCACCGCATTAGCCAGTGTAATGGGGCTTTTAATCCGCGTTAGTGCAGCAACAGCACCCGCATTAAGCGTGCGCCCCTCCATAATAGATGCATCTAACTCAATATTCCCTTCATGGTTAAAAACGGCCCCATGACCCGCATTAAATAAGGGCGAACCCTCCATAAGGGTAATCGTTGCGATCACGGCATCTCGACTGGATCCGCCTGCCGTTAAAACCCGATGACCAGCGAGAGTCGCTGAAGACAATATTGCTCGATACTCGATTTCCATTTCAGGACCCATCAAGTCGCGCCTAATTGTTCCTGCACCTCCATGGATAGCTATAGCGACAGGGGTTTTCTCGACAGCTGTGGCAACGTTTGACATAGAGATTACCAAAATCAAGACTAGATGCCATGGTGATAGTATTCGCCAAGAAGATAGCCGCAATCTCGCTAATGTCTTCATTACACAAGTTCCTTTTGGACAAATCATACCACTAACCACATTTCAATGATTTTGATAGTCTGTGCTAAAAGTATTTCATATAACGAGGATGACAATATTAAACCTGAAGATACTGAGGTTCATTGTAATACGCTCATCTCTGCCACGGTTGATCTGCCTCTTTAGCGACGCGAGTAACGAACCATAAATGAAGTGCTTAGATTAGACGATTGAGTTATTGAATAACCAAGGTGCGACTTTTCGATGCCGTTCTTCAAACCGCATTATTGTATCTCGATGGCCTAGAGTCAGGCTTATGACATCGGAACCTTCTAATAATTGCTCTCGTTGAGGGGGGTCAATATCGAACGGTAGGTCTGTCCCGTCGGGTAAAAGTATGCTTTGACGTTCAAGATTTATTTGCAGTTCATACCCCTCATTAGTATCTATCTGATCGAATAGGCTAGAAACACGTTCGCTAGACAACTGAATAGGTAAAACGCCATTTTTAAAACAATTATTGTAAAAAATATCGGCGAAACTAGGTGCAATAACTACTTTTATACCAAAATCACGGATGGCCCATGGCGCATGTTCTCGGCTAGACCCACAACCAAAGTTATCTCCGGCAACCAATATGCTGCCTCCTTTATAACGAGGTAGGTTTAAAACAAAATCGGGGTTAATTGTGCGTGTAGAAGTATCGGTATTGATATCACCCTCATCTAAATACCGTAATCCGTCAAATAGCCAATCCCCATAACCGGTTTTTCGAATCGATTTCAAATATTGTTTAGGTAACATCACATCAGTATCGATGTTAGCTCTGTTGAATGGGATCACCAATCCTCGATGTGTCTTAAATGCTTCCATAATAATTTATATAATCTCTCTAATATCAATAAAATGTCCGGCCAGAGCTGCTGCGGCTGCCATTTGCGGGCTTACTAAATGAGTACGACTACCATGTCCCTGTCTACCTTCAAAATTGCGGTTTGAGGTTGATGCGCAATGTTCACCAGGTAATGATTTATCAGAATTAATAGCCACACACATAGAACATCCTGGGTCTCGCCATTCAAACCCTGCATCAAGAAGTACTTTATCTAAACCTTCATCTTCAGCCTGTTGTTTGACCAACCCAGATCCGGGAACCACCATAGCCTGTTTTATGCTTGCGGCAATGTGCTTCCCTTTTACTATCTCAGCAACGCTGCGGATATCTTCAATACGTGAATTAGTGCAGGAACCAACAAATATGCGGTCTAATTGAACATCCGTTATTTTTTGCCCAGCGGTCAAGCCCATATAGTTTAGCGCTTGAAAATAATCTTCACGTGCATCAAGTGTTTCCTGTTGGGACGGATCTGGCACTGTGCCATCGATTGGAATCACCATTTCAGGCGAAGTACCCCAGCTAACATGAGGCGAAATATCTGCAGCGTTAAATTCATAGATCGCATCAAATTTAGCACCTACATCACTGTGTAAATTTTCCCAAGATCTGCACGCCTGACGCTCTAAATCACCTTTGGGCGAATGAGCTCGTCCCCGTATATAGTCGAATGTCACTTCATCATAAGCTATCATCCCAACTCGAGAACCGGCCTCAATAGCCATATTACAAATAGTCATCCTACCTTCCATCGACAACGCTCTGATGGTAGAACCGGCAAATTCAGTCGCCATTCCAGTCGCACCAGCTGTTCCTATCTTGCCGATGATATAAAGAATCATATCCTTGGCGCTAACCCCTCTTGGAAGATCTCCTTCGACATTAATCAGCATGTTGCCAAACTTTTTTTGCGCTAAACATTGTGTTGCAAGAACATGCTCAACATCGGAGGTGCCTATGCCTTGCGCAAGACATGCAAAGGCTCCATGAGTCGAGGTATGAGAGTCACCGCAGACCAAGGTCATGCCCGGCAGTGTCAATCCTTGCTCGGGCCCAATGACATGAACTATACCCTGACGAATATCATTGAGCTTATACTCCCTGATTCCAAATTCAGCGCAATTGCTATCAAGCGCTAATATTTGAATTCTAGAGACGGCGTCTTTAACCCCCTCCATTCCGGTTTGGCGTTGGGTTGTAGGCACGTTGTGGTCAGGTGTTGCAACGCATGAATCAACCCTCCATGGTTTTCGATTGTTTTCACGTAATCCTTCAAATGCCTGTGCAGATGTAACTTCATGGAGGATATGTCTATCTATATAAAGAAGAGAGGTACCATCCTTCATTTCAGTCACCTCGTGCATATCCCATAATTTGTCATAAAGCGTTTTAGGTTTCATCTTAAGCGCTCCAATAATGCCTATTGATCGGTTAACAAACGTAGTCGAACCAATAAATCTGATAGCAAGACAACATCTGCATACTTTTTATTAAGGTCATATAAGCTAGCCTCATGAGCCGTCTGACCTCTATCACCACAGGCTTCTTTGGGAATGAGTACTGGATAGTTGTGCTGAAGGCCATCAACTACAGTTGCTCTGACGCAACCACTAGTGGTTAATCCGGTCACCACTAATGAGTCCGTACCGCAGGCCATAAGTTGGTTGGACAAGTCAGTTCCAAAGAAAGCGCTAGCCCATTGTTTCTCAATCAAGGGTTCGCTGGCACGCCGCTCGAGTGCAGCATCAACCTTAACCCAATGAGAATTTGGCTTTAGACAATCCAAGTCAGGTAATTTTTGCCGAAAGACAGTGGCCTGGTTTTTATGGTGGTAAACTACTGTAGTAAAGAAAATCGGTAGTCTTTGTCGGCGAAACTCCGCAAGTAACATCTTATTAGCAATCACCACCTCTGGGCAGGCTGTGCCCAGGGCACAATCTGGATCTGTGAATCCATTCACCACATCCACAACAATGAGAGTTGGCTTTGAGCCCAAGTTAAGTGTCCTAGAAGTTAGAGCCATAACCCTTACTCTGCTAACAGCGTGAAGCTATACAAACCTGACAAAATACGACTAAGATCAAGAACTAGAGAGCCTGTTATGGGCTTAGGCAGAATTAATATTCCTCTTAACAATCTGTAAGTATTCAAGCTTTCTTCTCCCTTTAGTCACCCATGTAGCAGGCCGCTGCGCTATTACTCAATTAGGACCCACCTCGTTTACTAAGATCAGCTAAGAGACATTAAAGACGTCTTATGCGGTTGTTTTTTAGCTGTGGATACTAGTTTTACTGTAGCTTTTAAAGATTACGTAGCTCTCGTTTCAACACTTTGCCCGTAGCATTACGAGGCAACGCAGCGACAAATTCAAACGATTTAGGCGTTTTATAACCAGCCAGAACTTCCCGACAATAACTATTTAAATCTTCAGTGTCGACACTGTGGTTGTCCCCTAATACCACATAGGCCTTTACCGATTCGCCCCAATATTGATCCGGCACGCCAATGATGGCAGCGTCGGCAATAGCGGGATGGTCATAAAGAACTTCTTCGATCTCCCTAGGGTAGATATTGACCCCACCTGAGATAATCATGTCCATCTTTCGGTCAATCAGATAAACAAAACCTTCGTCATCAAGCCGAGCTAGATCTCCAGCTGAAAACCAACCGTCTAACATAGCGTTGACGGATAAGGTATTGCCCCAGTAGCCTGAAAAAAGGTAAGGAGAACGGCTATATAATTCCCCGACCTCGCCTGGCTGCACCGGCAGTCCTTCTTTAGTCAGAACCTTAGTCTCGGTGCAGGCAAATCCAAGACCGACACAACGCTCCTTTCTCAATTGATCAGCAGGGCGTAAATTGCAGACAATTCCTGCCTCAGTTGACCCATAAGTCTCGTGTAATATTCCAGGCCCAAAATAACCAACCACTTTCTTTTTTAGTGCCTGAGGCAGAGCCGATGCATTAGAAATTATGGTCTTGATCCGGTTAGATTTTAAGTCCGCAAGTTGTTTAGCGGGTAGATCAAAGATAGCCTGAAAATGCGTGGGAACCATAAATACATTGGTTATATCCAATTCTTTTAGTTTCTTTAGTGTACTGGCAGCCTCAAACTTCGGGGAAATTTCGCAATATCCTCCAAAGAAAAGTGCAGCAATAGCAAATGAGAATCCAGCTCCATGAAATAAAGGCGCCACAGCCAACGTCCGATCATCTGGTGTATAACAACCATATTCTGATGCCATGCCAAGAAAGGTTAATACCCGAGATCGGTGCGATAACATAACACCCTTCGGTTTTCCTGTAGTTCCAGCGGTATAAACAAGAGCGAAAATATCGGTCTCTGCAAGATGGCCAATCTGATAGTCGGCGCTAGACTGGGTCAACCACTCCTCATAGTTATCGCCTATCACTACCAACTCTTTCACGTTAGGCAATTGGGAAAGATCTATTTGAGGTCTTGCTGACGGATGCACAAAAATCATTGATGCATCGCAATCATCACAAATATACTTAATCTCAGTAGACGTTAACTTTGGATTCAATGTAACCACAATAAGGCCAGCTTGAGCGATACCTATGGCGAGCTCAGGATATTCTATACAATTAGGCGCAATAAGGGCGACTCTATCGCCCTTAACAAGACCAGCAATATTTCGGACACCATTGGACACTCTGTTGATGCGTTTCGCCAGATCGCCATAGTTCAGACTGCGCGCTCCCTCACCCAAGGCAACTTTATTAGGCTTGTGTTGGGCCGCACATCTAACGCCATAACCAATATCTAAGGCGAGGTAGGCTTGATTGTCGAACTTATCCTTCATCCTTTAACTCTCACTATATTGAAGACGAGCATCAATATTTTTATAATTTAAAAATGCGTTTGGCATTAGTATGGAGAAATTTCTCCATCACGGGTTCCGATATGCCCAACTGTTTAATCTCATCCATTGCTCGCTCTGGGCTGATCACAGGCCAATCAGTTCCAAATAAAACTTTGTCTTGGCCATATGTTTTTAAATAATGAACAAATGAATCAGGCCAGTACTTGGGGGCGTAAGCATCAGATCCTATATAAACATTCTCATGCTTCCATGCCATGGATATCATTTCATCTGTCCAAGGGATCCCAATATGAATTCCGATCAACTTAAGCTCTGGAAAGTCGATGGCAACCTGATCAAGGGTAATCGGACGACCCACACTAGGCAGACGTCTTTCACGCGAATACACCAAGTTATGGCCTACTTGCATCATGATAGGGATATCAAGCTCACAGCACTTGGCATAATAAGGGTAATATTTGGCGTGATCCGGAGCCAACTCTATCCAGTGTGGGTACAAATGTGCCCCAACAAAACCTAATTCACGAACTGCATGCTCAAGCTCACGAACACCATCCATGCCACGATAGGGATCTATCCCTGCCAAGCCAGAGAAGCGATCAGGGTATTTTTTGCAAACAGAAGCCACTTGCTCATAAGGAATTTCAAAAGATCCGCGCATTCTCTGATCGCCTGCGCGAACAGCAATTAATAATGAACGATCAATACCAGCTCGATCCTTCATGCCGATATAATTTTCGATGGATACGCCCTTTCTCCACTCTGCGGGGAAACGTATTTGCTCCAAAAAATGCTCATCGAGTCCAGTTTGCCCATTGCTGACTTCATACTCAGTAAACAAGTTACAAACCGTATCTATCGCCATCATCATACTGACCTCTTGGACCTAAAAATTCTACAGGTAATACAAATTTGCTATACATCTAAAATGTCCCAGCAAAAAAGATATAAGAAAACATCAAAAACTACCTATTGCTCTTACACAGACTGCCTCTCAATAGAGATCTATTGTAAGAGAGGCCGTAAAAGATTGTCAATATAATATATATATATGTTTATATTTTTCATATAGCTGAATTATTGTATTACATTTATGTTACGATTATCCTGCTAAAAATACTTAGATTCTAGCTAATCAATCGTCTTTTTAGCGGATAAAAGACCTCTTAAATAGGGTTTGTTAATAATAGATGGAAGAGCTGGTTGGTATAACTACATGTATGAATTGAGGCCTGATAGCTAGATAATGCTTGGGCCAAAGACTATTTCTCAAAGATACGACGCGTTGACAGTTTATTTATTTTGATTATCCTATGATAAATAATAGCTTTCACAGAGTACTGACCAGCTTAACAGTATGTATTAGCGCGCCCTATCTTGGAGGGTATTTCGGGATTTAAATCAGCAGGAGGAGAGCCACTTGCACATTAATTTTCATAACTTTATCGCCTTTATCCATGTTTTCTTGTTCGTATTTGCAATTGGAGGAGATATTGCGGTCCACTATATTGGCCAGTACCTCACCCAAGATAAGCTAAGCCTAGCGGAGAGACTGCGCGTACGCCAAATGAGGTTTATTGTTGATATGTCGGCGCGCACAGCCTTAGTGCTTTTGCTGCCCTTAGGATTTACCCTAGCGCAAGCATACGGTTCACCTATTTCAGGTAACGGATTAGCAACATTGTGGGTGGCCGCCATCCTATGGTTGGTATTGGTCTGGCTTGTCCACTTTAATAAAGGCACTCCATTAGGTGATAGATTAGGTAAATTGGACATTGGAATTCGATATGTAGTCATGCTTTCTATGGCGTCCTTTGGCGGATACTGCCTGATCACAGGTGGCCCTATAGCAAGTACTTGGCTCGCCATTAAAATTGTGTTGTTTGCCGTCATATTGCTAAATGGTGTCTGGATACGTCAGATTGCTCGAGGCTGGCCCGGTGCTTTCGCTTTGGTTGAAGCGGGCGGGCAAGACGCTGTCCGCGGTGAGGTATTGATTAAAGAGCTACAGACTAAAACAAATCGAGCCGCTTTGTGTATCTGGGTTTTGGTTGTTTTGATGGCCTTTTTTGGTGAAGTTAAACCCTACTAGAGACGTTATGTTGTTGCACAAGGCTCATCCAAATAACCTCTCCTAACAGTAGTCTTATGGAGTCTCACTAATGACAGATGCAATCGATAATCCTGCTACTAAAGCCCCAGTTGGCCCCTATGAATCCCTGCGAGACTATATCGATGCAATAGACGGCTGTGGCCAAGCTCTGCATATAAGTGGGCTCGATCAAGATGCCTATGAAGCAACGGGCTTTATGTACAGGCTTATTGATAAACTAGGATGGGCCGACGCTCCTGCTGTAATATTTAAAAATATTAAGATTAATGGTCAGTGGCATGAAGGTCCTGTCATTGCCAATCAATATGGTCGCTGGCAATTCGAAGGGCTCGCTTTCGGGGTAGATCCAGCAAATGACGAACAAAGTGAAGTTTATCAAAATGTATTAGCTAAACTTGAAAGCCTAGCCACAACAGATAAACAATGGCAGGAAATAGAACCTATTGAAGTAAGCCCTGAAGATGCTCCTTGCAAACAAGTCGTTGTGCTCGGAGATGACATCAACATCCTTGACTTTCCTTTTATACAAACGAACCCTGCAGATGGAGGTTCCTATATAAATACGGGTAGTGTAATACTCGAAGATCCTGAGCGAGGCCGTAATGTTGGCACCTACAGATGCCAAATCAAAGGCCCTCGAAAGATTGCCATTAACCCAGAAAAAAATCAGCATGGGTGGACGTTCTTAATGGATATGAAGGCCCGAGGTGAGACCTCTGCCAAGGCCGCAATCGTGTTAGGTGCTGATCCAGTGACTTTTGCCATGAGTAGCTCCAAAACCACCCGCCTTGGCCAAGACGAACTCTTTGTTGCTGGTGGCTTTATAGGCAAGGCTCTAGACGTGGTTCAATGCGAAACGAATACCATAAAAGTACCTGCAAATGTTGAAATGGTAATCGAAGGAGAAATCCCTTTCGATTTTGAACCCGAGGGCCCATTTGGCGAGATGTATGGTTATATAGGCGAACATAAAGAAGAGAATTTTTACATGCATGTCACTGCAGTGACTCATCGAAAAAAACCAATCTTTGTAAACCAATTTACAGGTGTCACTAGGAGCTTCCTTACTTCTCCAATGGAAGTTACCACTAATCTTGCCATGAAGAAGTTGTTCCCTAATATTGTAGGTATACATCTTCCACTGCAAACGCCTGGCTATTGCTTTATTAGTATTAAAAAGGAAGCGCCGGGAGATGCCATAACCATTGGGCGCAATATAACGACTTCATTGAAGATAGCTAAGATTGCTATTGTCGTTGACGAAGATGTGAATATACATAACGCTATTGAAGTTATGCACGCTGTTGGAGCTCGGTGGCAACCTTATCCAGCTAGTGAGATTATTGAAAAAGCGGGCGCTATGGGGGGAGATCCAAGCGCGCCAACACGCGGAGTTGGCAGCCGTATCGTAGTGGATGCAACACGCCAGTTACCTGAGGAAGGTGGCCCGAAACAATATTCTCTTATGAATCGAGCTTGCTTAACTAAGGAATTCCCAGATATTTTTGAGTTCATTGACGAGAAATGGTCAGAAACCATTGACTCATGGAATCCTAAGAAATAATCAGATCTCGACCCATAATAGCTCTCAGAGCTAACCTCGAATGAAATCAATAATTACGCCAACCCAAGTCTCAGGCTCATCACGAATGACATATGAGGTACCGCCCTCAATCTCAACTATGGCGAAATCCGGCCTAAGCTGGACGAGACGATCAGCCACGAAGTGAAGAATGTCTCCCGTATTAGTGACTACCAAAGTAGGCGCTCTAACCGCTTTGATCGCGTCGGTCATGTCATAACTAAAGGCAGCATGGTGCGCATACCAGTGTTTCTCGCCAGCCCAAAGTGTATGTAAAGCAGCCATATGGGAGGACTCTAGAGTTGAAACACCTCTAGACATCTTTTCTATAAGACCCCACAGATCAGAAAGGTGAGATCCATCTGCCTTCGCACTAAAATCCATATGTGGCCTGGCCAATCTCTCCTCACGCTCTTCCGTGGTGTACCAAGGAAGCCCATGTATCACTAGCCTCTCTACTCGGTCGGGGCTAGCGTACGCCATTTGGCAGGCCATTGAAGCTCCCGTGTGATGGCCAATAACTATCGCTTTATCTATGCTTAAGTGATCTAACAACTGCTTAAGGACATCCGCATATTCAGGAATGCTAGGAGGCTCAGTCGTGCCCTCAGATAGTCCATACCCTGGCATGTCTGGCGCAATCACCTGAAACCCTGCGTCAATCAACAACGGGATTACATATAGAAATTGCAGTGCCGACTGAGGGTCTTGATGCACCAACAATAAGGGCTTGCCTTGCCCTCCGATCCGATAGTGTACTTGACCCATAGAGGTGTCTGCGTATGCTTTTCGTATTTCATGCCCCATCTTTTTAACCTCTTTTTACGCTATACCTCTAGTTACGAAGAGCTATCCAAAAACTCTAAACCGTCGGCTTAATATTGCCATTTGACTGGAAAAAATTCTTTGGATCATACTTGTTCTTTATCTGCACTAATCGAGGATAATTATGGCCATAACTTACTGCCACTTCCTCTTGGGTTTCGTCCATCATCTCATTGATGTAAAACCTATTTGAAACGTAGGGAGCAAGTGCATCCCAATAATCTTTTCCCCACTTAATATTTTTGGCTGTCAGAGCAGGATCTACCCAACTTCCACCCAACTCTAAATCCCATTTAGCGCCGCGGTGTGGCCACGCTGTAGCATCAGGCGCAACATCATCAACTGCTCCGCCAAATCGGATGAGACGCATAGTATTGTGCCTG
>Ga0206679_10001167_pt1 | contig 21708 bp, 16 predicted proteins | sample M110012015metaG_FD_155464 | JGI IMG/M metagenome (GOLD analysis project Ga0206679, IMG submission 155464) | Ammonia-oxidizing marine archaeal communities from Monterey Bay, California, United States - M1 100m 12015 | ecosystem: Environmental > Aquatic > Marine > Intertidal zone | place: USA... | reverse complement strand
CCGTTTTTAATTAGTTTCGCGCGCCCATATTTACGCATCGTAAAAACTCTACTCTCATGGCCGCTCAACGTATGAAACTTTCGCACTTTAAGTTCGACCTTCCGGAAGATCAAATTGCTCAATACCCACTAGAAAACCGTGACGACAGCCGCATGATGATCGTGGATAAAAAGACCGGTAAGTTTGAACACAAGATGTTCAAAGATTTAATCGACATGTACGATGAAGGAGATGTCTTCGTTGCAAACGACACTAAGGTTTTTCCTGCTCGCTTATATGGAAACAAGGAGAAAACAGGAGCTGTAATTGAAGTGTTTTTGCTTCGTGAATTAAACGAAGAAAGTAGACTTTGGGATGTGCTTGTAGATCCTGCTCGTAAAATACGTATCGGAAATAAGCTTTATTTCGGAGAACATGACGAGCTCGTTGCGGAAGTAATCGATAACACAACTTCTCGAGGCCGTACTCTTCGCTTCCTTTTCGAAGGCACGAAAGCTGAGTTTATGGCAAAAATCGTTTCATTGGGCGAGACACCCCTTCCCCGCTATATCGATCGTGGAACTGAAGACATCGATATTGAACGATTCCAAACTATTTATGCAAAAACTGAGGGAGCCGTAGCAGCACCTACTGCCGGACTACATTTCTCAAAGCAGCTTCTAAAGCGATTGGAAATTAAGGGGATTGACATGTCATTTATCACACTCCATATAGGTCTCGGAACATTTAGAGAGGTTCAAGTCGAGGACATTACAAAACACAAAGTCGACAGTGAGCAACTCATCATAGGCGACACTTGTGTCAATCGAGTCAACCGTGCGAAGGCTGAAGGCCGAAAAATATGCGCTATCGGAACGACTGCAATGCGAGCTATGGAAACATCTGTTAGCACAACAAATACGCTCAAGCCATTCAAGGGGTGGACAAACAAGTTCATTTATCCCAAATACGACTTCAGTGTTGCAGATAGTTTACTTACGAACTTTCATACACCCCAATCGACCCTCCTTATGCTTCAATCTGCATTCGCAGGTCACGAACTTATTATGGAGGCATATAATGAGGCTATTAAAGAGGGTTACCGTTTCTACGCATACGGTGATGCTCTACTTATTAAGTAATCTGATTCGGGGTTATCTTTATCCCATGAAAAATTTCCTTTTTACTTTTCTTGCATCTACTATTATTATTGTTTGCGGCTACGCCCAAACTCTAGACATTGGAGATCACGCGCTGTCTACATCATACAAAATGATGAATATTGATGGCTCGCAAGTTTCTATAAATGATGTCAGTGGAGAAAATGGCGCTTTAGTGATTTTCACTTGTAATTCATGCCCTTTCGTAGTAGGTAGAGGCGAAAACACAGAGGGTTGGGAAGGTCGATACAATGGGATAATCGAGTTAGCTGCAGAAAATGGGTTTGGGACGTTACTAGTAAATTCAAATTCAGCAAGAAGAGACGGCAGCGATAGCTTTGTGAAAATGAAAAATCACGCTCTCGAAATGGGATATTTAGCACCATACGTTCTGGATGAAGAAAGTAAACTCGCAAACAATTTCGATGCTCGCACGACGCCTCACGTTTTCCTTTTGAACTCAGACATGGAGCTCATATATAAAGGAGCTATAGACGACAGTGTAGATAGTGCTGAAGAAGTGGAAGAGCATTTTCTTAAAGATGCTATCACTCGCTCTGCCCTAGGAAAGCGAATCAAAACCAAATCCACGAAAGCTATTGGATGCTCTATTAGAAGAGCAAAGAGATAAACCTCACCAAGTAGTTCTTTTTCTATAGTGGTAAGTTCCCGTGCTTTTTGCGCGGTGCATTTCTAACCTTATTCTTGAGCATATCGAAGGAGCGAATCAGCTTTTCTCGTGTGTCAGAAGGTGTAATAACCTCATCGACATATCCTCTTGCTGCGGCATTAAATGGGTTTGCAAATAACTCCGCGTATTCAGCTTCTTTTTCTGCGAGTTTAGCGGCGGGGTCTTTGGCTGCGGTAATTTCTTTGCGGAATATTATCTCTGCCGCACCTTTAGCTCCCATTACCGCAATCTCGGCTGTAGGCCAGCAATAGACCATGTCTGCCCCGATATTCCGACTATTCATCACATCGTAAGCTCCTCCGTATGCCTTTCGAGTAATAACCGTAATTCTAGGAACCGTTGCTTCGGAAAAGGCATAAAGCAATTTCGCCCCGTTTGTAATAATCCCGTTCCACTCTTGATCAGTTCCAGGTAAGAATCCCGGAACATCCTCTAATACGAGAAGGGGCACATTAAATGCATCACAAGTTCTAACGAAACGAGCTGCTTTTTTCGAGGCGTGAATATCTAAAACGCCCGCGAGGAATGCAGGCTGATTTGCAATAATCCCGATTGAACGACCGGCAAGACGAGCGAATCCGACGACAATATTTTCAGCGTAATCTTTTTGGACTTCAAGGAAGGAGTCCAAATCAGAAATCTCAAAAATAGCCTCACGAATATCGTATGGTTGCTGAGCATTATCAGGAATTAATGCGTCTAATTTCTTTCTCTTTTCATTGGAAGAGTTCTTATAATTAAGATGAATTGGATCCTCCTCACAATTCTGTGGGAGGAACCCAAGAATCTGCTTTGCCTGCTCAATCGCCGCAGCTTCGTGGGGAGCAGTAAAGTGGGTGACGCCTGATTTAGTAGCATGCGTTTTTGCACCGCCTAATTCCTCCGAAGTAACCTCTTCGTGGGTAACGGCCTTCACAACGTTTGGCCCTGTAACAAACATATAAGACGATCCCTCTACCATAAATGTAAAGTCAGTGAGAGCCGGAGAGTAGACTGCTCCTCCCGCACATGGGCCGAGGATAAGCGACAGCTGAGGCACTACGCCACTCGCCTGAACGTTGCGATGAAAGATGTCTGCATATCCGCCCAAGCTCACTACCCCTTCCTGTATCCTAGCCCCTCCACTATCATTAAGCCCCACTACTGGCGCCCCATTCTCTAGTGCGAGGTCCATAATTTTACAAATCTTCTCGGCATGAGCTTCCGCAAGTGATCCTCCCAATACAGTAAAATCCTGGCTGAAAACATATATTAGCCTTCCATTTACCTTCCCATATCCCGTCACAACTCCGTCCCCTAAAAACTTCTGTTTATCCAGCCCAAAATTTGTCGATCTATGCGTTACGAGCATCCCCAACTCCTCAAAAGTCTCAGGGTCTAGTAATAAACTTATTCGCTCTCGAGCGGTGAGTTTACCCTTGGCATGTTGAGCCTCTATCCGCTTCTCCCCTCCTCCTAAAAGAGCTTCGGCGTTCATTTGTGCAAGACGGTCAGATGGAGTTACAGACTTGTTTCCCATAGCGCTAATTTACTGCATCGTCACGAAGATTGAATATCACTGTTTATAAATACCTCGAGTTGCTCGCACAATAGTGACTCCCCATACTCTCAGGCATGGTTTTGCAACTCACCTACTAGAACATGGAACATCTATAAGGTCTAAACAGGGCTCTATCAGGAAATTCTTGTTCATTCACGTACTGGAATACGTTTTATAGGCAAAGCAAAGTTTAGTATATTTAACTTTGCTGATTTCTACATCGAAAAATCCTGGGCAAAACGTTGGCATACATTAATTAAGATTTGAAAAGAAACCTGAAATACTTACTCCCTCTCCTATTCCTTGCAGCCTGCGCAGGAAACCAGGAAACGGACACAAGACCTGCGTATCCATACCCCCAACCACAAACCGTTGAACTAAATACGGACGAAGGCTATACCTTAAACACAACAACAGGGGGTGCCATACAACCCATAATAACTGAAATTGGCGACACTCTAATTACAGGTGTGCCTATTCCAGCAAAAGGCAAAACCATACACTCCGACAGTGTCTCTAAACCACAAGTGGTTGACTACACCCCATCAGACCGTATTTATAATGTCCACTCCAACATTCATAAAATACCCGATGAACTTACCGCAATTTATGTCAACAACGATTCTTTAACTACAATTTTAGTACACGAACTTACCAAAAGTGATACCGCTCACTACCTAATAAACTCCATAGGAGACACCATAAAAACAGGTAACCCCATACCAGCAACAGGTAAAATTGCACCCACACACCAGCCCAAACCTATAAAAGCCCTCGCGCCTCGATTTAAAGACGCTGCCATTAGCAATATGCAGTATCTAGATGTAGACCAGGGCATGGCTTCTTCATACGTTATATCGATAGTAGAAGATAAAAGTGGAAATCTTTGGTTTGGAACTAATGGCGGAGGGGTATCTAAATATGATGGGAAATCCTTTACACATTTTACAGAGAAAGAAGGCTTAAGTTATAATAACGTCTGGTCAATATTAGAAGATAAAAGTGGAAATATTTGGTTCGGAACTTATGGCGGAGGGGTGTCTAAATATGATGGGAAATCATTTACACATTTTACAGAGAAAGAAGGCTTAAGTAATAATAACGTTTGGTCAATCATAGAAGATGAAAGCGGAAATGTTTGGTTCGGAACTGCTGGCGGAGGGGTATCTAAATATGATGGGAAATCATTTACACATTTTACGGAGAAAGAAGGCTTAAGTAATAATAGAGTCATATCAATATTAGAAGATAAAAGTGGAAATCTTTGGTTCGGAACTGCTGGCGGAGGGGTAAATAAATATGATGGGAAATCCTTTACACATTTTACAGAGAAAGAAGGCTTAAGTAATAATACCGTCGTATCAATCTTAGAAGATAGAAGTGGAAATCTTTGGTTCGGGACTTATGGCAGAGGGGTAAATAAATATGATGGGAAATCATTTACACATTTTACAGAGAAAGAAGGCTTAAGTAATAATAGAGTCATATCAATATTAGAAGATAAAAGCGGAAATGTTTGGTTCGGAACTGCTGGCGGAGGGGTAAATAAATATGATGGGAAATCATTTACACATTTTACAGAGAAAGAAGGCTTAAGTAATAATTATATCTGGTCAATCTTAGAAGATAAAAGCGGAAATATTTGGTTCGGAACTAATAGTGGAGGGGTAAATAAATATGATGGGAAATCATTTACACATTTTACAGAGAAAGAAGGCTTAAGTAATAATAACGTCTGGTCAATATTAGAAGATAAAAGCGGGAATATTTGGTTCGGAACTCATGACGGAAGGGTAACAATATATGATGGGAAATCATTTACACATTTTACAGAGAAAAAAGGCTTAATTAAGGATAGAGTCATATCAATCTTAGAAGATAAAAGCGGAAATATTTGGTTCGGAACTTATAGCAAAGGGGTAACAAAATATGATGGGAAATCATTTACACATTTTACAGAGAAAGAAGGCTTAAGTAATAATTCCATCAGGTCAATATTAGAAGGTAAAAGTGGAAATCTTTGGTTCGGAACTGATGGCGGAGGGGTAACAAAATATGATGGGAAATCATTTACACATTTTACAGAGAAAGAAGGCTTAAGTAATAATTCCATCAGGTCAATATTAGAAGATAAAAGTGGAAATCTTTGGTTCGGAACTGATGGCGGAGGGGTAACAAAATATGATGGGAAATCCTTTACACATTTTACAGAGAAAGAAGGCTTAAGTAATAATTCCATCAGGTCAATATTAGAAGATAAAAGTGGAAACCTTTGGTTCGGAACTAATGGCGGAGGGGTAACAAAATATGATGGGAAATCATTTACACATTTTACAGAGAAAGAAGGCTTAAGTAATAATTCCGTCAAATCAATCTTAGAAGATATAAACGGGAATATTTGGTTTGGGACACGGAGTGGGCTTAGCCACTTTGTGCTAAGTGAGAGTGATGTCACTAACCCGAAGAACGATAAAAAAGTTGTCATTAGAACTTTTGGTAAAAATGACGGGTTAAAGGGAATGGACTTTTATGCTAATAGTGTTTGTTTAGACAGTAAAAACCAGCTGTGGTGGGGCAGTGGAAAAAGTCTGACCATGCTGGATATGAATCAATTTACATTGACTACCAAACCGCCAGTTGTAAACCTGCATAGGGTTGAGATAGACGAACAGTTTATAGATTACAGACTTATCAAGGATAGTTCAACTAATAATATTGCCTTTAGTGGCGTAAAGGAATTTAAGAACTACCCTTTAAATTTAGAATTACCTTATCAAAAGAACCACCTAACCTTTCATTTTACTGCCATTGATTGGAATGCCCCTCATAAAATACAGTATAGTTATCTTATGGATGGTCTCAATACCAAATGGAGTCGACCTAGTAATGAAGCCAAGGCAGACTACCGTAACCTACCTTATGGCACTTATACCTTTAAATTGATAGCCATTGGTGCTAGTGGTGAATGGAGTGAGCCTTTTGAATATGAATTTACCATACACGCGCCCTGGTGGCATACTTGGAAAGCACGCACTGGATATGTCGTTGCTGTTTTATTACTCATTTTAGGTTTTGTAAGATCACGTACCGCTAAGTTAAAAGCAAGACAAAAAGAACTGGAAGAAGAAGTTGTTATTGCTACTAAAGAAATTAGAGAGCAAAAGAAAGTAGTAGAGCTTGCACATAAAGAAATTACAGACTCCATAAACTATGCCGAGCGAATTCAACGTAGTTTCTTAGCTACTGATGAATTACTAAATAACAATTTGAATGACTACTTTGTTTTCTTTAAACCCAAAGATGTGGTAAGTGGAGATTTCTATTGGGCTGGAAAACTCAAAAATGGAAATTTTGCTATGGTAAACGCTGATAGTACTGGTCATGGTGTACCAGGCGCTATTATGAGTATCCTTAATATTTCTTCTATTGAAGAGGCTGTAAAAGAGGGCTCAACTGCTCCTCAAGAAATATTTAATAAAACCAGAAAATTTATCATCGAACGTCTAAAGAAAGATGGCAGCCCAGAAGGGGGTAAAGATGGTATGGATGCATCAATAATTTGCTTTGATTTTGAAAAGAATAAGTTCACATACACAGCAGCTCAAAACCCCATTTGGATAATTAGAGGTGGTGAATTAATTGAAATCAAACCCGAAAGAATGCCTATTAGCAAGCACGACAAAGAAAATATCCCCTTTGTAGGAGGAGAATTTAAAATGCAAAAAGACGACCAGATTTACACCTTAACAGATGGATTTCATGATCAATTTGGCGGCCCAAAAGGGAAAAAATTCATGATAAAAAAGATGAGGGAATATGTACTTTCAATATCTAACCTAACCATGGAAGAGCAACATCAAAAAATTGAAGAAGCCTTCACCAACTGGAAAGGTGAAATGGAACAGGTGGATGATGTATGTGTGATTGGTGTAAGAATATAAACCGTGCTACAACTTAGTTTAAGTTGTTCAATTTTTAAAAAAATGAAGTTCTTGAAATCTTTATATATTAGTCTAATAATTTGTCTGACTGCTGTTTCATGTATCAAAGGTGTTCTCAACCCAAATTGCGTTGAAATAATAGGTACAATTCAAGAGCAAGGAATCACGACTTATCAATATGGAACACACACCATATCGGGATATGCTTTGAGAAGTAATTCTGTTACCTTAGATGATTATATTAATCAATATGTAACTGTTGTTGGTCATAAAATAAATGGATACCCTGTTGATGGTGGCCCTGATTTATATTGAGGTTGACGAAATTAAATAAAGTGCATTACCTAATAGCAAAGTAAGTCGAGCAAATGTGATAAAAAGGAATTTGGTGCAAGAACATGAATAATAAAAATATCTTCATTTATTTATGCCTTGCGGTATTCTTTTTCAGTTGTCGAAGCTTGGAAAACCCGGAAGATACGTTTTCGTTTTTTCTTCCCTCGAATATCTTAGATTACAGAGGAACACCTTCCTCGCCAGGAGATAGATCATCACTCGCCTTTTCCGACCAAGGAGCCTGGTTTGCATATGGATTTTCGAGTGCAGAAGAAAAAACATTAGGCTTTTCCGGTCCATTTTTAATGACACAAGGCCAAGGAGAGTGGAGCAGTCGAGCATTAAGTCACTTAGAATTTATTCACAAAGAAGCACAAGAAAAACTTGACCTAGATGATTTCTCAAGATCACAAACAAGTTATAACAGTCATTTAAAACAAGTTTTAGAAAACGAAAAACTTAAAATCGAACAGAATCTGTTTTTCAATTCTCCCCATTCTGCAATCATTACAACTAAAATAACTAATCTATCTAATAAAGCAATTACCCTACAACCTGATTGGCATGGAACTGCCTTTTCAACAGGGTTACAAATAATAGAAGAAGAGAACACTATCTCTTTAAAAACTGACCGGAGTGCTGCAAAAGGGATAATTCAAGTTTTTGAAGGTGTTATAAGGAATATAATCACGTCAGATTCTTCCTATTCTATTTCTTTAAAAGACATCAAACTTGAAGCTGATGAAACAACAACTTTAACAATAGCCCACACATTTATCTTCCCTGAATATGATGCTGTTCTTGAACAACAAGAATTAGAATTATCCGCTAAAAACCCTCAAAGACAGTTGCAGAAAAGGATCGAAGAAAAAACAAAGCAACTTTCAGCTCTAAACAACAACCTAGACACCAACTGGCGAGATAGTACTTACAAAGATTTGGTCGCTAAAACAGTTCTGACTTTACAAAACAATACTAGAATTCCTGCAGGAGAATTTAAGCATTCAGGTATATTTCCAAGCTATCATTACAAATGGTTTTTAGGGTTTTGGGCATGGGACAGTTGGAAACATGCCGTAGCTGTTTCACACTACAACACTGCATTGGCTAAGAACCAAATAAAAGCGATGTACGATTTTCAACTAAACAATGGGTTTATTGTAGATTGTGTTTATAGAGACACAACTATAGAAAAACATAATTATAGAAACACCAAGCCACCTCTTTCAGGATGGGCAGTCTGGAAGGTTTATGCTCAGGATGGGAATGTTGATTTTCTCAAAGAAATGTATCCTAAAATTGTGAGGCAACATAACTGGTGGTACAGTTTTAGAGATTTTGACAAAGATAGCCTTTGCGAATATGGCTCTACAGATGGAACTTTAGTTGCAGCAAAATGGGAAAGTGGAATGGACAATGCTGTACGTTTTGATCAGAGTGAAATGGTTAAAAGTTCTCAAACAGTATTTTCTTTAAATCAAGAAAGTGTGGACTTAAATGCATACTTATATGCTGAAAAAACATACTTGATTAAGATTGCCGAAGTTATCGCAGAAAATAAAGATGCAGAATTATATCGTGCTGAAGCAGAAAATTTAAAAACAAAAATTCAGAAACAGTTTTATGACGAAAAATCTGGATGGTTTTATGATACTTCTATTAGTGGAGACCGTTTTATTCATGTAATGGGTTGCGAGGGTTGGACTCCATTGTGGGCAAACGTAGCAACGGATAAACAAGCAGAAGCTGTTAAAAATAATATGATTAATCCCAACTTCTTTAACACAAAAGTACCTTTTCAAACACTAAGCGCCAGTCACCCAAGCTTTAATCCTGACAGAGGGTATTGGAGAGGACCTCTCTGGTTAGACCAGGCCTACTTTGGAGTGGTGGGGTTACACAATTATGGATACCATGAAGAAGCTTATAAGGCTACATATAAACTAATACATAATGCAGAAGGTGTTCTTGGTAAAGGAACTTCCATTAGAGAAAATTACCAACCTATTTCAGGTAAAGGCTTAGAATCAGAAAACTTTAGTTGGTCAGCAGGCCACTACTTACTACTCCTTTTAAATGAATAACTAGTGCTTTTCGCTAAATGCGAACACCGATCACAGAAATGTCGTCAATTTGTTCCAAGGTGCCTTTCCAATCTTCGAAAGTTTTGTAAATAATTGTCTTTTGGTCGTACATGTTATTTTCTTGGATACTAAGTAGCAAATCTCTAAAAGGTTGAATTTTAAATTTCTTCCCTTTTTCACCTCCAAATTGATCTACAAATCCATCAGAAAAAATATAGATTAAGTCGCCTTCTTGCAAATTAAATGTATGGGTAGTGTAGGGCTTTTGGCTTCCATATTTTCCGATTGGTTGTCTATCTCCTTTGATTTCTATAATCTCACCGTCTCTAATGATCCAAACAGGAATTCGTGCGCCCGCATATTCCAATTGATTGCCTTCCAATGAGCACAACGCGATGTCCATTCCGTCATTAACTTCTTTTCCACTTTTTTCAAACTCCTCTTTAACAATCCCCCGTGTTTTGTCTAATATTTTACCGGGTTCTGTTAAACCGTATTCTCTAACAGAACGATTCAAAGCATTGTTGCAAACAACACTTACCATCGCGCCCGGAACTCCATGTCCTGTGCAATCAGCAACCGCAAACAACACCTTGTTGTCTCGCTCTTGTAACCAGTAAAAATCTCCTGCTACAATATCTTTTGGTTTGTAATAGATGAAAGATTCTCTCAACAATTTCTGTACGATTTTCTTAGAAGGAAGTATCGCAGTTTGAATGTTTTTTGCATAAGTAATACTGTCCGTAATTTCGTTAAGAAGGTCCTCTTTTTCGAAATTATTGTGTTGAAGCAGATTAATGGTACTGCGTAATTCTTTTGTCTGTATTTCAACTAAATTTTCGAGGTGATCCCGATGTTGTAGTAATTCCTGTTGGACGCGCGCTTGAACCAGCTTAAAAGAGGTCATAGAAGCAATTGTTGTAAGAATTCGCAGGTCTTCTTGGGTGTAATAGTTTTTATCAGGATGCTCGGAATCTATAACACCAAGCACTTTCCCTTCTGAGATAATTGGAACTGATATTTCAGACATCCCTGCAGTATCGTCGATAACATACCTTTCACATATCGACGTGTCTGGCACTATCTCGGGGACGCCTGTTAAAACAACATTACCAACAATACCTTGACCAATTTTCAGTTTGATAGGGTTTTTAATGTCTAAATCTATCGGATTTTTGGGCCCATGAGCGGCTCGTTGCGATAAGAATTTGTTGTCATCATCTAACAGATAAACCACACAATCTATGTACCCTAATTTTGCGATGGCGTGCTTTGCGACAGTCCAGACAATTTCATCTATTGTTCTTGTTTTTAGCAACTCCGAAGCGAAAATATTAATCACCTCCAAATAGTGTGCGTTTGTACGTAAACTATTGATGTCATTATTTGAAGCTTTCGCTACCATTAGGTAAAAATAGGCATTCTAGTTCGCCTTGAAATATAAATGTCTGTATCTAAGAATTCAAAGGCCGTGTTTTAATACTTGTTGAATAATATAGATAAGTAAAACCCTTTATAAAAGCCGTTAAAGCAAATTTTATTCTTTGTATTGGTAAAAAAAAATAAAGATTCATATTTAGCTTTTTCTATTGTGTGTTGGTGGGTTAGATTACAGTGGAGAATCCACATATCTATTCTATATTAAGAATCAATTACCTTTAACATGAAATCAGAGACCCAATATGAATAGCAAATACGTTTTTAAATCTAAAAGACTTGGGTTTCGGGTTTGGACTAAAGGAGATCTTCATGAGTTTGGTGAAATAAATGCCGATAAAGATGTAATGGAGTTTTATCCAAACCCACTTACAATTGAAGAGACCGAAGAATTTATTGATCGACTTATAGCCCATTACGCCAAACACGGATACCAATATTTTGCAACTGAAGTTTTAGAAACGCATGAGTTAATCGGTTTTGTCGGATTGGCATTTCAGAGATATAAGACAGAATTTAGCCCCGCTACGGATATTGGATGGCGGTTGAAGAAATCGGCTTGGGGAAAAGGATATGCAACGGAGGGGGCTGAAAGATGTTTAGAATTTGCTTTTGAGGATTTGAATCTCAAGAAAGTGTTTTCTGCTTGCAGTAAAAATAATCTCAAGTCAGAGAATGTCATGAAAAAAATAGGCATGGAGAAAATGGGGGAGTTTAATCACCCTAAGTTGAAAAAATATCCGGAATTAGAAAAATGTCTTTGGTATGAAATAACATCTTAGCATAGCTAGTAAGTTTAATATCTATTAATCTAAGAAAATGAAAAGAAAATACTGCGTTCTTATAGCATTGGGTCTTCTTAGTTTTTTTTCCTGTGATAACTTAGAGCACAATACCGATAAAGGAAATAATATCGCTACTGAAACAAAGCAACTCTCAGCTGAATCAGAACCACAAAAAGAAAATGAAAGACGCGAACCTCATAAGTATGGGGGTTGGTATTGTCCTGACAATCTATATGGGTTTCCTGTTGTTGATTTCTCAAATTGGGCAGATGTGCCAGTCGTTAATGGGAGAATGGCAACTCAGGAAGATACATGGAATGGCTCATCACTAATGTTTATAGATATGGCAAAGTATCCCGACGCCAAGCCCATGGACATAACAACTCCTAAACTAGCTCGGTATTACAACGAGTATTCACAAAACGATGAGTTGATTATCGTAATACAAGCTGTAACCGTAGAAAATGATTCTGTTGTGGGGTTTCGGTATATCAACGGGGGGAATGGTAGCGCAAGATTTAATGAAGTCGAGTTCCTCACAGATTCTGAGGTTGAAAACCTGAAGACTTCGCGTTTTATTTCACAGACAATAGCTATAGATGCAAAAGCGAAAGATATCTATAAGGTCATCACAGATTCCATTTACGCAAAGCGGTTAGGAGAAGGGTTTTATGAAAAAGCAATTTATGAATCTGATTGGAGCCGCGATTCGAAGGTTGTCGTTAAGGATGCGACAGGTGTTGTATTGCGGACAGGTAGATTAACTGCAGTTTGGCCTAGCTTATATATTCAAATAGACTACAATTTCGATGGGGCTAATTACGTCGAGAAATTGTTTCTTTCTTCCGATGAAAAAGGAGAAAACACTGAGCTGATTCTTGTGGCAGGTCCTTTTAACGATAATTTTAACGAGCAAAAGGAGAGTTGGAATAGCTGGTGTCATACTTTGAAAGTACTGAGCGAACAAAGAAAATGGATTGGGATATAATTGACTTTTTCATTGCTGTTGTGCTATTATCTAGCACGGGATTTGCTTTGATATATGTTTTTCGAAAAGTTACTCCTGCTCGAAAACAGGTTGTATTAACGCTAATTATCCTTTTGACTTTGATTCTAATTTGGGTTGAATTGGCGGTCGGGATATTGTATGTAGAAATCCCTACTAACTATCTCTCTAGCTATATCTTTGCATAATGCACAGAACTCAAACTTGTGGCGAATTGCGCCTAGAAAATATAGGTTCATATGTTACTCTTTCTGGTTGGGTCCAAAAGGCTCGTGACTTGGGGGGGATGACGTTCGTTGATCTTAGGGATAGATATGGGATTACTCAGCTTGTCTTCAATATGGAAACCAGCGATGAGCTTTGTGAGAACGCTAGGAATCTAGGCCGTGAGTATGTAATCAAAGTCTCGGGGAATGTAATCGAGAGAGAGAGTAAGAATAAAAATAATCCTACTGGGGAAATTGAGATAGAGGTAAGCTCGCTTGAGGTTCTTAATGCAAGTAAAACTCCTCCGTTTACTATTGAGGATGAAACAGATGGTGGAGATGACTTGAGGATGCAGTACCGCTATTTAGATCTTCGTAGAAAACCCGTGCAAGCTAATATTATGCTTCGCCACAGAGTGGGAATGGAGACTCGCAAGTATCTAGATTCTGTTGGATTCATCGATGTTGAGACACCCTACTTGATTAAGAGTACTCCTGAGGGAGCTAGAGATTTCGTGGTGCCGAGCAGGATGAACCCTGGGCAGTTTTACGCCCTTCCACAAAGTCCTCAGACATTTAAGCAGCTTCTTATGGTAAGTGGTTTCGATCGCTATTACCAAATCGTAAAATGCTTCCGTGACGAGGATCTTAGAGCAGACCGTCAACCTGAATTTACACAGATTGACTGTGAAATGGCTTTCGTAGAGCAAGAGGATATATTAAACACATTTGAGGGTATGGTAAGACACCTCTTCAAAGTGGTTCTTGATGTGGAGATCGAAGACTTCCCTAGGATGGACTACGACGATGCCATGCGTCTCTATGGTTCGGATAAGCCGGATGTGAGGTTCGGGATGGAGTTCGTTGATCTGTGTGAGGTAACTAAAGGTAAGGGATTCGGAGTCTTTGATTCTGCTGAGACAGTGCTCGGAATTTTAGTTCCTGGAGGGGCAGAATACACACGAAAAAAGTTAGACAAGCTCACGGACTGGGTTAAGCGTCCTCAGATAGGTGCGAAAGGACTTATTTACTGCAAGTTGAATGAGGATGGGACTACGAAAAGTAGTGTAGATAAGTTTTTTGATGAGGGAGCTAGAGAGGTTTGGGCGAAAAAAATGTCAGCACAAAAGGGAGACCTCATACTTGTGCTCTCAGGCGATTTAGACAAAACCCGCAAGCAGTTAGGTGAGTTAAGGCTACACCTTGGATCAGAACTGGGGTTATGCGACTCTAAAGTCTTTAAGCCATTATGGGTAATGGACTTCCCTCTACTCGAGTGGGACGAAAAAACCGAGAGGTACCACGCTATGCATCACCCATTCACTTCTCCTAAGCCAGACCAACTCAGCCTAATAGACACCGATCCAGGAAAGGTGAAAGCGAATGCTTACGATATGGTAATTAACGGAGTAGAGATAGGTGGTGGATCTATTAGAATCCACAATCGAGAACTTCAAGCGAGGATGTTCGATTTGCTTGGGTTTACACCTAAAGAAGCAGAAGCTCAGTTCGGATTTCTAATGGACGCATTCCAATACGGGGCGCCACCACATGGAGGGTTAGCCTTAGGTTTCGATAGACTTTGCTCTATGTTTGGAGGATCTAGTTCTATCCGCGACTTTATAGCATTCCCTAAAAACAACTCTGGACGGGACGTTATGATAGACGCCCCTTCGCCTATTGACGATGCCCAATACTCTGAGCTAGAATTAAAAACTACATATAATCCTAATAAATAATGTACCCAACTGAAATGGTTGCCCCTATGAAAGCTGAGCTTGTTGAAGCTGGATATAAAGAACTTCTTTCCGTAGCTGAAGTAACGGAAGCGTTAGAGAAATCTGGTACTACACTTGTCGCTATTAATAGCGTTTGTGGTTGCTCCGCAGGCTCTATGCGCCCAGCTATGATTCAGGCTCTCGACAATGAGAAACTTCCCGATAACCTCACTACTTCTTTCGCTGGATACGATATAGAAGCTGTAGCACACGTTCGTAAATTCATGCTTCCATACCCTCCTTCTTCTCCGAGCATCGCTCTTTTTAAAGATGGAAAGATAGCTATGGTGGTAGAGCGTCATCACATCGAAGGAAATACTGCTGAAGCAATCGCAGATCATCTAAAACAGGCTTTCAACGAATTCTGCTAGAGCATAGCAATAAAATAGTAAAAGAAAAATGGCACGCATCCTAACCGGTATACAGAGTACAGGTACGCCCCACCTTGGGAATATCCTTGGTGCCATAAAGCCTGCCATAGATCTAGCTAACGACCCTTTAAACGATTCGTTTTTATTTATCGCAGACATGCATTCTTTAACGCAGATAAAGGACGGAGAAAGGCTTAAGAATAATACCTACGCGGTAGCTGCGACCTGGATGGCTTGTGGGTTAGACACCTCAAGAAGTGTATTTTACCGTCAAAGCGATGTGCCCGAGGTTACGGAGCTTGCTTGGTATTTACAATGCCTCTTTCCATACTCTCGCATGACTCTTGCCCACAGCTTTAAAGACAAATCTGATAGGTTAGAGGATGTAAACGCCGGCCTCTTTAGTTATCCCATGCTGATGGCTGCGGATATTTTACTTTACGATGCCGAGAAAGTACCCGTAGGTAAAGACCAAATGCAGCATCTTGAAATGACACGAGACGTAGCTTCAAGATTCAATCACAAATACGGAGAAACTCTTGTTCTTCCAGAAGTATTAACTAGTGAGTCGACGATGTACGTTCCTGGAACCGATGGAGGTAAGATGTCTAAGTCGCAGAACAATACCATCAACATCTTCGACGATGCTGCTGCGCTCAAGAAGGTTATTAATAAACAACTCGTTACAGACGCAACACCCCTTGAAGACCCTAAAGATCCTGACTCGGCAGTAGTGTACAACCTTTATAAACTTATCGCTTCAGAAGCTGAAGCTCAGAAAATGGCCGCTGCATTACGCGCAGGAGGATATGGTTGGGGGCACGCTAAGAAGGCGCTATTAGAGGCACTCGTAGACGGCTTTGCATCTGAAAGAACACGCTATAACGAGCTTATATCTAACCATGAAGAAATAGATGTCGCTCTAGCTAAAGGTGCCGAACGCGCGCGTGTTGTTGCTTCAGAAGTCCTCTCGAGAGTGAGGGGAAAGATTGGGTACTAATCTAAAATCTCAGCTCCGTACTTGGTTTGGAATTTTCTGTAGAGTTCTCGTTGTCTGTTATCGAGATCGATGGCGCGACCTCCGATGAAGGCGTATGTGAGATCGTTCGTTCTGATATCTAAAGCGTCGCCTGAAGAAATAAACAAAGTGGCTTCCTTGCCTCTTTCAATGGTTCCGCAAGTATCGTCGATACCTAGAATTTTCGCAACATTACGAGTCAGAGACATGACAGCTTGCTCCTCGGTGAGACCATACTTTCTTGCAGTTCCTGCGTAGAAAGGAAGGTTTCGCGTATTCATTTCCGTCATCCTTGCATCGACTTGAAGACCAAAAAGAACCCCCTCGTCTGCAAGTAGTTTTGGGAGTTGATAAGGGAGATTGATATCGTCCTCTGGAAATCTCGGTAATCTGTGAACGCTCGTGAGTAGAACGGCAACATTATTCTCCCTGAGCATATCTGCTACAAGGTGAGCATCATATCCCCCGACAATAACCAGTCGCTTAATACCCATCTCCCGCTTGAAATGGACTGCTTCGGTTATGGCGCGAACATCGCTAGCGTGAACGTAAAGGGCAAGAGAGCCATCGAATAGGCCACGCATCGCTTCGTGCTTAACATCCATAACCGAATTTGATGACAAGAGGTCGGGACGAGAAAGTGAGTAAGCACGCGCATCTGAAAAGTAGCGGTCTATTTCATGCTTGGCTTGCTCGTACGTTTTGCGTTTTCTAACATCTACTTTGCCATCGAGAGCGTGCTTGTGATGAGTCGAAGGCCAATTTAAATGAATGCCGTCCACCATTTTAATAGCGGCGTCCTCCCAATTCCATCCATCGAAATGAACGACTCCAGAGGCACCTGATATTACACCACTCCGAGGAGTAATTTGGCCCATAAGGACGCCGTTAGTTCGAACAGTTGGAGTAATCTCAGAGTCGGTATTAAAGGCTATAATTGCGCGAACGTTGGGGCGGAATGTGCCCACTTCGTATTGATCTTGAGTAGCTCGGACAGCCCCAATTTCTTGAAGACCTAAAGTGGTGTTTGCCACGATAAAGCCAGGATATATTTGCTGTCCCGTAGCGTCGATAATATCGTCGTATATGCTCTTATCAGCTTGGAACGTCCTTCCCACAAAATCTATTTTTCCGTTGCGGAATCCTATCGCCGCGTCATCAATAGCGTCGCCAGTTCCAAGGTGGGCAGTACCGCCCAAGATGAGAATGGAGCGTGTTTGGATTGGAGCAGGAGTCTGCTGAGAAAGAGATGGGGTAGTCATTAGACTGGCCAGAATAAGTAATAATATAAATCTCATGGCTTAGTTGTTTTCCTCAGTTACAGTGTCACAATGGTAGTGGGTACGGATGGCCTCTGACGGAACTCGCAGCTTACCCGGTGGCTTTTTACTCTCGGAGGCAATCATTTTCTTAGTGAGGCGAGCGCGTTCTAGCCGGATAGCTTCCCTCAGTTCTTTATCTAAGCTTAAACTATACAGACACTCCCCCTCGACATAGGTTCGGGTAGCTTGGGCATTCATACTCAAAGGGTTTTCATCCCAAACCACAATGTCCGCATCTTTCCCTACCTTAATCGAACCCGTCATATGATCTATATGCAAGAGTTTTGCCGGATTGAGGGTGACAAATTTCAAGGCCTCCTCTTCGGATACTCCTCCGTACTTAACCGACTTCGCAGCCTCTTGGTTAAGGCGTCGTGCCATCTCCGCATCGTCGCTGTTAATAGCTGTAGTAATACCCTGTCCATGGAGGACAGCAGCATTATATGGAATCGCATCTTTTACTTCGTATTTGTATGCCCACCAGTCACTAAACGTCGATCCCCCAGCTCCATGTTCTTTCATCTTGTCGGCTACTTTATAGCCTTCGAGGATGTGAGTGAAGGTGTTGAGGCGGAAGTTCATAGAGTCGGCTACGTGCATAAGCATATTTATTTCGTCTTGTCTATAGCTATGACAAGTCACAAACCTCTCCTCCTGTAAAATTTGAAGAAGCACGTCAAGTTCTAAATCACGTCTAGGCTCCACAGGTCCAAGCCCCGCTTTAAGGTCGCGTTTCTTAGTGTTAGCAAGTTCGTGCCTATAAGATATGAAGGACTCTCCGTATTCACGAGCACGGATAAAGAGATCGTAGAATACCTGCTCGACCCCCATCCTCGATTGCGGAAAGCGAACCTTTTGCGCATCGCCCCAATTACTCTGCTTCACGTTCTCCCCAAGGGCGAACTTGATAAATGGCGTCGCGGCCTCATAAAGAAGTTCCGTGGGAAGTGAGCCCCAACGGAATTTGATAATCGCGCTTTGGCCTCCTATGGGATTTGCCGATCCGTGAAGAAGTTGAGCGCACGTAACACCCCCAGCTAGTTGCCTGTACATATTCACGTCCTCGCTATTCAACGAATGACCTATCCAAACCTCCGCACTACTCGCTTGTGTTGCCTCATTCACACCTCTCTCTATTGCGATATGTGAGTGCTCATCAATAATCCCGGGCGTAACATGCTTGCCCCTTCCATCAACTTCTTCTACCTCTACACCTGCCCCAAGAAGTTCTTTCACATTGAGCCTCGCCCCTACTGCAGCAATTTTTCCGTCGTAAATCAACACATCTGCTTCCTCTAAAATCCCTTCATTTTCACAAGTCCAAACAGTAGCTCCCCTAACCACCACCGCTTTCATTCCAGCGATCTCTTGAGCAGTTTTTAAAGGCGACCCGTATGCAGTAAAAGGGTATAATACTTCACCAAGCGGTTCTGTTATTTCGGAAATAGAGTCTCCAATTAAAACTTCAGCCAGTTCATCAGATTCAGGGTCTGGAGCATCGACTTTAACGGCGCTCCACGAAGTCAACTTACCGTTAGGCATTATAGCTGTCCCTTCCCAAATTCTGCTATCCATCCATACATTTCCCGTGAGCCGTATAGGTCCATCGTTTGATTCGAAACCCAAGACTATGGTTCTATTATCAAGTGAAATTGTGACCTTCTGCTCTGTTGAATCATTGATTATGTGGGTGGCTTTAATCTCTTCTGTGACTACAATGTGCCTGATTTCGTCACCATACCCGCTTAGTGAGATATCGTAATCTCCTGATACATCAACTGCATCGCGGTCGTGCATAATGGTTGGAATACCACTTACCCAATGCTCTACGAGCTTAGTTTCGGACTCGAAAATAGGGCCGTCAGAAACGATAATGTTAGCGCGGAGGCCAGGTCGGATAGTACCTACGATATCAGAAACTCCCAGCAAAGATGCCGGTAGTTCCGTCATAGCGCGGAGGGCAATGTCGCCAGGAAGGCCTCGCTGTACAGCGATGCGTACGGCGGGAAGAAATTCCGAGGGGCTCTTTAATCCGTGGGCGGTAAGGCAAAACTCAATACCGGCGTCATTTAATATGGAAGCATTGCTGGGGGCGAGCTCCCAGTGCTTTAGTTCTGTTAAAGATATAAAGCGAGCTAAAAAGAGGTCGCTGAGATCGTAGGCTGTTGGGAATTTTACAGGAACAATTAATGTCGCTCCGGATTCTTTTATCGCTGAGGCTCGCTGATAGCTATCACCACCGCCAAGAAGTAGGTAATTGAGATTGAATTCCTTTGCTACGACTTCAGCGCGGAGGATATCCTTCCACGAACCAGCTGAAAAAACAGAGGGGAGATCCGAGTTCGAGTTGAAAGCCTCAAGAGAAAGATTGGTCCCTCCTGAGAGGCCTCGGGGAGAGGCTTCAGCATACCAAGAGGCGTCAAGATGGGTTTGGCGTAAGAGCGCTGTGGCACCCATTAATGACCCGGGATATGACTGACGAGAAGATCCTTTGCGGAAACTGAAATGTGTGGAGGCAAGTGGACGAAGCATGGACTCGCGGGCATCGTCAATGGGCATTACAAGTGCCCCAGACCCACGGACAATTCCGTCTGGGACATGGGTGAGAACAGCCCCAAAACCAGCTTCTCGAAGAGCTTTTGCAGTTTTCGAATCTGGGATAAACTTCTCGTATGCGTCTATTTCTGGACGAACTGACTGATTCCAACCATAAGCCCCTTTGATGTTGGTTTCATATTGTGGGGTACGTGACCATCCCGCAGGCTTCACCTCCGGAAGGCCGTATGACGAATGAAGATCTACAAAAGACGGGTATAGGTGGTATCCTGTGAGGTCAAGTATGACGACAGGGCCTGAAACTGTAGAGCTCGATGTCGCGGAACCTGATTTTACTTCGAGAATCTCCCCGCGGAAAAGCACAACTGTGGCGTCATTAAGAACCGTTGAAGCATCAACGTGGACGGTTGCGTGTTCTAGCACCGTTTTTACAAGATGTTTATCTACTGTTCCGTTAGCGGGGAATGTTGAAGAAGCGGGTGTTTGGGCTAAAGTGACTGTAGAAAAAAGACCGGTAAAAAAGACTGCAAAAGAAACTGTGAGTATTTTGTGCATGTTGAGCTAAAGAGATTGCTAAATAGAAGGGCAAGTTAATGACTGCAGGAGTAACTTGCACAAGCAATTTTAAGCATCTGAAAAGCCATGGCAAGTAATAAATTTCCAACCACTGTTTACGCTGAAATGACTCCCAATCCTGCAACAATGAAATTCGTTGTGGATAGAAAATTAGTTTCTGGATTGCATCAACTTGATTTTCATAATGTAAAGGAGGCTATGGTTTGTTCTCCACTTGCGGCGGAGCTTTTTAATTTCCCTTTCGTTGTGGGTGTTTTTATCAGTGGCGAAATCGTGTCTGTAACTAAAGATGAGTCGCTAGGATGGGAAATGATCGTTATGCAGCTCAGGGAATACATCCGTGAGTGGCTAGTGGATAATGAATTCGCTGTGGAAGAAGATAAAATATCTGAGCTTTCTGAATTTATTGGCGGAATTGACCAAGAAGGGAAATCAGCAGTATCAATAGACAAGCTTATTGAATCCGAGAACATATCACCTTCTGAATACGATGAACAAATAGGAGAACTTCTGAACGAATATGTAAGACCTGCTGTCGAGCAGGATGGAGGGGCAATCGATTTTGTTGGGTTCAAAGATGGTGTTGTTTATGTTCAATTGCGTGGTGCTTGTGTCGGCTGTCCATCCTCTACAGAAACTTTGAAGGGCGGTATAGAAACCTTATTAACTTCAAAAATTGAAAGTGTCAGTGAGGTTGTCGCTATTGCTTAACGTCCACAAGCTTTTTACAAATAATGATTAGAATGTAACGCTAGTTCACTTCTGACGGCAACGTAAGAAATTATATTTCACTATATTTAGAAAATGAAATATTTTGCTCTCATATTCAGCATATTGGTAGCTTTCAGCTTTTCCTCTCTGTTAAGCCAAACCCCCTCTTCTCGAGTCCTTGTCATAGGAATAGACGGCGTAAGATCTGACG